>Ga0126378_10002132_pt1 | contig 14644 bp, 14 predicted proteins | sample PanSoiMetPlot_23_FD_92587 | JGI IMG/M metagenome (GOLD analysis project Ga0126378, IMG submission 92587) | Tropical forest soil microbial communities from Panama - MetaG Plot_23 | ecosystem: Environmental > Terrestrial > Soil > Tropical forest > Bulk soil | place: Panama | collected 2016-02-17 | reverse complement strand
CGAGAGCAAAATCCCGAAACGCACAACTCCGCGATAAATCAACTCACGCGCCCGTAGCTCAATGGATAGAGCACCAGACTACGGATCTGGGGGTTACAGGTTCAAGTCCTGTCGGGCGCGCCACATTACGCGGGGTTAGTGAGGCAGGTTCGCAAGTCGCTCCATCAGGTTGCGCCGAGGTTGCATCCAGGCCATCCACCACTCCCCTATTCCGATTCGGGAACAGATGCCCATATGTGTCCATCGTCATCGTAATGGACGAGTGTCCTAACTGCTCCTGGATGTACTTGGGATGCGCGCCTTGCTCGATCAACTGAGAGGCGAACGTGTGGCGTAAATCATGGAGCCGCACTTTGCGAATCCCCGAGGCAAGGTGCGTCTCGCGCCATCGCTTGTCGAGGTTATGTTCATCCCACTGATACCCCATTGGAGATAAAAAGACTGGTTCGTCCATCCTTAAAGTATCCCCTTTGGATAATCCTTCTAACTGTCTAATTTCTTTTAGTATGGCGAGTTCTTCACAGAGCTGAGCACTGAGATCAACGCGGCGTACCTTCCCACTTTTGGGAAGTCCAACTTTCGCCCTCACAACGGCTCGCTTCACCAACAGATATCGACTATCGAGGTCTATATCGCCCCACTGTAAGCCGATAAGTTCCCCTCGCCGCAGCCCGGTCCTAACGGCACAAAGTAGTAACGGGTATATGAGTGGTGTCTTAGACCGTGCAGCATCTAACAGCGTGGCTGTTTCGCTTCTGGTTAGGGGATTCATTTCTCTGGTCGGATTCTTCGCGTGTTTCAGTAACTTCCCGAGCTTCCCTGCGGGATTTTTCGACACGAGTCCGTCATCTGCTGCTTGCGAAAAGGCGGCTCGTAGAGGAGCCAAATAATTGCGTATCGTCGCTTTCGATTTTCCTGCTTGTACATGTTGGGCAATTACCCGTCTGACATGCTCCGCTGTAAGTTCGTGTAGCTGTAAGCCGCCAAACGCCGGGATTAAAATGTGATCAATGCACCATTGATACTCAGCATACGTTGAAGGCTTGCAATTAACGGCAGCATGTTCTCTGAGCCAGCCACGTAAGTATTGGTCCACCGTTCTTACGGATTGTTTTGGCTCTTCAAAACTGTATTGACCGAGTGCGAGTCGTGCCTGGATTTGCCGGGCTGCTTCCTTTGCAGCTTTATTAGCCGCCTCGCCAATGCCTACACGCTTCGCTTTTCTCTTGCCCTTGTGATTAACGAATACCCACCAAGCGCCATCGCGCTGTCTGACGCGTACACCCATCATTTCCTCCCGCGTTGTACGAGTTCAGTAAGTGACACACGCAACGCCTTTGACAACTTCTGCAGCGTGGAGAGGCGAGGATCAAGCGTCCCCGCCTCAATCCGCGCAATGGTGACAAACCCTACGCCAGACAGTTCTGCCAATTCTCTCAACGAGAACCCTTTCGTGGTTCTTATTCGTCGAAGATTCATTGAAGACTGTTATACTATAATACTACACATCATCATAAACAAGGGCGCATATTAGTTTCTGCTGAGGCCACACATAACGTCATCGACTATTTGGTCGAGGTGGATCTGTGATGCATTCTCCTTGACAAGGAATATGTCGATATCTGCTGGCCGCACCAGGACTTTCCCACGCGCCGTACCGCGGTATTGCGGCAAACCGTTCTTGATCCAATTCCTGATCGTCTTCAGGGACACCCCTGCCCACTGTGCCGCCTCTCGGAGCGGCATGTACCCTGGCATGGAAGGCGTCTCCTCATGAGAAGGTCTATCATTTGGCATGTCTTGCCGACCCACGGTGTCCCTCTCGTCCTAAAGGGGCCTCGCGCTCGCCAGGTGGCCGCTTCGCGGCCCCGGCTCGCGCTTCGGCCTTCCTGTCTCCTGTGTCATCATGCCGCCTCTGGTGCTTCAGATACCCCTTCTTCCGGGAGCGCGTACACTCCCTTTCGCAGTTTGCTCAACTTTTGCTCCCTCAGGAGCACCTTCAAGGCCCGATCTACGATCTGTGCTCTGGCTCTGTCCTCTTGCTCGATTCCCAATCTCAACAAGATCGCAGCTCGTTCCATCTCACGCATGCCCTCCTGGGTCAATGCGCGAACGACCTCCAGCACATCGACACCCATTTTTTCTACAACGCGCTGGTTGTCAACAGCCTGCTGTAATACTTCAAATCCATAGTCATCTGCGAATCGGATTAGGATTTCATCGTTCAGGTTCGGCCCCCGGGTCTTTGCAACTCGGAGAAGCCGTTCCGTAGAGGTCTGACAGCCGTGAATCGTGTAATTCAAGACTACATCCGCCTTGTCCATACGCACTGACGCCCCACGTGCTATGTTCTTTTCCGTTTTGGCCTTCTTGACACGCATCTGCCTTTGTCCCGCGTTATGAACGACCAAAATGGCGGCTCCTGTGTGGCGAGCCAATTCACGCACAGCCAGCATCTGCCTAGCGCCCGGGGCGTTGTCGTTTTCGTTTTCGACTGTAAACGCTTCCATCAAGGAGTCGATGATGATCACATCGTAGGTGCCAGAAGGGACAACCTCGGTCAGAACCTTCGCAAGATCCTCATTCCGAACCACATCCCGAAGATCAATGAAATCCCAGCCTTCGGCTGTGCCGATGACGCTCAAATGCTCTGCCATTATGTGTTCGCCACTCTCGTAGTCCAGGTACAGCACACTCAGCGGCTGAGGGGGTTTCATACCGAGAAACTCCTCGCCTTTTGCCAAATGGTAGGCGAGATTGTGCAGGAAGGTCGTTTTCCCCGCACTGGTTTCGCCTACGAACAACGTTACGGCCTTAGGCCGTAGATTCGGTCCCCAGAGTTGTCCTTTGGGGTCTGTGAGCAGCTTTCGGCATTGGTCCAGCAGCTTCGCCGAGGAGATGATTCTGCTCCGTATGCCTTCCTTCATTCCTTCATCCTCTTCACCCCCTACGGGGGTGCTTAGTGAAGGACCACCACCCCCGTGCGGAGGTTGATGTGTTCCTTCGTCCTTCAATGTGACTTTCGATTGAAGGATACCTCTTGAAGGAAAAGGCGCATCTCCTCTGAGAACAGGTTTAGCCTCCTCCGTCGATCCATCGCCTCTTATGACTGTGCTGCTGGTCATTTCTTCCTCCCCTTCGCGCGACTGGAGATAGTTACGTCTTGTCTGTTAAAGGTCCGGCTTATCTCTCTCGCCAAAGCCGTTGCACGCTGTTTAACCTCAGGAGCAATAAACTCTCCATAAGCGCGTAAATCGAGTGCGCTTAGTGGATAGGCATCACCAATCTCCGTGTCCCAGCCGCAAAACTTTTGGCAATACAGAAAGCAACCCTTAACTATGTTTCCGCTAGGCAAACGCCAGGATCCCAAAGGACGCTCCTTTAGTACAATCTCTTTTGGGTGCTTCATGCGTTTAGTTCTCTTTTCCATGTGAAAACCTCCTCAGAGTTTGGATTTTGAAAGAATGTCACTGATTCCATCAGCAATCTGGCTCGCGGGACCTTACCTCCTCGATGAACCATCAAACGAATCTTTTTGATTTCCCGCACTGTCAGCAATCGATTACGCCTATGTGGTCTTCCCACCAGCCGATACTGAGCCGGAAACTTGTTACGATGACGAGAGAGGAACACCTTAAGGGAGGTGTATCGCATTGGGATCGCCATCGCCGCTGCTCGCAATGGGAACAGCGGCTCCAATGGCTCTCCCGTAAAGCCACAGCGCGGGCATTGCCACTCGTTCAGAATGTCTCGTTCGTGAGTGTCCCTTTGCATAGACATGTACGGTTACCTCAAGGTTCCTAAGTCCTAGATTTGTGCGATGCTTAATCCTCCCCCAAGCGCCTTCTCATAAGGGCGAGGAACTGGTTGTAGGTCATTCGTATCTCTTTCGGTCCACCATCTTCCCCGACATACTTCACAGTAACCTTGCCAGTCTCTTCTAAGCCGGCAAAACTGACTGCCAAGCAACGGGAAGGAATATCCTCTATCTCTGGGACCACTGCCTTACCTTCTTGATCCACGGCTACCTCCTTTAAATGAAAAGCCGAGACCAGCGTTATTGCCAGCCTCGGCTCAAGAGATAAACCACGTCTCGACGACTTCCCAGGTACGGGAAAAGTCGGACTTTTAAAGAATCACGTCTTTGTCCTTCACCACCTCGCTAAACCGCTGAATCCACTCCTTGGCCCGTGCCTTAAAGCGATGAACTCGCTGAATTACTGGGCCTTTTTCGCCTGTGGCTGTATCGCGGCCACCCACTCTACGATATTCATCAGGCCACATCTTTCGAGCGATCTGGCTATCTGAGTTACCCTCTTGCGTCAAGTCCCACACACGGAAGATTTCATCATCCTGTCGGAAATCCCGTCTCCCATCTCCGACAAGATTTCCATCCAGGGTCTCTTCCAATGTTTTTAATCGCTGCTTAACGCGATCAGGTATTGCTTCAGCTTTCCCCGCTTGCACTCTCGCTTCTCGTATTGCGCGAAGGACGAACTGCACCTTGTACAAAATGGCGATTAAATTTTCGTCTACATCGATGGTGAGTTGGATTTTTGACTGCTCTGGCGGATGCCTTTGGAGTGTGGGCAAAGGAGCATCATATGCTTTTTGCCCCCTCGCAATCTCACTGAGGCGCTGGAAATCAGCAGGACCCAGGAGGCCGTACAACAGATTAAGTTGTTCGCATCTCACCACACGGTCCTGCCCGTAAAAACTATCGCCATACAAGCGACGATACAAGTCATCAAATGATGTCGGGTCATCAAGCTGAATAGTGGCGGTTTCGCCACTTATATCCGCAAACGACTTCTGACAGTCGAAGACGCGAACGCCCCATTTTTTGTGGAACGAATGCTTTTTGTTTTCCTTCTCGTGGGATGCTGAAGCGGTTACGATATGGCAATCTTCTTGAAACTCGGTACTGCGCCGGAGTGACTCCCAGGCACGTTTCAAAAGACGGGCTTGTGGGGAAGTGTGAGGGACGCTACCTGAGTAGGCGAGATATACCTTTCCCTCAACAGTGTACATTGCGACCAATGATACACTTCGGCTTTCAGCTGAACGACAAAAAGCATAAAAGAAGACTCTGGTAGTTCCCAAAAGCGTGTATTCAGTGCGCTCAACCTTGCAAGATTAATGTTTCGCAATAATTGCAATTCGCCGGCCATTAGCGTATTTCTTCGGCCAAATGGCGTAGAAGGGGGCATCTATGCCGGGGCAGCCGGGCCGCGTTTTCACGGGTACTGATCGACCGGGCTGCTCCGTCTTCGGGATAAGCGATGGCTTAGTTGGCAAGAAGAGGGATGAGGTCAGGCATTGACACGCATAAAGCGAGTTTCAGTGCATGTCCCAGAAGTCAGGACAGCACGTGCTAGCTAGCCAGCCGCTTGAGTGAGGCTGTGCTGGAATCGTACCGGTAGTCTGTAATTGTTCCATCCTTTATGCGGCTCACCGCCTCGTCAATGACGAATAGCGGTACGAGGAACCATTCACGCGGTACAATCGGATTTCCGAAACGGTCCTTAATCTCGATATTAAGCCTTACCGGATCGAAGATGCGATGAATAAGGTTTTCGAGCTTAGTGCGGTTAATGTTAGAAAGGCTGTATGTTGCAACGATTTCTACATCCGCCAAGAGGAAGGTGGGATCGAGCCTCGCATTGACGATCCGCCGTTCAATTTTGCCGCCGGTTACGCCAATCTTGTGTAGAAGTTCTCGGTTGGCAGCGACCACAGGATTGTCGGACTTACTCCGCAAGACGTAGATTGAGCCGCTGGCCTCATCACCTTCCTCTGGTTCGCCAGAGAAGAGCGGCCCGGAATCTACATTGGTAATGCGCCGTCCAGTACCGTCGCGGTGAAGAGCTCGCTGGAGGGAACGCAAGAGAACGTCGCTTTCGGTGCCGTTGTCATAGATAACGCGGAGCCTGCTGTCGCGCCGGTCATATTCTGTTATGAACTCATCACCAACGTCCGCCACATAAACAATTTGGCCGCCTACGATGAACCACTGACCTTTCTGAATTTCGGCCATTGTTTGAAATGGGCGTGTCTCCCGGAGGCCGCTATCGAGGTCCTTCTTCACCTGAATGAACATAGGTTTGAATTTATCAAAGTCCTCGCACTTCTTGCGCTTGCCGATTTCCTCGGCCGCTCTCTTTTCGGCGGCGGACCGGACACGCTGAAGGTCTGTGATGCCCTCCAAAGAACCGTCAACGCCAAGTGCCTCCAAAAGCGCGTCGTCGTCAAAGTCGTCAGTTGCCGCGACGGTCGCGGTTTCCGCGCCATCCAGGAGCCCTTGGCGATCCATAGGCCCAAGGATAGACCGGCACTCCCTCAGGCAGCGCAGGCGATCCAGGCGCACGGCGTATAGACGCTCGAAAATGTCACGATCTTCCCCGTGCTGCGGCGTGCGCCCGTGTTCATCAACGAATCGCTGGATTTCCTCGAAACCGGCGATGATTCGCTCTTCGCGCGGCGTACGGCTGCTTGTAGCCTCCGCCTCAATCTTAACACCAAGCTCCTTAAGGAGAGCGTCGTCTTCGTCTATGAACTCAGCCACGCGCTGCCTCTGCCTTCATCCGTGCAAGAAACGCCACGCCTTCGGCCATACGCTTTTCCCACGCATCGGGTGACGTGATGGAGGGCAAGCGCCCGCGTTCCTGCTTGAACCGCAAAGCCCGCTTTGCCAGCTCACGAGCCTCTTCAACCGTTAGGTTAACGCGCTTCGCCGAGATTGCCGCCTGCACTTGTTTTAAACTCTCTTCGCTCATGGCCTTGGCAAGGATGGCATAAGCCTCCCCGAAGGGATTAATGCGGTCGATCAGATCAATATCGAGTTCGCGCACGTCTAATGCAAACCTGCGCACCCCGTCGATCAGAGCAGTATTTGCGTTCGGCTGCTCATTACCGGCGTCGCCAAGCGCCGCCTGCTTAGCCTGCTGGGTCACGTTTAGCGCGGCGACAGCGTGCTGGCGTACCGCCTCCTGGTCTTCCTCATTCAGTCCCGGGTACTTGTCCTTGATGATCTTGCCCATGCGAACTTGTGTCAGTTCTTCCGGCACGAGTTCCTCGTCAAACAAGCCGCGCTCTATGGCTGTTTTATCCTGTACGAATGCTGCAATGACTTCGTTCAAGTCTTCGCGGCAAATCCGCGCGGCCTCCGGGCTCTTGGGCTCGGTTAGACCTTTGATCTCGATCTGGAACTGTCCGGTCTGGTCATTGAAACCTATATTACACTTGTTCGGGTCATAGCCTCCTTCGCTGTAGTCGAATCCCGGCGTCGGGCCGCTATCCGTTTTCTTCGGCTTAAATTCGAAACGGGGGGCAAGTACCTGTTCCACAAGGAGGCTTGCGGCGATCGCCTTGGGGTATCGTTCACGGCCTCCGTGACAGCCTCAGCCGACGCGTCTGGCTCGGCGATCAGATTGGTGAACCGGGCGCGGGTTTTTCCAGGCGCGTCGCGCGTGGCGCGGCCGATAATTTGTACAATTTCGGTGAGGCTTGCCCGGTATCCGATCGTTAGGGCGTGTTCGCACCAAATCCAATCAAAGCCTTCCTTCGCCATTCCCAAGGCGATGATGATGTCTACATGATCCCGGTTGTTCTTCTGGGCCGGGTCTTTCAGAGCCGCCGATACCCGATTCCGCTTGGCCGCATCGTCATCGACCAAATCGGCAATCTTGAGTACGCGGCCCGAGGCTGCCTTGACCAACTGGAACCCGGTTACAGGGTCAGTTTCCTGCCACTCGCCCAGTTCCTCAATGATGTGCTCCACTTCCTTAATTTTGTCCTTAGTGCTCTCGCGCGATTGACGCTCGGAATGTGAATGATTGTCTTCTCATCCGGTTCCAGGACTTTCAGAATGTCGTGCGTATAGGAACCGGAATAGAAGAAATAGCCAATGTCGAGTTGCTTCAGATATTCGTAGCCATTGAGCTGTTCGTAATAGGTGTACGTGACAGTAGCAAATTTCGCGCCCTCATGCGGGGCAAGGACGGCCTCTGCATCGCCTCGGAAATAAGAGCCCGTCATGGCGACGATATGCGCCTTGTCACGAGCGATAAACTGTCCGAGATGCTGGCCTAGCTTGTTCTCAGGATCCGTCGAGACGTGGTGAAATTTGTCAACGGCAATAAGGCGGTTGTCGAACTTCTCGACTCCGAACATGTCGACTGCGAACCGAAAGGTTGCATGTGTGCATACGAGCACCTTGTCATCGCTGTCGAGAAACACCCCGACGGAACGCACTTTCACTCCGTTATCCCCGCCGGGCGCATCACAGAGGTTCCACTTTGGCTGAACGCTCCAGTTCGCCCAAAAGCCGTTCATGGTCAGCGGCTCGTTGTGAAAGCTCGCACCGATGGAGCGCTCAGGCACGACGATGATCGCCTGCTTCAGTCCTTGGTTCTGTGGCTTGTCGAGGGCAATGAACATGAGCGCACGGCTCTTTCCCGACGCGGGCGGCGACTTGATAAGGAGATACTGTTTCCCGCGCTTCTCGTAGGCTCGTTCCTGCATAGGCCGCATGCCGAGGGCGTTCGCCTTCGTCGCATTTCCATTCCTGGCTTTTCCCAATTTTATTGCTGCCTTGCTCCGCACCCCAGTCGATCATTGCAATTCATACATCGAAAGAGCGGACGTGCAGTTCATAGTCGGTCTGGGCCTGCTTGAGCACGCCCGTTACCGTCGCTTCATGTCCTGGCGCCAGAGTCGCCACCGCGGCGACGAGCGCGTTGTACGCCCCCGCTTCACTCGGTTCCAGCGACTTGGGTCCACGGTTTAGGTGGCTCCATTGGATCTTCTCGTACGCCTGTAGAGGCTTCAGAGGCACACGAGGTCTTCGTCCTCGACTCGCCAGCACTAGCATGCTGCCTTCATGTGTAATGGTGCCTTTCAAAGTGACTTCGGCGCCGCGCATTTCATACGTCCCGTTGACGATTTTTCGGAATTGTTCCTCCCAGCGGTCCAGTGCCGGCAAGCTGTCCTCCTGCAGGAAGACTTCGGCTGTCGAATCATCCGTATCGGGAACCGGGCTTACAAATGCAACATCCTCCAGTCGGCTCAACGCTTCGTACGCCCCACCCCAGCACGCCCCAATACCATAAGGACATGTTCCGCTGATGCCCACCGTGACCTGAGTCCCTTTCGCAGCTAGCGAAATCTCCATCTGGCGCATATGGACCGGATTGTACGCTCCAGGTCGGGCCATCCTTTCTTTTAAAGCAGCTAACTGGGTTTCACTCAGGAACGGTACCGCCGCTTCCTCTTCTGGTGCCGGTGCTACCCGCGCCGGCGGCACCACAGCTTTGATTTGTATGATTTTGGCTACAGATGGCACGCCGGCTTGGTTCACCAGGAACAGCATGTAGTGTCCCGGCGGACACTCGTTAGATGTGGCAGGAGCGGTGACGGTTAGCTTGCCGGTCTTCGCCTGGAAAGACAAGAAATTGATGTGCAAGTTTTCATTAAAGGAATGAGTTACGGAGGCCAACCGAATCCAGCTGACTTTTCCGATCTGGTTCGCTTGATGCGTGCCGACATCGAAACTCGACCCGTAGTTCACTGAACTAGGAGCCGAAGTGATGACGGGGCGCGCTCCTTTGAAGAGGTACGGAGGGGAAAACACCTGAGCATTGGGATGGGTGTCTTGTGGATCGTTAGGGAGGTCCACACCATCAACAGGGCGATACTCACCACCGCCGGCACTCAGAACGGTCGCATCCGGCAGCAACACGGCGGTGGAGTGATAGCACCGATCTACGGATTCCGCACTCAGCTCTGTCCAATTCTTTGTGGCCGGGTCCCACAGTTCGGCCACATGAACGGGCTCGCCGGCATTCAGATCATTAAAGCCGTTGTTCGGACCACCGCCTCCACGTGTGCCCCCCACCACGAGCACCGAGCCGTCCGGCAAGACCGTCGCATTATGCTGGCGGCGCGGGAACTTCATTGGGTTCGTTTTGGTCCACTTTGCGGGAGTTGCTTTGAGATCGATCACTTCAACTTCGGCGGTAGGAGCGTGATCGCCTAGATTGTTTCCACCCCCAATGTAAATAAATTTGTCAACGTCTCCCGTCGCAGGGTCCACGTACATGATAGATGGGCAATAATCGCGATTTCCCAGCGACCGAAAGGCGACTTCAGTCCACTCTCCCGGCGCAGTGGTCTTCAGCAGTAAGGTCCGGTCATTTGTACCTGACATGAAGACACGTCCGTCTGAGGCGACATGCATGCGCGGGTACAACGGCAAACCTATGAAATCCAGGGGCGTGCCGTCGGCCTTAGGGATCGTCTTCCAGCTACCCTTCGACCAGACTTGAAGGAGGGCCTCCACGATCGTCATCTTTTTTCCTGACGAGTCTGGGACTTTGTAGCTACCTGAGAAAACCAGGACGTCTCCATTAGGTAACGTTGTCGCCGTCGGATACCATCGCCGTACCGGCTCTCCATTGGGTCTTGTCATGGGCGCAGTGGGCGTCCATGATCCGGCCTTCCAATCGTATAGGGCTGCCTGGCTGATTCCATCACTATCCGCGTTATGGCCGCCCACCACGAGCAAACGGCCATCCTCCAGAAATGCGTGGCCGGAGCAAAATAGGTTGACCGTGGTTTTTCCATCCGCGCCCGCGTGCGCCAGCATGGGCGGAGGCGTGTTGGTCACTGTCCCATTTTCAGGATTCCACACGAACGGCGTGCACTCGTGAACATCGAGGTCACCCTTCCCGGGGATAACACGTCTACCCCACATCAGGACCCGACCGTTCGGTAATACGTGGGCATGTGCTGCGACATTGGGAAGCGGGATAACGGGTCCCCATTGGCCCTTGATGGCAGGGTCCTCAACGGTGAAGCTGAATGGCGCGGCTCGTGCCATATTTTCAATACCGGTCGTTGCGGAGGTGACCGATGTCGGGTCGCTTGCATGCACAAAGGTTGTGTCGTGGTCATCGTACGGTATGCGAAGGTAATACTGCACCACGTCACCCGTCTTGAAGGTGTCTTTCGGGATTTCTCCGTGATAGTAGTTATTATTGCCAATTTCTTTGAGAAAGGTCATTGGGGCCGGCGTCCAATTTGGACCGGTCGACTTCTTAAAGAAGATCGCGCTCCCGGTCTGTAACTGGTTCCCCGGGTTCCCGCCCGGTCCCTGAAACTGGTTGCCGCTGATGATCGTGACGGCCGTGCCGGGGACAATTGCGCCGATTGGATCGCGCATGCCGCCTCGCCCTTTTAGAAGATCGGGGCTTGCCGGAATGTGCCACGCGTTGCCAAGGTTTGCCATTTGTTTGTTTCCTTTCTGTCGTTAGACTGTTGTTGCCATTTGCAGGTGCCAGATCCCTTAGAGTGTGATCACGACGGTGCCACTCGGGTGGGAAATTTTAACAAGCACGAACCCCGCTGCAGAATCAAAGCGCCACGCCGCGGTAGCGGCCTCGAAGGCTGTCGCGGAAGCAATCTCGGAAAGTGGCGACCCGTCCCTTCGCACACCGGCAGGACGAGACGTTAGAATACGCAGTAGAAGATTTCGTGGGGCTGGCGAGGTCACTCTAACCGTGATGGACCCGGCAGGAGCCAAGGACTCGATCCGTGTCCCGTCGAACATCTCGAACTGCGTGTCGCCATCGGGATAGATATGAATATCCAGCCCTCCATCCCACGTCTTGACCTGCGGGTTGTTGATGTAGTTCGGATCGCAGAGGCTTTGAATATCATCTCCCAATAGAAACGGCACGATAGCCCCGCTGCGCACATAGAGAGGAATCTTGGATTGCGGCTCTTCAGGTTGGACAGGATTTTGCCACACGACGTCTTGCTTGCCTGTCTGCCGATGGTGAGTCCAGAAGTCGATCCATTCTCCCTCCGGCAAGTAAAGCCTGCGGGTATTCGCTCGTGGCCGAATCACGGGAGCGACCAAGAACTCGCCTCCAAAATAATAGGTGTGTTGAATGGAAAATGTTCGGGGGTCGTTCTGATGCTGCAACACCAACGGCCTCATGATCGGCAGTCCGGTATCTTGGGACATCCGTGCGTAGGTATACAAGTAAGGAAAGAGACGGGTGTGAAGCCTCGCATAAAACCGATAGTTTGCGAGCGCTCGATTCTTGTCGGTGGACTCACCGGCCTCCGCGTAGCCCCATGGATACTGCTCCAGATTCGCGTTAGTGACCTGCCGATGGATCTGCATGATCGGCGAAAAGCATCCAAACTGAGTCCACCGAATGAACAAATCCGCCTTGGAAACGGGCGAGAAGTTCGCGTTCTGATAGCCCCCTATATCATGAGCCCAAATCGAAAAACCGCTCATCGCCGCTGATAACCCGGCGACGATCACGCTCGGAAGTCCATTCTGGTCTCCGAAGTTAGGCTGGTTGTCACCGGCCCAATAAGCCGGAAAAGCTTGGGTGCCCGTGAACCCGCTACGGGCAAAAAGAAAACCGGCGGGGCCGAGGACCTCATACACGCTCCGGTGATACTCGACGCAATAGCCGTTGACAAATTGGCGCCCGGTCAAACCGTTGGCATAGACCGCCGTGGGCGGAATATAGACCTCTCGCCCATTTCCGAATTCGCCGTCATCCGTCTTGAAGCCACCGATTACCGATTCCTTTCCCGTCGCAGTGTCCACTTCAGTATCTTTGAGAAGCTTTCTTAATTGCCCTTGAAACCAGGTTCGTGCTGCCGGCTTCGAGAAGTCGACCGGACTGCCATGACCCTTCCACCAATCGATTTCCAGTGGTGGACCACCAACGGAGGCACGGACAAACAGATCGCGATCGGCAGCTTCGCGGTAATTCTTCGCCTCGCCAAGATTTTGGCCCGGTATATCCTCATCAACTGAAAGGGCCCTTCGAATATTTACAAAAGGCGTCATCCAACACACTGCTTTTAATCCGTTCTCCTGAAGAAAGCGCATCATCTCCACTGGATTGGTAAAGCCGGTGAAACTTTGACCTTCAAACTGATGGCCGGCAACGAATTGGGCCTGGTTGAACTGAAAGTCATTGTACGCAGTTTCCCAGGGTGAATCGAAGACGAAGATGGAACTCGGAATTCCTCGCTCTCGGAATCGGGACACCGCATAGCGGACCTCACCGCCGCTTCGCCATTGATCTGACGAGATCCAAGGTCCAAACACCCAAGGAGGCGGTAGCGCCGGCCGCCCGGTCATCTCGGTGTAGCGCATCAGCACGTCCCGCAGTTTTGGTCCATAGACAATGTTCAACCTCAGGCTCTCCGCCTCCGCCGAGACGCGGTAGCGTCCGTTCATCGCCGTGCGCATATCGAATATGCTTCTCGCTGCCGAGTCGAGATGAACGCCATAGCCGCGAGTGCTGATGAACCAAGGGGCGACCTTGTATGAATGATCGCCCTTGTCACCCGGCGTGTCGAAGACACGAATGTCGACTACTTTGCCGGCCTGATCAAGTTGATTAAACTTCTCACCGAACCCGTAGAAGTGCTCGTCTTCGTCGGACTCTGAAGAGATCACAAGACGGCTGGGCGCCTCGCCTCCCCAATCCATCACGTCGTATCTCATGACCCCGGTGACCGGGAATGTCAGACGCGCGCGAACCTGTCCAGTACCGAGGTCCTGTGTCACTTCTACCCCGTTTGCCAATGAAATGGATGTCAGGACACGACCGATGTGGAACACGCGGTTTCCGATCTCCACGGCCGGAGGGCTTAGTGTCACGACATTGGCGAGGGCAGCACCACCGAGATCCGGCCCGGCGATTTCGATATGGCCTGAATTGCGGTAAATTCGGCCTTGGAGCGGTCCCGCATTGAACGAGACCGTCGGCCCCTGAGCTTTTGCGGGGAATCGGATCGAATAGGTGAACGGAACGGCCTGCGCCGCAGACTCATCGGCGGTGGCAAAGGAGCGAGCATCGTCGCCGTGGACGAAAGTCGTTTGGCGATCGGTGTACTCGATCTTGAAGTAGTACTGAATAAGCGCGCCTGCAGGAAAGCGATTGGCGGGAACGGTTGCAAAGAAGAACTTGTCGTTTCCGATTGCCGTCTGAAACTGCATCGGTAGCGGCGTCCAGGCACTATCACCGGTCCGACGGATCATCACCGCACTGTCGGTTTGTGTCTGATTGCCGGCACCACCACCACCCTGAAACTGATTGCCATTGGTTAGGATCACATCGATGCCTGCATCGATATCCTCCAAAGGCAAGCGCATGCTGACCTGGCCGCGTGGCTGGGCGTTACGTGGAAAGTGCCATGCGTTTCCAATATTCAGGTTCACACCTCATCGTTGAATGCAGTGCTGGGACGATGGTCAAATGTTACCTGAGGCTGCAACTGTTGTCTGCGGCAGCAACCACAGAGGGCTAGCCTTTGAAAAAACTAGGGCACGCACAATCTGCCCACGCTCAAAAAAGCTTAGCAATTACATCCAGAGTTTTTGATCTTCTCAATCATTGACCCTTTAGGAAGCTCTCCATTTTTTCCTTTCTGTGCCGTAGAAATCCGTTGGTCTTATCCTTCAAGGCCCCAGAGATTTGAGCACGTTTCCCATCTGGGCCGGTCGAGGCTTCTGTAAGCACGGGTTAGTGGTTCGAGATCGTCGTTGACGTGCCGTCCAGCTTGGTCAGTTTTATGTCGATCTTCTCGTCATAGGTGAACGCCT
>Ga0126378_10002131_pt1 | contig 14644 bp, 7 predicted proteins | sample PanSoiMetPlot_23_FD_92587 | JGI IMG/M metagenome (GOLD analysis project Ga0126378, IMG submission 92587) | Tropical forest soil microbial communities from Panama - MetaG Plot_23 | ecosystem: Environmental > Terrestrial > Soil > Tropical forest > Bulk soil | place: Panama | collected 2016-02-17 | reverse complement strand
GTGAAAGGAGGCGCCATGTCCGCTGTTAGAAATCTGCCCACTCGTCCCTCGCTCGACTCCCTTCGCAAGCAAGCGAAAAAACTTGCACGCGACGCCGCTGCCGGAAACGGCGAAGCCATCGCTCGCGTCCACGCGCAGTTGCCGCGGCGGACGCTCCCGCTCTCGAACCGGGATGCGCAGCTCGTGATCGCGCGCGAATACGGATTTGCCGGCTGGCCGGATCTGACGGCGGAGGTGCAGAAACGCTTGGGCCGCGCGCTCGAGTGGGCTGCCTCGCGGGCCAAGGTCGCGATTCACAACCAGGACCACGAGCAGCTGCGAGCGCTGTTGGCTGAATACCCGTCGCTGGTCTCGTGGCACGGCGAGCGTGGCGAGACGCTGCTCGACACCACCACGTCCTACGCGCTCGACAGCTCGGATCCGGAGCGCGAGCGCATCTACAACCGGCCGGTTGCCGCCGAGATCCTGATCGACGCGGGCGCGACGGTCGACCGGTCGACGTGGGAGCACGTAATCGCGACGGGCGCAGCAGGAATGCTGCACCTGCTCGCGCGAAAGAACGCATTGCCGCCGACCCTTCCCGTTCTCGCCGCGCTTGGCGACAATGAGGCGGTTCGCGCTCGGATCGACGAATCCCGGGAACGCGACGACGCAGAAGGACCTGATGAGCGGATCGTGATCGGTCGCGCGCTGATGAACGCGTGCCGGTTTAGGCACTCGGGCGTTGCATCGTGGCTCGTCGAGCGCTCGGTCGCGCTCGATCCGGATCTCGGTCGTCGCATCGATCGGCAGGGTCGGCAGGCATTTGTCGAGTTCCTGATCCAGCATCCGGCCAGCGTGTGGAGCGGCGGGCCGACCGAGGGACCCCAGACGACGCCGTGGGAGGCGTTCGTGATTCGTCAGCTGACGAGCGCGCTCGATGGCAACGATCTGCCCGCGTTCCGCCGCTGGCTGCAGGACGAACCATGGGTGCTTCAACCTTCGTTCGTGCAGGTGCAGATCGCGGCGATCGAGCGGGCCAGCTGGCAGAATAGGGAACCGTTCATCACGGCGCTGCTGGAGCGCGATCCGGCGCTACTCGGGACCGGGGCTCCACCGCCGGCGTCGGCTCTCGTCTTTGCGCTCGAGTACGGACATGCGCACCTCCTTCCCACGCTAACGCGCATCTGGCCGCTGCCCGACGACCTGCCGCATGCGGCGGGCACCGGCGATGCCGCCGCAGTGGCGCGTTGGTTCAACGCAACCGGGCAGGCCGTCCTGGGATCGTTGGCGAACCACTATCCTGGCAACGTTCCGCAGAGGCGTAGCGACCTGGGTTGGGGACCAGTGACCACGCAGCAGGTTCTGGACGTCGCGCTCGCCTGGGCCTGTGTGAATCGACACTTCGTGGTCGCGTCGTTCCTCCTCGACCGCGGCGCCGACATCAACACCCGCTGGAGCACGCACGAGCCGGCGAGCATCCTTCATGAATGCGCCTATCATGGGAACGAGGACGCCGTGAGGTTTCTCATCGATCACGGTGCCGACCTGACGATCAAGGACTATCGCTATCACGCCACCGCCGAAGGATGGGCGCGTCACGGGGCCCGCAACGAACGGATGGCGGACTTGCTGGCTGCTGCCGCCACTCGCCGCAGTCGGGAGAGCTTGTAACGATCGATCTTGCGCCAGGAACTTGCCGCACAGCGGCGCATAGACTTCCTGAGCAAGCGAGAAGCCGTTCCACGAAGTCTCACTGCTTTCGTGACGCCGCGCGGCGGCTGTTCCAGCCGAAAAAAAGCATCGCCAGACCAAAGGCCAGCAAAACGGTTCCCCAGCCGAGGTTCACGTTGATGCCGAGAGAGACGCGGTAGATGGCGCGGTCGCTGAACAAGCCATACCCGCCGATCGCCAGACCGAGGAAGGTGAACAGAAGGCCGATGGGCAAGCGCACGTCGAGACGCATTCTACGCTCCTACCAGAATGCCCAATTGACTGCGGCGGCGGCCAGTAGAACCCTCACGCTGAGAGTTACTGGGCGCTTGTACCAGGGACAGTACGGTATACCCCGCTCATTTGCGGGTTGGGAGCTATCTGGAATGGTAAGATTTCGCGCGTTATGAAACGCTTGCTTCTCCTGTCGATTGTTCTGCTCCCAATTGCCGCCGCTCCGCAAGCTCCTGCCCCACTTATTCAGAATGCACCAAATCGCCGCACCATTCTGCTTGACGGCGACTGGCACTACATCGTTGACTCCCGCGATATCGGTAATAACCGGCGCTACTATCAGAATCTAAAGCCGGGTGTTGGCTCAGAACGCGTCGTAGAGTACAACTTTGAGACTTCGCCAAGCTTGCATGTTCCCGGCGATTGGAACTCGCAACGCCCGGAATTGCTTCTCTACGAAGGCACTGTCTGGTACGAAAAGAGCTTTCAATATCACCCACGGGCGAATACCCGCGCATTTCTATATGTCGGAGCCGCTAACTATCGGTCGCACCTGTGGCTGAATGGCCAATCTCTTTGCGAGCACGAGGGCGGCTTCACCCCATTCAACTGCGATGCGACGGCGCTGTTGAAGGACGGTGAGAATTTCATTGTGGTTTCGGTGAACGACACTCGCCACGGCGACGATATTCCCGCGCTCACTCCGGACTGGTGGACTTATGGCGGACTCACACGCAGCGTAAGTATCGTCGAGCTCCCGCAGCAATATATCGAGGATTACTCCCTACAATTAGAGCGCGGCAGCACGCGCCGAATTGTAGGATGGGTCCGGCTGGCGGGTGCGTCGGCGGCACAGAAGGTCGCCGTCAAGATCCGCGAACTCAACCTCTCCCAAGAGGCAGCAACCGACGCTAGTCGAGTGGCACGCTTCGCTGTCGATGCTGCCAGGCTGCAACTTTGGTCGCCTGAAACTCCAAAACTTTACCGCATCGAGATTGTATCAGGCCCTGATCACATTAGCGACGATATTGGATTCCGCAGCGTAGAAGTTCGTGGCACGGAAATTCTGCTCAACGGGCGTTCACTCTTCCTGCGCGGCATCGACCTGCACGAGGAGGCGCCTTATCGCTCCGGCCGCGCTCACGGGGATGACGATGCCCGCACGCTGCTGGGCTGGGCCAAAGATCTAGGATGCAACTTTGTTCGCCTGGCTCACTATCCGCACGATGAGCACACCACGCGGATGGCCGACCGCATGGGCTTGCTGGTTTGGTCAGAGATCCCGGTTTATCAGGCAATCGACTGGAGCAATCACAGTGTGCTTGGCAAAGCCAAACAGCAGTTCACCGAGATGGTTGGCCGCGACAAAAATCGGGCGGCCGTCATCCTTTGGTCCGTCACGAATGAGTCGCGAGCCACGGACGAGCGCAACGCCTTCATTCGTGAGCTGATTGCAACCGCAAGAACACTCGATCCCACCCGCCTGATTACCGCCGCCACCAACCAATTTGCTAGAGGAGAAGCGCACCAGATGCTGCTGAACGATCCTATAATTGCCGATCTCGACGTCTTCGGCATTAACGAGTACATCGGCTGGTACCAGGGTGTGCCTTCAGACCTAGATATCACCACCTGGAGCACGCCTTATAACAAACCGATGATTGTCAGCGAAGTGGGCGGCGACGCCAAATATGGGCTGCACGGCACAGCAGCACAGCGCTGGACCGAAGAATACCAGGAGGACATCTACAAGCGCCAGATCGCCGCTCTGCGCAAGATTCCCTATCTGCGCGGCATCAGTCCCTGGATCCTCAAAGACTTTCGCTCTCCACATCGCCTATTGCCCGGCATTCAGGACGGCTACAATCGCAAAGGCCTGATCTCCGATACCGGCGAGCGCAAGAAGGCTTTCTACGTGCTGCAGCAGTTCTATCGGGAGATTGCGCAGCAAAAGTAATCTCTGCCGCAGTCAAGCCTTACGAACTCGCTCGCTTGAAAGTGCCCATCAGGAGCGGTGCGTCAGTTCTGCCAGTTTCATCGCGCGGGGAATCTCCGGGTTCCGCATGAACCATTTCCACAGGTTTCCCGTGCGCAGGTTTTCGGCGCTCAATAGGGTGATCCCAACATCCAGACCGATTACGTCCGGCGCAACCCAGCCGTCGGTGGGGTGAAATGCGTCCGTGAAACCGTATCGGCCGTAGATCTTGTCGCCGAATCTTTCCTTCATCGAGCGCAGCGCGGCAAGCGAGATTTCTGGAGTGAACATGAGCGAGCCGGCCGGCGCGCACGGCACGACTGTTCCGTCGATCGCCTTGTTTCGCGGCGGGCCACCCCAGGCCTTGTAGCCAGTCTTGCTGAGCGAGCTTGTAATGCCCCACACATTCTCCGAATAACCTCGGAATTCCTTTGCCAAATCCATGCAGAATTGCCGATGCGCTTTGGTGGCGGTCACCGAGTTTTCAAACCAATTAACTCGGGAAGCGCCGTTTTCGCGCCGGTGGCGATAATCTATAAACGCGTGGGAATATTGGTGCGTGAACAGCGGTGCGGTGCCGATGAAGTTAAAGCCAGCGTAACTGTTTTGGTTGCGCTCCCAGGCATACCAGGATTTCGGCTTGATCGCGTGCTCGGACGAGCCAATGCCCAGCAGGTAGATGATGGTGTGCTCGCTGTAACGATTCCAGCGGCTCTTTAGGAATCCTTCCTCCGGCCTCCAGCCGTGACTCAGCACGAGCGGATCGCCGTTCAGCATCCACTGGAAATCGATCCGCCCATAGATCCGGCTCGCCAACCGTGCGATCTCTGCATCTTTATGAAAGTATTGCCGTGCGGTGAGGATGCCGCCCATCAGCAGCGCGGTGTCGATCGAGGACAGCTCGCTTTTCTTCTCGTCGGTTTGATGGATGCCGGTGCGCTCGCCCGTTTTGACGTTCATCCAATGGTAGAACCAGCCGCGCTCGCGCGGGGCGTGCTCGGCAAAGAATCGCAGCGCGTTGCGCACACGCGCGCGGGCCGCCTCTGCACTTACCCATTTGCGCTCGGCCGCGATGCACAGTCCCGCAAGACCGAAGCCGGTATCGGCAATGCTGCCGATGTGCCGACGCGTCTCCTCGTACGGCGAGCCGTCCGTCCTCGCGCGTCCTCGCGTCAAGCCCGTGTCGCGGTCTGTCTGTTCCCAGAAAAACTGGAAGCAGCGGCGTGATAAATCCTCTAGGAAAGCGTCGTCATCACGCGAAAGCGCCGCAGGCGTCGCAGCCGGTGTCAGCGCACAGATTGCCGCTCCGGCCATGCCGCCGAGGAAGTCTCGTCGTGTCAGAACTTTGGCTTCTCCTATCTTCATACCCATCGAGGGTTCGACCTTTCGCCTGTCCGGCGACTGCGGCGAGTCTCAGCAATGGCTTGGTGCTTTAGCTTAGCTACCACAGCCCATCAAGAGTCGACACGTACCGAATGCAACGAGGTGGGTCTGAGCGTAGCAAGCTTCGTCTAACAAACCGGGGCAAACGCTTGCGTCTGCCCCGGAAAGGAAAACCCTTGGTTACGGCGCTGGCGTGACGTCGCAGCGTTGCAACGTTCAGTTCGTTCCTTCTTGTTCGAATGACCAGGTCAGAACATCCTGAACGGCCGCCAGTCCACCAGTCCCGCCGGTGAAGCCGACGTAGAACAGGTTGCTTGGGCCGGGCACAACTTTCGAGGGGATGTCGACCTGATAGGAAGTGTTGAACATCGCGCGGGTAACGAGGTCGGTTACTGTTTCGGTAAGAACGCCGTTGCCGTACGTCAGGACGACCTGCTTCGGATTTTGGTTTAATATATCTACGCCCGAACCGTTCATAGAAACGACCACATCGCCACTACCCGGAGCCGGTGTGCCCGGGAAATGGCCGTCACTGTACAGCCCCGTCTCGTTGCCGCCGTCTTTGATTAGGTCGAACTTGACGGCGACACTGTTGCGGATACCGAAGTAACCCAGTCCTCCACCTTCGCCGCCGAGTGCCGAGGGATCGTTTCCTTGAATGGTAAAGGTAAACCCGTCAGCGAGACGCGGAGGATTGATAACACCGGGTCGGACTTGGAAGGTAAACGCGGTGGTGAAATTTCCGAGGCCCACGCCGCTGTTAACGGCGATCCACACCGTGCCGTCCTCGCCAACCCTGTCGTCTGTCAGCCGCACATGCGTGCCGGGGAAGAACGCAGAGCCGTTGCTAGTGAGGTCTGCGTGTTGGGCAAAACCGTTGCCGTGGTCGAATGCTGCTGGCCGATCACCGCCACCTATCACCGCACTGGCGACATTCAAGGGAGCTGAAAGGCGCTGGGCACTGTCGAAAGCACGCACGCGATAAAAGTACGTGCTGCCCTCGAGCATCTCATCCGTGAAGGTGGTAACGTCAACCGGTAATGAAGCAATCTGGGTGAACACTGCGCCATCCGTGGAGCGCTCGATGTTATAGCCCTGCGCGGTGAAGGAGTTGTGGGCCTTCCAGGCGATGGCGATATCTGATCGGTTGTGATCGTGGCGAACCACCGAGGTCACCAGCTCGCTGTCCGGTGCGCGAGGAGGCAGGCTGTCTTCGAGTGGCTGGAAGCTCCACGTTAGGATGTCCTGCAGCGCGGTGAAAAGGGCTGTCCCACCGCTGAACCCCACAAAGGCCGAGTCAGAGCGTACCGCCGAGCGAATATCGACGGTGTAGGAGGTGCTGAAGCTTTGACCGCTGGAGAGATCCGTAATGGTCTCGGCGAGCGTGGTGCCGTCGTAGGTTAAAGCGACCTGCTTAGTCGTTTGGCTCTGCAGATTGATGGGGGTTCCATTCAGCGGAACCTGGACGTCCCCACTACCGGGAACCGTTTGAGCCGGGAAATGTCTGCCCACGACGATCCCAGTCGAGTTGTGCAGGACATCGAAGACCACGGCCATGCCATTAAGGATGGGGAAATAAGCGAACTGGCCTCCGGCGCGCCCTAACGCATTCGCACCACTACTTTGCATTACGAAGGCGAAGCCGTCGCCTCTGGGGAAGGTTCCTTCGTGGATGCGCACTTTGAAAGTGGTGGTGAAATTTCTGATCCCAATCCTCTCCTGAGTGAAGAACGTCCCTGCTTGACCGGCGATAATGTCTGTTAGGCGAGCGACACTCTCGACAAAATGCGTGTTGCCGTTCGCCCTCAAATCGGAGGTATCGGCAAAGTTGGCGGAGTGATCGACGTTAAGAGGCCCGATGGTGGCTCTGGCAGTATTGGAGGGACTCGAGTCGCCCGTGCTGCCAAATGCCTGCACGCGATAAATGTAAGTGCCGGGTGCTAGGCCGCTGTCGGTGAAGCTAGTGGTGCTTGCATCAACCGTAGTGAAGATTGGAGTAAAGTTAACGCCGTCGGTTGAGCGCTCAACCGTATAGCTAACGTGATCGGGCGCGCTGGTCCAGCTCAGAATGATCTCTCCATCGACGATGTCAGCGACCTGCAAGATCGGGGGAGTCGGCTTCGTTCTGGCACTGGCGGTATTCGAAGGGGCAGAGTCACCGACCTGGTTGGTCGCCCGCACCCGATAGAAGTACTGCGTAGAAGGCGTCAACCCCGAGTCTCTATACGTGGTTGCGTTCCGATTGACCGTATTGATTTGCGTAAAGGTGGCTCCGTCAAGCGATCGCTCAACCTTTATCCCAGTGGCGTTGGTGGCATGATTGACCCAAGACAGGTCGATCTGGGAAGAAGAGAATGCGGTCGCGGTCAGATCAGATGGAACACCGTCGGGTATTGTGGTCGTGGGCGGAAAGAGCCCCAACACATCGAGGGCGGTCTGAGTCCCCACGTAGACTTTGCCATTGGCGACCGTAGGTACGATAAACTTTACGCCAACGTCCAGTTGATCGCGCGCTCCCACCAGGTCGGTGGAATAGAGCGTGGTGAGAGTTGGAGTAGCAGTGGCATCGTACGCAAACAGCACGGCCGGGCGCCCGCCAAAGAGAGGATTGACGTTGATAGCCCAGGCGATGGCGTTGCTGGTGCCATTGGCCGAGATACTAGGTGTTGCGCCAGGAAAGCCGAATACTGGACTCCCTCTCGAGACGGGATTTTGGGAAAGCATTCCATTGACGAGCTCGAAGGCCTTCAAAACATCATCCAAGCCTTGGTAATAGATGAATTGGCGCGTTCCGGTGTTGAAATAGGCCGGTGTGTCGAACGAGCCACCGACAACCGTGCCCGGAGGCAAAACCTGCACGACGTTGTCAGAGGCAGGGTTGAACCCGCCCATGTTGTCGCGATCGATAAGATAGACTTTGCCAGCTCCCTTCCCAGAGGTAACGAGCATGTGAGGATGCCCGCCGGGCTGACCTGGAAGCAGCAATACGCCGGCGGAACCTAAGTCCTGGTCGTTTCTTTCCAATTCGGCCTGGTTGAACGGTGTGAAGAAATCGGCCACGCTTAACGCACCGGTTGTCGAAAGCCTCAGCACGCTATCTCCATAGCCTGGGTTGCAAGGCGGACTGTGTCCGTCTACGAATTGCCATTCACCGCAGGTATCGGTGGGAGTTAGGGCGAATGTGCCGTTGCCCACCGAAAGGTACATATTACCGCTGTCATCGACGGCAGGTGCTCCTCCCGACATCCAAATACCGCCGTTCTTGCCGTTCGGTGTCAGATTGAACATCGTCTCGGGCGCCAAAGTGGTTTTATTGAAGCCCACAACCCAGCCATGATACGGGGGAGTATCACCATGCGAAGCCCAAGCAACGTAAACTCGGTTGCCCGCCAGCACCAAACCGGGCCTCTGGTTTTGGCGTAGCGCGTTGAACTTTATCTGGCCACCTTCACTACCAAGTCCTGTGCCGGGAACAGAGATGTTCGTGGTGTTGACATATGCCTCGGGAGGAGGATTGAAGATGGTGTCTCCGATAGTAGCCGGGCCGCCAAACTTCTCCGCCCCGTTAGTTACGTCCAGGGCGTGTAGCCTTTGCACAAAGTGCGGCTCGCCGCTGGTAGTTACCTCCTTGGTTTTTGCAACGACGTAAAGCGTGCCGCTGGCCGGGTCAATGACCGGCGTTCCCGTGATGCCAATCTCGGGCACAATGTCCGCGTTCAGGACGTTCGGCTGAGGAACCGGCGTGATTCCTGCCGGCGGGTTGATGAAGCTCTTCGTCCAAAGTTGTCCGGGCGCGTTGCCGTCAGCATCGAACGCGTACACGCTGTCGTGTTGCGTGGCCACAAACACGACGTTGCGTATGCCCTGACCAGGAATTGGCAGATTAGGCATGTAAAGTGGCTGAGTGTACACATAGCCGTCAACTGGGTAAGAAAATAATTTGCCGAATTGACTCGGATTGACGTTGGCGAGTGTAAGGTTCACCTCGCTGAGGTTCTGTCCCGTTCGAGCGTTGTCATTGTGATAGGTCAGTACCTGGACGGCGCCAGCCTGCCGGGCGCTCAGCGCGCAAGCGAAGACCCCGAGTATGGCCACCGCTCTGGATCCCCCTGGTTGACGGTTCCCTTTTAGTACCCGCGGAACCGATGAGATCGTGTTTACTGGCTCGTGTTGAGTGCGCCCTTTCATGGTTTATCCCCCTTTAAAACGAATTGTACGAAGCCCCGCCCTACTTCCGATTAATGCAGCGTTGAGCACGCATGACCGTCGACCGCGAAGCCCCTATGTGAACCGATCCGAAAGGCAGTCAACAGACAGTTGGGCGAAGTGCCGAGTCTTGAACATCAGGCTCGAGAGAACTTGCGAGGAAGACTTCAGACCTGGGAATCTCTGCCTTCGCCCGCGCCGTACGCGAATCCGCTGGGGCGGAAGTTTTTAGCAATGGAAAAGAGGGGCTAAGCTTCACTCTTGAACGTTCCGCTACCTCGAGGCATCGCGTGCTCTCATCCGGGCAATTTAACCCCCGTCGGACTTCGAGAATCCGCGGCAGCCTGGCAATCGCCCTGTGCCTATTGCTGGTAGAGGTGCGCATCGCCCTCGGCGCGGCCGAGTTGGAGGGGCAAATTCGCGGTCGGGTCGCCGAGGCGAGCACGGACGCACCTGTGCCCGGCGCCACGGTGACGGTCACCTCCCCTGGTCTCGGCGACGCGCGCGTTGTCACCACGAACGAAGATGGCGATTACCTGGTGCCTAACCTGCCAGTCGGCGACTACCGGGTGACCGTGACCTATGCGGGCGTTAAGCCATTGACGCGCGAGGTTTTGGTCCAGCCTGGCATCACTACGCCCCTGAACATCAAGTGGTCGGCAGAGCTAGCCGATATCCAAACCACCGTTGTGGAGGAGGAACGGCATTTGACTAATCCCGACTCCACACAAACGGGGGCAGCCGTTTCTCTCGATCAGTTTAGATATCTTCCAACCAGCCGCACTTACACGGACGTGCCGCGGCTGACCCCCGGGGTTCAACGACATCTTTCAGGCAGCGATCCCTACGTCTTGGGTGGGCGGAGCTATAACAACCGTTATCTCATCGATGGGCTGGACGTCACCGATCCGCTCACCCGCGAACATCGACAACAGCTCGCCTTCGAGAGCATCGAATCGGTCCAGGTGATCACCGGCGGTTTTGACGCCGAGTATAACGTGATCGGCGGCGTCATCAACACGATTACCCGCGAAGGAACAGACGACTTTCATGGCAACGTGTCTTTCTATTATCAGAATTCATCCATCACGAACGAGAGCCGAAAGCCTCTCGGCAATACAATTTATGAGGGGACCCGCGTTTATGCGGACGCTCCTGAAGAGTCGAGCTATAATTACCAGGCCACGGCTACCTTAGGCGGACCCATTGTCAAGCATAAACTTTGGTTCAGCGGCACGTTTCAATACAATTACGAGCAGAACGCAAGGACTATCAGCGGGCCGCTGTACGTTCCCCACGTGCCGGGGACTAACCGGACTTATCTTCCAAGGCTCAAGATTACCTGGGCCCCGAGCAGCAAGCATCGCCTGGGCTTGTCACTAGCCGGGGACCCCGAAATCAAGGACAACATGAGCGGCAGCGGAGGACGGTTAAGTACCTATGAAAACCATAATAACAACGGTGGATATAACGCCATCCTCAACTGGAGCTTCTTTCCCAACCAGAATTTCGAATTTCGCCTCGATGCCGGTGTCAAAACCCACTATAATTACGATGGCCCGCAGGGCTGGTATGGCACGGTTGACACTCGCGGCTGCGAGAACTTTTCGCCCATAAATTGCACCTACGACCGAGAAGCACCAACCCACCAGAATCAGTTCGATGGTTCCGTCTGGTACAACGCCAACAGCCAAATTAGCAAAAATGACCGCGCGAGCTTCCAGTTGGATCCAAAAATCACTTGGCGCGGCCAACTGCTCGGCGAACACACTGCAAAGGCCGGCATACAATTTAGTTACTTCTTCAATCGGACCTACCAGCACGTACCGGGACTGGTTAACTACCTAGACAGGGACGGAGGGCCGGGGGAGGAGGGCCTCTGCCTACCTGAAGCTGGCCAGTACCTTGGCTGTTATCAGCGCACTACTTCTCAGGACCGCAAGTTCACTCTTAAGGGCCTGAGCTCGGGCCTTTTCCTTCAGGACCATTGGCGAGTGGCCCGCCGGGTAACCCTCACACCCGGAATACGATTCGATTTCGGCGAAGTGCTAAGCCCTGATGGCAGTCCGTTCCTGAGGCAATTTGCAATTGGGCCGCGGCTGGGGTTGATTGTCGACATCACGGGAGATCAGAAGACGATTTTCTCGACCGCCTATGGCCGCGCAAATGAGTTTCCCTACCTCGGGTTTGCCCGCGACTATCTCATCACCTCTTACGGCGCCACCGTGGTGGAACAATGGGTTCCGAAGGGCAGCCCTAATGGACAGTGGGTATTCGTTTCGCGAAGCGGCGGAGAGGCCGGCAGCGTTATCAACCGAAATGCACAAACCCCGCACTCCGACGCGATTACCAGTAGCTTGCGTCGCGAGATTTTCCGAAACACAGTCGCTACCCTGGAGCATACCTGGAAGAGAATTACCCAGACCTGGGACTCATTTGAGACCAACGTGATCTGGGACCGCACGGGTTATCGCATTCTCGATTACGTCGACGGGCAAAGTCACGAGATTCGATACTACACAACGACGTCGCAGAATACGCGGAACTACCAAGGCTTCACCTTGGCGTTCGATGGACGACCGTCGCCGAATTGGTATTTTCTCGCCTCCTACACGCTTTCTTGGCTGTGGGGCACCGGACGAGACAATATCGGCGAGGCGCATCGCATTCCCCAGCAATGGAAGTTCGAAAACGGCTGGCAGCCGCAGGACAACCGGCACATGATAAACGCTGGGGCAAGCTACACGTTTAATTTCGGCTTAACCTTCGGCGTGCGGCTTGAGTACCTAAGCGGCCATCCGCAAGATAAGTTTTTCATTGCGACCGACCTTCCCGACGCGGGCAAGACCATCAACCGCCGCACTCCGAGAGGGACCACGCCGGGCAACTGCTCGGGGACTGTCCCTGGGCAAGGGAATTTTACCCCAGCGTCGACGGTGTGTGGCAACGACGTGACCCGGATCGCCGAGTATCGCACGCCCCCTCGCGCACAGGTCGATCTTCAGGCGACCTATGACTTCTACCAAGTGCTCCGCGAGCACATCGCTTTGGTTTTTTACGTTACTAATGTCTTCAACGATCGCAGTCCGTCTACGCTCAACGAAAGTGACGCGAATAGCGGCACCTTCGGCCAAACCGGTGGTCGCTTCGGGCCTTTGAGCATTCGCCTAGGAGCACGCTATGACTTTTAAGCCCTTCCCAGTGCTTCTTCTGGTCGCTGCCTGCAGTCCCTACCAGGATGACGAATTCAATGCCGGGCCGATCGATGCAGCAAACTTTCCCCTCGCCTATAGAGGTGCGGGGGGCGATCCGAATGTGAACGGTTATAGAGCCGGAGCGGGAACATTTACGGAAATCCTTGCCTTCGTCGATGGCGGACGGGCGGGATACTACTCCTTTCCTTTTAGCGACAAGCAGCTGATGCTCCAAGATCTTCCCGACGGTGGTACGCCCGCAACGAACGTCTATCCCGATAAGGATCCGAAGACGCCCATAGCCTATGCATTCGATCCCTCGCCGCCGAATCCTTTTCCCTCATCTCAAATATGCACGCCGCCCCAAAATTACACCTACGACATTCGAACCGACGACATGCCTCTTAACGAGCAAGACAACATCTTCACTCAGCTGCCGTTCGCAAGAGAGGTACCAGGCATGGCCAGCACCTTCGAATATATCCCCGTCGTTGCCGAAGTCGCCGTGACCGCTGCAGGGTTAGCCTGCCAAAGCATCAAGAGCGAAAAAAGGTTGAAGAAAGTCCTAGGGACGCCGCCAAAGACTGACCGATTGCTGCTTTGGGCGATCATTGACCCATCCTCCGGCGTATATCGCGTCGGTGAAGAGTCAACGCGCTTATTGCCTGATGCAGGCGTCAATCCCAACTATGCGTACGGTAACGTCGTGCAGAAATGGGGTTGGTTTGGACAATACTACCTGGCTTACATCGATGGCGCGTACGTCCCCTACGATCTCATCGATGATAGGTATGGGGTCCCGCCGACGGTGCATCAAGTGCCACGAATGAGGGCACAGAAGCTGTACGTCCCCCGGGGCGTGGTTCTTTCTGACGCGGTCCAATGCGGCGGTATGGCATGCGAGCCGGGTCAAGTGTGCGCGGGCGGTAGCTGTCAGACTTGCCAATCGAGCGGAGCGCGAGCCTGTCCGCGGAATTTCCAATGCGGGACAAGCGGGTCGGTTATGGGACGGTGCAACGCAAATGCCCAACTGGGTGGAGGATACGATGTTCTCCAATACCGACGGGACGCTCCCAACTATACTTCAGTCTGCCAGGTCTGGTTGTACACCGCCCCCAATATTAGTGGTCGGCCTAGGTCTATCGCCGAGTTGCCGAAGAGTGCAGCGGAGATTGAAGATCCGCTGGCCGAAACCTTTCCTGCAAAATCAGCCGGGCCTCCCGTCGGGGTACCGCCTCGCCCGGGAGATCCGCCACCTCGCTACATCTATTGTCCTCAGGTGGATTAGATCGGCTGGGACCGTTCATGGCAGGAGTTGAAAATCAGCTATTTGTCCGGATGCCGAATCCGGCGCCACCCACAACTGAAACTTTCCCGGCTCGATGGTCAATTGTCCTCCCGCCTTGTAGAACGCCAGATCATCAGCCGCCAGATTGAATTCCACAGTCTGTTTTTCGCCCGACTTCAAATGAATCCTCCGAAACGCGATCAGCTCGCGAATCGGCCTCGTTACGCTGGCTGCCAACTGACGGATGTACAGTTGCACGACCTCGTCAGCTTGATATTTCCCGGTATTGATTACGTCGGCCGAAACCGTCAACTTGCCTCCGACTCGCATGCTCGGCGCGGAGAGCCTTACGCTTGAATACTCGAAGGTCGTGTAAGAGAGTCCAAAACCAAATGGGTACTCTGGTGTATAAGAAACATCCAGATACTTCGACGTGAATTTATTGTTCGCGTCGCGACCAAATTCCGCGGCGGGTCGGCCAGTATTCATGTGATTGTAGTAGAGAGGAATCTGCCCAACGGTGCGCGGAAAGGTGACCGGCAGTTTTCCCGATGGCGCGACATCGCCGAAGAGCACGTCGCATATCGCCGGGCCGCCCATCGCGCCTGGATGCCACGCGTACAGCACCGCGTTTACCTGCTCCGCCACGTTATGAAAGGTAAGCGGCCGCCC
>Ga0126378_10002130_pt1 | contig 14657 bp, 34 predicted proteins | sample PanSoiMetPlot_23_FD_92587 | JGI IMG/M metagenome (GOLD analysis project Ga0126378, IMG submission 92587) | Tropical forest soil microbial communities from Panama - MetaG Plot_23 | ecosystem: Environmental > Terrestrial > Soil > Tropical forest > Bulk soil | place: Panama | collected 2016-02-17 | reverse complement strand
GTGTGGTGATAGCAGAGACGGCCATCCTGGTCGTACTACTCACGAATCGGAGGTGACATGGGAGTACAGGGACCCGAGAGGGAGGTCATCGAGGAGCCGGAGCCACTGTGGTGGCCCCAGGAAGTCCCGGTCGAGGAGCCCGAGCCCGAGCTAGTACCAGAGCCCGAGCCCGAGTTGGTGCCGGCATGATCGATGCAGAGAAGGTGCGCCGGCTATACGAGAGGGGATGGGTACTCCGGAGGTCCTGGAAATGGCTCTAGTCGGCTATCGAGTCTGGTGGCTGCGCACCCACTCAGGGACCCCGGACCCGGGCATGCGGGGGGAGTGGGTGCCACCCGCCCTGGCTGGCATCGTCCGCCACTACACGTGGTCGCCAGGGGTCAATGTGGCGGAGTGCTGGGAGCAAGGGCACGACACTAGGGGCATGTCCGAGCGTCACATAGCACGAGCCCCGGCCCAGGGCTGTCACTGCGGGTTTTGGATGTTCCCGCATGAGGGGTCGCCGCGCGGGGAGCCGGCATACTATGGCGAGCTGTGGACAGATCGGGGCTTGATACACGCCCTGGAGCGCTGGGCGGACACGTTCAGTCGAGTACCGTACGGATACGCTGACAGCCGCGAGCGGTTGGTGGTGGGCATGGTCGAGACATGGGGCCGCATCATCCATCACGAGGAAGGGAGTCGAGTCGAGAAGGCGACCCCCATCGCTCTGCTCCACCGCTCACCGCTGGATCGTGTCGAGGTCAATCAGGTGGACCTGGTGGCGAGGCGGTATGACATCCCTGTGTGCAGGACCGTGGGGGAACTGGTGAAGTTCGGCCAGCAGCATGTCGCCAGGAGCCGCAGGATCGCGACTGAGGGCTAGCCCTGGGGGAGGGTGGCCACCCATCCTCCCCCAACCCCTTCCTGGCTTCCTGGGGGCTCTCAGGGCTCCACAGGGGCAGGTGGATTTGCTGGGTGGGTGTGTATAATGGTCTGAGCCCCCAGGGAGGGGGTCAGCCTGGGGATGGCCCAGGTTCAGATTCACAAATGGAGATGTGGAGACATGGGCAAGTCTCAGAGCCCATTCTGGGCAGGTGTGGCCAGGCATAAGGCCCCCATGTATGGAGCCATGGAGCATTGGACCCATGAGCAAGTCCAGGCATGGGAAGCTCACTATGCAGAGTTGGAGGTCTTGGCCCAAGGGCTGAGGAAGCTCCTGGGGGTCAGGAGCAAGACTGGCAGGAATGCCCTGGTCATCTCTGGTGGTGGGCTGAGTCAGGAAGGTGTCAAGAGTGGGGCTGAACTCCCCTATGGGATGTTCAGCATTTACATGACTGAGGCCAAGGCCAGGGAGTTCCTGGCTAAGTACTCCAGCTAGTCACCCCTCTACAGGCCAGGGGGCACAGTGTCCCCTGGTCCTGTTCCACCCATACAGTCGCACGTTAGACCCGTGCAGAGGAGAGCAGACATGTCCCAGAAGATGAAGGCGCTTAGGCCGGCGGTATCCCGGACCAGGCTGGCCCTGGCGGGTGGTCTCCTGTTGGAGGTCAAGCAACAGGATGACGGCCGCGTGGTCCTGAGCTTCCAGGGCTCGTGGTACCTGGTCAGTCAGTTCCCTGGGGGGGATGGTCGCAACACGAATGTGACCTTGCTTCCGATCCGGAACTAGGGTCCCAGGGCGGGGCTAGGGGGTGCGATGCCCCCTGGCCCCTGGCCTCACTACATGGAGATAGCAGATGCGAAAGATCACGGACTCGATCTTGGGCGACATGGAGCGGCGCAGGATCTACGAGGCGGGGACGGACCTGGTTCTGACCCATGTCGGCGGCAAGCATGTCCGCCAGTCCCGGATGGGGCGCTTCGAGGAGCACATCGACGGTACGCTCTATGACGGGATCGGATATGAGCCGGCCCAGATTCCCCAGTACTTCAGAGTGCCTATGGAGGATGACCGGAAGCGGATCGAGGTGCTGAACCGCCGGGTCCGCAAGCTCCAGATAGAGCGGCAGGCGGCGATCGATGCGGCCTGGCACCGGGGGGCACCTCTGGCTACGGAGGCGGCCCAGGAAGCGGCTCGGCAGCGGGCGGCGACCCTGAAGGGGAAGGCGAAGTGAAGGGCGAACTCCACAAGCACGATGTCGTGTATTACGTGCAGGTCACGGACTGGGGTGGGATCATGACCGATCCCAAGCTGTACGAGCTGCGGGTGGTGGGTGGAGGCGATGTGGTCATCCGCTACACCCAGACGGATCGGCCGAGCCTGATCGAGAGGGAATGGCGCAGCAGGTTCACGGCGCGGGTCGAGGCCAGCCCCCAGGAAGCATGGAGGTCAGCCCTGCGTCATCTCTATCGGCGGCTGCGGGAGACGGAGTCGGCCCAGATTCGATCCGCCTCAGCCCTGGCCAAGGTGGGCAGGGAACTGGACCTGGACCCCGAGCTACCGCTCCGCATGGACGAGATCAGGGAGTGTCTGACGGCTCTGCTGGCCAGGTACACACCGGAGATCGAGGAGTCGGCCTGACGAGTTCAGACTGGCATTTGTCAGGTCAGGTGTGTATCATGGGTGGCATGGAGATCAACGAGACCACACTGGTTCAGGAAATCAAGACCTACGCTCGGGACCACTACGAGGACGGTGGGTGGGACGTCATCCTCGAATGCTGGGAGGATGATGAGATCGCGGACACAATCCGAGGCGCACGCACTGTGCGGGGCGCGATTCGCAAGATTCGCCGCATCGTGGACGTGTACGCGGATCGCCAGGCAGATGCCCGGAATTCGGTGTTCTAATGGCGAGCTACCCGAGCAGGCCCCGCACCAAGTACGGGGACCTTCAGCGAGTGGCCAAGGCCCGGCATGCCCGGCAGCCTGGCTATCCCTTCTGCGAGCCAGACCCGGACTGCGACTGCACGGCCTGCCGCAACTGGACGTCAGCCCAGGAGCGGAACCACCCCAGGGCCAACCGGCCCGCCTATGGCACGGGAGAGTGACGACGATGACCAACAGGGAGACCACCACATTCGGCCCGCTCACGATGCGGGTCAAGGTCGAGGTCGAAGCCGGCCGGGTGACGGTCAGTGGAGCCAACGCCGGGTCCTGGCAGGACAGGCAGCACAGGGCGGTCAAGCGTCTCCGCTTTCGGCAGGATGCGGCCGTGGGTGCCACGACCCTGAGCGGGGGCCTTCCCTTCCCTGGCCTGCGCCGGCACTATGTCCAGGTGACGGGCAGGGATGGGGCGATCCTGGGCTCGGCCCTGAGCTACAGCAGGGCTGCGGCTGAGGGGGCGGCTGACTACCTGGACGGCCTGCTGACCCCCTTCTGAGATCGAATTCCACATCTCCATAAGAGGGGCACCCTTCTCGATCCGGGGAGGGTGTCTCTTTTTGTCTAACCTCTGGGCCGTTGCCTGGCTGCATTTGTTGGCTTACCTGTGTATCATGGGGTACATGGAGATGAGCGGCACGAGGTGCAAGCGGCATGGGGGAGATCACCGGGGCAGCGCAGCCAGCCGGCGAGCCCGGAAGCTCTGGCTTCTGAGGGTGTTCGGGAACGGCGAGACCTGCGAGTGCGTTCACGGCTGCGGCACCATCCTGACCTTCGCCACTCTGGAGCAGGACAGGATCGTGCCAGGTGGCCCCTACCGCCGCGAGAACCTTCAGCCCTCTTGCCGCCCCTGCAACGAGCAGCGGAGCAACGATCCGAACTGGACCCTGGCTGCGGCCTAGGCATTGGAGAACGAAACGATGACAATTCGAGCTAAGTTTGCGAGCATCTGCCCGACCTGCGGGGAGCGGATCGAGATCGGGACGGTGGTGGAGTGGGAGCGGGGCCAGAAGGCCACCCATGTGGACTGTGAGCCCAAGGCTGAGGAGCCCCAGGTGGAGCCCAAGCGGATCGCGGTCGAAGACCAGGGGGTCTACGTGCTGGCCTCTGGGGACATCGTCAAGGTCCAGGCCAACCGCGCCAAGACCCGGACCTACGCCAAGCGCTGGGTCGAGATCCGGGCGGAGCGCAGCCTGGAGGCGGGTGGCAGGGCGCATGGGGAGTGGAGCTACGAGCCGGGGCTGGTCAACGAGGTGGCTGAGAGTGGCCGGAAGATGACCTTGGACGAGGCGAAGGCATTCATCCTGCGCTACGGCCAGTGCGTGCGCTGCGGCCGGCACCTGAAGGCGGCGGAGTCGGTGGAGCGGGGCATCGGCCCAGTCTGCATCCGGTACTTCGGGAGCCCCGTCCAGGCCGCGGCTCCCAGCCTGCCCGAGCGGAACGAGTTGGACGAGGAGTTCGGTGACCCCTTCGAGGGAGTCACCGCTGAGGCCAACCCTGATCCCGGCGACCTCGGTCATCGGACCTGGGGTGGGGACTGCCCGGCCTGCGGCAAGCCGGCGGTGATCCTGAAGAGTGGCAAGCTGGTCGCCCACACCAACGGCAAGCGGGGTCGCCAGCTTGCCACCTGCCCGGCTTCTGGGATGCGGCCGGCGACGGCGACCATCCTGTACGGCAAGCGCAAGGGAGCATGATGATCATGAACTGGGAACAGATCGACAAAGTACTGCGGCAGCATCGGGCCGGCATCATTGAGGGCACCTACCCCCACTCCATGGCCAGGGCAATCGCTCTGGCCACTCTGGACGACCTCCGGGCGGCACTGGACTACGAGGAGTCGCTGGTGCCCAAGCCGGAGCCGGTGAAGCGGGCTTTCCATGCCTACTGCGAGACCTGTGGCTGGCAGGGCTATCCGAGGGACGCCTGGCCTCATGCGGACAGCGATGGCTCAGAGCACACGGTGGCGATGGCCATCGGCAGCGAGCCCATCCACAGGACCCAGGTTCGGGGGGGTCGAGGCGAGTGAGGAGTCAGGTCGAGGAGGATGTGGAGGTGCGGTCCGATGGGCCGTACCTGCCCTGGCTGGCGGGGGCTGGCTTCCTGGTGGGGCTGGGCCTGCTGGCGACTGGGCATGAGGTGCTGAGCGCGGTATGGGGCCTGGGCGGAGGCGCACTCTTGGCGCTGGGGCTGAACTGGGTACTGAGGGGCCGCAGGAAGCCCTGAGAGCGGCCAGGAAGCCCGCCAAGCCAGGGGATGGCCCAGGACTCACCCAAGCCATCCCCGGCCATGGCGAGGCTCTCAGGCGGTCGGGCATTTGTGGGCTGAGGTGTGTATCATGGGTGGCATGGAGATGAGCGAGTTCGACCAGGTCAGGCAGGCCCAGAGCTTCCCGGCCAAGTGGCGGAGCCGGTGCTCGATCTGCGGGCACCTCATGGAGGTCGGAGACCCCATCGTCCACACGGGCGATGACTGCGACACCCTGACCTGGCGGGGGACTGGGCGGAAGCTGTACTCACACCTGGATTGTGCGATGGAGGATCGGCGGAGGCGATGAAGACGGAGACGAGGTGTGCATGTGGTGACCCCACATGCACGGCGTGGTACGAGGACGGTGCGACCAAGCACTGGGTGAACTGCCGGTACGGGAACCGGGTGGCGACCTGCTACCACGAGCCGCGCTGCGGGTACCTGCGCCCAGGTGACTGGGATGGCCCCTTCGGAGCCTGGGTCAAGGCTGGCCCAGACTGGGGCATGGTGGGCCGCTGGTGGGGTGAGGAGTACCCGTGACCCAGAGGCGCCAGACGATGCAGGCGATCCGGGCGCTGCCCCCGGAGGAGTTCGCAGCCCTGATGACGCAAGCCCGGCAGGAGCCCTGCCCCTGCGGGGCGAAGCCGGGCCGACCCTGTCACTACCTGAACGAAGCCGGGCCGTCCAGTATTGGGGCCGTACTACACGACGATCGGATGCTGGTGGCTTGGGCGAAGCGGAACGCACACACGATCGTGTCCTGGAGCCAGACCCCCCAGGTCGAGATCGAGGAGCGAGAGGCGATGCAGCACCCAGGGGCGACGGCGGCCCAGAAGCGGGCCATGGAGCACGGCTACGGGCTCGTCCAGGTCTCGGCCATGCGCTGGGTGCTGGTGGTCAGGGTTGGCTCAGGGGCCAGTCGAGGCGATGGCTTCCCCTGGCGGGCGGAGGTCAACTACCGGACCATAACACGACCTCTGGAGCGGCGGAAGGCGCGGCAAGCCCTGACCACGCTCGACCAGGAAGCGGAGCGGGGCCAGGGGGAATACGAGCACGCGGTGTACGTGCTCATGACGGGGCCGCATGGTCCCAACTGGAGGCGATGAGATGGCGAACGCAGGGCAGCGAGTGTGGCTGAAGCGGTTCGAGGTGCGGGGCACGGGGGCATTCCCCATCGACATGCTGCGTTACGACAACTGCTGGCCAGCCAGCGAGCGGGACAGCATGACGATCATCCGGAGTTTCCGTCTCCGGGGCTCCGGTGAGGCCTGGTCAATCCACCTGATGACGGCCAAGGGTGATCGTCTGCTGGAGCCGGAGTACAACCGCTGGGCGAGCTTCGGCTGGGCGGTCATGGAGGTGCAACATGTCTGACCGCAAGCCACCCACCAGGGATGCATGCCTGGCCGCCCTCCGCTCCATCGCGGAGCTGGCGGTGGCGGGCCAGACGGACCAGGTGACATGGGAGGGGTCAGAGACTTCCCAACTGGAGGAGCGGATGGCGGACCTGGAGATGGAGGTCGAGACCGTCTACCGCTATCTCAATGGGCTGCGCCGGCCCTGGGAGTCACGCTGAGCGAATTGTCTAGCGTATGGACACACCTGGTCGGGCATTTGTCGAACCAGGTGTGTATCATGGAGCCCATGGAGATGAACGGCACCAAGCTCAGCCAGGTTCACGAGCTGAACCGGACGGGCAAATTCAACAAAGGCCCCAACGCGGGGACGCGGCATTGCTACTGCTGCGGCAAGCGAGTTCAGGCGGGTCGCTTCGATGAGGGCACCGAACTGTGCGATGTCTGCCTGGATTCGGCGGGCGCGGAGAACGAGCACAGTGACACCAACGGCGACCACTACGGTCGCGGCCATGACGAGACCTGCCCGACCTGCATGCATGTCGGGTGCATCCACGAGCTGAAGGAGATGAAGACGATGACCACAGGGACCAACGGCAAGCCGGCCAACGGCAAGGCCACCACCCCCAAGCCGGCCCCCAAGCCGCGCGCCAAGGCCACCCCCAAGCCGGAGCCCCAGCCGGAGCCGGTGGTGGAGGTCAAGCCCCAGCGGACCCCGGCCGGCCAGGGCCGCAACTCCAGCCGGCCGCTGCCCACCAAGGCCACCCACAGCACGTTCCGGTACCCCTGCTGGCTGGCTCAGAAGCGGAGCACGGGCGAGTGGTTCCTGGCCTACACGGATCGCTTGGAGGGCTCCATGGTGCGGCGCGGCGGCCACCTGCATGCGACCAGGGAGGCGGCCCAGGCGGAGGCGGACACCCTGGGCAACCGCAAGATCGTCAAGGACATCGTGGCGGCCCGCAAGCTGATGGCCCAGGGCTTCGGTGGGGTGACCCCCAAGGCCAGCTCGGTCAAGGCCAAGGTCACCAAGTCCACCCCCAAGGCGGCGGCCCCCAAGCGGGCTGCCGCCCCCGCCCCCAAGGTGGAGGAGCCCAAGGCCACCCCCAAGCCGCGCACTCCTCGGCGCAAGAGCGATGTGCAGGCGGACCTGAAGTCGTTCTACGAGGGCGAGGTGGAGAAGCTGGCCAAGGGTGAGAGCGAGATCACCCAGACCGTCCAGGCGGCGGCGACGAAGCTCCTGGAGCCCAAGGCCACCACCCCCAAGTCCAATGCCCGGACTGGCACCCGGCAGGGCCGCCCAGTTCCCACTCCGGGCAAGATCACCCCGGAGGTGCGGAAGCGGCTCCGGGTGGTCGAGTAGTCAGACCTTTCCCACATCCCCGGAGCGGGCATCCTTCACAGGGTGTCCGCTCCACTGGTGTCTATGGAGTGAACATGTCAGCGGCCGGAGAGCGGCAAGGCGGGGCGGAAAGGGAAGCGATGGGCTCTGACACCCTGGCCTCCAGTGCAGGGGCGGAGCGGCGATCTGACGGCGTCCAGGCCAGGTGTCCCAAGTGCTGTCGCACCTGTGGGCACCGCAAGTCAGCCCATGGTCCCCTGGGCTGCCGCAGGTGCCAGGCGGACAATCAGCGGAAGCGCAAGTGCCGGAGCTTCAGGGCTCCCATGGAGGTGCATGAGACATGAACAGGGTGCGGCGGACACCACGACAAGCGATCCTGGAACGTCAGCTAGGGGTGGCGATGACCAGCTACCTGTACCACCAGCTACGGGCGGGGGTGACCCAGACCGCGATCGCAGAGCGGATGGGAGTGCATCCGACCACGGTCTCCTCATGGGCCAGGAAGATGGGCTATGGGAGGGCGGACATCTACGAGGCGGCCTGGCGCTCAGGGCTGATTCAGATCGCCCAGTACGAGGGTGAGAGCGAGCGCCGCGGCGGCCGGAGGGCAGGATGATGACTGACTACAGCGAGGCGGACTTCACGCCTGTGCGTGACTACGACCGTGATCCGATCATGATGCGGCGGGGGGAGCGGGTGGTACTCCAGTTGGAGGATGGGCCACGGGTGGCGATCCTGTGGCCCTGGCCCAAGCGTCCCTCGCCCACGACCAAGGTCTATGTGCATGTGGAGGGTCGTTGGAACCTGGGAACCTACCGGCGGCCAAGGGCACGGGGAGGCGAGATGAGCATGATTCAGCTAGAGGCGGCAGACCCCGGGGAGCCCCAGGCATGACGAAGCGAGAACCCTCTCGGCCGCAGCGCTGGGCGCAGGCCATCGAAAGGGCCAGGGAAGCCCTAGACCACCTGACCAACGCCAAGGACGACGTAGAGACGAGCGTGCGGGACCTGGCGTACATCCAAGCTGAATACCAGGAGTGGCGTGACAACCTGCCCGCCAACCTGGAGGGCGGAGTCCTGGCTGAGAAGCTGGACGCGGTGTGTCAGTTGGAACTGAACGACCAGGAGATCGACATCAGCCAGGTCGAGTCGGTCATCGAGGAGGCCGAGGGCGTGGAACTGCCCAGGGGCTTCGGCAGGGATTGAATGAGGAGAGCGACACGATGATGAGTCACGCCAGCTACCGACAGGGCTCCCGGAACTGCCCGGACTGTGGCAGGGCGATGCCCGTCCAAATCCTGGTCAGCGGAGCCGGGTGGTACATCGGCCGGACCTGCGAGCGGTGTGGTCCCTGGGATCGGATCAGCTCGCGCTACTGGGGCAGCCGCAGGGAAGCGGAGGCGGCACTCGCGGAGGGCGACTTCGATGATCGGGCTAACGCGGTGGAGAACGAGGGGTTGATCGGAGATGACTAGGACAGAGACACAGCGCAAAGCGGCAGAGGTCATCGAAAGCTCCGTGGATGGGAGTGACCCTGGCAAGTACGAGGTCGCCTCAGCCACGGGGCTACCTATGGACCTGGTGGACAGGGTGCTCGCCAGCTATGCATCCTGGCTGCGAGGCGACGATGACGAGCTGGAGCCGCACTACGACTCCAGCATCCCGGATCGAGGTCGAGATGGCTGAGTCAGGACACCAGTACGAGTACCGCGAGTGCCCTCGCTGCAAGCTGGGGGATCACGGCCGTGAGAAGCGCCAGGACGGGGTGCGGCACAGGGCGACCAGTGCAGTGCCAGACATGGAGACACTCCTCGAATGGATGAGCGAGGACGGCGGGTGTGAGGCCACGGACGGCTGCTGGGTGGAGCCGGATGGGGTCTGTCCGCATGGCCACTCCTCATGGCTTCGCGTCATGGCGCTCATCTAGTGCCGCACGACCTGACGGATCTGCACGATCGACTGGTCGGACGCTACGAGCGGGCGAAAGACATGGCGGAGCATGCCAGCCCCAGAAACCGCGAGCAGTGGTCAGTCGATACGGCCTACTGGACCGGGGCCAGGGATGCCTATCACTACGCGTTGGTAGTGGTGGAGCGGTTCATACGCGAGCAAGCTCAGACGAACCAGAGTACAATCTAAGGCGACCTGTGTGGGCGGTCTCCAAGGTGGGGTACCGGGGCCGCCCACTCCCCACATACATAGGTGCGAGATGGCGAGCCAGAGTGACCCGGCATACGAGGATGGTCCCTGGAGCGGAGTCCGCTATCGCTATGTCCCTGGCCCGGTAGACGATTGGCTGAAGGCCCATGGGGTGACCTCCCGGTACGGGCAGAACGCAGGCATGGCGGGCGAGGAGCTACCGTTCACCTACTGGCCGGACCTGTACTGGGATCTCTACGATGACGATGAGTGACATTGTCCCCGCAGACAATGACTTCAACGTGGAGATGGTGGCCCTGGCGGAGCTGCGACCTCACCCACGGAACTACAAAGGCCATCCCCAGGCCCAGGTCGAGCACCTGGCCGAGTCGCTGAGAGCTTACGGATACTACCGGAATGTAGTCATCGCCAGGGATGGCACCATCCTGGCTGGCCATGGTGTGGTCAAGGCGGCACTGGCCAAGGGCCGGACGATGGTGCCAGTGAAGCGCCTCGACCTCGATCCCATGGAGCCGGCGGCGCTCAAGGTGGTGGCCCTGGACAACGAGGTGACCAGGATGGCGGAGGTCGATGACGCGGCCCTGTCCAAGCTCCTGGAAGAGATCCGCGACTCGGATGTGACCGGGCTCCTGGGTACCGGCTTTGACGAGGCATCCCTGGCCAGGTTCATCGTCTTGGCACGGGACGAGGTGACCGACTTCGACGCCTCGCAGCACTGGGCCGGCATGCCCGAGATGACCGAGGGGGAGGCCCGGTTGGAACTGTTGGTCAACTTCAGGGACGACCAGGACAAGCGGGACTTCTATGAGCGCCTGGGGATCACGGTGCCGCTGACCCAGAAACGCATCTGGTGGCCTCCGGGCAAGGACGACCTGACCGCAGTCGAGTACCAGGATGCCCAATCCTAGGTTCCCAGTCTTCATCGCCTCGAAGGGCCGATGGCAGCACCCGATCACGATGCGCGCCCTGGACGCTATGCAGGTCCCCTATCGGGTGATCGTGGAGGAAGCGGAGGCCAGCTTCTACGCGTTGGCGGTGGGGAGCGACCGGGTGCTGGTGTTGCCCAAGCGGTATCAGGACGAGTACGAGACCTGCGATGAGCTAGGCGACACCAAGTCCAAGGGGCCAGGCCCGGCCAGGAACTACGCCTGGGACCTGAGTGTCGAGGAGGGCTATCCCTGGCACTGGGTCATGGACGACAACATCCGCTACTTCTATCGGCGCAACTATCAGCGGCGGCTGCATGCCACCACGGGTACGGTCTTGCATGCGATGGAGGAGTTCACGCTGCGGTACGAGAACATCGCCCTGGCCGGGCCGCAGTACGACAAGTTCGTGCCTGACCTACAGAACGGCCCGCCCTTCATCCTGAATACGAGGATCTATTCGTGCATCCTGGTTCGCAATGATCTCCCCTACCGCTGGCGGGGGCGCTACAACGAGGACACCGACCTCAGTCTGCGGGCCTTGAAAGACGGCTGGGCGACGGTGTGTTTCCATGCCTTCCTTCAGGGGAAGATCACGACCCAGACCCTGGCCGGTGGGAACACGGATGAGTTCTACAGCCGGGAGGGCACCTTGCCCAAGTCCCGGATGCTGGTCAGGATGCATCCGGATGTAGCCCGTCTGGTCTGGCGCTACGGTCGCTGGCATCATCAGGTGAACTACCGCTCGTTTCAGCATGCCGCCCGCAACCAGCTACGGTTCCGACCTGACTATGTGCCAGAGGCGGAGCCCAACGAGATGGGCATGGACCTGAAGGTGGTCAAGGATGTCACCAGCCGGAGGGTGCGGAAGCTCCTGCGGGACACTGGCAGGGGAGACCAGCTTGCGGAGACAAAGCCGTGAGAGCCTCACCACGGCCGCGGCAAGATCACCAAGGTGTCAGGACAGGCCCAACCCAGTGGCGGGCCGCCTGGGGCTTCTCAGCGGCCCACAGCGGGTGCTACCATGGTCGGGCTTCGACTTGCCTGCGACTGTGCGCCTGGGGTAGCGGGATCGGGGACGTGTGGAGGCGCAACCCCGGTCCCGTCCCTGGGGCGAGCTGACGATGCGACCAATCGAATCGGTGTTGCCTGCGACCAGGGTGGCTGCGGGAGGCCCGGCAGAGGAGACGGTATCGGCTGCCGGCCTGGTCATGTGGCGAGATGGTGCGGGGCGTTTTGACTCGTCAGGTGTCCGTACGACCTTCAGGGATCGCCCTGGCCGGCTCAGGGTGGCCAGTGGTCAGCCAGCCTATGTGCAGGCGGTGTTGGCGGATGCCCCAGTCTGGTACTGGAAATTGAACGAGTTGCCGGGCACGCTGTCGGCAGTCAACATCGGTAGCAACGTGGGTGGTACGCCAGCCACCGCCTCGATCGGAGCCAACGTGGTCATGGGTGCCAATGGTGTGGTGCCCTCGATCCCGGCGGACAAAGCGGCGCACTTCTCAGGTCTCAACAATAGCCCGGACATCATCACGATCCCAACGGTGCCGGTCCTGAGTGACGCCAACGGCCAGTCGATCGAGTTCTGGTGTAACAATCAGCAGGTGGCCGGCGATGATGTGATGCCGGTCGCGTTGGCCACGATCGGCGCTCAGGCGTACTTCCGATACCATGCGGACGGCTTGTCGTACCCGGCTTACTTCGAGCAGACTCGGCACGATTCCCTGGTGGCGGTGCCGATCAGTGGTATCCACCACTTCGTAACCACCCGGAAGACGGGCGGCAGCTACACGTTCTATGTCGATGGGGCGCAGGTGGCCCAGGTGCCAGCCCATGCCTTCGGTTACGACACGGCGATGTATATCGGTAGCCGTGGGGTTGCTGATGCTCTGGTCTGGAAAGGCGAGATCGGCCATGTCAGTGTGTACGCCAAGGAACTGACGGCGGCCCAGGTGCTCGCGCACTACAATGCGGGAAAGTAGCGATGGAACTCAACGCACTTCAGATCGGGCCGTATCGTGAAGGTGAGGTTCCGCAGCCCCTGGTGGTGACTTTCCAGGATGCCTATGGGAACCCGCTGGACCTGACCGGGTATGCGGCTGAGTTCGTGTGGCGGCGGCACCCGGGCGAGGGCTTTGTGGAATGGGACTGGTCGTGGATGTCCGAAGAGGACTACCCGCCCAACGTGAGTGTGGCGACGGTGCTCGACCAGACGGCCAACAAAGGCATGGTTCAGCAGACTTGGGTGCCAGGAAACTTCGAGCTAGCCGGCCCGATCAGCCCGCCCTGGTACTTCTCAGGCGTGATGTGGATCTCCAAAGGCAATATCAGGATCTCGTCGGTTCGGTACATGTGGGAAGTCAACACGTCAGTGGTGTTCCCGACGATTTGAGGAGGATGCACGAAGGTGACCAGCGAGAGCACGACTGAGACCAAGGCACGCGGCAAGTCATACCTGGGCAGCATCGAAGACACCTCCGAGATGATCGTCGGCCTGGCCAACGAGCTTCGGCAGTTGGACGACAAGCTGGCGGAGCTTCAGACCAAGCGGGTGGCGGCCCAGGCCAAGCTCGATGCACTTCAGGCGCTTCGGGCCGCCCATGGCCTGGACCCGGCGGTGTTGCCCTAGCTATGGCCTTGGGCATTCAGACTGGCCCTACGGGCGGCTATGCGGTGAAACCCACATGGGACACCAAGCCGGCGCCGAGGCCAGGTGGGAAAAAGGGTGCCCGGCGAGGCTAACGGCATTCGCCTGGCGCTCCAGGCTGCGATCCTGAAGAAGCGAGTGGTCCGCGTGGTGGTTCGATCTGGCGATCGTTTCTCGGGCATCCCGATGAGCATGGACGACACGGTGGTGACGCTCAGCTATATCGGAGCGACTGATGAGCGGCCGTCTAGAGAGATCGTGGTGCGGGTCGATGCCATCCTGGTCGTGATCGCAGAGTGAGGCGGAGCTTGGAATCCCTGGCCATCGTGGGCGTCCTGGTCCTGCTCGCGATGCTGGTGTATGAGGTGTTCCACCGACTCCTGTTCGGTGTCTGGGCTCCGCTGCGGTGAATCCCTGAGAAGTTTCTAAATCGCGGCAGACAAAACAGTGGACTAGCCAGAGCGGCAGCCTGGCGCCCAGACCCCCGGCAAGGTGTCCCCACTAGGCCCGCCCAGCCAAGGCCCCGCAGCGTGGCTCTCAGCGCCTCACAGGTGGCATCCCGGAACCACCCCTGCATGCCTGCTGCGAAAGTACCCTGCATGGTCCTGGCGCACACCCTGCCCGTGTTCTCAGACGACCCTGCTATACGCCCTGGTCGCACCTGGCCATGGGCATGGCGATGGGTGTGTGGGCATGGGCACAGGGCGATAGCATGGGCAGCATGCGAAGGCCATGCTTGGGGTGTGGTACGCCCAGCCCTGGCTCATACTGTCCAGCATGCAGGGCTGAGCATGAGGCCCTGAACCTGGAGCTTGCCAGCCCAGAGTGGCAGGCCCTGCGGAGGGCGAAGCTGCATGCTCAGCCCTGGTGTGAGGAGCACAGGGCCAGAGGTGTGCGGGTGAGGGCGAATCAAGTTCACCACGTGGAGCCGCGTCGCCTTGGCGCACCGCTCATCGTACCTCTCACCATGCTTCGATCCCTGTGTAGTACCTGTCATGGCAAGATCACCAGGGGCGAGGTCGCGGAGGCCTACTGGGCGACCCGGGCTACTATCGTCGCTCGAATTCGATCCGGCGATCGAAGCCTGACGAACGAGCCCGAGTCGAATCCGACCCGGCCTCGTACTATCGCGAGGTAGGGGGGTGGGCGCCACGGGCGACCGCCGCCACCGCCGTCCAG
>Ga0126378_10002129_pt1 | contig 14657 bp, 8 predicted proteins | sample PanSoiMetPlot_23_FD_92587 | JGI IMG/M metagenome (GOLD analysis project Ga0126378, IMG submission 92587) | Tropical forest soil microbial communities from Panama - MetaG Plot_23 | ecosystem: Environmental > Terrestrial > Soil > Tropical forest > Bulk soil | place: Panama | collected 2016-02-17 | reverse complement strand
GTCGACGAATTCAAGAATTGGAGTAAGCAGGACTTTGCCGAGGCGCGCCGCAAGAAGCGCGAACTCCATCTGGAATTCGACGGCACTGCGGGCGTCTGGCATTCCCTTGTGGATCCCGCCGACCGCGAGGCATTTCTCAAAGCCCTTGTCGACTTTGTCCCCATTCTGAACGAGCTCGAATGCCGTCGCCTGATTCTCCAAACTGGAAATAAAGTTCCGAGTTTGCCACAGAAAGAAATGTTCGCGAATTTCCTCGAGACAGTGAAACTTGCAGGCAAGGCCGCTTCCGCAAACAACATTGAGCTCCTTATCGAAAACATCGATCCCGAAGAAAACCCCAGGTATTTCCTCACTTCTTCCGCCGATGGCTTTGAGCTTATCCGCGCCGTAGGCAGTCCGCATGTCAAATTTCTCTACGATTTTTTCCACGAGCAAATTGCCGAAGGCAACCTCATCGCCAAGCTCGAAAAGAACATCGATCTCATCGGCCTCGTCCATGTCGCCGACGTTCCCGGCCGTCATCACCCCGGCACCGGGGAAATCAACTATCCGAATATCTTTCGCAAGCTCGCCGAGCTGCGCTATTCCGGCTTTGTCGCCATGGAATTCAAGCCGCTTGCCGATCCTGTGAAGGAGCTGCGCGAAGCGCGTGAATTGGCCCTGTCGAGCGCACGCTCCGCCAATCCCGCTGCTTCGTTCCAGTCGTGGAGGAAACATGAATCGGCGTGACGCCCTTCGCATGCTTACTGCGGGAGCCGTCGTTCCTGCCCTGACTCCCGAACTCTTCGCTTTTTATCGCCAAGCGCATCCGGAATCTTCCTACACTCTCCGCACTCTGAATCCTCATCAGAACGATACCGTCGTTGCCATGATCGACCAGATCATTCCCGCCACCGACACTCCCGGCGCCAAAGCAGCGCGCGTTAACGAGTTCATCGACGTCATCCTCACCGAATGGGCCAACGACGAGGAGCGCCGCAACTTTCTCGACGGCCTCGCCGCCGTCGACAAACAGAGCAACGAGCTTTTTGGAAAAGACTTCGCCGCCGCTTCGTCTGCTCAGCAGCTTGCCCTCCTGCGCGTCATGGATGACGCCGCTTCTCTCACGCGCGCTGAAATGAAGCGCAAAGCCTCCAATACTCCCGACGAGGAGCGTGACACGCAGTTAAGAGGCGACTTTTTCATCGTCTTCAAGAACATCACGCTCCACGGCTACTACACTTCCGAGATCGGATTCACCCAAGAACTGAATCTGCAGATCATTCCTGGCGCTTACCACGGCTGTTCGGCGCTTCCGGCAGACAGAAAGGGCTAACTCACTCATGGCGCCGAATTCCAACACCTACGACGCTGTCATTATCGGCTCCGGAATCACCGGCGGATGGGCCGCAAAAGAACTCACCGAAAAAGGTCTCAATACTCTGGTCCTCGAGGCCGGCCGCACCATCGTCCCCGAGAAGGATTACGTCGAGCACGTTCCGGTTTGGGAGGTCAAGTATCGCGGCTGGGACAATCGCGCCGAACGCGAGCGCACTCAGCACATTCAGCGCGAATGCTATTACGCCTGCGACGAGTATTCGCACAAATTCTTTGTCAACGACGTCGAGAATCCCTACTCGACCGATCCCGGCAAACATTTTTCCTGGATTCGCGGACGCCAGGTCGGCGGAAAGTCCATAACTTGGGGCCGCCAGAGCTATCGCTGGAGCGATCTCGATTTCGGTGCCAACCTGAAAGACGGAGTTGCCGTCGATTGGCCGGTCCGTTATGTCGACATCGCTCCCTGGTATGACTACGTGGAGGAATTCGCAGGCATCAGCGGCCAGGCCGAGGGGCTACAGCAGCTTCCCGACGGCAAATTCCTTCCGCCCATGGAAATGAGCTGCGTCGAACTCGATTTCAAAAACGCGCTCGCCAAACATTTCGACGACCGCATTATGACCATCGGCCGCTCCGCCGTCCTAACACGCGTTCACAAGGGTCGCGCCGCTTGCCACTACTGCGGGATCTGCCACCGCGGCTGCATTACTCAATCCTATTTCAGTAGCTTGAATTCCACGCTTCCTGCCGCACAGAAAACGGGCCGCCTCACCATTCGGCCCTATAGCGTCGTTCACAGTCTCACCTTCGATTCGAAAACGCGCCGCATCAGCGGCGTGCGCGTCATCGACGCGCAATCCAAGAGCGCGCTCGAATTCAGGGGTCGTATCTTCTTCCTTTGCGCTTCGACTCTCGAATCGACGCGCATTCTTCTCAACTCCGCAACTCCGGAATTTCCCAATGGCCTCGCCAATTCCAGCGGCGAGCTCGGCCACAACCTCATGGACCATCACATGGGCGGCGGCGCGAACGGCGAGATGCCTGGCCACGAAGACAAAATGCCTTTCGGCAATCGTCCCAACGGTATCTACATTCCGCGTTTTCGCAATGTGAACACAAAACAAAAAGATTTCATTCGTGGCTACGGCTATCAAGGCGGCGGGCATCGCGAGGGCTGGTCGCGCGGCATGTGGATGACGGGCATCGGCGCGGATTTCAAGCACGCGCTCAGGATGCCTGGCCCTTGGCGGTTCGGCGTGGGCGGATTTGGCGAGTGCCTTCCCAATCACAACAACTTTGTGGAAGTCGACAAGGAAAGGCTCGACGCCTGGGGAATCCCCACGCTCAAAATTCACTGCGACTGGAGCGAAAACGAGCGCGCCATGTCCAGAGACGTCGCCATTCAGGCTGGAGAAATGCTCGCGGCCGCAGGTGCCAAAGACATCCAGGTCTATCAGGACATCAGTGCTCCCGGCTTGGCCATCCACGAAATGGGCACCGCGCGCATGGGCCGCGATGCGCGCACTTCCGTTCTCAACGCGCACAATCAAGCGCACGACGCGAAGAATCTTTTCATGACCGACGGCGCTTGCATGGTTTCTTCTTCCTGCGTCAATCCGTCGCTCACGTACATGGCACTTACTGCCCGAGCCTGCGATTTTGCCGTCTCGGAAATCAAGAAGAACAATTTGTAAGGCAGTTTTTATTGACGACTGAAAACTGACGACTGACTACTCTTGCCGAACTAAGAGTTGTCAGTGGAGAAAGAATCTCAATGCCTCAGGTAATCCGCTCTCCCAAACAGTACGACGTCTGCATCATCGGCTCCGGCGCCGGTGGTGGCATGGCCGCGAAAATCCTCACCGAGGGCGGTTTGAACTGCGTTCTTCTCGAAGCTGGCCCTAACGTCGTTCCCGAGAAAGATTTCAAGATGTTTGTTTGGCCTTACGAACTCGCGCATCGCGGCGCGGGCGTCGGCGGCCACGCCGGCGAGAATTTCGGTGAATTCCTCGCCCCTAATGGCGCTTGGCAAATTGACGGTGAACCCTATACTTCTGCTCCTGGCTCGGATTTTCAGTGGTTCCGCTCGCGCATTGTCGGTGGCCGCACGAATCACTGGGGCCGCATCGCGTTGCGCTTTGCTCCTGTCGATTTCAGGTCTAAAACGCGCGACGGCCTCGGCGACGACTGGCCCATCACCTACGAAGATCTCGCCCTCTACTACGACAAAGTCGAGTCGTACATCGGCGTCTTCGGCACCAAGGAAAACGTCGCCAGCGCCCCTGACGGCGTTTTTCTTCCTCCGCCCAAGCCGCGCTGCACCGAGGTGCTGGTCAAAAAAGCCTGCGACAAGCTCAACATTACCTGCATCCCCTCGCGCATGGCGATTCTCACGAAATCCGTCAACGGCCGCACACCGTGCCACTACTGCGGCCAGTGTGGCCGCGGCTGCGTCACCGCATCCAACTTCAGCTCCAGCCAGGTGCTTCTCCCGCCCGCGCTAAAGACGGGCAAGCTCACGCTCGTCACCGGTGCGATGGCTCGCGAAATCCTGGTCGACAAAGGCGGCAAAGCCACTGGCGTCTCCTATATCGATAAAGCCACGCGTTCTGAAAAACGAGTCAATGCCCGCGCTATCGTCGTTGCCGCCAGCGCGTGCGAATCCGCTCGTCTATTGCTCAATTCCAGGTCCACTCTTTTTCCCGCCGGCCTTGCAAACACTTCCGGTGCCGTCGGCAAATACTTGATGGACTCCGTCGGCAGCGGCGGCTACGGCTATTTCCCCCATCTCGAAAAAACTCCTCCTCACAATCACGACGGCACCGGCGGTATGCACATGTACATGCCCTGGTGGAAATTCAATCGTAAAAATGATTTCCCTCGCGGCTATCACATTGAGTTTGGCGGTGGCCGCGAAATGCCCGGCGTGGGCATGTTTGGCGACCTGAACGAGGAAGAAGAGGGTTACGGCCTTTCCCTAAAGCAGCGCGCCCGCAAAGTCTACGGCTGCTTTATCGGCTTCGCTGGCCGCGGCGAAATGATTCCCAATCCCGACACTTATTGCGAAATCGATCCCGACGTTGTCGATCAGTGGGGCATTCCCGTTCTGCGTTTTCATTTCAAATGGTCGGACTACGAACTGCTTCAGGCCAAGGACATGCAGGAAACTTTTCGCTCTATCGTCGAAACGATGGGCGGCGAGTACAAAACCAAAACTTCCATTCACGGCGATCTACCGTTCGGCATTGAGCCTGGCGGCAGAATCATTCACGAAGTCGGCACCGCGCGCATGGGCGCCGACGCGAAAACATCAGTTCTCAACGGCTTCTGCCAGGCGCACGACGTCAAGAATCTCTTTGTCACCGATGGCGCTCCCCTCGTCACCAATCCCGACAAAAATCCCACGCTCACGATCATGGCTCTCTCTTGGCGCGCCTCCGAATATCTTCTCGACGAAGCCAGAAAGGGCAACCTCTAACATGCCTAGCGAATCCATCTCCCGCCGCGACATTCTCCGTACTCTTGCTGTAGGCGCCGCTGCTGGTTCCGTTCTGCAAGTCATCCCCGCCGAAGCCGCCGCCTACGTCCACCAAATGGTCCACAAAGAAAAAGCCGCATCTCCAGCGGGGAATTACACTCCGAAATATTTCTCCACCGCACAATACGCCACGCTCATCGCTCTTTGCGACATGATCATTCCTAAGGACGGAAAGTCCGGCGGAGCAGTCGAAGCTGGAGCTCCGGAATTCATTGACCTGCTCACCAGCGAAAATGAAAAGTATCAGCTCAAGCTCGGCGGCGGCCTTTCGTGGCTCGACAACTTCTGCACCGACCGTTACGGCAAAGTTTTTCTGGATTGCGCTTCCGAGCAAAAGAAGGAAGCTCTTGACCTCATCGCCTTTCGCAAGAACGCCAAGCAAGACCCTTCGCTCAGCCAAGGCGTTGCCTTTTTCGCCTTCCTCCGCGATCTCACTTGCGACGGCTACTACACCAGCAAAATCGGCATCGCCGATCTCGGCTACATCGGCAACACTTCTCTCCGCGAATTTGCCGGCTGCCCGCCCATCCCCGACTAACTGCAAACTGCAAACTACTGCCTCTACTCCGCGCGGACGGCGAGGATTTCTTTGCCGCGTACTTGAATCTCGATGCTGAGCGGCGGGCGCAAGTCTGATCCCTGCACGATGCCGCCCCGCGCAAACACGTTTCCGGGGAGGCTGCTCATTTTCAATGGATCGAACACGGTGCGGCTGCAGGGATTGCCGACCATGGGATGAGTCGCGCGAAAGCCGTAATCGGCCTTGAGCTTTTTTAGGTCTGTGACATATTCGAGTTTGCAGCTTCCAAACGGCGCATTCACTGAAAAAGCCCAGTAACCACCGGCTTGCGAGCCGGAGCCGCCCGGCAGACGCACAAGCACCGCAGGAATGCTTTCGCCAGGGCCTTTGCTTTGAAAATAAAATCCCTTGTAGGACCAGGGCTTGGCCACTTCTTCGATTTCGGCGATGCCGGGCGCGCTGTCGGTGGCGTGGGGAAGCAAGGTGCTCGGGTCGGGGGCGGGGGAGGGAACTTCGATTTGCGGCTGCTCGGCAGCTTTGGACGGGGCGAGTCCGAAGCGCACGGCCCAGCGCGCTCCCACGAAAGAAACCAGTAGAACAGCGAGAACTCCGATCACGATTTTCGAGGCGGGATTGACAGATGTGGAGATGCGCGCGTCGACTGAAGAAACGCCGGGAATTTGCGGCATGTCTGCCTTGAAGCGTTCCGATGAGGGCTGGCTGGCCATAGCGCTGCGTATTGGTTCTATACTCCAAATCCGCGGAGAGAACAACTCGTGCCGCGTCTGTGACTTGCGAATGGGGCTTATATCTAACGTGATTAGTAACCCGCGATCTACACAGCCCCTTCTGGAAGGGTGGCCACGCCGCCAGACGCGAAATGTTTCCAAAGGGGCAACAAATCTGTTATTGAGAAGGGTACAGGGGATGCGCGATTAGGAATTATGCATTAGCGATTAGGGATTAGGATTAGGAAGAGGGATCAGGAATTGGGCGCCCGGGATTAGGATTAATTAGGAATTGAGGACAAAGGGCCAGGGACCAGAGCGGAAGTAGAAGTTGAGAGCTAGACGAAAACTGCGGCTGGAACATGCATGAGTCCTGAAATGCAAGGCGGGGCGCGGGCGTTTGTCCGCAGCCTGAACATTCTGCTGAAATTTGCGCGGCTGTACGAGTTTGGCCACGTGAAAACGGCGCAGCAGTTTGAGACGACGTGGAAAGAGCTGCGACAGGCGCTGGAAGACAGCGGCGGTAGCGGCGTGCTGCTGGGCGCTTCGGGGAATCAGATTTTGCTGGACGGCGTGCCGCTAGGCTCGTCAGCGGGAGAACGAAGCTTTGCGCAACTACTGACTGCTTCGGGGATTGCCAGCATCCACTTCTCACCAGGATTATCACAGCCGCAATTTGCGAGATTTGTTCGCGCGTTTCCGAGCGGAAACGCGAAGCCTTCCGCGTTGGCCGAACAACTGAAAGCCGCGTTGGCGGGAGACAGCAGCATCAAGGTGAATGAGATTCGCTACGTGGCGGAAGATTCGTCGGTGGCGGGAATCAAAGTGGCGGCGCAGTTGACGTCGAAAGTGCTGGGCGCGCAGGGCGACAAGCTGAAAGATTTTTTTGAGGATCCGAATAAGCTGCTGCAAATGATTTTGGCGGCGGAAAGTTCTCGCTCGGGAGGCGGCGGAGGCGGGGGCGGAGGAATGGGGCCGGGGCATGGTCCCGGAGGCGCTGGGCCAGGATTTGGATTGGGCGGCGGCGGAATGGGTGGAGCTGGCGGCACGGGTGGTCCAGGTGGCAGCGGCGGAACAGGTGGTTTGTGGGACGCCGGTATGCCAGGAGGTGGAGGTGGTAGTCCGGGCGGAGGCGTTGGAAGCGGAACGGGGGGCGGAATTGGCGGCGGAGCGGGAACCGGGGGCCCAGGCGGAGGAGGGCCAGGCGGAGGTGGATCGGGAGGTGGAGCCGGATACGGCGGATCTGGGAGCGGATCGGGAGGAGGAGCCGGGTTTGGCGGAGGTGGCGCAGTTGGCGGCGGAGGTAATAGTGGGACCGCGCCCGTAGGTGTTGGAGTGGGAGAGGGAGTTGCCGTTAGCGGCGGGGCAGTAGGAGGTGGCGGGGCGGTTGGCGGTGGGGGTGGAGTAGGCTCCGGTGGAGCAATCGGTGGCGCAGGAGGCGGTGGAGTTGGGGGAGGAACCGCGGCGAGCCCACCGGGCAGGTGGGCTTCGGCTTCGGCATTGCTGCACGCTGGAAAAACCGGTGGACACGGCTTGCCGGGAGCTGCGGGGGGCGGCGAAGGCGGCTTTCGAGTAGAAGAAGAAGACGTTCGTTCGATGCTGGGATTGTTCGCTGCATTGGGGAAGTCGCGAAAAGATCCGGACGCGCGAATGGATGTGCCGACATTCCAGTCGCGGCTGAGCGCGATGCCTGTGCGCGCGCAGTACACGCTGCAGCAAGCGCTGGCCGGACTGGCTGCGCAAGCGCCCGATGCAAAACCCGACAAACCGATGCTATTGAAACTTGCGGAGCACGTGGCCATCCGGTTCGCGCTGGACAGCTACGAAAAGGGCGAGCTGCGCGTGAATGCGGTGAAACAACTGCTGGACCGCATGAACACGGAAATCGAGGCGCTGCGCAAGATTCTTTCGTCGCAAGAGCAGATGATGGCGCAAGCCGGGCTTTCCGTGCAGACCTACACGGAACTGCTGGACCAGGAGTTTTGGGAGCAAGTTCCGGAAGAAAACAAGAAAGAAGTGCTCACTTCGGACGAGGCGTGGTGCGTGCCGCCGCGAAACGTGCGCGCGTTCTTGGAAGAAATGCTGCGGCGCGGCGAGTTGAAAACGGCAAACGAGATTCTGATGAAATACGCCGCATGCATCGGGCTTGAAGAGCCGGAGGCGCGCCGCACGACGGCGATCGGGCTTTCCGATTTGGGCGAACTCTACGGCAGCGGAGACGGCAGCGCGCTGATGGAAGCCATCCGGCGCGCCGGCAATCAATTGGCTATCGAGCGCGAGCCTGAATTGCAAACGCTGGTTGGCGCGGCGTTTGTCCGGTTGAGCCAGGAAGCGGCGTCGAAACGCTGCTACCCGGCGATGCAACAGGCGCTGGCTTCTCTGGAAAGTGTGGAGGCGCAGAGACCGGGGTCGACGCAGAGCTTGCGGCCACGTATCGGCGCGGAAGAACGGCTGCCTGAATTTATAGAAGAAGCCATGCGCAGTGGGCAGATCGCGGACGGCATGATGGACATCCTGAGCCTGATGCCCAAGGCCACGATTCACTACGTGACCAACCGGTTTGGACATTGCGGCTTCCGCGAAGACTGCGAGCTGTTGTGCACAGTGCTCCGTAACCTCGGCGAAGATGCAACACAAAGGCTGACCGAGACGTTGCAGACGGCTCCCGCAGGAGAAGCTGCTGAGACGATTGGTTTGCTGAGTCAACTTTCGCCGGATAGTGTGGAAAAGATTTTGCCGGTGCGGCTTTCGCAGTGGCCGCGCTCATCGCATGACCGAGCCATCCGGCAACTTTCTGCCGCGCCAGCGGAGGAAAGGGCGCGGATTCTGATTGCGATTTACGATTCGCTCGACACAATGATTCGCCCGCTGGCCATCGATGAGATGGGCATGAGCGGCCAAGCCCCGTGCATTCCGAAGCTGATTGCGCTGGTGCAAGACGACGAAACGCCTGGTTTTACGCGAATAAAGGCCATTGAAGGCCTTGGCCGGCTGAGAGCGTCGGCTTCGGCTCCGTTGTTGCAGCATATTCTGGAAACCAAGCAGGTGTGGCGCTGGGTTTTTCCCAATGAGATGAGAATCGCGTCCGCGCAGGCGCTGCTCCAAGTGGACAAGGTCGGGAGTTTGGAAAGAGTGGCGGCCAGTGGCTTCGACCGCAGAGAGCTGGCGCTCGAGCCCATCGATCCGGAGTCGAACGCTTCCGTGATCCGCCAGCGGCGTTACGCGCGGCTCAAGCTTTCGCGTAACCTCATCGCCGTGACTACCAACCTGCGCGAGAATTTCAGACTGAGCATCCCGGAATTGAACCTGGGCGGCGGAATCGGCTCCGGCGAAAGACACCTGGCGCCCGGCTCGCTGCTGAGCCTGAAGATTTCCCACGGTGTGCGCAGCATCAAAGCGCAGGCCTTGGTGCGCGGCGCGCGACCTCAAGCAATGGCGTTCGAATTCGTGGATATGGATTTGGAAGAACGCTATCGCCTTCGCAAATTGCTGCTGGAAATGGGCGGGCTGCCAATGATGGCGCAAGTGACCAATCGCAGCCGCCGCCGCGGCCGCGTGGCCGTTTCCAAAACCTGATTGTAGGGTTGGATCAGCTTCCAGTAGCCGACAAACCAGGAGTAATCCACCCTGGGGGACCGCGCAATAATTGGGGCGAGTGCTGATCGCGCGCAGACGGGCACATTAGATTCTCTCTGGCGGGCTGAACTCATTTGCTGCATCAGCGTTCGACAAAGGTCCACTGGGTAAACGACAAGTCGTCCTCGGTGGCTTTGCTACAGGCTACTGCTGTTGTGCCAGCACCGTCTGGGGCAGCGGATTCCCAAAGCTGTCCTTTGTCAGCGTGTCGTCCACGTACACGATAGCTGCCGCCTCATTGAGTGGGTCGATGCTTACCTGGAATAAGTCAAGCAAGTTACGTGTCCCCGGAGCGCAGCCCGTGCCTTCCGTGCAGATCACACCCACATGGTTCGGTGTGTTGCTGACCAAGCTCTGAGTAAAGCTTGCGCCGTTGTCGGTGGTCTGAGCCAGGTAGACGTTCCACACTGCGCCTGCCGTGTTCGTGGTCGAGGTGGCGTAATACACGACGTCAACGGTGCCCGAGTGGGCAGCAACCCACGGAAACACCGCGGTGTTTGCAGGTGCAAGGTTGACGATTACCGGCGTCGACCAGCTCGCGCCGCCGTCGGCCGAATGCGAAAAGAACACGTCTGTCCCAGCGCTACTTCTGTTGGACCAAGTCGCGTAGACATTTCCATTCGTGGGATCAACTGCCACCGCCGGAAATACATTTACGTTCGTGCTGAGCAGGGGACCTGCAAAGACGAGGACGGGTGTCCAATGCTGGCCGCCATCGGTACTGCGGGACACAAATATGTTGTTAAGGTCAGCCGTTTTAGCTTTCAGGATGCCCACCTCGCCGGAGGCGAAGACCGAATACACGTTATGAGTAACGGGATCGGCGGCGATTGGTCCGGCGATGTTATTAAATGTGGCGCTTCCAGTTGTCGGCCCCGCGCCGGTGATCGCATCGCCTGCCCGGGTCCACGTAAGGCCATCGTCATCGGAACGCTGCACACGGATCAGGGACGAGTTCTTCGAATCGTGGTAGGAAATGTACACGTGTGCTCCGTCCGAGGTGATCCACGAGCGATCGTTACCGGCGGAATCGATGATCTGCGCCGTGCAACTGTTGATGTCGAAACTCGTTGAAGTAGCGCCTGGGCAAGTGATCGCTGAAACCGAAATTTGCGCCGCGCGGAACGGCTTGTTGACCGGAATAACTAGGCTAGTTGCGTGCAGCGTGCCGGTCGAGCCCAGATCCACGTCCGCGTCGCCGCCGCCAAAAACGACGGCAAACCCGGCCTTGCTCAGAGCGCTGTCAATTGATCCCTGGAGGTTCGGCGTGGCGCCGAAATTGCCGCTCCAAAGTTGCGTGCCGTTAGGAGCCGACCACGACAACGAGGTTATCGCCATCAAACTGGCGTTGGACGCGATCTCAGGTTCGCTGCTGCCGAAAGGCAACAGCAACGGTGTGTTCGAGAACGTAAGCGTTCCGGACGTAGTGCCTGCGATCAGCGGCAGTGCCATTGAGACCGACACCGCTGCAGCTGCCGGAGATGCAGCCGCCGTAACGGTGATCGTCGCGCTGGCACTTTTCGCGGTATTGTTGACCGAGGTCGCCGTGAGTGTGACGGTGGCGGGATTGGGAACGGCTGTAGGTGCATTGTAGGTGACCGAACTCGTGGTCGCGTTCATGAGCGAACCGCAGGTGGTCATGCTACAACCTGCGCCGGACAGGGCCCAGCTAACCCCTCTGTTTAGGTAGTCATTCATAACTGTGGCGGTGAAATTCTGCATTCCGGTGCCAGCCGTCACGCTGGCGCTTGTCGGAGAAATGGTTACGGAAGTTGGCGTTGGCGGTGGCTGAGAAGGCATGCTGTAACCACCGCACCCGAAAAGGCCGAGAAAGCCCGCGGACAAGGTAAGACCAACCAGCGTACGACGCAGTATAAAACCCTTCATGTTTCGTATCATATTCGCCTCCAGGTCAATGACACTCACTCCGGTTAGAGCTGGCGAAGACGGGCACCCGATACTTTTCGTGGTGCACTCCTCTCGGCGCACCCGTTCCGCTGGGCGGAAAGGACTAAGGACTGGCAGGACCGCAGTAATGCTCAATTTAAGGGGAGTCCGGAGAGAAACTTGTCAGGAGGTTGTCATTGTTCTGTCACTTCTTTCATACGGATCGTGGTGAGTCAGCTGCCGGCTGGAAAATGACCCACTGCCGATGCTGAGCGATCATAAAATCTCCACTGCAGGGCTCCCTTCTCCTTACCTGTCCCCTTCCCACGCGCCCGTTCCTTGGGTCAGGCGCGCAGCCCGTCCGATTGTCAGCTTGACCCGTGGGACACAATGGACCGCTGTACCATTGCGGCTGGCCGCCACCACGCTTACGGTGGTAATGGGAGTCGTGTTTCAGAAATCGCGTTCCAGAAATACGCGGCGGCGAATGATAGTAGCGGATCCAAAAATAACGGCCGGACGCGCCTTCGTAAGAAGCCTGAACATCCTGTTGAAGTATGCGCGACTGTACGGTTATGAGCATGCCCGTACGGTCGAACAGCTACGCATTGCCTTTGAAGAATTGCGCACCGCCATTCCGATGCATTCCGACTCAGGTTTGCTGTTAGGAGCCACAAGTTCGCAGCTCTTGCTGGACGGCGTGCCGCTCGAGGGCGCGCCCGCGGAAAAGCAATTCGCGCAATTACTCTCGGCAGCGGGGCTGGCCAGCATCCAATTTTTCCCCTCAGTCATTCCGGACGAGCTGGCGCGTTTCGCAATGGCTTTTCCCACTGGCAAAGCCAAGCCGTCCGAACTCGCGCAGCAATTGAAAGCGGCGCTTGCGGGAGCGCAGGGAATCCGCATCAATGAAATTTGCTTCGTGGCCACAGACTCGCGTCTGAAAGAATCAACGATTGCGGCGCAACTAGCTTCGGCGTCGCTGGGAAGCGATCAGGCGCAGATGAAGGAGTGGCTCAACGATCCGAAGAAATTGCTGGAACTGATCGCTGCTGCGCAGGGCTCGAGAGGCAGCGGAGAAAGTGCGAACGCGACCGAGACCGCAGACAGCTCCGCAACGTCCGGGCCAAGGGGCTTGAGCACTACGGGATGCGGTGTCGGCGGAGAAAGCGACGGCGTTTTTCTGGGTTTGAAAGGCGGCGGTGGAGGGGGCGCCCACTCAACGGAAAGCGGCGCGGGCGGGCCGACCGAAGACGATATTCTGAAAATTCTCGGAGCGCTCACGAATTTCGGAAAAATTGGCGCGGGCGAAGGCGGACCGGGCTTCGGCCCCGGAGCCGTGCAAGAGCAGGCGGCGCAATTGCCCGAGCAATCGCAGGACTTGCTTCGCCAGGCGCTTGCCGCCCTGGCCGCGCGCGGGCCCAATGCAAAGACCGACGAATCGGTAATCGTCCAGCTCGCAGAACATTTGGCGATTCGATTCGCGCTCGAGCGGTTCGAACGCGGCGAGGTAAAAGTCAATGCGGTCCGGCAGATGCTCGACCGCATGAACCAGGAAATCGACAATTTGCGGAAGATTCTTGGCGCGCACGAAGAAACGATGAGCGAGAAGGGAGTGCTCGTCGAATCGCACCGGGAAATCCTGGATCGCCAGTTCTGGGCAGCGGTGCCGGACCGCGGAAAGCGCGAGGTTCTGCTTTCCGAGGAAGCCTGGTGCATTCCGCCTTACAACGTGCGGTCTTTCGTACAGGAGCTGATCGAGAAAGGGAACATCGCGGAAGCAGTCAGCGTGCTGCAGAATTATGCGGCTTGCATCGGGAGCGAAGAACCGGAGGCGCGCAGGAAAACCGCGTTGGGGCTCGCAGAGTTGGCCGATCTTTACGCGAAGGCCGATCCAAGGCTGTTGAGTCTGGCGCTGCGCAACGTTGGCGTGCGGTTGACCGTAGAGCAGGATGGGGCGATTCAGACGCTGGTGAGCGCCGCGTTTGTCAGGCTCAGCCAGGAAGCGGCGACCATCCGGTATTTCCCGGCGATGGAGCAAGCACTGGATCTCCTTGCCGCCGTTGAAGGGCAGAGGCCGGGGGTCGCAAACAGTTTGCGCAACAAAATGGGAATCGAGGAGCGCATCCCGGAATTCGTGGAGGAAGCGCTGCGCGCGCGTCACGTAGCTGCGGGACTGACGAATGTTCTGAAGAGGCTGCCGCAAACCACCATGGAGCATCTCGCGTTGCGTCTCAATCGCTGCAGCCTGCGCGACGAATGCGAACACGTGGCTAATCTCGCCTCTGACCTTGGCGAAGAGGCGGTGCAATATTTGCGAAGCGCGGTACGCGGCGGCCCGGTGAAGGAAGCGACCGAGATGGTCGGGCTACTCAGCCGGCTCGATCCGCAATCGACGATGACCTTTCTGCCCGGGCGTATCAAAGAATTTCCCTGTGCGGCGCAGGATCGCGTGGTGCGGCAGCTTTCCGCGAGCGGTGCTGGTAGGAGATGCCACATCCTGCTGGAACTGCTCGATCATGTCGATCCGCTGGTGATGCCGCTCGTCATCGACGAAATCGGAGTAGCTGGCGACCGCGAGGCGCTTGGAAAGCTGCTCACCATCGCGGACGGGGACCTGCCCACCGGCGGCGCTGAATTTCTTCGCGCAAAAGCCATCGAAGCGCTGGGCCGAATCCGCGCGCCGGAAACGTTGACCACGTTGAAGCGCATCGTCGAAGCCAAGAAAATGTTCGCGTGGGTCTATCCGCAGGAGCTGCGCATCGCCGCGATGCAGGCGTTGGAGAAACTCGACCCGGAATGGGAGCGCAACTTTTTGCCCAAGAGCGGCATTGAAAAAGAAGATCTCACTTTGGCGCCGCTGGAAGTCCCCGCGCGGTCAAGATTTGTCAGGCAGCGTCGGCACCGGCGCGTTCGATTGCAGAAACCGGTGCGCGCCATCAGCGTCAACCTCAAGGAAAGCTGCTGGCTGGAAATCAAGACTGCCAGCCTCAGCGGTGGAGTCGCCACCATCAGCCGGCACATCGCGCCC
>Ga0126378_10002128_pt1 | contig 14658 bp, 7 predicted proteins | sample PanSoiMetPlot_23_FD_92587 | JGI IMG/M metagenome (GOLD analysis project Ga0126378, IMG submission 92587) | Tropical forest soil microbial communities from Panama - MetaG Plot_23 | ecosystem: Environmental > Terrestrial > Soil > Tropical forest > Bulk soil | place: Panama | collected 2016-02-17 | reverse complement strand
GCCCGCGGCCTCGACGGCCGCGAAGTGCTGCTCCCCTCCACGCCCAAATCCGTTTCCCGCGAAACCACCATCGAGGGCGGCACTATCGACACGGAGTTTCTCGGCGGCTTGATCGAGTATCTCAGCGAGCGCATCGGCTCGACCCTGCGCGAATACGGCAAGCAGGCGCGCACTCTCGGCCTGCGCCTCCGTTATGTCGACCATTTTTCCGCGCACCAGGCGGTGCGGCTGGACAAACCAACCAACGACGAGCGCGAACTGCTCGTGGCGGCAAAAGAATTATTCGCAAAATTGTTCAGGCGGCGCGTGGCCGTGCGGCTGGCCGGAGTCAGCGTGACGAACCTGGAAACCGACCGCCGGCAAAATGAATTGTTCGATACCAGCGCGAACCGCCGCTGGTATCTCAACCGCGAAATGGACCGCGTGCGCGGCCGCTTCGGCTGGAACGCCGTTTTCTACGGCAAAGGCCTCGCCTTGCGCGAGCACTACGCCACCAAGCCCAACGGCCTGGTGCTCTCGACGCCCTGCCTGTCGCGGTGAGTAGAAAAGTCTCGAGTCTTAGCCATTGGGGGTCGGACCTTTAGGTCCGACATTAAGATCAGCAATATCAATCGGCTGTAGCCCTGGGCTTCAGCCCAGGGCGCGTAGCGCCCTTGCTCTCACAGGCTCTAAAGACTCGAACTAAGGGTTTGCAGTTGCAGTGGTTGCTGAGCTCCCTTCCCGTCCCCTGCTCCAGTTTCTGCTAAACCAAAGGGCAACATCTTACGGACTGCGAATCACGTGTTCATCCATCTTCACTGTCACAGTCACTATTCGTTCCTGCGGGGCGTAGCGTCGCCCGACGAGATCATTGCGGCCTCGGTCGAGCAGAAAATGCCCGCCGTGGCGCTGACGGACACAAATGGAATGTATGCGGCGGTGTCTTTTTACAACAAAGCCCAGGACGCGGGCATCAAGCCGATTGTCGGCGTGACGCTGGACGTCGAATGTGCCTTTCCGTCATTTCGAGCGCAGCGAGAAATCCCTCCGGGTCTTTCTCGCCACTCGTTTACCCCGAGCTTCGAGGGGCCACTTGGCACTCGCCACTCTACATCGATGGTACTGCTTGCGATGGACATGGAGGGTTATAGCAATCTGTGCCAGCTCATCACGCTGCGCCATTTAGGCACGACCAATCTAACCCACCTACCCGTTTGTCATCCTGAGCGAAACGAAGGATCTCAACCGCAAATGATTCGCAGGCGCCAGCCAGGCGGAGAGAACGGGACAGACGAAGCAAGCCCCTTGTCTGCCGATGGGCGGCCGGTGACGTTACAAGAATTGGCCGAGCACAGCCGCGGCGTGATCGCCCTGTGCCCATTGCCGGTACGAACGCACGATGCAAGCACTTGTAGGGGCGCAGCATGCTGCGCCCTTCCGGCAAGTTTCACGCCCCATAGACCAGTGTTTTCCGGCACGAGTCACGAATCACGAGTCACCAGTCACTTCTCGCAACTCAAAGACATCTTCTCCGACCGCCTCTACATCGAAGTACAGCACCTCTCCCCCGGCGATGGCCGAACGGTGCGAGAAGCCGAGCGCCTTGGCCGCGAACTCGGCATCCCGCTCGTCGCGACAAACAATGTGTGCTTCCTCAAGCCCGAGGAGCATCTTCACCATCGCGCGGTAAACGCCATTCGCACCGGCGGCCTCTTGACTACGGTCGCTCCTCCCGAAATTACCACCGGCGAAGCCTGGTTCAAGCCCGCCGCCGAAATGCAAAAGCTTTTCCCCGATCATCCCGAATGGCTCGCAGCAACACTCGAAATCGCCGCCCGCTGCAACTTGAAGCTCGAATTAAAGAAAATGATTCTCCCGGAATGTTCCGTTCCCGAAGGCGAATCCGCATTTTCTTATCTGTGGAAGCTGAGCTTCGACGGCGCGCGCAAGCGCTACAAGCCGTTGCGCCCCGAAGTGCTCTCGCGTCTCACGCACGAACTCGAAGTCATCGAGCGCTGGCACCTCGCCCCGTATTTTTTGCTGGTTCACGACATCGTTCAAGAATCGCGCCGCCGCGGCATTCCCGCGGTCGCGCGCGGCTCCGCTGCCAGCTCCATGGTCACTTATTGTCTGGGCATTTCCCGCGTCTGCCCACTCCGTTGGGGGCTTTACTTCGAGCGCTTCCTGAACGAACAGCGCGGCGATTGCCCGGACATCGACATTGATATCTGCGGCGCGCGCCGCGACGAGCTGCTCGATTACGTCTACGAGCATTGGGGCGCGGAGCATGTCGCCATGATTGGAAGTTTTATCACCATGCACGCACGCCTGGCCGTGCGCGAAGTGGCCAAAGTATTCGGCGTGCCTCCTGGCGAAGTGGACCGCTTCACCAAGCGGCTGCCGCATCGCCCGGTGCGCGAAATCTTGCAGGCCATTCGCAATCTGCCGGAGTGCCGCGACTTGCCGATTGACGACGAGCCCTGGAAAACCATCCTGCAAGTGGCCTTGCGCCTCGACGACGCGCCCCGCCATATGGGGATTCATCCCTGCGGTACGGTAATTTCCGCGCGCCCTTTGACGCGCCTGACGCCTCTCGAACGCGCCACAAAAGGTATCGTCGTCACGCAATACGACATGAACGCCATCGAAGCGCTCGGGCTGATCAAGATGGATCTGCTCGGCCAGCGCGGCTTCACCACCATGTCGCTCGCGCTCGACAACATTGAGCGCAACCTTCAACCGCCCGCTTCCAGCTCATCCACCGTCGCCCCCGACGGCGTGACTCCCTGTCCCAAACCGCGCGAACTTGATTTCGACGCCATCCCGGAAAACGATCCCGCAACCTGCGACGTCATCGCCGCCGGCCGCACGCTAGGCGTCTTCCAGATTGAATCACCGGCCATGCGCGGCATGCTCCGCATGATGAACGCGCGCACGCTCGAGGAAATGGCCATCGCGCTGGCGATCATCCGACCGGGCGCCGCGGAATACGGCTCGAAAGAATTGTTCGTCAAGCGTCTTCGCGGAAAAGAAAAACTCGTTTACCCGCACGACTCTCTCAAGCCCATCCTTGTCGACACGCTGGGCGTCTGCATCTATCAGGAACAGGTCATGCAGATTGCGCAGGCAGTCGGCAGCTTGTCACTGGCCGAAGCCGACATCGTGCGCCGGACTTCCGTAAAGTATTCGGGTCAAGCCGATTACGACCGCTTGCGCGGAAAATTTGCTAAAGCCGCGGACATGATGGGTCTGACCAAACAGCAGCGCGAAGAATCCTGGCAGATGGTCGAAAAATTCGCCGGCTTCGGCTTCTGCAAAGCCCACGCTGCTACATACGCTGATGTCGCTTACCGCATGGCCTACCTGAAAACACATCACCCGGCGGAATTCCTTGCCGCCATGTGCAGCGCCGGCGCCGGCTTCTATCACGTGTCGGCGTATGTCGAGGAAGCCAAGCGCTGGGGCATCGCCGTGCGCCTGCCTTCGGTAAATCATTCGCGGATGGAATACACCGCCGAAGCCAGCGAAAACGGCACGCGCACGCTCCGTGTCGGGTTGATGCAAGTGAAAGGCCTGCGCATCGAAACCCTCACCGCCATTCTGCACGCGCGGGAAGAAGCCGGATCGTTTCGTTCCCTCGAAGACTTTCTGCGCCGCGTTCCCGTCGAACGCGACGAAATCGAAGCGCTCATCAAATGCGGTGCATTCGATGAAGTGAGCGGCCACACGTGCCGCATGACACGGCCAGAAATGCTTTGGCAATGGAACCTGTTACAAGCAGCAGGCAAAGGCACGCAACCGAACTCCTCTCGATTTCCAGGAATAGCGCCCGAGAAAACAGAATCTTTGTTTGCGGACGCCAACCCTCAGGATCCCATTGGCGCAACCCTCGCCGAAATGCAAATGTCAGAATATACGCTGGAACAAAAGCTGCGCTACGAACGCGAGCTCCTCGAAGTCTGCGTCAGCGGTCATCCACTCGATTTTCTGCCGCGCAACGGCGAAGTCTGGAGCGACGAACTGCCCGGCCTGCTTGGCAAGCGCGTCACACTCTGCGGCTGGGTGGTCACTCATCGCCACGTCGGCACGAAAAATTACCGCAACATGATGTTCGTCACGTTCGAAGACCAGCACGGCATCTACGAAGTTGTGCTCTTCCCGAACGCCTACGACCGCTATGGCGGCCTGGTTTTTGAGACGCGCGCGATGCGCGTCACCGGCCGCATTGAGCAGGAAGGCCAGATCAACGGCGAAAAACTGGAAGCCTTAAGGAAATAACGGTGTACTTCATGATTCGCACAAGAAAACCAATGACACCACCGGCTGCCGAACCGGAAACCGGCCGCCCCGCAGGAACCGGAGAAGAATGGCTCGGCCGAAACCGCAGCTCCAAGCGGCGCCTCTGGGAACGGCTCAATCCGCTCAGCCGCATGCAGATTCGCGTTATTGCAGAAGCTCTGGCGCTACAGCAAACCCACGCGCAGTTGCCAGAGCCTCTTCGCATGCGCCTGAGCGCTGCCCACAATGAACTTGATCGGCTTGTGAATCGCCTCCGCGCTTTGCTCGAGGAGGTAGCACGCCGGACACCGCCAGGTGCATAAACATTGCAGGCCTTGGCCGGCGGCGTGATACTTTTTATATGCCTCTTCCCAACAAGCGTGGCCTCTTTTTCTTCGCGGCAGCACTCCTGACGTTGTCAACTCTGGCCTGCCCTGCCCGCGCCGATGAGATTCGCCTCAAAGACGGAAAGAAGCTGAACGGCGTCATCGTCGGCTATGAAGACAACATGTTCAAGGTCAAGACCGACTTTGGATTTGTGCTTGTGGAGAAGGACAAAGTCGCCTCGATTATCCCCTCGGAGCCGGCGGATAAGAAGGATCCAAATTCCACAACAAAGAAACCGTCAAAGCCGGCGGGCGATTCGCAGCCCCAGCCGGGACCTGCGGTCGCAACTCCCGCAAACGCTAACACTGGGGCCGCACCCACAAACGCCAGCGCAAAGACGGTAGAGCCTGCGCCCGGAACGAAAACCGACAAGGCATCCTCGAAAGCAACGAGCACTGCCGCGAAACCGATTGCTCCGGGGTCAGTATCCGCGGGAAATACGGCTGCCCCAGCGACTAATGTGTCGTCGTCCGCCACAACAACATCGACGACTGGGTCTGCGCCAGCAGCTCCCGCCCCACCCAAAGAGCCCGAAGTCCCCGCCAATCGCGAAGAAGTCACCGGCAATCTCTACACGAACTACACGCACGGCTTTCGAATGTACAAGGCTCCAAGCTGGAATCTCATCGAAGAGGCACGCAGCGCGCTGCCCAACGCCATCGTTGCTATGGGCACGAACAATGAATCGACGCTGCTGGTCGTAGGTGAGGAAAAGACGAAAGACTCTCTAGACGCGGCCGCGGCAGCCGTCGAAAAGCGTCTTCATGATGTCTACGAGAACTATCAGCGCGTTTCGCAGCGCAAAGAGACCGTCGGTGGCGTCCCGGCCGTTGAGTATCAATACCGCGGAAAAGCCGATGACCATGACTGGTCGGGAAGACTCGTGGTCATCGCTCGCGGTAAAGATGGCAAGGATATTCTCACCGTGTTGGCCATGACCTACGCTGACAGCGACCTGATCCAAATTCAGGAAAACGTGATCGCCCGTTCGATCGCCAGCCTCGACTTTACCGTGCACTAGACGCAATTCGAACACTTAGTCAGGGCTGACTATCTATTCGAACCGCTTTCTCCGACCCTCAGTTTGGGGATTTCTATAGCTCTGCTCAGAAGCGCGGATGTTTCTGTGAACCTAGCTTGCCGCCGCCATGCTCGGCTCAGAAGGCTTGCGGTGTTCTCGAATCATCCCTATCAAAGCCTGCGCCGCGCGCGGGAGACTGCGATCGCGCCGGTAGATCAACCCAAGTTCGCGCCACAGATCCACTCCTTCGACATTCAGCAGCTTCACTTCGCCCGCTTTCACGTAGTCGCGCGCGAAGCTCTCGCTGATGAACGACACGCCGGCGTCGGCCACCACAAAGCGCTTGATCATGCCCACGCTCGGTAGCTCCATCGCTACGTGAATCCGTGAACGAAACGGCCGGAAAAGCTTGTCGAGCACTTGGCGCGTGTAGCCGGTGCGCGGAAAAATCAGCGGCTGCCCCGCAACTTCCTCCAGCGTGATCTTCGAGCGGTGGGCCAGCGGATTCCTCGTGCTGACCATAAATCGCAGGCGGTCCTTGTAAATGCTGTGCACTTTCAGGTTGGGCGACTTCACCGGCAGCGTGACGATGCCCACGTCGACCGACCCATCCTCCACGCGCTGCAGGATTTTGTGGCTGAAATTCCGGTAAATGCTGATGTGCACCAGCGGATAGCGCTGCTGAAATTCCGCGAAAATGTCGGGCAGAAGGTAAAGGCAGGTTGCCTCGTTGGCGCCAAATACGATGGGGCCTTGCACCACATTGCCGCGGTCCGCTACCACCTGAACCGATTCATCCCTTAGCCGCAGCAATTTTTCCGCGTACTCAAAAAGCACTTCTCCCGCGGGCGTCAGCTCTACGGATTTGGCGGAGCGGTCGAGCAGCTTGGCGCGATACGCTTGTTCCAGCTGGCGAATCTGCGCGCTCACTGCGGATTGCGAGCGAAACACTTTCTGCCCCGCGCGCGAAAAACTCTTCAGCTTGGCAACATAGACAAAGGTCGTGAGTTGGTCGAAGTCCATAACGTGTGGGCCAGACAAGATTATAAGTGAACCTTCTTTTCCGGCCGTAATTTATTATCCTCCCTTTCAGGCTGGAATGGCTGTTCTTGCAATCGGCGTCATGAGCGGCGCAGGCAAAATCTGTCCGCGCGACGAAAGCTGAGCGAGCACTGGCTTCCAGGTCGCCTCAATCGTGCCTTGAAAATGTACGGGCTGAACACGCAACAGCGGCAGCGCTCCACGGCGTGAAAGCGCGCGGGCTGCGCGCGGGCTGCTCGTAAAATGAACGTGTTCTTCCAGCGTCCGCCGCAACCACTCTTCCTCGTGCGGCTCAATTTCCTCGAGGGTCACAAAATCGCGATGCAGCACGTCGTCTGCCTCCGCGCGCAGAACGTACGCCAATCCACCGGTCATTCCCGACCCGAAATTTAGCCCGAGCGGTCCCAGGATGACGACGACACCGCCCGTCATATACTCGCATCCGTGCTGCCCCACGCCTTCGACAACTGCGAGCGCACCGCTGTTGCGAACCGCGAATCGCTCGCCCGCCCTTCCCGCGATAAAAAGCTGGCCCGAAGTTGCGCCGTACAAAACTGTGTTCCCTGCGAGAACATCGCCACGCCGCGAAGCTGCCAGCCCCGCCGCGATAGCTATTGTTCCACCAGACAAACCTTTCCCCACATAATCGTTGGCTTCGCCGTTGAGCTTAAGCGTTACGCCGGGAGCCAGAAACGCGCCAAAACTTTGTCCCGCGGCCCCGTGAAACTCCTGGCTGATCGCGCCATCGCCCGGCCGCTTCTTCTTCCGGCGCATCAATTCCCCACTGAGGCCCGCGCCAACGCTGCGGTCCGAGTTTTGAATTGTCTGCGACTCGTTCTGCATGGCCAGCGAAGCATTGAAATGGATCGAATCTTCTAGCGCCGTCACGTGCAGCCCAGGTTCCTGCTGCGGATCGATGCGATTCGACGGAGAAATCGGCACGATCAGGAAAGGATCCATTCCCGAGCGTGCACCGAGCCGGTCGTACCAGCCGGTGAGTTCGCGGAGTGAGCGAACGCCGAGTTGCGCCAACCGGTTCCGCACTTCTTCGGCAAGCGCGCGGAAATACGCAACCACCATTTCGGGCTTGCCCTGAAAGCGCGCGCGCAGCGTTTCGTCTTGCGTGGCAATTCCGACAGGACATGTGTTGAGATGGCACTGCCGCGCCATTACGCACCCTATGGCCAGCAGCGACGCTGTGCCGAAACCGAATTCGTCGGCTCCCAGAATCGCGGCAAGCACGATGTCCCGCGCAAATTTCAGGCCCCCGTCCACGCGGAGAGAGAGGCGCGAACGGAGGCCAGCGCGAACCAGCGTGTCGTGTGCTTCGCGCAAACCGATTTCCCAGGGAAGACCGGTGTTTTTGATTGACGTGAGCGGCGACGACCCGGTGCCCCCGTTATGTCCGCTGATGGTGATGACGTCCGCGCCGGCTTTCGCAACTCCCGCGGCAATGATGCCCACGCCCGCGCCGGAAACGAGTTTCACGCCAATGCGCGCTCGCGGATTCACCGCGCGCAAATCGTGAATCAACTGCGCCAGGTCTTCGATGCTGTAAATGTCGTGATGCGGCGGCGGCGAAATCAGTGGCGTGCCCGGAGTCGCGTGCCGGATCCGCGCGATATATTCGCTGACTTTCTTCGCCGGTAACTGGCCACCCTCGCCGGGCTTCGATCCCTGCGCCATCTTGATCTCAAGCTCTTCCGCATGCACCAGGTAGTCCGCCGTCACGCCAAACCGCGCTGAGGCCACTTGTTTGATCTTGTTCGCTGCGGCCGGTTCGTAGCGGAACGTGTCGGGATCTTCGCCGCCTTCGCCTGTATTGCTCCTTCCGCCAAGCTGGTTCATCGCCAGCGCCAGAGTGCGATGCGCTTCCGGGCTGAGCGAGCCGAGCGACATCGCTTGCGTGCTGAAACGCTTCACGATGGCTTCCACGGGCTCAACTTCTTCCAGCGGAACAGTTCCATTGGGAACGATGTCAAGCAGGTCGCGCAGAAAAATCGTGCCTTGCGCTTCCGCAAGTTCCTCGAACACGGAATATTGCTTCGCTCTCGGCTCCTTCACAAACGCATGGAGCCTGCGAACCACTTCCGGCGAGGTGGCGTGTAGTTCCGCGCCTTTTCTAAATCGGTAGAGCCCCGCATCAGCGAGTACCGCGGCTTCGTTCGAGTAGGCGGCCTCGTGCATTTTCAAATAATCGCCGAGCAAATCGTCTAACGATTTCTGTCCCGGATAGTCGGAGGCATCCTCGAATACCGCTTCACACAAATCCTGTGAAAGGCCAACGATCTCAAACAGGTGGCTGTTGCGATAGCTGGCCAGCGTCGACACGCCCATGCGCGCTAGAACTTTGCGCAACCCGGCGTTGATCGCCGCGCGCGCTTTCTCCGCTCCGCCCGGTTCGATCGATTCCGCAAACTGATCCGCGAGATACGGCACCACCGCGCTTGCCCCGCAAGCAACCAGAAGCGCTACGTGATGCGTGTCAAAAACCTGGGCTGATTCAACAATCAGTGGGACGTCCGACAATCCTTCGCGCACCATCGCTTTCCACACGGCAGCTGTCGCCAGCAGCAGCGGCAATGGCGCGCGCTCCGCGGAAATCGCGCGATCGGAAAGGAGGAGGAGTCCCGGGCGCCCACTGCCGCCCAGAGGGGTAGTGGATATCTGAGCAAAACTGCAGTGCGCTCCCGGAACTCCCACAGCGGAAGGGAAAGTAATGTCGATGCGATGCTCCGGGCCAAAAATAGCCGCCAACTGAGACAATTGCTCCTGCGTGATCACAGGGCTTGGCAGCGTCACGCCGTCGCTGAGGTGCACCTCGAGGGACATGACATGCGTCTCACGCAGCGGATCGATCGGCGGATTTGTTACCTGTGCGAATCGTTGCTTGCAGTAATCCCACAGAGTCCGTGGCAGGGCGGAGAGAAAAGCCGGAGGCGCGTCGTCGCCCATGCTCCAGTCCGCCTCTTTTCCGCGTAGGAGTGCAGAGAACAAAATCTTGAATTGATCTTCCGTCCACCCCGCGGCCCCTGCAACGCGCTTCGCATCGTTTACCGTGACTCCCGCCGGGGTCGCTGCCGTGGCAGCCGCCAGCTTGCGCTCTGGAACAGCGTTCCGGCCATGCTGAATCGCCAGCCGCTTCAGGATCTCCCGCCAGCGCAGGAATTGCCCCGTCACCGGGTTTGCAAGAATCATTTCGCCCGGGCCAAGCCGCTGCCGTTCGGCAATTCTCGATTCCTGCAAATCGACAAGCCCGGTCTCGGAACCCGCAATCAACAAGCCGTCGTGCGTCAGCGTGTAGCGCAGCGGCCGCAGACCGTTGCGGTCCAGCTTCGCTCCCACCCACTTTCCATCGGAAAACACTAGGGCCGCCGGCCCATCCCACGGTTCGCTTTGCTGCGAAAGGGCTGTGAGCGCCCACCGCACATCCCGCGAAAGCAACGGATCCTTCTCATAAGCGGGAGGTACCATCGCCAGCATCGCTGCGTCCGAACTCAAGCCGTCCAGCAGCCGCAACTCGAACCCGTTGTCGAAGCTCGCCGAGTCGCTTACGTTCTCTTCCAGAAGCGGAAACCAGGCTCCGACCCGGAGCCGCGAACGAATTTGCTCTTGCTTCGCCCGCAGCCAGCGGCGGTTCGACACAATCGTGTTGATTTCGCCGTTGTGCGCGACGTAGCGGAAGGGCTGCGCCAAGTGCCAGGAAGGTTGCGTGTTCGTCGAGTAGCGCTGATGAAAAACGGCGAATGTCACCGCAAACGAGGGATCGCGCAGGTCCTCATAAAACTGAGGAAACTGCCACGGCGTGAGCAGTCCTTTGTAGACGATCGTCTCAGAAGAGAGCGAACAAATGTAGCAGCGCTCCGGCAAAAGAGACTCCGCGCGTTTCCGCAAGAGCGCCAGGCGCCGCTCGAATCCTTCCGTTCCTCGCGAGGGATGAAACGGCTCGACGAAAAACTGCCAAATCTCCGGCATGGTTTCCAGCGCCTTGCGCCCTAACGCATCTACGTTCACTGGAACGCGCCGCCAGCCGGTCACGCGCAACCGCTCTGTGTCCGCTGCCTCTTCAATGGCAGAGCGAGCGTCGCTCGCGGCGTAATTCGGCAGAAACGCGAAGCCCACCCCGAAGAGTCCCGGCAGCTCGATGTGTAATTCCTGTGCGCGCTCGCGGAAGAAATTCTGCGGCAGCGACGTGAGCAGTCCGGCGCCATCTCCGCTGGCGCCATCCGCGTCCACACCACCACGATGCGTTAGCCGCTCCAAAGCGCTCAATGAGATTTTGATGATTTCGTAGCTAGGAGCGCCACCGAGGCGCGCTACGAAGCCCGTGCCGCAGGCGTCATGGTCCGGGTGGCCCCAGTTCGGGTGACGATGCCGCATCGCAGGCGACAGCTCGCCTGCCTCATCGTCCCGGCGCTGCGACGAAACCCACATACCAGTTTATTAAAGGGTGTGGCCATTTATGTACAACGCAGAATTTTGATTCGCTGAATTGATTTCTTGATGGAGCCTATTCGATCGGCCTAATTCGAACGACTATTATTGCTTTGTTAAAACTTCGTGACTTCGGAGAAGTGGAAGTCGCGAACCTTCATGGCTGGAACCACCATCTCGAACGACTCTTCGCCGGTGGCCCGGACGGCGGGACTCATCATCTCCACGTGATTCAACATCTCAATAAGTGACTGGTTGAAGCGAAAATTTCGCGCGGCGCCCGTAACCCTTCCACTTTCAACAAGAAACAGGCCGTCGCGGGTCATTCCGGTCATCACTTTTTCGTACGGATCGACCTCGCGGATGTACCACAACCGCGTCACCAACAGGCCGCGCTCCGTCGAAGCCACCATTTTCTCCACTGACGAATCGCCGCCGCCAAACACCAAATTCATCGGCGCCTCGCCGTATTCATTCGGCAAGGCGAAACCGTGTCCCGTTGACTTCTTGCCAGACGCTTTGGCCGACGACCGCGAATAGACGAGGTTCTTTGGCACGCCGCCTTCCACCAACTCCACCTTCTGCCGGGGAATCCCTTCGCCATCAAACGGCGCGCCCTGTTGCAGCGGATGGAAAGCATCGTCGCTGATGCTGATATTCTTCCCGAAAAGCTGCTTACCCATTCGTTCATTCAAGCAGGAGCGCATGTCCTGCATTGCAGTCGCGGCAAAATCGTAGAAAAGGAATCCTAATAGGTCGAGCACCGCCGCCGGCTCGAGGATCACCGTGTAGCGCCCGGGCTGCAGTTCCTCAGCATTCCCAGCCAGGTGCGCCTTTTCGCTCGCCCTTCCTGCGAGTTTCTGCGGATCAACCTTGCGCACGTCCGCGGAGTCGGCCTTTGCCCAGCTTGCCGCTGGATCTTCCTGCATCGTAATGGAGAATTGCGAATGCGTTTGGCGGTAGGACGCGAACAAGCCCCGTGAATTGCCGACCGCCGACTGCGTCATTCCACTCGCAAAGATTCCCGCCGCGACTTGTCCCTTTTTCACCGCGAGATCGCAAGCGCATCGCACCGCCCGCGCCCGGTCTTCCGGCGTCAGCTTCGCGGTGGCTTCAACAAACCGGTTCACGGTCCGGTAGCGTTGCTTCCCGGGCATCGGCAAGAGTCGCGGATCTTTCGGCTGGCTGTGCGCCAAAGAAAGCGAAGACGCAATCGCATCGCGCAGCGAATCTTCATCCAGCCGGTTCGTGCTGGCGCGCGCCGTTCGACCGGCGACAGCCGTGCGAACCGAAACCGTCACGCTATGCTCGAAAACGTTTTGATGAATGCCGTTGTTCGCGAATCGAGTCAGCGCGTTCGCAGCTTCGTCGACGTGCACTTCCGTCTCTTGGGCATCCGTGGATTTCGCCAGGCGTAACACTACATCGACGATGTTGCGCAATTCCCTTTGCGGCAGAAGCTCTGCGCGTTCCGCCTTTCCGCCGGCCGTTCTCTTTTTCGCACTCGCAGCCATCTTCATTGTTTGGAAAATGCGGTTCCAATCCGCACGTTTCGGAATCGCGCCGGCGCCGCTCCATGCCCGGTCCCCATAACCTGCATCGGCTGTCCCTTGCCGCAGTTCGGCGTGCCCCACAATTTCCAATGATCGAACTTGCAAATCGCGTCGCACGAATTCCAAAACTCGGTCGTGATCCCACTGTAGCTCGGATTCTTCAGCATGCGCGCTTTCTTCCCGCCCTTAATTTCCCAGCCAATCTCCGTCGAAAACTGAAATTGGTAGCGCCGGTCATCGATGGACCACGACCGGTTCGTGTCCATCAGGATTCCGTCATGCGTATCCGCAATCAAATCCTCGTAGTCCCACGTGCCCGGCAGCAGGCTCACGTTCGTCATGCGAATGATGGGCAAACGGTTCCAACTTTCCGTGCGCATTGTGCCCGAGGAGCGCTCGAGGCCAATCAGATGCGCCGTCTCGCGGTTCGACAAATATCCACGAAACTTTCCGTCTTTTATAATGTCCGTGCACTGTGCCGGAACGCCTTCGTCATCGTAAGCAAACGTGCCCAGTCCCGGCCCGTGATCCAAGCGCGCATCCGCTACCACATTCACGATGCTCGAGGCGTATTTCAGCTTGTTCAATTGATCGAGCGTGAGAAAACTCGTGCCCGCAAAATTCGCTTCCTGCCCCAAAACGCGATCCAGTTCGATCGGATGCCCCACGGATTCATGAATCTGCAAGCCGAGTTGATTCCCCGCTAGGATCAGCGTGCCAATCTTTTCCGGACATTGCTCCGCGGCGTGAAGCGCAGCGGCTTCCTCGGCGACCCTCGGCGCATGTTTCACCAACTCCAACGACTCGATCAATTCGTAGCCTTCGAGCGCATGCTGCCCGCCAAAACTGTTGGGATACGAGCGCTTTTGAATTTCCCCGCCCTGGAACGAGGTCGCTCCAATTCCGCATCCCGAAATCACTTTCCGGTGATGAATGCGCGAGCCGATGCTGGACGCAAACCACGAATCGATTTTGCGAAACTGCATATTAGTTTCCGTCAGCGTCACGCCCTTTGCTTTGCGCATTTCGGCGTCGGCAGCAAGCAAAACCGCAAGCTGCGTCTCCAGCGGAATTTCGAACGGATCTTTGCGAAAGGGGCTCTGCCAGCTATCGACATAAGCTTTCTCGGGCGCCAGGACAACGTCGCTGCGTTTTGCAAGCGCCGAAGCTTTGGCAATCGAAACCGCTTGGGCGGCGCACGATGCCACGCCTTCCCTCGTCAATCGATCCGTCGACGCGAATCCCCACGCGCCATTCGCGAGCACGCGAATGCCAATGCCAATCGATTCACTTTGCGCCAGCGTTCCGACTTGGCCATTCTTCGTGGTCAGGTCCCGCTGCCGCAGGTGCATTACACGTACGTCGCCATAGCTGGCGCCGCGCAATTTCGCAGTATCCAGTGCATCTGTGCACAGATCCCACATAGGCGTCACTCGAAGCGAATGGATTTGGTCAAAAAATTAGGAGCGCAAACTTCCGCGCCCCTAAGAAGGTATCACGTTTGCAAAAAATCCTGCTCGGTCGCTGTGCTATGTCCCTTCCTGCCACGACGCGAGGTAGTGCTCTTGCTCCGGGGTGAGTTTGTCCAACCGATGGCCCATCGATTCGAGCTTCAGCTTGGCAATTTGCTTGTCCAGATGCTCCGGAACGACGTACACCTGCGGCTTCAGGTTCTTTGCGTTTGCGCCCAGATATTCCAAGGAAAGCGCCTGGTTCGCAAAACTCATGTCCATCACTGCAGCAGGATGCCCTTCGGCCGATGCGAGATTCACCAGCCGCCCTTCGCCGATCAAATAAATCTTGCGGCCATCTTTCAATTGATATTCGTCCACGAGCGGGCGCACTTCTTTCTTGCCGCTCGACATTTTTTCCAGCGCGGGAATGTCAATCTCCACGTTGAAGTGCCCCGAGTTGCAAACAATCGCGCCGCCCTTCATTTTTTCGAAGTGCTCCGCGCGAATCACG
>Ga0126378_10002127_pt1 | contig 14660 bp, 13 predicted proteins | sample PanSoiMetPlot_23_FD_92587 | JGI IMG/M metagenome (GOLD analysis project Ga0126378, IMG submission 92587) | Tropical forest soil microbial communities from Panama - MetaG Plot_23 | ecosystem: Environmental > Terrestrial > Soil > Tropical forest > Bulk soil | place: Panama | collected 2016-02-17 | reverse complement strand
TATCCAAGCACGCAATGATCGACGTCAGCTTTAGCTCGTTCTTCACCCATACATTAGCTCATGAACTGATGCATGGATTGGGCCCGCACCAGATAACGGTCGATGGAAGGTCCACTTCACCCCGCGCAGAATTGAAGGAATTGTACAGCGCGATCGAGGAAGCCAAAGCGGATGTGACGGGGTTATTCGCTCTGCAGTACATGATGGACCACGCTAGCGAGATGAAGCTGGCGAAGATCTTACCATCGGACGATGCGGCACAAAGGCAGCTCTACACTACCTTTCTGGCCTCCTCATTTCGCAGTCTGCGATTCGGACTAAACGATGCTCATGGCAAGGGCATGGCAGTTCAGTTCAACTACCTGCTTGACCATGCCGCATTTGTAGAAAATGGCGACGGGACGTTCGGCGTCGATATGACCAAGATCAAGTCCGCCGTTCAGGACCTGGACCACGATTTACTCACGATCGAAGCCGAAGGAAATTATGCAGCCGCAAAGGATTTGCTCGACAATCTTGGGGTGATCCGGCCTTCCTTGAAGAAAACGTTCGCGAAGCTGAGTGAGATTCCGACCGATATCGAACCGGTTTTCGTGACCGCCGACTCGATAGATCCGCCAACGCAAAATGCACCTGCCACGAAGAAAGCAACGAAACGAAGCAGGAAACCTTAGTTCTTGGTTCGAATCAATGCGAGCGAAGTCAGATCGTCGTGGATTCGCGAGCTAGAGAAGTGTTGAGCCGCGTGAAGAACGGATGAGCAGAGATTCTGGGCGCCGCCGTTCCTGTGTGCCTGAAGGACTTCATCTACCCGATTGAGGCCGAACTCTTCTCCTTTCCGGCTCACTTCGACGACTCCTTTTGAAACGAGCACAAGAGCGGCATCTGTCTCCAAAGCAACGATTCTTGCGTCAGTCGTGGTGTGGGAAAAGAGCCCGAGGGGCAATCCCGTGGCGCCCAGTACGGAGGTATCTGAACTGTGGCGAACCAGACCAGGCGTGTGGCCGGCATTGAAATAGCAGACGGTTCCCAAATCCTCGTTGTAGCATCCGACGAACGCAGGACAAGAATGGGCCATGCAGGCGGCTTCGAGAATGGCGCGGTTCAATCGCAGGCAGAGTTCGATCAGAGCGTCGGGTTCGTTGGATCCTAAAGGTTCCAAAAGTTGCTCACCGGCGTCGCGGAAGACTTTCTTAGCCATGGAGAAGATATTCAAGTTGCTGCCGCGGGGACCAGCCACGTCGAGTAAGCCAAACAGAATACGTTCCGCATTTACGCGAAACGAATCGTAAAAATCTCCGCCGTGTCGATTTCCTGCGAATGCAGCCCCAATATCGGCTCCGCGCAGAGTTGGGAACGGCGCATTTATTGGCGTGATGATATGCGCCCGCTTGGACATCCGTTTGAGCAGAGATTTCATATGCCGCGACAGGATAACGAATCAGTAAGATGGCGCCAAGCCGCTCATTCTTGCACTATCAGTATTTCCCCGAGAGGTATTTCCCTACGTCAGATTCGAGCTGACGGTAGTCTGAGTGAATTGTGGATCGAAGGGCGGCTTCAGTCGAACTCCCTTCGCTAAGTCTCTGCAAAATTCGCTGGATATCGCTCATTCCGTACGTGTCATTGATATATTCAGCAGCCGCGAGTGACTCGTCATAGGCGAGTACAGCCTCGACGGGGGAAAAGCGCATGAAACTTCCTTCAAGTGCGTTGTAAGGGATCGCACTCTCGGATTTAAACAGTTGCATTAAGCGGTGGCCACTTGAACCGAGACTCTTCGGCTCCTCGATTTGCGCGATGCCCTCGTTCAGCCACGTTGGACAGCGGCCGCCAGATGCCTGGTTCACGAACGAATGAGCCAGCTCGTGCTTGAGCACACGGGCGAGATCCGAGGTCATTGAGGTAAGCCCACTGATGGGAATCCTCAACTTGCCGTCATTGACGGCGCCCGACCACGAGGGGGCGTGCGTAACATCGAAAAATGCCTGCTCGGTATAGAGTGTCACAGAAATCGTTCCACGAGGCGCAACACCTAGATCGCGGACCAGGTCGTTGTAGTGCGATTCGAGTGTCGCAATCAGCTCTCGGCGAAACTCTTCCGATGTTTGTTTGCCTTCGTAATGAAGAGTGAAGTGGCTGCTCTCTTTTTGGGAAAAGTCGGATTCAGTATTCGCTTCGCGTTGTGCTTTTGCGAGGAATTGTTCGACCACAGAATCTGGCCTGAGCTCGAGGGAACGCTTCCAGTCACGAATGGCGTCCTTGGTGCGATCCGAGGAGAATTCTGCAAATCCGAGAACCGTGTAGGCGTCCGCCGAATTTGGGTTCGCTCTGACTGACTGTTGGGCGTACGACAACGCCGCAGCTGGATTGCCCGAGCGTAACAGAGCCATGGCGTAGTAGTTCAGAATGGTCGAGTTCGAAGGCTGAAAATTGAGTGCCGTCTCAAAGTAGCGTTTAGCGACGGGAAGATTGCCATGCTCAAACTCGTGCTTCCCGGCAAGGAAATAGGCAGTAGCGGAAAGATCTGCCTTTCCTTCCTTCTCAAGCGCAACAAGCGCGTCGGGATCGACTTTCCCATCACGTACTACCCTGGAAGCGAGGTCCGCGTGTCCCGCGAGCGTATCCTCGAGCGACAAAGCAGGTAATTCTTTGGATCCGTTCTGCCCGGATGACGAAGAGAGTGTCGGGGCGATGCCGCCTGCCTCTATACTCTCTACGGACGACTCTGGGATTGCGTAGGAGTCATCGCCTACGTCGTATTCAAGCCGGTTGCCATTTTCGTGGACGTGATCAGCCCAGATCTTACGGCCATTTTTAAGATGGATGACATCGGCGGGCGAACTGATGACCGAGCCGGCTAGGAAAACGGCTGACGCCCAACTCAAAAAGGTGACACGGGTGCCCACTCAGCGGCATTCTAGCAATCGATAGCGAGAAATCGCAGGTGACTCAAGTAACGGCGAATACCTTGGGAAAATGGGCACTTCTAACGTTGTTTCTGCTCTGCGCCAGTCTCGCAGATCCCAGAGTACGGCTAGCCGCTCCAAATTTCCCGCAGACGGCTCAAGACAAGGACGCTCAAAAAACTGGGCGCGCCGAAGCGCTCTACTTGCAATTGCGCAGCGTTGATCTGGATCCTGATCGCACGTTCCGTGTCAGGGGAGCCACGATTGATCGTGCGGCGTTGCACATTTCGCTCGAAGATGGCGAAATCGCTTTTACGAAGACTGTCGATGGCCATATAACAGGCGCCTTCTTTGAGGGGGACGGAGAGATATTGGTAGCGCCTCCGGATCACGTGGAACGCGCCTCTATGACGTTCTTCACCGGGATGGCCATCCTGGAAGGACGCTTCTCGACCGGGTACCTGCGCTTCAACGATCAGACATTTTCCGAATTGCAACCGTTTCTCCGCGCCTTCGACGATGCGAAGGGCTTCGCATCGCGATGGAACGAAACCGCGCGAAACCTTGCCGAATCCGATGCCCTCCGCTTGTTGGCAACGTTCGGACGGTCGCTGCCATCGGTTGGTGATGCCAAGCCGCAAGATCCCGCAGCCAACAACTTGCCTGCAGATCGATTGCTACACGTGAGATTGCAGGGTGAAAAGCTCGGGACCTTCGATGTTGCGTATGACTCTCTGGCCGCGGAGCAGATTTGGGTGGGTCAGGCGAGAACGCGAGATGGTATTACCTATTACGATTTGTGGACTTCGTTTGCTACGACGCAGCGTAAAGTGAACTCCGAGCAACCCCAAGGACTTGAACAATCCGCTGATGATCTCGAAATTACAAGCTACAAAATTCGGGTTGACATAAAGCCTCCAACAACACTCAGTGCCAATGCGCAGTTGAAGGTCAACGTCCGACGCGGAGGAAGTCGGGTTGTCTTCTTCGAGCTATCGAGATTCCTGCGTGTGAATGAAGTTACTGTGAACGACCAGAAAGTGGAATTCATCAATAATCCTGCGATCGACGGAACACAATTATCGCGACGCGGTAATGACTTGGTAGCCGTTGTGCTTCCCGAAGAGCTTCGTGCAGGAACCACGCTTGCGATGCGATTTGTTTATACAGGTGATGTCCTCTCTGATGCTGGGGGCGGTCTTCTTTATGTGGGCGCACGCGGTACCTGGTATCCGAATCGAGGTTTGCAGGTCTCGAATTTTGATTTGGAGTTCCACTACCCGCCACCGTGGACCCTGATTGCGACCGGTAAAGAAGTCAGTGGGTCAGCATCTTCGGCGGACGACGAATCTCCAGCGCAAGTCGGGAACGAGAAAGTAGCCCGCTGGATAACCGAACGTCCCAGCACGCTCGCCGGATTCAATCTTGGGCGGTACGAGAAAGCGACGGCGCAAGCTGACGGGGTTACCGTCTCTGTCTATGCCGCGAAGGGAGTAGAGCGAAGTTTTCCTCGCAGTTCGGAAGAAATCACTGTGGTGCCGGATACGCGTTTCGGTCACAAACAGCCGCAATCGATCATCCGTGCAACCGAAGTTCCGTCCCCGGCTCGCAACGCGCAGATGGTGGCCGATGCCGCAGCCCAAGCGGTAGATTTCTTTGCAAAGCGATTCGGCCCTTACCCTTATAGTTCACTCAAGCTTACGCAGATGCCCGGCCAATTGAGTCAAGGCTGGCCCGGTTTGATATTTCTCACCAGTTTCTCCTTCTTGACGCCAGGTGAGGCAGAGGACTTGCGGTTAAATGTCAATCAGGAAGTCTTCAATCATCTCGTGTTGCCTCACGAGACTGCCCATCAATGGTGGGGCGATCTCGTAAGTTGGCACGGCTATCGGGATCAATGGATCGTTGAAGCTCTGTCCAATTATTCCGCGTTAATGATGTTGGAACAGCGAAACCCACAGGACTTTCGCAAGGCGATGGAGCGCTATCGAGAGGACTTGCTTCAGAAAAATAAAGAGGGCGAGGTGATGCGCGATGCCGGACCGGTGACTTTGGGCCAACGTCTGAACTCGTCCCACTTTCCTAACGGTTACGAGGCGATTAGCTACGGTCGCGGAACCTGGCTCTTCCACACGCTGCGGCACATGTTGCTCAGCGGCGAATCCAAGGAGAATCGAGACCGGCGAGCGTATTCGGAAGAACCGTTCATCCGCGGATTGAGGAAGTTGCGCGATCGGTACGCCGGGAGAGAGATCACTACACAGGAATTGCTCGCGGTCTTCGCGGAGGATCTTCCGAAGTCACTGCGCTATGAGGATCACAAGTCGCTGGATTGGTTCTACGAAACGTGGGTCGAGGGAACAGGCATGCCTCGCTTCACCCTGCAGACTGTGAAGTACCAGTCAAAAGGAGCAAGTACGTTGATCACGGGGACGATTGTCCAGAAAGACGCTCCTGACGGACTGATTACAGCGGTGCCGGTATGGGGGACAGTCGCGGGAAAGGAAGTTATGCTCGGAACGGTCTTTGCGGACGCTCCGGAAACGTCGTTTCATCTGACGGCACCGGCTGGCACGCGGAAGGCAGTTCTCGATCTCGAACAGACGATCCTGACTGCTCCCAAGTAGAAATGAGCGCGAATCAGGCAGTACCGTAGAGCTGGCTCCTCTCCGGTGGAGCACCCAGCGCTCCAAATGCGTAGATGGCGCATCGGAAGTTTGCTTTTCGCCTCAATCACGGCGGGGAGCACCACCTTTCGCAAAGCATCGAGTTGAGGCAGATTGCGGAAGAAGCAAGTCTCGCCAATCGTGATTTCGTTTAACAGGCTAACCAGTTCCGCCTGCCGAATCGGCTTCACCGTGAGGCATTCGTAATACTCTCGAAGAGTCGCAACCCTCAACTCTTTGAGCCGCCGCTGGCACCGATCCTCGAGGAACCGGAGCTTATTGTCCGGCTGAAAAATCCCGGCAACTTGATAGATGAGGTCTCTTATCTTCACAAGGAACGGATCAGGAGGGCCCGCGGTCCCGGTATTTTGAGTAGGCACTGTGGTCGTAGTCGCTGTCACAATCGGATCCTGTTATCGCGTTTCGAAGGTCAACAATTGCATGTCAGTGAACAATTAATGCGATTCATTGATTCTCATCGTCACCCCTGCTCTTGAAACTTCAGGACGGCGCGGTGCTAGCAGCTAGAAAGTCACGGTAACTCTTGGAGTGAATACCAGCGCATTAGCCTGTCCTCGCATTCCACCTGGATAGCGGACAAATTGTGTACCTGGAGAAATGCTCAGGAATCGATTGACCCGGAATTTGTAATAGAACTCAAATGCCGTTTCGGTGTCGTAGTCAAAGGATGTTCCAGGGCAGTGGCCAAAGGTGATGAGTGTCGCTCCGGCACCAATCGAATCGTTCGTGCGGCCAAATGGATAAGGCCAAACGATCCCAACCCCAACATGGTTCCCAAAAATGCTCATCTGCGGATCCGCATAGCCAGATTGCACAAACGCCATTTGAGACGATGTTCGGGGGGACTGGTCGTAGCCTGTTGTAAACGCAGATTCAATTCCTGAACTGCATAAAAACCGGTAGTGAAAGAGTGAGGGCGCCGTCATAGGATGGCAAACTCGAGCGCAGCTGCCATAGGCTTAAGCGGTGCGTATGTGCGAGTCATCGCGGAAGGAGAATCTGCGGCCACCTTCAAGCAGCACGAGAGCCCCAGAGCCATCCGCATCGTAAACACCGAGTTGTAAGTTGAACCGGTTATTGTCATAAAGCACGTTGCCGCCAACTCGTGGTTCCGGATAAGTAGGCAGCTTCAGGATGGTGGGACTGTGCCCCATTGAAGAATTCAGAAAATCTGTTCCGCTCTCGACCGTTGCAAAGAGAGTGTTCGCGTCAATATTGCGCGTAGCCGGCGGCAGAGAGTCGTTCGGGCGCGAAGCCATATTCTGTAATTAGCAAACGAACCAGTCCCGTCGCACGCGCGGTTGACAGTTCCCAGTTGTCGCTGAAATAGCGGTTGTGGATTGGAACATTGTCGGTGTGGCCCTCGATCCGGATCCGGCAACGGTGATTCGACAGTAAGGATGCGATGCGACCGAAGGCTGGAAGAGATGTATTTGCGGAGAGCCGGTCTCGTAAAAGCCGATCTCGCGCAGGCTGATCACCAGGCCATCAATTTCGGTCCGCAGCGCGACTTCGTTGCGTAATAGTTCAGGACCGAGAGACCTTTTCAGCTCCGGGATTAGTTCCGAGATGTCTTCTTCTTCTTGCACTGCGGGAAGCAGTTTGTCCTGATAAACAATTCGGTTGCCCCCCGGCTTTTGATTATCGGTGAGCGGTTCATTCGCACCCGAAGATATCGGTACGCCCGTTCCCGTGCCAGGAAATACACCCATCTGCTGAAACGCTGTTTGGATGGCAACCGCAAGCTGGCCGATCTTTTTCTTGTCGACTTGCACAGATGCGTAGCCGGTGCTGTTGAGATTCGCTACGTTATTGGCGACGACTTCAAGCGCTTGACTTTTCGCGCGTAGACCAGCACACGCGGCGTAGTATCCACTGTCCACGGTCTCGACTCCTTGTTGTGAGTCCAAGCAAGTGTCGCGCCAATAAGACCCTGTCTAAGTCCAAGAAAAGGCGGACTTCTTCGCACCTCAACTCACAATGAGATTAAAAAGCGTTTAGAAAGCAACGCTTCTCCTTGAAAATGTTGCCCACTAGACATCGTGCACACGGGAGATAGGAGCACCAGCTTGGGACGCCTACTACCCAACCCTTAATCCTTCGGTGTCGTACAATTTACTTACTGGGTAAATGCAATTCAGGTCCTCACGAAAGGCAGGACCGGAAGGTAATACGTGATCTCCGTCATTCAACTCGGCCTGGTCGACTACGCCACTGCACTCCGGTTACAGCGGAAACTCGTCGACCTTCGTAAGGACGGACGCATCACCGATGTTCTGCTTCTGCTCGAACACTCGCCCGTGATTACTCTGGGCCGCAACGCGAAATCGGCAAATGTACTCGCCCCCGCGGAACGACTCGCACAGCGCGGTGTGGAAGTCTACGAGTGCGATCGCGGTGGCGACGTTACTTTTCACGGTCCCGGACAGTTGGTTGGCTACCCGATTTTCGACCTCCGCGGCTTTCCCGCCGAGAACAGCAAACGCAAGACACTAGGAGTGATCGAATATGTTCGCAGGCTCGAGGAAGTGCTGATTCGCACCTGTGCGGATTACCACATATCGACCGAGCGTCTTGCCGGACTCACCGGTGTCTGGACCACGTCAGAATTGCGGTTCAACGAGACGGCCTCCGCTGCCGAGCAAGAGCGACAAGTCCCCTCGAAGATCGCGGCTATAGGAGTACACATTTCGCGTGGCGTCACTTCGCATGGATTCGCACTCAACGTGAATACGGACCTCAGTTTCTTCGATCTCATTGTTCCTTGTGGCCTCGTAGGCAAGCCCGTCACGTCGATCCAACAGCAACTCGGCAAACAGATACCTCTCGAAGAAGCGGCCCATTCTGTCGCGCGCAACTTCGGTAGCGTTTTTCAAAGCCAAATTCTTTGGCTCGAGACGCTGGAGGCGTTGCTGGGACAGAAAGTCGGAGTTCCCGCACGGCCCCCCGACGACCTTCGCAAGATCCATCTCGAAGACGAAACCCGCTGGGCCTGACCGCATTGAGAGAAGTCGAGTCTGGGTTTAGCATGGCTTGACGACGCACTCCGGAAGTCTGCATGCGAATGGCGAAGAAGACCAAGTCGAAGGGCGCGCGTTCTCAGGCCCAACAGAACCAATCGCGAAACGGTAAGCGACCCCACTCGCCGATCCCGCAGCAGCGCACTCACACTATTCCCGATTATCGCCTCGAAAAGCCGGATATTACGCTGCGTCAGGCGCGCGATGGAGACGTTGTGCGTTATGAAGCTTCAGGCAAGCTCAACGCCCCGGTTCCTCCGATTCGGGACTCCAGGTATCTAAGCCGCCAGCAATGCATCGAGATCTACCGATGGATGGTTCTCAATCGCAAGATGGAAACTGCGCTCGAGAACCTCTACAAGCAAGGGAAAGTCGTCGGCGGCGTGTATTTCGGGTTGGGTCAGGAAGCGTGTTCGTGCGCGTCGGCCTACGCACTCGAACCTGACGAATGGCTCGGTCCCATGATCCGGAACCAGGGATCGTTACTTGTTCGGGGCTTTTCGCCTCGCGACATCATGATGCAATACATGGCGAAAGCCGGATCACCGACCAAAGGCCGCGATGCCTCCTCACATTTTGGCGACATTCATCAGCGCAACGTAGTTGCTCCCATCTCAACTCTAGGTGATCTCATTCCCGTGCTTGCCGGTGTCGCTCTTGGCGCGCGTTTGCAAGGAAGAAATATCGCCGTAATGACGTACATCGGTGATGGGGGCCAATCCACGGGCGTGACGTACGAAGGCTTGAATTTCGCCGCGGTGCAGAATTTGGGCCTGGTCTTATTTGTGGAGAACAATCTTTGGGGATACTCCACTCCGGCAGACATGCAATTTCGCGTAGAGGATCTCGCCGAGCGGGCCATCGCCTATGGAATCCCCGGTGTGATTGTCGATGGCACCGACGCCTGCCAGGTCTATGATGCCGCTCATGAAGCCTGCGAGCGCGCTCGTCGCGGTGAAGGGCCAACCCTGATTGAAGCCAAGATGATGCGCATGAAGGGCCACGCCATTCACGATGCCGCTGAGTACGTGCCGAAGCCACTTTTTGAATACTGGAAGAAACGGGATCCAATAGCGCGGTTCGAAGACTATCTTTTAAACCGCAAGAAATGGCTCACGAAACAGGAACACGAAAAGTTGATCGAGGGCGTCGATGCCCAACTCGAAGCAGACCGTGAATTCGCCGTAGCCTCGCCGCTCCCCGAGCCCGAATCCGCGGCTGGCGGAGCCTACTGCGATCCTGCTTGTCATCAGATCAAACCTAAGTATGCAGTGCCCAGGTTTCGCGCTGGAAAAGTTAGGTCTGAAGCGCGTCCCGAGGCCGCCGTGCACCTGAAATGAATCAACCCGAACGCGCTACCACTCTCGTCAAAGTTATTCGTCGTCTCTTGCTCCGGGCGGTGTTTTTACTGCTGGTGGTTCAAGCGATTCCCGTGAAACGCGAAAATCCCGCCGTCGATCAGACGAAAAAATTGGAAGCGACCGCCATCGTCCCGCCCGAGATTCACGATATCCTCCGCCGTTCCTGCAACGACTGTCACTCGAACGAAACGGTTTGGCCATGGTATAGCCACGTCGCTCCCGTATCATGGGTCGTTGTATACGACGTTCGAGAGGGACGTACCGACCTGAATTTCTCCGAGTGGGGTTCTTATTCGATTAAGGAAAAAGGCGACAAACTGGACGATATCTGCGGCCGTGTCCGCCGTGATGAAATGCCAGACGGAAAATACACTCTGATTCACCGCAACGCGCGCCTAAGCAACGACGAAAGGAACGCAGTTTGTGCGTGGGCCGAACAGGTCCGCAAACGATTGGACACCTCAACCCCAGCATCGAACTCACCGCAAGCATCGCTGCTGCATCCGTAAAGCCGAATGCCAACCCTTACTTACCTCGAGGCGATCCGCAAGGGAATCTGGGAAGAAATGGAGAACGATCCCACTGTCTTCTGCATCGGCGAGGATATTGGCATCTACGGCGGCGCCTTCAAGGTGACTGACGGCTTCATCGATCGCTTTGGTCCGGAGCGTGTCATCGACACCCCGATCGCTGAATCTGCAATCGTCGGAGCGGCCTTTGGAGCCGCCCTGACCGGCATGCGTCCGGTCGCAGAATTTCAGTTCATGGACTTCATCGGCTGCGCCTTCAACCAGATCACCAACATGGTGGCGAAATCACACTACCGCTGGGCTGCGCCCGCGCCGCTGGTCATACGCGGGCCGAGTGGAGGCAATGTGCACGGCGGGCCATTTCACTCACAGAATCCGGAGATGTATTTCGTCCATACTCCCGGCCTTAAGGTCGTGTGCCCGGCCACTGCCTACGACGCTAAAGGTTTGATCAAGGCGTCTATTCGCGACAACAATCCCGTTATATTTTTCGAGCACAAGTACCTGTACCGGCGCATCAAAGACGAAGTCCCCGAGGAGGACTACGTCATACCCTTGGGCCAGGCGCGCATCGCCCGAAGCGGCCGCGACCTCAGCATCATTACTTATGCCGCGATGGTGCACCTTGCGCTCGAAGCCGCAGAACTATTGAGCCAGGAGGGAATCGAACTCGAAGTTCTCGATCTTCGAACCCTCTCACCCCTTGACCGTCCCGCGATCGCTGAGGCGGTCCGCCGTACGAATAAGGTAATGATCTTGCACGAAGACGTCCGTACTGGAGGCATCGCTGGTGAAATCGCCGCCATCATTAATGAAGACGCGTTCGATTCGCTCGATGGCCCGATCGTCCGCCTCACTGCTCTCGACTCGCCTGTTCCGTTTTCGCCACCGCAGGAAGAATATTTCCTGCCTAAAGTAAGCGATGTCATCCGAGAAGTCCGTAAACTGATGTCTTATTGAAACAGAGGACTCAAACCCGGCCGCAGCTCAAAGGACAATCGGCCAGTCTTGCAACTCGACGTACCTCATTTATTATGACCTTTCGGCCTTGGCGTTAGCCTGTCGTATCAGCCTGCGTCGAGTTGCGACGCGTCAGCTCAAAAGGCGGAAAGCACAAATCGGAGGAGGCTCATGCGCAGCTTCATTTTCGGTGTTGTCGCCACGTTGGCGGTTTTGATATTGGGAGGCCTTGGTTTCGCACTGCTTGGATTTTTCCCGACCAACGCCAACACCTCGCCACCAAGGTTCGAAAGCCACCTCGCGATGAGCGCCGTCGATGCCTCTGCCGATCGCCGCGCGGCGCATGTGAATAGTCCGGTCCTTCCCACCGATCAAAATCTCATTGACGGGATGAAGGTTTACACCATGAATTGCGCCGGATGCCATGGCGCCCTCGATCGCAAGCCCGCGGCGTTTGGTTCCTCGTTCTATCCGCCAGCTCCGCCGCTCATTCTTCATCCGCCCGATGACCCCGATTGGCATACTCACTACGTTGTCCAGAACGGAATCCGCTACACCGGTATGCCCGCGTGGGACAAGACGCTCAGCGAAGAAGACATCTGGAAGGTCACTATCTTCCTGTCGCACATTGAGAAGCTCCCCGCCGCTGCCCAAGACTATTGGAAAACGGCTTTTGGAGTGTCGGCACCAACGGGTGGAGGCGGCGAGCACGAAGAGCACGACCACGACAAGCACTAGCTCCCGGTTTGTCCGAGTCTCTAATGGAAATGTAAAGCGACTCAAGACCTCGATAGGTTTGTGCGTCCCGCCGGTTCGCCAGGCCTGCCTGCGCAGCCTGACGCCTATATTAAGACGCCTATATAATAAGAGATTGTGCTTGCCCGGATTTTCATCATAGTGGGCTGCATGGAAGGAAATTATGCCGACTGACGTCATCATGCCCCAGATGGGCGAATCCATCTTTGAGGGAACCATCACAAAGTGGCTCAAAAAGCCGGGCGACAAGGTCCAGCGGGATGAGCCCCTATTCGAAATCTCCACTGACAAAGTGGATGCCGAGATTCCTGCTCCAGTGTCCGGTGTGCTTCAGGAAATTAAGGTCTCGGAAGGCACCACCGTACAAGTCAACACCGTTGTGGGCACGATCTCCGACGGGGACTCGGCCGCCGCAGCAAAATCATCATCGGCCCCGGCCAGTGCCCTACCCGCACCCGAAAAGAAAGAAGCACCTCCGGCCAAATCAACCGCAGCAGCTCCCGCTCCTCCCCCTCGCCAGGAAGCCGAATCTCACGACGAGGACGTTCGCTCTTCGCCCCTTGTCCGCAAGATCGCTCGCGAAAACAACGTTGATCTGGCGCAAGTCACGGGCACAGGATTGGGCGGGCGCATTACGAAGCAGGACATCATGGCCTTCATCGAGAAAGGGCCATCCGAACCGCCTGAGATCGCCCCGGTCCCCCAAGCCGACGGTACCTCGCAAACTGCGCGGTCGACCGCCACAGCTTCGGTTCCGTCTCGTCCAGTCCCTGCCCTAATTCCAGGCGACCTGGTTCCCATGAGCCAGATGCGCAAAATCATCGCGCAGCGCATGATCGAATCGCGCCGTACCAGTGCTCACGTTCACTGCATGTTTGAAGTGGACTTGACGCGCATCGTCAACCTTCGCAACAAATTGAAAAACAGCTTCGAGCAGCGCAATGGTGCCCGCCTCACCTTCATGCCGTTCTTCGTGCGCGCAGCGATCATTGCTCTGCAGCAGTTCCCGATTGTGAATGCTTCGATGGAAGGCGAAAGCATCCGCTATCACCGCCATGTGAATGCCGGGATTGCGGTCGCTCTCGACTGGGGATTGATCGTACCCGTCCTGAAGAATGCCGACGAATTGAACTTCCTCGGCCTGCAGCGCGGCATCACCGATTTGGGCGAGCGCGCACGCTCGAAGAAACTAATGCCCGCGGATGTGGAGGGCTCAACCTTCACCATCACCAATCCCGGACAGTTCGGCGCAGTCTTCGGTCTGCCGATCATCAATCAGCCCAACTCCGCCATCATGGGCGTCGGCGGCATCACGAAGCAGCCGATGGTCATTACCGATAAAGACGGCAACGACTCGATCGCCATCCGTTCCGTCGTCCACCTGACACTTGGTTACGATCACCGTCTGATTGACGGCGCCGTCGCCGATCAGTTTATGGCTTTGCTGAAAAAGACTCTGGAAAATTGGAGCGAAGACGTCGGGTAGCGCTTAACAATCATCGAGGGCAAATCAAAGAGAGAAGGCAGCGTGCCGATCGGTTCCGCTGCCTTTTCCCCTTTGCCGGCCTAAAAATTACTTCGCGGCCACCCCCGAACCAGGCTTAGGCAAGCCTGCTGACTTCGCGTACTGCTCGATCGCATCAATCAACGCTGTGATGTCAGCGGTCAACTGCTGATCGAGCGTGATGTTGATGCCGTTCACCCCGCTGCACTCCCCGCATCGTTCACTGCCTGGGCCGCCAATCCGAGAAGCGCAAAGGCTCTGCGCTCAAGCTCAACCGCTTGCGGAAAGAACAAACTGGTCAAAGCCTCAATTTCCGGTTCTGCTCTCTCTGCTTTCTGCATGACAGTTGCGACGGCGCGGGCGCCCTGCACCAGAGTTTGTCATCAGTACCACGGAGCTCTCACTGTTAACGCACCAGCATTTGTCGTCAGTACCGCGGAGCTCTCACGTGGTAGCGCATCAGGATTTGTCATCCTGAGCGAAGCGAAGGACCTGCTTTCGCGCGCGTGAGCTACCGAAAGCCCGAGCCACCATTGCCCACATGGGACAGCCGCCCTCGGCTGTCCAGCCGAACTTCGGCAATATTTCTGCCTGATAAAACTTTCTGCTGTTTTGGATTTTCTCGGTAACTCGGTTATCGCGGCGTGGGACTTAAAACTCAGACTCGCCGCTCTTCTGTGCGGACGTTCTCTATGTACTCTGCGGCCGTTCTCTGTGTACTCTGCGGTTTAAGATTTTGCTTTTCTCAGTACCCGGTGATCCGCAACTCGCTCTTCATTGCGTCCTTAGCGGCTCTTCTTTGCGACCTTTGCGGTTAAAAGCCTCTCTCTGCGATCTCAGCGGATGTTCTCCGCGCCCTTTGCGGTAAAAGCTTTTTTTGCTTTTCAAATCATCCGATGACCTGATCACCCGATGATCCGATACCTCAGTGAT
>Ga0126378_10002125_pt1 | contig 14666 bp, 4 predicted proteins | sample PanSoiMetPlot_23_FD_92587 | JGI IMG/M metagenome (GOLD analysis project Ga0126378, IMG submission 92587) | Tropical forest soil microbial communities from Panama - MetaG Plot_23 | ecosystem: Environmental > Terrestrial > Soil > Tropical forest > Bulk soil | place: Panama | collected 2016-02-17 | reverse complement strand
TTCGCCCTCGGCCGGGCGCGGCAAACGACCGGCAACACAACGGACCTGCCTTCAGAATGACATGCCGCTCGACCCGGTCGAATAGGTATAATATTGGCCGCTGTTCATGACGTTGGGAATATACTCGCCGTAAGGGCCGATCCAGCCGTGATTGCCGGCATAAATATCATTGACACGTACGATGGACCCGGTGCTTGACGACCCATAATTGTTCGCGCCGTAAAAATCCATCCCCGAGTTGGTGCCGGCGTAACCGCTATTGCTATTACCGTAAAACCACATGTTGGAGGAGTTACCCGTAACCGCGGTGTTCGAGCTACCGTTGAAGGTTACGCTCGCGTAGTCGCCAGCGCTGATATAGTTGTTGTTTCCATTGACGGTGTTTCCGACGTCGTATCCTTCATTCATGGTGTTCGAGTTTGCACCGGCGTAAATGGCGACCGTGTCGTAGGAGCCCGTCGTCGTCGAATTGCCCGATCCGTAGATGTAGATATCCGAGGAATTGCCGGTGGTGCTGGTTTCCGAATTCCCCATGATGAACATCGCGGAGGAACTGCCGGTGTTCGTGTGGTTGCCGGTCCCGTACACATAGCCGCTCGAGGACGAGCCCATGGTGGTGGTATTGGACGATCCGGCGATGTTGAACGACGCGCCGTTTCCGGTATTGGTCGTGTTCGAGCCTCCCGAAACCGTCAGGGACGTCGAGGCGCCCGAATAGATCGTATTCGAGCTTCCTGAGATGTTCAGCGAGGACGAATCTCCGGTGGTGATATTGTTGGAATTGCCGGTGACACGGATGGTTTGTTGATAGCCGGTTCCGTCCCCGGAATAGGTGGCCCTATCAAACGATCCATTGATCGTGGCCGTCGAATGGTCGCCGAGAATGTTCAGGTTGTTGGTGCCATTGTCGGTCAGGTTGGAACTGGCCGCCACATAGTCGTAGTCCAAGTAGCCCCAGATCGTGACGGTCGCGCCGGTTCCCGTCTGGCTTGTGTTGCTGTTGCCGTAGACGGAGACGTTCGCGTTGTTCTGGGCGAGCGTGGTATTTCCATTCCCGTTGATTTGGATTGTGTCGCCATTCCCCCCATATGTCGTGTTGCCCGAACCGAGCACGTACGCCGTGGAGTTATCATTGATCCAGGTCTGGTCGGACGTAGCGGTCGCAGTCAAGGCTACGGATGAACCGGAGCCCACGGTCGTGCTGTCGCTGGAGCCCTCGATATGTGCGGTTGAACCAATGCCCGCGGTGCTCGTATCGTGAGTACCGTACACTCCGATCCACGATGAGTAATCAACGTTTGTTTGATCGTAGGACCCGCTCACATAGACGGTCGACTGGTACGCCGCGGTGCTGGCATCGGAGTTGCCGTTGACATACAGGGTCGACCCAGCACCGACCGTCGTCGTATCGCTTGTACCGTTGACGGTCAGATTCGATGACTGTGCCACGGTCGTGGTGTCGGTATTGCCGGAGACCTGCCCCTGCGCGAGAGTGCCAGTGGTGGTCGTATTGTTGCTGCCAGTGATGTTCAGGGTCGCGCTGGAGCCGGCCGTGCTCGTATCGCTCGATCCGCTGACGTTCAATGTGGATGAGTTGCCGGTCCAGGTCTGATCGTTCGAGCCGCTGACCGAGATCGTCGACCCGTCGCCGGTGTGAGCGAGGTTTTGGTTGCCCTGCACAGCCAGCTGAGCAGTGGCGCCCAGCGTGATGGTGTCGGTCGAGCCGGTCACCGTCGCTGACGACAGGCTGCCCGCGCTGACGCTATTGGAGGTCCCGGACAACATAACCGTCGCCGAGTTGCCGCCGGAAACGCTGTTGGCGCTTCCTGCGACGGTGAGGCTTGAGCTCGCGCCCGCCGCCACTGTCGCATTGGTGCCCGTGACGTTCACGGTCGCGTTTGTGCCCACCGTGGCCGCGTCGTACGCCCCCGCGACGTTAAGGGATATCCAGGCGGCGGCGGATGTGGGCGAGCCCAGCGTGTCGTGCGCGCCGTTGAGCCAGACATTCGAATGGTCACCGGTGAACGCAGTGTTGGTATCGCCATTGACAGTCAGCCAGGACGATGCGCCGGTGTTGATCGTATCGTTGCTACCGGTGCTCGCCACCGTCACGTTCGCGTTGCTGCCGGTCAAGACATTATTGTTGTCGCCACTGACGACAATAGTCGCACCACTCCCGACACTGCCCTGATTGTAATCTCCGGCGACGGTAACGGAGGTCGTGTTGCCCGCCGCGGTATTACCCATCGTAAAATGGTCGTGGCTGCCCGTGACGTTGAGGCCGGTCGCGTTGTCGCCAAGCGTGATCGTATCCTGGGTGCCACTGAGGACCCCGCCAGCGAAGGTCGTAGCCGTGACAGTGTTCAGCGAACCGCCTTCATCAATCGTGGCATGATCGCCAGCCGCGACCAAATTCGACGAGCCTGTGATGTTGATCGTCGAGGTATCGCCAACCTGGAGCTGATTGTTGTCTCCGGACACGGTCACCGAAGCCTGATTGCCGGTGCCGATAAGGTTGCTCGATCCGCTGACATTGGCCGTCGAATTGTCGCCAACCACCACGGTGTTATGATTGCCGGTCACATCGGCATGAGCATTGTTGCCGGCAACGTAAATGCCGCTGTTGCCGCTGGCGACAATCGCCGCATTGTCGCCTTCCGTAAGTCCGGTGCCGCGGTTAATGTTGTTGTTGGAACCGGTCACGGTGGCGAATGTTCCGCCCTCGAGAGTCAGCGTGCCGCCGCTCATGGTGACGGAGTCGTTGTTGCCCGCGAGATCGATCGTCGTGCCGGTCCCGTTCACCGTCGCGCTGTCGCCGTTTCCGATCAGCGTGATGGCCGAGTTCGCCCCGGCGATGATGGTGTCATTCGAGCCGACAATGATGGCGCCTGCACCATCCGCGAGTGTGATGGTCGCGTTCGAGATCGCGAGCACGTTGCCCGTGCCGGCGACGTTGACGTGGTCTCCCGTTCCGCCGCCGACGAGAAGCGTATCGCCGGACGTCTCGGAGAGGTTCAGCCCCGGTCCCGAGACGATCGCCGCGCTGTTGGTGGCGAGCGAGATCGAACCGTCGTTGAGCGAAATCGAATTATTCGTGCCGTTGACAGTTACGGACGTGCCGCTCCCGGTCCCTGTCAGGCTCAAATTGTTCCCGACGAGGTTGATGGCATCATTGGCGCCGGCCGTGATCGTGTTGAACGAACCGGTGAGCGTACCTCCGGCTGCGTCGTCGAAACGAACCGCGGCGTTGCCGGCCGTGACTGCCGTGGCTGTGCCTGCGATCTCGATGGAATTGCTGGTCCCGGTCAGGCTGATCGAGCCGTTGGACCTGATCAGAGCGGCATCACTGTTTCCGGTGACGACGGTGGCCGCGCCCGCCTCGACTGTAATTGCGGCACTGCTGATCGTCGTCGTATTGCCGGTCCCGGTAATGTCGAGCACGTCGGCGACCCCGCTCGCGCTCAAGCTTGTGCCGGCCTTCTGCGTGATGGTGTTGGCGTCGCCCGTTAGCGTCGCCGATGCCGCGTTTTCCAGAACGACAGAGCCGCCGCTCATGGCCACCGTCGCCGCGGTTCCGTTCACATCGACAAACAGCGAACCTGTCGCGGTAACACTGTCGGAGTTGCCGTTGAGCGTCACGTGCGAGTTCGCACCGGCATTGACGGAGTCAGACCCGCCATTGACCGTGATCGACGTGTTGCCGGTGGCAAAGATCGAGTCCTGCGTCCCGCTCAGAGTCAGCTTTGCAAGATCGCCCAGATTTACGGTGCCGTTGTTTCCGTGAACGGTGAGGATGGAGCGCAATCCACCCGTCGTGGCGTCGTAGTCACCCGTGACATTGACGGTCGCGTCGCTTCCGCCCGTCGTTTGATCGTGATCGCCCACCACGGTGACCGCGGAGCCGCCGCCGGCGGATGTGCTGCTGCCGGAGCCGTGCAGATTGATCGTCGACTGGTTGCCCGCGATGGTCATCTCACTCGCGCCGTTGAGTGTGATATTGGCGCTGTCGCCCGCAGTTTGCGTGTTTCCGTCGCCATTCACCACCAGGGTCAGGCTGCTGTCAGCGTTGGTGATGTTGCCAGAGCCGGTGACGGTGACGGTGCCGAGGTCGCCAACCGTCGTCTTGCCGTTCAAGCCGTTCAACACGACCACCGCGCGATCCCCGAGGGTGGAATCGTCATTGTCGCCAGTGATCGATACCGATGCGTCGTTCAGGGCGACAATGGTCGCGTGCGCACCATTGATCGAAAGCTGGGCCGACTCGCCCGCCGTCACATCGGCTGCGTCGCCGTGGACCGTGACAGACGCTCCATCGCCCGCCACGACCGTGTCGCCGTTCCCCGCGATGATGACATGGGCCCCCGCCGTGGCGGAGATGCTGTCGTCCGCTCCCTCGACGGTGATGGTCAGGTTTGTGCCCGCCGACAGCGTGTTGCCGTCGCCCTGCAGGTCGAGGGTCATCGAATTGCCGGCGCCGATCGTGCCGGCCGTGCCGACGATGGTCGCGTTCGAACCGTCACGAGTGAGATTCAGGGTGCCGTCATCCAGCGTGACCAACTCCGCCGTTCCGTCCACCGTCAGCGTGGAGCCGGCCGCGCCGGAAATCGCGTCATTGTCGCCGTGGATCGTGACCGTGCTTGCCACGGCGGTATTGACCGAACCCGAACCGATCGTGACGTCGATGCCTGTGCCCGACGCATTGACCGTGCCATTCGGGCCGGTCACCGAGACAGTGTTGTCGTTGCCGGTGATGTTGATGACTGTCGAGCGATCGGCATGCACCGTGTCGTGGGAACCGGTGATCGTCCAGGTCGAGGCTTCCGGAACCTCGAAGACGGCGTTGTCGAGCGCGACCGTCATGTTCTTGTAGTATTGATGGTCGGTCTGGCTGCCGTCCTGATTGAAGTCGATCTCCTCGACCACGAGGCCGTTGCGGTCGGTGACGGTTTCGGAGGCAACGATGCTTCCGGTCTCATTGACGAGATTTGCCGTCCAGCCCGGTTCGTTCGGCACCTGGTTGAGACCGAGCTCCTCGGCGCGCAGCAAGGTCAGCTCCCATCCTGCGGCGAATGCACTGTCCGGATTTTCGACGAGGAGCTCGTTGATCGCCGCGGTGTTGGCGAGATAGGTCTCGTAATCCTTCGCAACCTGCAAATCGGAGGCGATGGCGCCGATGTTGCCGTCCTGCTGCCGCGCGGCCTCGAAAGCCGTGGTCAGGATCGGATCGCCTCCCGACAGTTGTGCTTCGGCGATGACGGCCATCACCGAATCCTGCGCCGCCTTGGTCCAGGCCGCGGCGGTATCGCCAGATGTTGGCAACGATTCGGAGCCCACGCCCGGGATGTAGACGCTGGCCTGGTTGCCCGACAGCGAGAAGGTGATGTCAGGCGAATTCCCGAGAATGCCGACGACGCGGCTGGAGCTGTTATCGGACGGCGGAGCGACCAGCGACAGCTGCGCGCCCGTCAAGCCGATGAGCGCGTTGACGGTGTTGTCGACCGCGGTCGCGATCGGCGTGAACGCACTCGGCTTGCCGCCATTGTCGGACGTCGTGCTGATGATTCCCAACTGGCCATTCGCGACACCGAGGGTCACCGATGCCGAGGGCGGACCGTCGTTGCCGAACATATCCCCGAACAGCGTGCCGATCACGTCGCCGAGGAACGTGCCGATGAAATCGCCGACGAAAATGCCAATAGGTCCAAGCGGACTGCCAATGGCAAAGCCAATGTAGCCGCCGATTGAACTGCCGATCTGGCCGCCAAGCGCACCATCCTCGTTTGCTGGGGCGATCACCTGCGAGCCGATAAAACTGCCCAAGGCGCCGCCAAGTGCGCCACCTAGATTGTTTGCAAATTGGATCTTGTCGAAGCCCGCGAAAAGATCCCCGATCGTGGCGGCGCCAAGGCCCGCGTCGCCTCCAGCCTTCACGGCAATGTTCTCAACATTGGTGAGCAGCTGCGCCGTGATCGCATTACCGGTCACCGTGAAGACGGTTCCGGCAAAACCCGACAGGCCGAGCGCGTGGGCCGCCTCCGTCATCAGTAGCGACGAGATCAGGCTGTTCGCACCGTTTTGGAACCCGGAGACGTTCGTCGCTCCGCTGGCCGACTGGTCGATCGCGGTATTGCCGGCGCTCGAATCGACGACCGATTGGGTCAGATCCTGGCCGACCAACGCGCCCGCCACCAGGTGGCTGAGCTGCCCGATAATTGTCGACCTGGCCAGATTGGCGATCAGCGAGTTGCCGCCAAGGAACGAGCCATAGCTCGAACCGATACCCGTCGTCCCGCTGCCCGTGCCGCCACGTGCGTCGGTGAAATTCGTGCTGACCGGAATACCGTACTGATAGCTTGTCTTCAGCGTGCTGCCATCGGACGCCGTGATGGTGTCGCTGACGATATTGCCGAGCGAATCGTAAATCCGTGCATCAGTGGTGCCGTTGGTGTTGGTCGAGGTCACGCTGCGGGTGCCGTCGACCCGCGTGTTGCTGACCGTGACGAGATCGTAGCTGCCGGAATTGTCGGTATCGAGCTGGCTGACCTTGGTCAGGCCGTCGGCGCTCACCAGGGTGGTCGCGCGATCCTTGACGGTGCCGTCCGTATTGTAGTCGACGATCGCCGTGGAGATGCTACCGTCGATATTGGTCTGCGAGGTCGCGACGCGGTCAAAGGATCCCGTGCCCTTTGAATCCGTCTGCACCGTCTTGGTGTGGCGATCACCGCTGATCGACGTCACCGTTTCGTCCAGCATGGTGCCGCCGGCATCAAAATCCTTGGCGACAGTGACGGTGCTGCCGTCAGCATAGGCCGTCGTCACCTCGGTGTGGTCGAAGAAACCGCTACCCTTCGAGTCGAGCTGCGAGGTGGTGGTGCGCCCGTCGGCGCTGGTCGAGACGACCGCCTTTTGGTGCAGGCTGCCGTCGCTGTTGAGATCGATGATGGTCTCGGTCTTGCTTCCGTCGAGATCGACGACCGTGACGTCGCTGCGGGTGCGGCTGATCGTGCCGTTGCCCGCCTCGTCCTGCTGCGTGGTCCTGGTAAGGCCGTCGAAGCTCGTGGTGATCACGGTGCGGTCGCGCACCGCGCCATTCGCCGCATAGTTGACGATGGTCTGCACCTTGCTGCCGTCGACCCGGGTGACGTCCGTCTCGATCTGGTCGGCAGCGCCGTTGCCGTCGGCGTCGCGGGCAAAAGTGACGGTCAGTGCGTCGGCGCTGGTTGTGGTGACCACGCGATCCCTGAGCGAGCCGTCGTCGTTGAACTCGGACAGAGTCTGGGTGCTGCTGCCGTCGGCGTTCTGGATCGTGACGACAGTCTGGTTGCGGTCGAGCCGTGCATCGGCGGTGTTGCGCGCGTGAGTCGTCACGGTGCGGCCGTCGGCACTGGTGGTGGTGACGGTCTGCGACAGCAGCGAGTTGTCGGCGTTCAGGGCCGTGACGGTCTCGGTACGGCTGCCGTCCGCGTTAAGCACGGTGGTGTCGGTTGCGGTCTGGTCGAACGAGCCCGAGCCGTTCCGGTCCCACTGCGTGGTCCTGACCAGGCCGTTGGCACTGACCGTCAGCACCTGGCGGTTGCGCAGCGAGCCGTCGGCATTGAAGGTGCTGACCGTCTCGGTCGAGCTGCCGTCGGCATTGCGAACGGTCACGTCGGTACGGGTTTCGTCGAAGCTGCCGGCGCCGGTCAGGTCGAACTGCGTGATCTTGCTGAGGCCGTCGGCGCTGGTCGTAATCACGGTGCGCGACAGCAGCGTGCCGCTCGCGCTCTGCGAGGTCACCGTCTCGGTGCGGCTGCCATCGGCATGAACGATCGCCGCGTCGGCATCGGTCTGGGTGAAGGTCCCCGTCCCCGCGGGGTCGCGCTGCACGATGGCCGAGAGGCCGTCGGCGCTCACGGTCGTCACGGTCTTGTCTCTCAGCGAGCCGTTCGCATTGAGATCGCTGATCGTGGTGACGGTCGTGCCGTCGGCGGCGATCTGCTTCACCTCGGTGCTGGTCGCGCCGTTGACCGTGCGCGCAATCGACACCGTGCGGCCGTCCGCCCTGGTGGCGGTGACCGTGCGGTCATGCACTGACCCGTCCGCGTTGAGGTTGATCACGGTCTCGGTCTTGCTGCCATCGGCGGCGATGGCGATCACATCGGTCCGGGCGCGATCAAAGCTGCCGCTGCCGGTCGAATCCCACTGCGTGGTGGTGGAGAGCCCATCCGCGCTGGTTGTGGTCACGACGCGATAGCGCAGCGTGCCGTTGGCGTCGGTGCAGGTGACGGTTTCCACGCGGCTGCCGTCCGCATTGCGCACCGTCACATCGGTGTCGGTCTGGGCAAAAGAGCCGGCGCCGGTCGGATCGCGCTGGATCGTGGTCGACAGGCCGTTGGCCGATGTCGTGGTCACGACGCGGTCTTTCAGCGAGCCGTCGGCGTTCAGGTCGGAAACCGAATCGATCCGGCCGCCATCGGCCGCAATCAGGATGGTCTCGGTCGCATCGACCTGGCCATCGCCGTTGAGATCGCGCGAGACCGCGACGGACTGGCCGTTGGCGCTGGTCGTGGTGACAGTGCGCTCGATCAACCCACCATTGGCGTTGCGGTCGCTGACCGTCTCGGTGCGGCTGCCATCGGCGTTGAGCACGGTCACATCGCTCCGCGTCACCGCGACGCCGGTGCCGGCCGGATCGGACTGGGTGGTGACCGACAGCCCGTTGGCGCTGATAGTCGTGATGGTGCGGTCGACCACTGCGCCGGCGGCCGCAAGGTCCGCCACCGTCTCCGTGCGGCTGCCATCGAGATTGAGCACGGTCACATCGGTGCGGGTGCGGTCGAATGTGCCGTCACCGTTGGTGTCTGCCTGCGCGGTGACCGCCAGGCCATTGGCGCTGGTCGTCGTGATGCTGCGGTCGGCGACCGAGCCGTCGGCGTTCAGATCCGTGACGGTCTCGGTGCGGCTGCCATTGGCATTGAGGACCGTGACATCGGTGGTGGTGCGGTCGAAGCTGCCGTCGCCGTTGGTATCGATTTGGGTCGTCACCGACAGGCCGTTGGCGCTGGTCGTGGTGACCGCGCGGTCCCGGGTCGAGCCGTTGGCGTTCAGGTCGGTGACGGTCAGCACCACGCTGCCATCGGCGTGGGTGATGCTGCTGCGCGTCTGCGTGCTGACGCCGTCGCCGGTCGCATCGATGGCCGCGGTGACCGTCAAACGGTCGGCACTGGTCGTGATGACGGAGCGATCCATCAGCGAGCCGTCGGCATGACGGTCGGTGACAGTCTCGGTCCGGCTGCCGTCGGCGTTGACGACCGTCACATCGCTGTTGGTGTCGTCGAAGGCGCCATGTCCGAAGATATCACTCTGCGTGGTGCGCGAAAGCCCGTCGGCGCTGACGGTCGCAATCGTCCGGTCGCGCAGCGAGCCATTGGCGTTGCGGTCGGTGATCGTCTCGGTGTGGCTGCCGTCGGCATTGAACACCGTGACGTCGCTGCGGGTCAGATCGAAGGCGCCGTCGCCGGTCGAATCCTGCTGGATGGTCCGACTCAGCCCGTCGGCGCTTGCCGTGGTGACCGTCTTGTCCCGGAGCGAACCGTTGGCATTGGTGTCTGTCACCGTGTCGACGCTGCTGCCGTCGGCGGCAACCACGATGGTCTCGAGATGATCGATCACGCCGTCGCCATTGCTGTCCGCGGACACCGTGCGCGAGCGCCCGTCGGCGCCATAGATGGTGGTGGATTGATCCAGCAGCGAGCCGTCGCCATTGCGGTCGGTGACGGTTTCGGTGCGGCTGCCGTTCGCATTGAGCACCGTGACATCGGATGTCGTCAGGTCGGTCGAGCCGTTGCCGTCGAAATCGGTCTGCACCGTCCGCGACAGGCCATCGGCCGAAAGACTGGTGATGGTGCGGTCGCGCAGCGAACCGTTGGCGTTGACGTCCGTTTGCGTCGTGACCGAGCTGCCATCGGCTGCGATCACGATCGCCGCCGTCGTTGTCAGGTCGACAATGCCGTCGCCGTTGAAGTCGCTCGTCGTGGTCTTGGTCCGCCCATCGGCGCTGGTCACCTTGACGCTGCGGGCGTCGATCGAGCCGTCGGCATTGAGACTTGTGATGGTCTCGGTGCGGCTGCCGTCGGCGCCGACCACGGTGACATCGGTCTGCGTCGCATCGAAGCTGCCGCTGCCGGTGTGATCGACATCGGTGCGCTTGGACAGGCCGTCGGCGCTGGTCGTGAGCACGGTCCTGTCGCGGAGGATGGTCCGGCTCTTGCCGTCGGCGCTGACTGTGGTGACGGTGGCGTTGAGCAATACGCCCGCGCCGTTGCGGTTGGACAGCGTCTCCGTGGTGCTGCCGTCGGCGTTGACGACGGTGACATCGGTCTGCACGGAATCGAAGATGCCGTTGCCGGTGGTGTCCCGGCGCAGGGTCCTGCTGAGCCCGTCGGCGCTGACCGTGCTGATGCTCTCGCCGGCAAGGCTGCCGTCCGCATTCAGCTGGCGCACATCGATCGAGGTCGAGCCATCGGCATTGTGCGTGGTGGTGGCCTGCACCGCATAGCCCTGCGCGTCATAGGCAAAGGACACGTCGGCCGCGGTCCCCGTCGAGCCATCGGTGCGCGTGAACGTCGCCTCGCCCGCGATCTGCGAGCCGTCGGCCAAGGTCGTGGTCTTGGTGTCGGTCGTCAGGTTGATCGAGGCGATGCCGAGCTGGCCCAGGGTCTCCAGCGTGGTGGTGCCGTCGGCATTGGTGACGAGCACCTTGAACTTCGAAAAGTCGGCGTCGCCGGCGTCGAGCTTGCCGTCATGGTTGGTGTCGAACACGTCGGCGAGCGCCTGCATGTCCGAGGTCGCGGTCGGGTCCCAGCGCGTGAACTCGAAATCGTTGGGATCATCGACATTGCCGTCGCCGTTCGCATCGAACATCAGCACGCCATTCCCGGCGCCGGCCCAGGCAGTGCGATGCTGCTCGCCGTCACCAGCCGCGTTCATGAACGTGTTCGACGAGCCGAGCTGGAAGATGTTGATCCCCTTGCCGGTCAGATCGAGGACGACGGGGTTCGCATCGCCGGTGTCACCAGAAATATCGGCGGGTTCTACGTATAGTGGAGGCAACACACATTCGTCGGGTGCGCAAGGCGTGACGTACAGGCGAGGGGCAGCGTTTCCTGGTGCATCGACGTCATCCGGCGATGCTGCAGGCAAACCCTGCGACTGCGGCGCTGCTAACTGCGGAGCGGCCGGATAGGCAAAGTTGACGGGAGAATAGAAAGAGTTGGTGTTCGTGGTCCCGGGCTGCGGAAGTGGAATATTTTGCCAAAGGTTCTGTCGAGCGAAGTTCGCGGGATTAGTCGCGGACGTCGGCATTGTTCCCTGCGGACTAAGCCTGGCGAGGTCAGCCGGTTTCGAAATTCCGCTAACGTCCGCGGGCTGCCCGAAAATGGCGTTGTACGCCGCAGTGATACCCCTCTCACCTATGATGGTCCCAGCGATTCCGCCGCCGATTGTCGTGATGGTCCCGACCACGGGCCCTGCGGCGTAGCCCCAAGCTCCGAGGCTGGCGCCAGCAGTCATCCCTGCCCAACGTCCACCGAACTGCGCGACGTCGCGCCCGACACCTACGGCATCGTTGTTGACCAAATCCGCGCTAATATCGCGACCGGTGTTATAGAGATCGTAAGCAAGGCCAACGGGACCGGCAAATTTACCAACGACTTTAAGTGTCGAACCAACCGTGCGCATTCCGCTTGATCTAGCATTAATCGACTCTATCAAATCCGCATATTGCTGGAGTTGCGCGCCATCGTTTGCAGTGAGTAGATTCTTCGCCTTGACCTCGTCAAGATTGATGGTACGTCCGTACTTCAATGAAAACGTTTGGTAGCTCAAATCAATTCGAACGCCTTCAACCAAATTGTAAGGACGTCCCGGAATCGACGTTAAGTCCATCCCTATGTTTCTGACCAGAACTCCATACTCGCTGCGAACTACATTGGCTGCGTCCACCATAGCGTTGTTGCCCAACCGTGCAGTCAAGTTTCTTGATGCGAAGTACTGACTGCCAGGAGAGATCGACGGGGCAGTTCTTCCAACAATATTTAGTTCGAGCCCCGCGTCATCGATTGCATGCGCCACACTTGGCGGCAGCACGAATCCACCGTTCGAGCCATTGTAGATCCAGTATTGACCAGACGCATTTGGATACGCCACCTGGAGCGCCAGTCCATTGATGTAAGGGATGACCCCAAACGTTGAGACGTCATTGCTCATGTCACTCATCGGTATTTTCCTGATCTAGCGATTCCGCCCTTGATTCCGAATCGACCAACTTCAAATACGCGTCGTCGCCCAGTTCTTGCCGAAGACCCGATGGATCTCCCTTCGGGTAGTTCCTCAACGTTTCGTTGAAATGATCGATGAGTTGATCGCAAATTCGACGCCTCTGGCGTTTATGGAGTTGATGGAATCTTCTTGCGCCCCCAACTGTTGTCGTGCTTCGCATCATCCGAGCCGCGAATAGGTACGTACGATGGAGAGGCATAACTTCGTACGCCGGATTGTCGAACCCGGTAAGAGAGGGTCTTTGAAAGCTCGTACCTGACGTTTGCTTGAGAAGCTTAGCTGTAGCCGGAAGGAGCGCCGAGACCGGATCAATGTCCCAATGTATTTTCGGGCAATTGGCTATAATGGCTTCGCCGAGTGCGATGCCCATGTCGAAGAGAACGTTGAGTCCGACATTCTCCCCCGTCCATGGCGGATCGTAGTCGAAATATGACGAGGTCGGATGACCATCAGGGCCCTTGAGCAGAAGAAACCCAGCGTATTCGTTTCCCCAGCGGCTGAGCTCGCGTACACCCGACTCATCAAGTGAAATTTTGAAACCAAATCGCTGATCGATCCAAGTGCGAAAATAAGCGAGCCTATCGAGGCGCACTCTCATGAAATAGTCGAAATTCTCGGCAGCCTCCGCCCGAGAGAGCAATCGTTCCTCGACTTTTTGCGGAGGATCAAATGGTGGATATTCCGACAGGGCGCGCTCCAGCCGGCTCTTTCGTTTTTTGAGTAGCCAAGCCCGCAGGAAGTTCACGTCCGCCCAACTCTCCGAAGATCATGGTGCCAGCGAAAGGATTTCCACATGCCTCGTTCAATCTAGCCTCGCAATAGCGCCTTGTTCAGTCACCTATCAGACCTGATAGGTACCAGCACCCAAGCTTTCAGTGTGACAAGCTTGCGTCACGATCCGGCTACCCGGAGAAGCTCCGACAACTCCGCGACCGGCGCCTCGAATCTTCGGCGGGCCTTCGTATTCCTTGTAACCCGCGATTGCTGCCATGCTTGCGAGGACCCAGAGGATCATCCAGAGCCAACATAGGAGTTGGTATTTGATTACAATTTTTGCCTGACTCTCATCGTACTCTCCCCAACGCTTCCAATTTTCAATTTGCCGCTGTCCAAAGTTGCCTATCGAGATGATGAACCAAGCCGAGAGATTGCCATTCCACTTCACCATTCTACGCTTTACCGCCCTCAGGCTCGCCCAGATGACCAAGAACCACACGAAAACACTCGACACGAAGCACATGACAACCAGACCGCCATCGGACATCGAATGCCCCTCCGGTGCTATCGACTCAAGACAAGGTCGTTGTTAGCGTCTGTCCTGAGATTTGTCCGTACAAACGCCATCATCGCGATCTCTTTTCCTTCGTCACCTATCAGAACTGATAGGTACCAGCCCCCAAGCTTTCAGTGTGACAAGTTTGTGTCACGATCCGGCGACCCGGAGAAGCTCTGACAACTCCGCGACCGGCGCCTCGATCAGGCCGAGCTGAACGGCCTTCACCGCCGCGAGCGTGCGATTGTTGACGCCGAGCTTTCGCATCGCGTTCTTGATGTGGAAGATCACCGTGTTCTCGCTGATCATGAGAATGCGGCCGATTTCCCATGATGATTTGCCGAGCGCCGTCCAGCGCAGGCAGGCTTTTTCGCGGTCGGAGAGATCAATCGACGTCATGTCGTTCCCCTGTTTTTGATTTTCATGTCATTCCCCTGTTCTTGATTTTTCATTCAAAGTTGACCCTGTACTCACGCGCAGGCTCTGTTCCACCATCTTCGTCACAACGCGGACCGTGGGCCGGTCGCGTCGCCCTATGCCCCATGCGTCAACCAGTTGCCGTATTCCCGAGCGAAGTAGGCGATCATCCTGTCCTCCATGCCCTGCTTGGTGGCGCTGTCGAACGCGGACTGAACCAGGACGCCGGCAATGCCGTGGCCGCCCGGCGCGAAGCCTTCCACTTTGGGATTGGCGAGGACCACGGCGCCGCTGCGGGCATCGACCAGCGTGACGGCCGCGATCATTCCGGGATCGCCTCCCACCACGGCGCGCCACATCACCGACGGAACAGTGTACCTGCTCACGACGACGTCGAGGCGCACCGGCCGCGATCCGTTCAGCCGGCCGGCAAGGGCCTGCTCGACGCCCGCCTTGATCTTCGGCCCCACCATGCCGCGGACAAATTCCCTGTATTCGGGCGTCCGCAGCGCGGGCAACATCTGGCCCTCGGGGATGCCCTTTGCCGCCGCGTAGGCGGCCTCGCCCTCCGGCGTGGAGACCAGGGAATCGGGGGCAAAGCTGACGTTGACGCCGGTCAGCTTCATCGCCGCGATATCATTTTGCGACAGCGCATTCT
>Ga0126378_10002124_pt1 | contig 14668 bp, 12 predicted proteins | sample PanSoiMetPlot_23_FD_92587 | JGI IMG/M metagenome (GOLD analysis project Ga0126378, IMG submission 92587) | Tropical forest soil microbial communities from Panama - MetaG Plot_23 | ecosystem: Environmental > Terrestrial > Soil > Tropical forest > Bulk soil | place: Panama | collected 2016-02-17 | reverse complement strand
GCCTTTGTTTACCAATCCGGCCCAAGTGACCAACCAGGCCCACACCAAAGCACAGATGAACAGCCATTTGAAGGCTGCACCAATGCCGAGGTTGTAAGCAACAAGAGCAAAGTCGAGAACACCAACCGTAACGAAAAGCCATTCACGAAAGACTTCGGCCCGTGTGCGCCGGATGGGCTGTAGGTCGTGCCAACTTGGAATGTTGTCACCAATCATAAAAACCTCCATTTACTGTAACGAAGTTCAATAAATTCATCGGCAAAATCGGTCCAGCAGTTAAGGAGCCACGTCGCCTTACCAAGCCACGGAAACTCCTGGTCGAGTTGTCGAGCCGCGTGCAACAACCGGACGAACCCGCGTGGAGTCAGTTTGACGGTCATTTGCCCGCTCCGAACCGGCTTCCAAGCTGGACAACGCTTCGACAAAGCCCGGTAAAACTCTTTTCGTTGCAACGGTTTACAACTGCGGCCAGGACTGTGAATCCTGGGCACCACCGGTTTCTGGCACTAAAAAAGTGTCCACGAATTGTCCAACCGGAGCCGAAACGACAGGCAAACCGGAGGAGACGGTAACGTCCTGAAATACTCGGAGGTACGATTTACCGGCGAAAAACAGACGCGAGATGAACTGGGCAGAAGCGAGGGCAGTCCAAGTTGTATTGTGCAAATAGGAGCCACCGATTATGATCGTAAAACTTCGTACGAGAAAGGCGACTGAACCATGGCTCAATACGATTATGATCTTTTTACCATAGGCGCCGGCTCGGGCGGTGTGCGCGCAAGCCGGGTGTCTGCATCCTATGGGGCCAAGGTTGCCGTGGCGGAAGAGCGTTATCTCGGAGGCACCTGCGTTAACGTTGGTTGTATTCCGAAAAAGCTGCTGGTGTACGCCTCTCATTTTGGCGCGGATTTTGAGGATGCCGCAGCTTTTGGTTGGACTGTGGGTGAGCGCCATGTGGATTGGGCGAAGTTGATCGCCAACAAGAACAAAGAGATCAGCCGACTCAACGATGTATATCGAAAGTTGCTGCGTGATTCCGGGGTCACCATCATGGACAGCCACGCGGAAATTGTTGACCCCCATACCCTTGTCGTTGACGGTAAGCAAATCACTGCCAATTATATTCTCGTCGCCGTGGGAAGCTGGCCCATCGTGCCTAAGATTCCAGGCGCTGAGCACGCGATCACGTCCAACGAAGCTTTTTACCTTCCCTCATTGCCGGAAAAAGTCATTATCGTCGGCGGTGGCTATGTCGGCGTCGAATTCGCCGGAATTTTTCATGGTCTGGGCGCGAAGGTCATGCTGCTCCATCGCGGTCCGTTATTTCTTCGCGGCTTCGATGACGACTGTCGGGAAACGCTGGCGGAGGAGATGAAAAAGCAGGGGATTGATTTAAGATTCAATACCCGCGTCGAAGGGATAGAAAAATTGACCGCGGGGTTACGCGCCACGCTGACCGGAGGAACAACCGCCGATGTTGACCATGTCTTCTATGCCACCGGACGGGATCCCAATACACAAGCGTTGGGTCTCGAGGAGGCGGGTGTGCGGACGAAAGAGAACGGGGCCGTAATCGTGGACGACTATTTAAAAACCAGCGTCGATAATATCTACGCTATCGGGGATTGCACGGATCGGCTCATGCTGACACCGCTGGCGATCGCGGAGGGCCGCGCCGTGGCCGAGACGTTGTTTAATAACAATCCCACCAGGCCAAGCTACGTGAATGTGCCATCGACGGTTTTCAGCACCCCGAATGTCGCTACGGTGGGCCTGACTGAAGCTGAGGCACGGGAACGGCATAGAAGTATCGACGTTTACAAAACAAACTTCCGGCCGCTCAAACACACCCTAACCGGCCGCGAGGACAAGATCATGATGAAAATCGTCGTGGATGCCCAAACGGATAAAGTCTTGGGCTGCCATATGGTCGGGCCGGATGCCGGCGAAATCATACAGGGGCTGGCGGTGGCCATGAACTGCGGCGCCACCAAGGCGCAGTTCGATGCTACCATTGGCATTCATCCCACGGCGGCGGAAGAATTCGTAACGATGCGGACGAAGGCGCCACCGCGAATTTGAACTCTCCAATGCGGATTGGAGAGTTCAATGTTCAAGTGCGCGCCGCATCCAGAGCTTAGAAGGATCTCTCCGGAGAAGAAAGATCCTTCACTGTCGTTCGGGACGGGGCCTGGAACCTTGAACTTTGAACGGGCTTCATCACTTCGCTCCTGCGGTTTAACCCTCGACCAGCAATGTTTTATAGTTATTGCCTTGATCTCTGAATAATTTGAGGTATTCAAGCCAGTCCGATTGTCAGTTCTGGTACCTCGTCTCATCTCTGCCCGATGGGCTGGACCCTAAGGCGTGGAAATCTTAGAGTTTATTTCATGGCACGGGCGTTGCTCGTTCACTCCGAGAGAAAGAGGTGGCTATGGATCGGTCGAGTTTCCGCGAGCAACTCCTGGGAATCATGGAACGGAAGGATCATTGGGCGTGGCCGGCATTTACCTCGGGCCGTGTAGCGAAGGATTTGTTGCACTATCACTTTGAACAAGAGTATGCGACCTATGTCCGGGATTTCCCTGTAATGGTTGGGAGGGCTTATGTGCGCTGCCCGATCCCAGCGATTCGACGGGGTCTAGCGGAAAATTTGTATGAAGAAGAGACCGGCGGTTTGGTCGCGGGTAGCCCCCATCCCGAGCTTTTTCTGGAATATGCGCGCGGTTTGAACATGGACTTGAGCCGTTTTGAGCATGTCCAGCTATTGCCGGCTGCGAAGCATTACCGCGATTTCCTGGATGATGCCACCCAGCGCTACGGATGGGAGATCGGGGCCGCTATTGTTACCATCTTCGTCGAAGGCACGAAGGACGAGCGTTCGGCCATCGATCCAGCGTTTCCGGCAGCGCCTGCGCCGCCGCTGGAGGAACACCCTTTAGTCAAATATTATGGAATGGCAGTGCAACACCTAAGTCTCACCAAAGCACACCGGCAGGTGGAGGCACATCACCGAGCCTCGGCTTGGGCAGGAATCCTCGCCCACGTTGCGCCGACACGCCGCGGCCCAGTGGTTAGGGCCATGCATGAGGCGTTGGAACGCTGGCTGGCTTACCGGGACGCGGTCGCGGAAATCTGTGGTGTGCGGCCAGATCAACAGGGCGAAGTGGCAATCGCCTCGTAAGCAGGGGTTTCATCTCCCGCGTCAATTTCCTGCAGCTCGATGCGCTAGTAAATTTGTTTTCCGAAGTTTGTTTTCATTTCGCGACTCCCGCAGGCAACTTTTTAGCGGCGGACGGACTCATCGGGATGCCCCGGCGTACTCACTAACATCACCGAACCAAGGATCAGTGTCGCGGCGAACAAAGTTCGCGGCGTTATCGGCTCGTGGGCCCAAAAATAGCCAAGCAAAACCGCCACCAGTGGATTGACATAAGCATAGGTCGCCACCAGGGGCGTCGGCGCGACGCGCAAGAGCCAAACATAAGCGACAAACGCACCTGAACCGATCACCGTCAAATAGATCAAGGCGAGTGCCGACCGAAGGGAAACTGCAGTGTGATCGAATCCGCCCCATTCACCCAGGGCGCAAGCCAAAATGAGTAAGACCACGCCGCCTGAAAGCATTTCCATCCCTGTGCCGAGCAAAGGAGATAGCGGCAATTCTGCGTACCGGCCGTAAAGCGAACCCGTAGCCCAAAAAAGAGAGGCCAACACCAGTGCCGCGGCGCCGTAGGCGTTGATGGGACTTTCATGATTTGCGCTGGAGCCGATCAGCAAGATTACGCCGCCAAAACCGATAATTATGCCGTTGGCTGTCATGAACCTCGGCCGCTGGCCGCCCGGACGAAACGCGTCCATGAGCACCATCCAAAGAGGTACGGTTGCGACCAGCAATGCGGTCAGCGCCGATGGCACGAACTGTTCGGCCCAGACTACTCCACCATTGCCGCCCACCAGAAGAAAGGTCCCTATGATCGCTGCGTTGCGCCATTCCACCGGCTTCGGCGCCGGATCGGCGGAAGTCCGGCGCAGCAGATATAGGAATCCACCGGAGATGATGAAGCGAACCCCAGCCATTAGGAAAGGCGGCGTGGTTTCGACCGCATAACGAATAGCAAGGTAGGTCGATCCCCAAATTAGGTAGACCGCGATCAGCGCTGACCAAATCGCCGGCAAAGAAGCACGATACTCGGAAGTCGCAGCCGGTTGGGACACAGATCACTTTGCTCTCAGAGGGGCATAACTCTAGCGCATTTCGCTTTGTGAAATCTGTTAGATTCTAGTGCGGCAGAGCCGCAACCGAAATTCGGAATATCTCGCGCAAAGACGCAAAGCACGCCAAGAAGCACGAAACCTGTCCGAGCGACGTCGAGGGATCCGAAATTCGAAACAATCTCAAATGATCAAAATAGGTCAAATTTCCAAACAAGCTTCACAGATTCGGTGTTTTGGATTTTCCGATTTGAGATTTTCGTCTCGGGGTTTGTTTCGGATTTTGTATCGCTGGCGGCTTGGAGCGAGTAAATCTCCGCGGCCAAACAGGTGGGGTTTCTGCTCAACTCTTCTGGTCGAGCGCCTTGCGCAACGTTTCCATCTGGTTGTTCAAATGGCGGACCACGGTGCTCTCCGCGAGCTGTGAGTTTTTCTTGAGAAAGGCATCCATGATCTGGTCATGCTCGCGCATCGAATAGTCGAGCCGGTTGGGCAAACGGAGCAGAAGAATACGCGTCTTTTGAATTTCCTGACGCAACTGATCGATCAGACGGTAAAGGCGTTCGTTGCGGGCGATTTCGGCGATAAAGCGATGAAACTTGGTATTAGCGTCGAAGTAACTGGCCAAGTCCCGCTTCTGACACGCTTCTTTGAGAAGCTGGTGCAGTTCCCGCAAATGGTCGATTTCTTCCGATTGCGCTTTCTCAACAGCAAGCCGCGCGGCCAAGCCTTCCAACACACTGGCGATGGTGTAGTAATCCTGGACTTCTTCGCGTGTGGGCTTGCTGACTGCCACTTCGTTGTTGGGCAGAAAGGTTACGTAGCCCTGTGCCTCCAATATGCGCAGCGCTTCGCGGAGCGCGACGCGCCCGACATGCAGGGAAGCTGAAATCTTAGCTTCGGAGAGTCTCTCGCCCGCGGCGAGCGTGCCGCTGACGATCGCTTTTTTCAATTCCTCGGTCAGGAGTTTGGTCAGCGATTTGAATTTTTTTTCGGCTCGACTCGCCCCCCGCATGATCATAGTTTGTTGTCCACCGGGTCTTCTCCTTTAGACGGCGAGAGGGTTTTTCGCCCGAGAAGTTTTTTTAAGGATTCCTGCACTTTCTGAAGCTGGCTCTTGACGGTAAAAAGATAAAAGTCGTCCATGCGCCTGAGATAAACCTCGCGGCCGATTTTAAGATGCTCACTGTCCTCACCTTGGGCCATAATGAGCCGGCCATCGCGCGTTCGGATCAAGGCCAAAGCGACGGGCGGGAGAAAGCCGTCCGGGGTGACGTAGAGAATCGTGAACGTCTCGATTTCACCTTCGTCTGCAGTGCGGGCGGACGAGCTTGCTTTCTTTTGAACCACAGGCGGCACCGGTGACCAAGGCTTGCCTGGATTCTGAATTGCGGGTGCGTTGGCAAGTTCCAGGATCGTGACAAAGTTATTCGTTCCCAACCCCCCGGTGCTTTGAGTCAGCCCCCGTTTGAACTCGCGCTTTGATTGGGTTTGCCCACGGAGCCTTTTTGCTACTTCTACTACCTGTGCTAGCCCGCTTCCGCCAACCGGATGTCCGCGAGCCTTCAAGCCACCCGATGGATTGATGGGCAAAGGGCCTTCAGCAGCCGTTTTTCCTTCTAGAACCGCATCGCCTCCTTTGCCGGGGGGAAAAAATCCCAAGTCTTCCGTTGTGATGATTTCAAATGGTGTGAAGGCGTCATGAACTTCGGCGAAGTCGATGCTTTGTGGCGACGCCTCCGCCACACGATAAGCTCGATCTGCGGCAATTCGTGTTGCCGGGAAGGAGGTGAAAATATCTCTTTCCCGCAGGCTCAATGGCCCCGTTCCTTGCCCTATGCCCGACAAACGCACGTCTGTTTTCTCGCTCGTTAGAACCAGTGCTGCCGCCCCATCCGTGATCGGTGAGCAATCGTAGAGCCGTAAAGGAGTGGCGACGAGTTTGCTCGCCAAGTAGGTTTCCCGGGTAATGGCTTTTTGAAATTGTGCCAGGGTGTTGCGCGAACCATTGAGATGATTCTTCAATGCGACACCACAAAGCATGTTTTCAAGGCGAGACTGAGAGAGGCGAAATTTTTGCCTGTACTTCTCGGTGATCATCGCGGCCAGCGCCGGCATGGTAGCCCCACACTGGCGTTCTTGTTTGTCGATCACCTCGGCCAAAATGCGCGTCGTGGCGCTAGTGCTGAGATGGGTCATCTTTTCTCCGCCCAGGATCAACACCCGGCGGTAGTAGCCGGAAGCGATTGCTTGAAAGCCCGCTTGAATAGCCGCCGCGCCTGCCGAAGAGGCCGTCTCTATTCGCAGCGCAGGAATACCGGTCAATCCCAAGGCATCGGCGATTTGCGATGCGATATTACTGTCGCCGGTAAACTCTTCGGGATTCATCACACCGATATAAATAGCGTCGACTTCTTGCGCTCTCGAAGCGGCAAGGGCCTCCAGAGCCGCCTGGCGGAAGATCTCAGTAAGGAGCCGCGGATCCTTGCCAAACTTCGTCATCCCAACACCGTCTATGTATACTGATTGCATCGCTGCGCAATTTTATACCGCCAGCGGCGATATTTCCATGAGGTGGCCTTGGGAGATCTGGAACTATGGCCGTCAGATCGCTCTCGTCCAGCACCGCCCAACCAATGACGACAAGATTTTCATGAGGCTGTCGGCTTGCGACGTGCCGGAGAAGCGTTTCTTGCTATCGCCAGCGCAACCAGTGTGCCGGTGAGTGGTAGGTCAATTAGGCTCTGAGATATTTGAAAGATGAAGAGCAAAAGAAATGTGGAAAGATAAAACCGCAGCTTCTGAGCTCAAATTTCTTTTTCAGCACCCTCTCGCTCCCTCACGTAAGGGTTTCCATCCCGCTGCCCAGTCCAGGTACTCCAGCCCCGTAAACCTTTTTTTGTAATCGTAAGCAAACGGCTCCCGATAAGCGTAGCCGGGATAGTAGTAACGATACGCTCTTTCGCGCGAAAGCTGGATCGATTGTAGCATCATCATAATCCCTAAGCTCCGGCGCGTTTCCGCGGGGTCGAACATTGCGTATACGGCCGAAGTGGCGGTCTCTCCTACGTCGAGAAAAGTGACGCCTACGAGTCTCTCGCCAAGATAGACACAAAGCTCCAGATTAAGACACGGGACCGAGTCAGGATAAGGCGACAAGAAGTCATCGAGCGAGGAGGGGATATTCTCCTTAAAGCGCAGCCGGTGTTTTAGAAAAAGGGCTTCTTTGGCTTCATCGACGGATGCCGGGCGGACCAACGTCCGGATATCCTGATTCTTGGCGAGTATGCGCCTCAGGCCGCGGCTAAGGATGAACCGATGCAGATCAATGCGTAATGGTAGGACGTTAAATCGCTTACTGTCATGAACCACCGCGCGGTAGCGGAAGAACCAGACGCCGAAGTGCCGCCAACCATCGGCCCAGAATTGGTCCATCTCCGCCGGAGACGCTTCAAGGCAGATGAAGTTCTCATCACTTTTTTCCGAGGTCATGGAGAGTTTTCCCGCTTCGGTAAATAGAAATGGCGGATCAGCACCATGGGCGACTAACCGCCCAGTAGATGCCAGATACGGCTACCTGGGTAGAAGATACCCGGGAAGCGAGATTATCCTTCGAAACCGTTAAAATAACTTCCGCACCAAAGAGCTAATCGCATCGTTGACTTCAAAATCCTGCAGGCGCGGTTGAGGAAAGTCTCCCTCACCCGTTACTAATTCAATGGTTTATTTATCCTCGTTGAAATCCAACATCCCCTGAAACTCAAGTCCTTCGATTTCCTGAAGCGTCTTGCCGGCGATACCTTGCAGATCGCCGTACATGCCCACGGTGGCTTGCATGACGCGGTCGATCTGTTCTTCGCGTTTGGCCCATTGTTTGGTAATGGCTTTACGCTCCCGATCGAGGTCGTCTCGCATCGAAGAGAAAGCTTCGACAATCGCTTGAATGCGCTGCCGAAAACGGGGACCAGTGAGATATTGGTAGACCATCTCCATCTTGGTTTGTTGACCTTCCGATGCCTGCCGCACAGAGGCGACTTCGATCAGCGTCTGGCGCAGCGACATGGCTACTGGCAGAGCGACTTTGGGGTGAGCAACCCAAATGCCTTCGTAGAAGCCAAACGTTTCAATGTCTTTGGGCAGCACCTGGCTGATGATGACGGCGATCTCGGCCTTGGCGGTTCGTTGGTCTTCGCGCAATTTAGGCAGCCAACCGTCGCTCCAGTTCTTGGTTCTCTTTGACTCCCAGAGAATCGTGCCGCACGCTTGTCCGAGCGGACCTATGACCCGGTGCAACACGTCGCCGCCAAATTCGCCCTTCGGGACGGGCTGGATCCTATCGCGCGGAAACTTCGCGCCTAACATAACTTCCAGTTCGAGTTCCTGAACTTCTCCTTGAAGTTGCTGCGAGCCTTGTTCGGCGCGGCGTTTGAGCTCTTCGATTTGCCGTTGCATCGCGGTAATGGTCTGGTCTTTTTCCATGACCTTCAGTTTGAGCTCTTCCTCAGTTTCCCTTTTGGCTTTCTCCCGCTCAGCTTGCAGATTGCTTTGGACCCTTTTTTCGATGGTTAGATCCAACTCACGTTGGGCGTCGTCGAGTTCTCGCTGTTTTCGCAGCAGCTCAGCCTGGGCTTTTTGAGCCTCAGCAAGCTTTGCATCCCGTTGTTTCAAAATGTCCTGAAGGAGGTTAATTTCCTTAGATTTTTGCTCAAGGTCGCTACCGAGAGCGAGCTTGGCTTTCTTAGCTTCCTCGGCGGCTATGTAGACGCGCTCTTGCTGCAATTTCTCCGCGACTTGTTGGTCGAGAGTGGCTTTTGCCTTTTGCACGGTTGCTTCGCGCTCGAGAACTATTTTCTCGCGTTTCGCGATGTCGGCGTCTTTTTGCGTCAGGCGTTGCTCATAATCGCGTCGGACTGACTCCAGCAGCGGCGCGGCAAGGGATTCGGTGAGCTTTATTTCGCTCCTGCAGCGCGGACAAAGGATTGTAGGTTCTGCCATTTTTTCTCCTTGACCGATTTCGGGACCTCGGTCATTTAAGGCCGCAAAAATCTTAGCCAAATTGGTCTCATCTGCCAAGTGAAATGTCTTTTCTGTGATCCCAAATCTCAGTTGTCTTAGAATTCCAAATCTCAGTTGTCCGAATGCAGAAGGTATAGAGGGAAGAAGCCGAACGCGAGCAACTCAAGGAAGACATGGGAGAAAGCGCCTCTTCACGGTTTCAAAACTACCTAATCGGAGGCCCTTACCCTAGACAGTTCAGATTTGGAAAAGTGAGACAATTGAGATTTGGACTTACACTTTTCCAATCTCTGGACAACTTGCAGGCTTCCGGTTTAGAAGTAAATGAACGACGGGAAAGAAAGCACTTTCATATTGCGGGGAGGAATCTAAATGACGCAGGTTGTAGGAAGACCGACACCACGAGTCGAGGGTCAACTGAAAGTCACAGGTAAGGCGGTTTATAGCGCGGACGTGGAATTGCCTGGAACGCTTTGGGGAAAGTGTTTACGAAGTCCGATTTCGTACGGCCGGATCAAAAGTATCGACACCGGCAAGGCGCGGCAGGTGCCCGGTGTGAAGGCGGTGATCACAGGGGAGGATGTACGGGGGCTAAGGATCGGCCGCTGCATCTATGACACGCCAGTGGTGGCGGATGGCGTGGTGCGCTTCATCGGCGAGAAAGTCGCCGCTGTTGCGGCGGAGACCGAAGAGGCGGCGGAGCAGGCGTTGGATCTCATCGAAGTCGATTATGAAGAGATGGAGCCGCTGCTGGATCCGCTAGAAGCGATCAAACCCGACGCGCCAGTGCTCCATCCCGATCTGCTTTTTTACAAAGGACTCCCGGTTCCCGTGGAAAAGCTCGGCAATGTGTTTGCCTATCTCAAATGGGGCAAAGGCGATATCGAAGCGGGCTTTCGCGAGGCGGATCTGATTGTTGAGAACACCTTCACAACTCAGGTAACCCATCAATCCTATTTGGAGCCCCACGCTTGCGTGGTCAAAGCGGACCCATCCGGCGGGGCGGAAATTTGGTCATGCAGCAAGACACCGTTTGCGGTCCGGGGACAACTTTCGAATTGCCTCGGGATTGTCAAAGAGAAATTGGTTTTTCATCCAATCCATATTGGCGGAGATTTCGGGGGCAAGGGCGGATTCATGGATGTTGCCACTTGCTACTTTCTGTCGCTCAAGAGCGGCCAGCCGGTAAAGATGGTCATGGACTATTCGGAAGAGCTAGTGGCCGGCAATCCGCGCCATCCGTCGATCATCAAAGTGAAAACTGGCGTGAAAAAGAACGGGACTATCGTGGCGCACCATCTGGATTTTGTTTTTGACAGCGGCGGCTACGCTTCGATGAAGCCGGCAGGGTATTTGATCGGAGCTTCGACTTGCGCGGGGCCATACAAGATCGCTAATTGCCTCATCGAAGAGAGGATGGTTTACACGAACAAAATCCCTTGCGGCCATATGCGGGCGCCGGGCGATCCCCAGGGATTCTTCGCCAACGAGAGCCAGATGGACATCGTGGCGCGCAAACTCGGAATGGATCCGGCAGAATTCAAACGCAAGAATATGTTGCAGGATGGCGATGAGACACCCACCGGGGGCCATATCTCCCACATCCGTGGGGTGGAAGCTTTGAACAAAGCGATGGAACTCTCAGGTTATAAAAAGGCGAAGCCGAAAAACGTGGGGCGAGGTTTGTCGTTCTCCGAATGGAGTCCCAGCGGCGGCGAAGGCAACGTTTTTGTGAAAATCGACGATGATGGGAAAGTAAAAGTGTCTTCCCCGGTGGTGGATCAAGGGGCCGGCGTACTTACCGTTATCGTGGAGTGCGTGGGCCAGGAATTGGGAGTGCCCGCGGACGACATTGAGCTGCAACAACTCGACAGCACGGCGGTCCCGAGCGACGGCGGCGTCGGCGGCAGCCGCGCCACACGCGTTTATGGGAATGCAGCCTACGAGGCGGGAGTCAGCGCGAGAAACGAACTCTTCAACGTCGTCGCGCAGCGCATGGAGATGAAGCCGGAGGAGCTGTCGCTAGCAGACGGCTTTGTCGTTCACAAGCCCACGAAGCGGCGCATGAGCTTTGCGGAGATTGTAAAAGCCAAAGGCTCGCCGATCAGCGTGAAGGGATACTACAAGAGCTCGGAGAAGGCCCACGACGCTTCCGTGTCAGCGCAAATTGCCGAAGTTCAAATCGACCCGGAGACAGGACAAGTCACGCTGCGGCAGATGATTTCGGCGCACACGACGGGCAAAGTTATCAACCCGCTGATGCACCAAGGACAGATCGACGGCGGAGTGGTATTTGGTCTGGGCTATGCGTTGCAGGAAGAAGTCATATTCGACGGCGGCAAGATCCTGACGACAAACTTCGGCGAATTCAAGATTCCCAATATCCGAGACATCCCGCCGCTGAAGACCGCTGTGATGGAAAGTGTTCCCCACGGGCCGGGTCCTTACAACAGCCTGGCCATTGGTGAGGTAGCCAACGTTCCTGTGGCGGCGGCGGTGGCCAACGCGGTGGAGGACGCTTGCGGAGTGAGGATCACCGATTTGCCGGTGACAGCGGAGAAAGTTTACGCGGCATTAAAGAGTAAAGGTCAGTCTAGGGTTTAGCGTTTAGTATGTAAGACCCTAGACGCTGGACGAAGAGTGAGGAGGCATTTATGGCCGAACCATTGCGTTATTATATTGCGCATAACGGCGGACTTAAGGTCATGCAATCTCGCGGCGGTCAGATGGAAACCCTCGGCGAGTTCTTTGCGGGCAAAACACTGGAGCATCTGATGGGCTGTCATAAGAAACCCGAGGTAGTGTTTGCGGCGGTGGCGTTCGACGGTGGGTATCGCACACAAGACGCTGGCAGGACATGGGAAAAAGTCATGGATGGGGATGTCCGCACGTTCACGGTGGACCACCATAACGAGCGCGTCGTCTACATGGGCATCGGTCCCGTTCGTCTTTTCCGCAGTGAAGACGGCGGCACCAAATGGGAAGCGCTCGATAGCATGCTCGATTTTTCTGATGAGGTAAAGAAAAAATGGGATGTGCCGCTGCGGTTACGCGGAATCGAAAAGCCTCACGTGCGCCAAATCTTCATTCACCCCGACGATCAAAATCTTCTTTTCGTCCTGCTCGAGCATGGGGGTGTTTTACTTAGCCGCGACCGCGGTAAGACCTGGGAGGACCGGAGCGAGGGAATCTCCTATGTGGACATGCACTACATCGAAAACTATCCAGGGAGCAAAGAGCGCTACTACGTTTCTTCGGCGCGGGGTTTTTTCCGTAGCGATGATTGCGGCAAGCAGTGGCATCGCGTTGAGAAAGGGATGCCGTGGGCGTACACCGAGCTGCACAGCTATTCCCATGAGTGGCATTTCCTGCCAGGCAAGACGCCGCGCATGGTGGTGTGCGGCGGCAAAGGCTCGCCGGGCGTGTGGGCGCGCGAAAAGATGAATCCCAAAGGTCATATCATGCTGAGCGACGACGGCGGGGAAAACTGGCGCGTCACGACGCAAGGGTTGGAAAAGGAAAATCCATGGATGCCCTGGGTGTTGCTGCATCACCCTATGGACGCGAACGCGCTATTTTGCGGCATGGGTGACGGCTCGCGCGGTTACGGATTCGATGCGAGAGTAACAGGAAAGGGCGCTTTTTACTTGAGCCGTGACCGCGGTGACTCGTGGCAGCCAATCCTTGCAGATACGCCATCGATTCTCACGGCGTGGGTGGCGGCGAATTAATAATGTGTTTTGTGTCCAGGGTCTAGAGTCTAGACTCAAGACTGTGATTCAAATCCGTAAAGCCGCGCGCAATTGTCCCACAAATATTTTCGTTTGGTGGTTTCGCTGAAGGGAAGCTTCAAAAACGTCTCCACCGCGTGGGGGTATTTCACGTCCAGGTGCGGGTAATCGGTGGAGAAGACGATGTTATCTTCCAGGCCGAAGTCGGGCAGATTTTTCGCCACGACTTCATCGCACTCGATGGAGCCCCAACACTGGCGCTGAAAATATTCCAACGGCTCCAGTTTCATCTCGGGATGCTCGGCGACTCCCGTCAATTCTGCGTATTCACCCATGCGCCAGAGGAGCCACGGAATCCACGAGCAGTTGCCTTCGAGGAATGCAACTTTCAATTTGGGAAAACGCTCCATTACACCACCGTAGATCATGTCGGCGCAGGCGAACATGTTGGCCATCGGGAACGAAAGGGTGTTGAACATCGTGAAGCTGGGTATGAACTGTGACAGCGCCGGCTGCGGCAAGTAGACGCGGCCCGCTTCGTGGAAACCCACCGGGATTCCCAACCTCTGGCACTCTTCCCAGAGCGGATCGTAGTAAGGATCGCTCCACATCTTCCCATTCACATGATTAGGGCGCATGAGGATGCTGCGAAAATCTAACTCCTTGACGACGCGTCGAGTTTCCTCGACGGCGGACGAAACATCATGAGGCGCGACGATGGCCGCGCCGTACATGCGCTCAGGCGCAACCTTGCAGAAGTCATACATCCAGTCGTTGTAGGCTTTGGCGATTGCGGCGGCCAATTCCGGATCGAGATCGTCAATAGCAAGAACGAACAGGCCGCGGCTCGGATAGAGGATTGCGACGTCGAGTCCTTCCTTGTCCATGGCGCGGACTTGTGCCACGTTGTCGAAGTTGCGGGCTTCCTCCTCGCGGTACTTCTCATTCAGAATGCGCTCGCGAATCGGTGCCAGAGCCGGATTCGGTTTCTCCGGCGAGCGCGGCATGATCTTACCCTCGAGCTGAACGCCAAGGTCCCGTTTATGGCGCGACAATCCGATGGGAGCGCGATCCGCAAACTTGGGATCGATATAGCGTTGCCACAAATCGCAGGGCTCCATCACATGCATGTCGGAGTCCATCGCTTTGAAACCGTTCTTCATGTTGTTCTCCTTGTAGGGCACTTTTGCTCACGAGCTCAGCCCAAACTATTTTTCTTTTGGGAACAAAACGCAAGGGCTCCAATTGGGATATCCCTCGCGCCAGGCCCGTCCTGAGCTTTGCCGAAGGAACGCCAAGAGCACCAAGTTCGGAGCTGGGTTTCCTTTGCGACCTTTGCGCGAGATATTCCGATTTTCGGTTGCACTTTGCTGCGCCGGGAGAAAGCCTTTTCCCCTTGACGGCTGTCCTCGGCCTGCCCTATTTTACTTGTAGCTGACGTCGGCTGGGTTATCATATACCGCAACATCACCTTTAGCGGAGGTGTTTATGCTGAAAAGAATCTTTCTTACGATAGCGATTGCGACCATCGCAGTCTCCGTCTTCTTCGCGGTGGTTGACTTCATTGGAGCGGATAGTTCGCCAGGGATAGCGCTGACCGGGCACGTGAGTTCGAAGGAAGAGGGCATGATGGAAGGCGTCTTGGTGAGCGCCAAGAAGGACGATTCTACGATCACGGTCACCGTCGTGAGCGACGAGAAGGGCCG
>Ga0126378_10002123_pt1 | contig 14671 bp, 15 predicted proteins | sample PanSoiMetPlot_23_FD_92587 | JGI IMG/M metagenome (GOLD analysis project Ga0126378, IMG submission 92587) | Tropical forest soil microbial communities from Panama - MetaG Plot_23 | ecosystem: Environmental > Terrestrial > Soil > Tropical forest > Bulk soil | place: Panama | collected 2016-02-17 | reverse complement strand
TCATGCTCTCGCAGCCAATCCAGCCTCAGACCGGCCTCGAGCAGCGCCGTCACGATGGCGCCGAGGGGGTGCATCCAGCTCACTTGGCGGGTGTTCTTGAGCCGCGCGGCGCGGTCGATATAGTCAGTGGAATCGTCGTAGATGAGCGGCTCACGCTGAAAATAGGGCAGAAAGAATCCGGGATTGCCGTCGGCGAGGCGGCGGGTGTCGTCGAACACCAAGGCGGCCGGGTGTCCTTCCGCGAGGTAGACGGCGCCGCCGGGCTTCAGGAAGTGCGCGACAATTTGCGCCCAGCGGCCAATGTCGGGGAGCCAATAGATCGCGCCCCAGGTGACGAAGACGAGGTCGAACGCGCGCGGCTCCCGAATCGTCGTCGGCGCGTCATAGAGATCCGCCTCGACGAAACGCGCGCGGTTCTCGAGCCCCAGCTCGGCCGTCAGCGCGCGGGCGGCGGCGATCGCGGGCGCGGAGAAGTCGAGACCGACCGCCACGGCGCCACGCTGCGCCAGGGTCAAGGTATCGTGGCCGAAATGACACTGGAGGTGCAGCACCCGCAGTCCGTCGACCGATCCGAGCTCGGCCTCCTCGATCGCGTTGAGCCGGCTCCGCCTCTCGCGCAGCGGCGTCAGATCGTAGCCGCCCGCGCCGAGATGGACCTGGACCCGCTCGTCCCAGTTGGCGCGGTTGGTGGCTCGCCAGTCGATGGGCGTCACGCTTGGTGTCCTCCTATGGCCGCCTATGCCGCGCGGACGGCGACGCGCATGGCGCCGATGCCGTCGATGGCGGCGTCCATGACGTCGCCCGGCCGCACCGGACCCACGCCCTGCGGCGTGCCGGTCAGGATGATGTCGCCGGGCAGCAATGTGTAGAACGACGACGCGAGCTCGACGAGCGTGCCTAGCCCAAGGACGAGATCGCGGGTGTTCGCCTTCTGCCGAGGCTCGCCATTGACGGTGATCGACAGTGTCAGATTGGTGGGGTCCGCGACTTCGTCGGCCGTCACCATCCAGGGGCCCAAGACGCAGTAGGAATCGACGGATTTGCGCAGGCTGCGCTCCTCGGGGCCGCGGATGGTCATGTCGAGGCCAATGGCATAGCCCGCGACATACTGCGCCCAGTCGGCGGCACGCACGCGGTCCGCCGGCTTGCCGATCACGAGCGCCAGCTCGACCTCGTGGTCGTTGCGGCGGTCGAGGTGGCGCAGCGCCACGCCTTCCGAAGGTCCGACGAGCGCGCTGGTCGCCTTGAGGAACAGGCCGATCTTCTGGATCTCCTCAACCTGCTTCTGGAAATGAATCTGGGCGTCGGCGCGCGCCTCCTCGAGGTGCCGTCGATAGTTCACGGGCGCGGCGACGATCTTGCTGGGATTGGCGACCGGGCTCAGCAGCTTCACCTGCGCGAGGGGCCGCGTCGGCGCGCGCGCCGCCTCCGCCTCGATGGCGAGCCTGAGCGCGTCCAGAGCCGCGATCAGCGGATCGCCCTTCGGGAAGGGCCAGCGCCGCGCGGGCAGACGCTCGATCAGCGTGGTGACGTCGCGGACCTCGTTGCCCGTGACCACGCCCAACCGGTCATCGTCGAAACGGCAAAGCCTCATCGGTTCTCTCCGGACCTACTGCGCCTTGCGGCGGATGCTGATGATTCGGCCGGCTTGCTCCGGCTTCGGCAGCGCCTTGTGCGCGGCCGCCATCGCCTTGAGCCGGCGCAGGGTCTCCTCCGGCCAGGGCGCGGAGCGGCGCGTCTGATAGTCGATGTGCATCATCAGGAGCTCGTTGGTTGAGGCGAGCCAGCCTTCCTCGGCGTGGTACATCGAATGAAACAAGTGCATGCGCTTGGCGTCGTGGTCGAGGATCTGGGTCGTCACCCGTAGCGGGTCGGCAGCGCGCAGTTCGTGATCGTACGTGACGTGGGCCTCCAGCACGAAGAGCATCCCGAGCTTGTGCTCGGTGTAGGCCCAGGGCACGCCCAGCTGGTCGCAGAGCGTGTCGCTCGCGTAATCGAAGGCCACGGGGTAATAGCCGACATTCATGTGCCCGCTGGAGTCGATCCATTCGGTGCGGACGATGTCTCGGTGGCGATCCAGCGGTGCCGCCAGGTCCAAAGGCGGCAGCAGGTAGGGAAAATTCATTGCGCTGGAACCCCCGTCATTTCGGCTCTTGCTTCGCGTAGATACCCACACGGCCGGCCGTGATCCGCAGCAGGTCTTGTACGTTGAGCTCCAGCGTCACGTCGTTGCGGCCGCTGCCGCAGAAGATCGTGTCGAGGGCGGCGACGCCGTGGTCAATCAAAACGCGAGCGCCCTTGATGGGGAGGGGCACGATCCCGCCGAGCTGCATGCTAAGCTCGGCCTCGACATCGGCAGGATCGGCAGCCCGAAGGTCGGCGCGGCGCACGCCAAGCGTATCGGCGATCTTCTTGTAGTCGGCGCGATCGGCGCCGCGCAGGGCCACGATCGCGAAGGCGCCATCGGGCGTGCGAAACACCAGGCCTTTCACCATGGCGTTGGGATCGAACCGCAGGACGGTCTTGGCCTCCTCGAACGAGACCAGCGGTGCGTGATTATGGGTGCGGTAGCGGATGCCCGCGGCCTCGACGAAGGCGCGCACCTCGGGGCTCATGGCGAGCGATCCTCCCGCGCAAGCGCGATCAGCGCCTCGCCCTCGGCACGGTAGGGCAGCCATTCCTCCATGTGTCGGAAGCCCAGCCGGTGATAGAAGGCGCGCGCGGGATTCCAGTGCAGGACCCAGAGATCGAGCCGGCCCCAACCGCGCTCGACCGCGATCGCCGCGAGCCGCGCCATGAGCCGGCGCCCCACGCCCAGATTGCGCGCCCACGCCGAGACGAAGATGTCTTCAAGATAGAGGCCGGGCTTGCCGAGCCAGGTCGAGAAATTCGGGAAGAACAAGGCGAAGGCCGCGGGACGGCCGTCGACGAAGGCAAGCAGGGTCTCGAAACGCGGCGTCGGCCCGAAGCCGTGCCGGCGGAAGTCCTCCTCCGTCGCGAGCACGGCGCCGGGCGCCTTCTCGTAGATCGCGAGCTCGCGCACCAGCGCCAGCAGGATGCCGGCATCCTCGGCCGTGGCGAAACGAAGCTCGATCTCGGGCATGGCTACTCTCCGCCGCCCGGCAGCAGCGGGAGCCAGCCCCAATAAGCGAGCCAAGCAATCGCGAAGACCATCGAGATCAGCGTGATGGGAACGCCGGTGCGCGCGTGCTCGGCAAAGGTGATGCGCACCCCGTAAGTCGCGGCTCGCTCGACAACGATGAGATTGGCGAGGCTGCCCACCAGGAGCAGATTCCCCGCCAGGCTCGAGAGCAGCGCGAGACCGTAGAGCACCTCCGGCGCCACGTCCGACCAAGTCTGCAGAATCAAGATCACCGAGGGCACGTTGCCGATGGTGTTGCTCATCAGCAGGGTCAGCGGCGTCAGCAGCGCCAGGTTGTCCGGCATCAGACCATGGCTTCGGAGCGCGGCGATGACCTGGAAGGGAATGCCGGTGTCGCGGAGTGCGCCAGTCACCGCGAAGAGACAGCCGAACAGCAGCAGCAGCGGCCAATCGACCGCCGCGATCATGGCGCGGCTGGTCACCTTGCGGCTCGCGAGCAGCAGCGCCGCGATCAGCAACGCGCCGTTCTCCGGCCGGGCCTCCGCCATGAAGCACACGAGAAGCGCCAGCACGGCCGCGGCGCCCTTCAAGCTCTGCACGCGATCGTGGGGATGGATCGGCACTTCCGGCAGGTCCGAGGGCAGGGCCTCGATATTCGCCATCCGACCGTGCCACTGGAACCAGATCACGGCGAAGACCACGATGAGGGCGATGATCGCCGGCACGCCGCAGGCGCCGAGGAAGGTCCAGAAGCTCAAATTGCCGATCTGTCCGATCGCGATGTTCTGGGGGTTGCCGATCAGCGTCGCCGCCGAGCCGGCATTGGCGGCGGCGGCAAGCGCGAGCGCGAAGGGGCGCGGATCGAGCCCGCGCCGGCGCGCGCCTGCGATCAACAGCGGCGTCATGCCGAAGAGCAGGATGTCGTTGGCGAGCACCGCCGAGAGTGCGCCGGTGACCGCGACCGTGAGTGCCAGCAGCGTGGTCGGTCCGCCGCGGACCGCCATCAGCCGCTGCACGCAGAGGTCGACGAAGCCGGACGCGCCGAACTGCGCGGAGATGATCATCAGCGCGAACAGCAGGAGCAGTGTGTCGGGATCGATGCTGCCGATCAGGCTGTCCATGTTGCTGGCTTCGGTGACCAGCAGCAGGATCACGCCGATGAGCGCGATGCCCGTGCGGTCGACCTGCAGCCAAGGCAACCGGCCGGCGGCCATGCCGAGGTAGGTCAGCACGAAGAACAGGACGACGATGGCGTTCTGCATCGGGTGAGGGACGGGCGTGCGGCTTTGGGGTTGGGCGCGCGCCTTGCTATATCGCGAAGCTTGCGCCGGTGTCCACAAACCGCCCGCTGACTGCGCTCTGGCTCAGCCTGGTGTGGCGCTGTAGGTGCCCCGCCCGACCGCCACGAGCTTGCCGTTGTCGTCGTGGACGTCGATGTCGACGACCCCCACGGTGCGGCCCGCGCGGCGCACGCGCGCCGTCGCCGTGAGATTGGTCTGCGTCGCCGGCCTGAGATAGTCGACGCGCAAGTTGATGGTCGGCACCGGTCCGCCGACCACCAGCGCCACCGCGAAATCGCCGGCGACGTCGATGAAGGTGGCGATGACGCCGCCGTGGTACTGACCGGTGCCCTTGCCGCGCTCGAACTCCGGCCGCATGGGCATCTCCAAGATCACTGTCTCTTTCTCTGGCTCGACCGCCTTCGCGCGCATGCGCATGAAGGCGATGAACGGCGAATTGTCGAGGTACCGCTGCAGGCGCTCGAGGGTCAGGGGCTCGGCCATGTCGGCTCAGCGCCTTCCCGGCGCGAACTCGACGATCGCTCCCTCCGCGACCTCGGGTTCTACCCAGATCCGTCCGTCGAGTTCCTGGAAACGGACCGCTTGACTTCGAAGGCAGCGCGCGGTTGCTGCAACGTCGCTCACGGTGAATCGTACCGTGGCCACCATGGGAAGCGCAGCCGGCTCGATACCGTAGCGCGTCGAGATCGCCGCCCGATCGACGACCTCAAGCGTGCCGCGAGCGAGGCCGATGTCTTCCCGCCCGGTGATGCGAGCCAATCGTTGTCGCGTCTCTGCGGGCGAAGCCACGCAGAGCACCGCGCCCGCCAGGCCCACGACTCCATTCGGCTGGTCGAGCAGCGCCGGCTGCCAGAGCACGTCGGGCGTCACCTGCTCGATCAGGAAGAGCTTCGCTTCCGTGAATGTTCCGGCCGGCAATCCCACGATGCGGAACAGCGCCGACTTGGTACCGCCGCCGGCTTGAGGCACGTCGCGGCCGAGCTCGCGCAAACTGAGCTCGGCCCCGAGCCGGCTGCCGAGATCGCGCGCCGCCCGCCGCGCATCTTGGCAGCCCAGCGCGATGAGATGCAGCCCGGCGTATCTCTGGAGCAGCGGCGTGACCTCGCCGGTATAGCGGCTAGGATCTGTGATCCCGAGGATCTCCAGATATCCCTTTGAAAACATCGCGCAGTGATTGCCGCTGCCGTAAGGCTCGAGCAGGCCGCCCGGTTTGACCGGACCCTTGTGTGAGCTCTGCGGCGTCAACCGAAAACCCAGCCGCTCGTAGGTCTTCGCAGCGCGTGCAAGATCGGGCACGACCACGGCGACGTGATCGAGGAAAAGCCCGTCGTCGGAGTTCATGCGGCGCTCCCGATCTCGGCGCCGAACTCCGCCACCAGCCGCCGCTTCACCTCGATCCGATCGGTCTTGGCAGCACCGTTGAGCGGCAGCTCCGGCACCAGGAGGATGCGCCGCGGATGCGCATAGGCGGGGCCGTTCTTGAGGCAGAAAGTCTTGAGTTCCTCGACGGTCGCGGCCGCACGCCTCGCGAGCACTACCATCGCCACGGGCACCTCGCCCTTGGTAGGGTGCGTCAGCGGCACGACGGAGACGTCGGCCACGTCCGGGTGCGTCAGTAGCAGATTCTCGACTTCCTTTGGATAGACGCTCTCGCCGCCGCTCTTGAACATGTCGTCGGTGCGGCCGCGGAAGAAATAGAAGCCGTCCTTGTCGCGGCTGAAGAGGTCGCCGGTGCGGAGCCAACCGTCCACCAGCCGCTGCCGGTTCACCTCCGGTAGCTGGTAATAGCCGGGCGTCACGCCGGGGTTCTTGACCCAGAGCTCGCCGCAGTCGCTGTCCTTGCCCTTGCTGTCGACGATCTTGACCTCGCCTTCGGGCCAGGCGACGCCGCAGCTGCCGAACGGCGCCTTGCGGCCGTCGAGCGGCGGGCCGATCATCACCGGGCCGCCCTCGGTCAGCCCATAGCTCTCGCCCACCGGCACCTTGAAGGTCTTCTGTACCGCGGCCATCAGCTCTTCCTGGACCGGCGCCGACCCGATCTTCAGCCCCTTCAAGGCGGAGAAGTCGAGGCTCTCGATCAGGTCCTTCTGCTGCAAGAGGAGCGTGAAGACAGCGGGCACGCCGCCGGCGACGGTGCAGCGGTACTGCGACAGCACCTGCAGGAACCGCCGTGGCTCGAAATTGGGCAGGATCACCACGGAGCCGCCTACCGGCAGCATCGGCTTCACAGCGCCCGCCATCGCATTCTTGTGATAGAGCGGGACCGCTGCGAGCGCCCGGTCCTCGGAGGTCGAGGGCCAATATTTGTTGACGCAGCGGATCCACCAGAGCTGGCCGCAATGCGTGAGCACCACACCCTTTGGCCGCCCGGTCGAGCCGGAGGTGTAGGGTAGGAAGGACATATGATCGGGCGATACTGCCGGCGGATCGAAGCGCGGTGCCATCGATTGCAGTGCGGACTCGTAGCGCTCCCAGCCCGCCGGCGCGGGATCGAGCGCGATCTTGGTGGGCAAGCCGATCTTGTCGACCACGCTGAGCATCGCGGCGCTCGCCGCAGGCTCGACCACGGCGGCGACGCAACCGGCGTTGCGGATGATGTAGTCGAGCGTGTCGGCACCGAGGCGGGTATTGAGCGGTACCGGCACGATGCCGGCGCGCATGGCGCCATACATGATCTCGACGAACTCGAAGCGGTTGCCGACCGCCATAGCGAAACGGTGGCCGGGTTTGAGGCCTCGCGCCGTCAACAGTGCCGCCATGCGGTCGTGCCGCGCATCGAGCTCGCGGTAGGTGACCTCGCGCGGCGACGTGCCCGAAAGGTCGATGATCGCCGTCTTGCCGGGGAAGCGCGGGACGGCGTCGCTGAAGAAATACCCGAGATTGTCGCGCCGCCGGTCCGTCATGTCTCACCTCTCGAGAGGCCCTCAGTCTTGCAAGTTGCCGTCGATTTGTCCAAGCGCGACGCTCAGGGGATCAGCACGATCTTCCCGAAGGCGCGGCGGTCGATCAGGTCCTGATAGCCCTCGCGAATCCGCGACAACGGCAGCTCCGAGTGGATCACCGGCTTGAGGCGCCCGCCGGCGATCATGTCGAGGAGTGTCGCGTGGTCCTCGCGGGTCCAGCCGTTCGAGCCGATGATGGTGAACTCGAACGACCAGATGTAGCGAATGTCGGTCTTGGGGTCGTAGCCCCCGGTGGCGCCGCAGGTCAGGAGCCGCCCGCGCAAGCGCAAGGTACGGAAGCATTCGGCCCACGATGCGCCGCCGCTGTAGTTCACGACCACGTCGACCCCGCCGCCGCCCTCGTAGGTCCGCGGCTTGCCGTAGGTCTTGATCACCGCCTCGACGTAACTCTCCCGCGAGGTGTCGATCACTTGGTCGGCGCCGAGCGCCTTCAGTTTCTCGGCCTTGTCGCCCGAACTGGTGACCGCCACCACGTGGCAGCCCGCAAGCTTGGCGAGCTGCACGCAGCAGGTGCCGACGCCGCCGCTGGCGCCGAGAATCAGCACCTTCTCGCCGGCTTGCACCTGGCCGCGCGTGTACATCATGCGGATCGCCGCGCCGTAGGCGGTGGGCAGGCATGCCGCCTGCACGTGGGTCACCTTGTCCGGGACCGGCAGTAGCCACTCGGGTGCCACCGTGATGAACTCACAGGCGCCGCCGCGCAGCGTCTCACCCATCATGCCGGGCTTGCGGTTCGGAATGACGGCGACGCGGTCGCCGACTTTCCAGCGCGCGCGATCGACCTCGGAACCGAGCTCCACGATCTCGCCAGACACGTCAGCGCCGGGAATCATCGGCATCGGCGTGCGCAGACCGGGAATGCCCCTGAGGATCATGGGGTCGAAGCCATTGAGGCTGACGGCCTTGACGCGGATCAGGCATTCGCCGGCCCCTGGCTCCGGCGCCGGATAGTCTTCGACATGGACGTTCTCGAGTGGACCGTGCGCGTGGAAGACCACGGCTTTCATGCGAATTCTCCGACAATCATTGCGGGTCTTCCGCAGCGGCTGCGCGTCCGGCGATGCGCCCGCCGATGAAGCATTCCGCGAGGTTGCCGCCCGACATATAGAGGTGCCCGAAGGCGCTGCCGAGCTCGCCGGCGGCGTAGAGGCGCGGGATCGGCGCGCCGAAGGCGTCGATGACGCGCTGGTGCTCGTCGTGGCGCGGGCCGCCCTGGGTGTTCGACACAATGGGCCAGAGCTGCGCCACGTAAAAGGGCGGCTCGGCGATCGCCATCATGCTGCTGGGCGGGCGGCCGAACGCCGCGTCGTGCCTGTCGGCGCAAGTCCGGTTCCAGCGCGTAATGGTATCGGCGAGGATGCTCGCGTCCACGTCGATCGACCGCGCGAGTTCCGCGATATCAGCGGCGCGACGGACGAGGCCGAGCTCGATCTCCGCGGAATTGTCGGCGCTCCAATCGAAGCTCATGGCGGGATCGTTGTAGGTCGGCCGCCCCAGCGGATAGCGCTTGCGTCCGGCCTCGTCGGTGATCAACCAGCAGGGAATCCGTCCGTATCGCTGGCGGTCGGCATCGTAGGGCTCGAGCGGCCGCGCGCCGGTGTCTTGCAGATAGGGCGGATACTCGTTCATGAAGCGCCGCCCGTCACGGTCCACCACGATCCACGTCATCACGACGTCGCCGCGCGGTCCCTCGCCTGGCAGCCAATCGGGCAAGCGCTTGGTGCGGATGCCGTAGGGGTAGGCGGGATCGGGATGCCGAAACCCGTAGGAGCCGTGGTAATGCCACATATGCCAGAGATCGGCGCCGAGTTCCTGTGCCATCCGGATGCCGTCGCCGGTATTTCCCTGTACTGCGGCCGAGAGCACGGGCTTGCCCTGCCAGAACTGAGCCTGCATATCGTGGCCGGCCTCGAAGCCCCCGCAGGCGAGGATCACGCCGCGCCGCGCGCGGATCGTGCGCAAGTGCCCGCCCGTCTCGATTTGCACGCCACGAACGATACCTGCGGCGTCCGCGAAGAGCCGGCGGGCCGGGGTCTCACTGCGAATATCGATCCGACGCAGGCGAAGGTTGTCGTGCAGCACGTGGAACAGCAATGCGCCCGCGCGCGATCCGCGCACGTGCGGATAGATGCGGGCTGGATCGACGCCAGGGATGTCGTCGACATAGACGAACCCGAAAGTGCGATGGCCCGCGAAGGGGTAGTTGCCGGCCGCCGTGCGGCGAGAAATCACGGCGCGGCTTTCCCGGCCAAGGGCTCGCACCAGCGTTTCGACCTCGGTCATCCCGCCCGCGAGCGTGCGCAGAACAGCCTCGGGGGCCGTCGCACCGTTGGTCGCGCTCAGATAGGAGACCGCCACTTCCGCATCGTCGGCGACGCGCACGCCACCCGCGGAGCAGACGGAGATGCCGCCGGGCTCCCGCATCTTCTCGATCAAGGTCACCCGCGTGCCGGAGTCGTGTGCGCTGATCGCGGCGACTGCGCCCGCATATCCGCATCCGACCACGACGACGTCGGTCTCTTCGTCCCAACTCTGCGGCAAGGCGAGGCGCGGCATGCGGTCAGGCCCCGAGGTCGGGGTAGAGCACGACTAGACCCTCGATCAGCTCACGCGCCATCTCCGCGAGGAGAGCGCGGCCCTTCTCGGCGGTGGCCAGCGTGGGGTCGCCGCGCACGCCGGTGCGGCTGTAGTCGCGGCCATCAGCGGGGTCGCCGCTGAAGCGGGTCGGGCGCCGGAACACGGTCTTGGGCTCGCCAAGCAAATGCCCATAGTCCTCGACGGCGCGGTCCATGCGCACTAGGCCAGGCTCGATCGCGAGGATCGTCGAGGTCTCCCACTCATCGCCGTGGCCGCCGAGCTTCTGACTGCCGCTGGCATGCACTGCTCTGCCGAGCTGGCGGATGTCCGCCACGGCGATGCGCACGCCAGTCGACGCCAAGAGGTCGCGCACGACGATCTGCAGCGGCTCTTCCGTCGAGACGCCGGCGTTGATCACGGCGACGCGTTGCGCGCCGTCGGCGATCAGCTTTGCGAGCAGCTCTCGCATCACCGCGGCGAATGTCTCGGCGGAGAGGTGCTGGCTGCCGGGATAGCGGGTAAAGGCGGGGTAGTACCCCTGTGACACGATCGGCGCCACCAGCACTGGTAGGGCCGCCGCGACGCGGATCGCGAGCTCCCGCGCCACCAGCCAATCGGTCTTCATGGGAAGGTGGTGGCCGTGCTCCTTGGCGATGGCGCCGATGGGTACCAGGACAAGCGCGCCCGCCTTGAGGCGTGCGTCGACCTCGGGCCAAGTCAGATCCTCGATCCAGGCGCCACTCATAGCCAGCGCTCCAGGAAGCGACGCACGTCCGCGCCCCAGATCATCTGGCCCCGACTCTCGAACAGGTGACCCTCCTCGCGCGTGAGCCCCCATTGCGGATAGATCTTCGACTCCACCACCTTGCCGCTACCTTCGAGTGACTCCGCGAGCGCCAGCGTCGGCCCGATGCTGTAGTCGTTCGCGGCTTGGATGAAGAAGATCGGATGGCTCAGGGCTTTCGCCGCCGCCAACATGGTCGCACGTAGCGTGGGTGTGCGCTCCCAGTTCATCGCCGCGCCCGCGAATTCGACGGCGCACCGGAAGCGGTCGGATTTCGCCACGGAGAGCAGCGTCGTAATCCCGCCGAAGGAGCTCCCCATTACGCCGATGTGCTCGGGCACGATGTCGGGATGCGTCAGCAACATGTGCAGCGCCGCCACGACATCGTCGGCCTCGCGGTCGAGCCGGCGCACCAGCTGCGCATCGTACTCGGGCGTGCCGAACTCGGCGCTCGCCTCCGTGCGCCAGGGCGTGCCCGGCGAATTGCCATAGCCCCGGCGGTGCGGCAGGAAGGACGCGATGCCCCAACTCATAAGCAGCGCCGCAGTGCCCGGCCGGCAAACGTCTTGGGTATCCTGCGTGATGCCGCTGCCGTGGTTGGTGATCATGCAGGGGAATGGGCCGGGCCCTGGCGGCCGATAGAGATAGCCCACGAGCTCCAGCTCGCCGCTACGGAATCGGATTTCCTCCGGCACGATCGCGAGATCGACCAGGTCGTGGTCGCCACTCCAATGCGTCTCGCCCATGCCGGCGCCGCGCTCGACGCAGCGCTCGAAGCGTGCGACGGCGGCGCGCATATCGGCGCGCACGGCCTCGAAGTCGGCGCTGGCAGCCCGCGCGGCTAGATCTGCCGCCTGCTCGGCTTCGCTTGCAAAGTCGCATTCCCAGGTCACGTCCGGCCCGTCTCCACTCGCCTTCGCCCGGATTCTGCCGGCCGGCAGGCCAGCTGCGATGCGCACAAGACAAGCGCGCCGACGCGTCGCCAGGACCTGCTCGGCGAGACCCGGTTTCGCGTAGTAGTGCGTTCGCTCGACGATCATGGCGTGGCCTCAACCAGGGAAATGACAGCGCACCCAGCGGCCCGGCTCGGCTTCGCGGAACTCGGGCACGGTCGCCCGGCATTCCGCGGCCGCGCGCGGGCATCGCGGGTGGAAATGGCAGCCCGCGGGAGGATTAATAGGGCTCGGGACCTCGCCCGGCGCTGCCACGCGCCGGGAGCGTCGCCCCGGGTCGGGCTGAGGCACGGCGGCGAGCAGGGCCTGGGTATAAGGATGCAGGGGCCGCGCGAAGATTGCGGCTTCGTCCGCGAGTTCGATCAACCGCCCCAGGTACATGACCGCGACGCGGTGGCTCACATGGCGCACCACCGCGAGGTTGTGCGAGATGAACAGCAGCGCGAGGCCGAGCCGACGCTGAAGGTCCGCCAGCAGATTCAGGATCTGTGCCTGGACGGATACATCGAGCGCCGACACCGCCTCGTCGCAGACCACGAGCTTGGGTTTGAGCGCCAGCGCGCGGGCGATGCCGATGCGCTGGCGCTGGCCGCCGCTGAAGGCGTGGGGATAGCGGCGGGCGGCGTCGGCGGGCAGGCCGACGATCTCCAGGAGCGCCGCGGCTTGGCGGCGCCGCTCCGACGCGCCGGTGCCGAAGTTCCGCAGCGGCTCCGCCACGATCTCGCCCACGCGCATGCGCGGATTGAGCGAGGAGAACGGGTCCTGGAAAACCGCTTGGAACTCTCGCCGGAGCGGCCGCAGGTCACGTTCCCGGAGGTGGCCGATATCGCGACCCTCGAACCGAATGTGCCCATCGCTGGGCTCGAGCAGTCTCAGCGCGAGGCGCGCGAGCGTGGTCTTGCCGCAGCCGCTCTCGCCCACGAGGCCCAGGGTCTCTGCGGGCCGCAAGGAGAGCGTCACGGCGTCGACGGCACGCAAACGAGCGCGGCCACCCATCAGCGTCGATCCGCCCGCGATGAAATCGCGGGTGACCCGATCGAGCTCCAGGAGTGCCGGGCTCATGACACGCGCGCCTCGACCTCGATCTGCCGGACATCGGCCGTTCGCCAGCAGCGCACCATACCACCCCCCGAGGCTGGCTCACGCAGCGGCGACTTCTCCGAGCAGGTGGCGGTTCTGAGCGGACAGCGTGGGTGGAACCGGCACCCGCTCGGAAATCGTGTGGGCGAGGGCGGTGTCCCGGCGATGGCGTCGAGGCTGGGGCGCTTGGTCTCGACCGAGGGGATCGAGCGCAACAGCAGCCGCGTATAGGGGTGCGCGGGCGCCGCGAACAGCCGGTCGACCGGCGCCTCCTCGACGATCTCGCCGGCGTACATCACCAGCGCGCGGTCGACGGTCTCCGCGATCACGCCGAGGTCGTGCGTGATCAGAAGGATGGCGGCACCCGTCCGATCGCGCAGCGCGCGCAGCAGCGCCAGGATTTGCGCCTGAATGGTGACGTCGAGCGCAGTGGTCGGCTCGTCGGCGATCAGCAGCTTCGGTTCGCACGCGAGCGCCATGGCGATCATCACGCGCTGCCGCATGCCACCGGAGAGCTGATGCGGATAGGCCTCGGCGCGCCGCTCCGGGTCCGCGATGCCGACCTGGTCGAGCAGATCGATGGCCCGGCGCATCGCCCGAGCGCGATCGAGGCCGAGATGCTCCATCAGGACCTCCGCCACTTGGAAGCCCACCTTCAGCAGCGGATTGAGCGAGGTCATGGGCTCTTGGAAGATCATCGCGAGGTCGCGGCCGCGGACCTTCGTCATCTCGTCTACCGAGAGCGCCGTCAGGTCACGGCCACCGAGCGTGATCCGCCCGCGGTCGATCGCACCCTGCTCGCCGAGGAGCCGCGCGACACTGAGCGCGGTGACGGTCTTGCCCGATCCGCTTTCGCCGACCACGCCCAGGATCTCGCCGGGCTCGATCGTGAAGGAGACTCCGTCCAGCACCTGCACGCGCCGGCCCGAGCGCGCGAAGGAGACCGCGAGGTCCTCGACCACGAGCAGACTCACCGGTCCCTCGCCCGGGGATCCAACAGGTCGCGGAGCCCGTCGCCCAGCAGATTGAAGCCGAGAATGGTGGCGCCGAGCACGGCGCTGGTGGCGATCGCGAGATAGGGATCGGTGCGCAGGACCGTGAGCCCGTCCCGGATCATGCCGCCCCAGCTCGGCGTCGGCTCCTGCACGCCGAGGCCGAGGAAGCTCAGCGTCGCCTCGGCCGTGATGATGAACCCGACCCCGATCGAGGCGCGCACGATCAAGGGGGCCACGATATTCGGCAGGAGGTGCCGCAGCATGATCGCCACGGGCCGGGTGCCGCTGGCGACCGCCGCCTCGACGAAGGCCTCGTGCCGCAAGCCCAGGACCAGCGAGCGCGCGAGACGCGCGACGCCCGGCCACCACGTGATCGAGAGCGCCAGCACGACGGTGATGATTCCCGGACCCAATACGGCCGCCAGCAGGATCGCAAAGATGAGCTCGGGGAAGGCCAGGATGATGTCGACGGCGCGCATGGCGATGGTGTCGACCCAGCCGCCGAAATAGGCGGCGGCCATGCCCACCGCGGTTCCGAACGCAAGCGTGAGGGTCAGCACGGACGCGGCGACTCCGAGCGAGACGCGTGCGCCCACGAGGATTCGGCTCAGGATGTCCCGGCCCAGGGAATCGAGGCCCAGCCAGTGCTCCGCGTCGGGCTCGTCCCAGACCAGGAGCATGTTGGTCTCGGTGTAGGAATGCGGGGCCAGCGTGGTCGCGAACAGCGCTACGAACACCGCGATGGCCACGAGGACGCCACCGATCACCGCGTTGCGGTTGTGCGCGAACCGGCGACGGAACTCGCCGTGCTCCTGCTCGGGGACGGTATCGATCATGCTCATCGGCGGCTTTCCAGCCGGATGCGCGGATCGATCACGCCATAGAGCAGGTCGACCACGAGATTGATGCCGGCAT
>Ga0126378_10002120_pt1 | contig 14683 bp, 14 predicted proteins | sample PanSoiMetPlot_23_FD_92587 | JGI IMG/M metagenome (GOLD analysis project Ga0126378, IMG submission 92587) | Tropical forest soil microbial communities from Panama - MetaG Plot_23 | ecosystem: Environmental > Terrestrial > Soil > Tropical forest > Bulk soil | place: Panama | collected 2016-02-17 | reverse complement strand
TTAGGCAGCGAATTTCACTGGATGGGTTTGCCACAACCTCCGTTCCTTGATTGGCCCAAGGCGGCAAACGGCTACTTGCTGGCGCGACATGCGATCGCCGATCTGCTGCGTGCGCGAATCGTCCATGGCAACGCCCTATGGCTGCCAACCTATTTCTGTCCGGAAGTCGCCGAGAGCTGCCACGATATCTGTACCATACGGGAATACCGTGATTCGCCGGACTGGAATGAACCCGATTGGGAATCACTTCGTCCCAGCCCTGGTGATGTCGTATTGGCGGTGAATTATTTTGGCGTGAGGTCGGGTGAACCGTGGGATCGCTGGCGTCAAACCTCAAATTGTGTCTTGCTGGAGGACCATAGTCAGGATCCATTTTCGACTTGGGCCCTTCATTCAAATGCTGACTTTGCCGTCGTATCGGCGCGCAAAACATTGCCGATTGCCGACGGTGCGTTATTGTGGTCGCCGATCGGTAAGCAATTGCCACCTCAACCTAAGGACGGCGACTGGAACGGTGTTGCACTAAAAACCGCAGCGATGATGCTTAAAGCGGAGTACCTGCAGGGCGAGGGTGACGGCAGACTGAAGGCCGTATTTCGTGATTTTCAGCTTCGTGGCGAACAAATGATGCGGGCGAGCCGGATGTCGGCAATCTCCCCACCAAGCTTTGCATACTTGGCAGACGGTGTGCCTGAGTCATGGCGTAAGCAACGCAGCAAAAACGCACGGTACTTGTCGGGCAGGCTCGACCAACTAGGTCACACAAATCTTCTGTTCAACGACTGGCCGGAGGATGTGGTGCCATTCGCGATTCCCATCGTGTTTTCGACGCAACAAGAGCGGAACGAATGCCAGTCGTCATTGCAAAAGCGCGATATTTATTGCCCAGTGCATTGGGTGGTGCAGACGCTGGACCAGGGTGCCCTCTCCTTATCAGAACGAATCCTCAGTCTGCCCGTGGATCAGCGCTATTCCGAGGCAGACATGAATCGGATCGTTGAAGTACTGGCATCGGATCGCGCAGAACAAGCAGCCGAGGCGGGGAATCGATGAAGGTTGCCATTACTCAACCAACCTATCTTCCCTGGCTTGGCTACTTCGATCTCGTCGATCAGGTGGACATGTTCGTTGTCCTTGACACTGTTCAGTTTGAAAAACAGTCCTGGCAACAAAGAAACCGTATCAAGACGCCGACTGGCCTGCAGTGGCTTACGGCGCCTGTGATTTTCCGGTGTCGCCTCGAGCAAAGAATTCAAGACGTAGAAATCCGCGACGCCGGTTTCTCCGCCAAACATCTTCGCGCCTTGGAGCTGAATTACTCGCGCACTCTCCACTTTCGCGAGCACTTCGCGACAGTACGCTCAATTTTTCAGGAAACGCACGACGGAACGCGATTGATCGATCTCAATCTGCGCGTGATTCGCTGGTTCCTCGACCTGCTCGATATCCGCACTCCTCTAATTCTCGCCTCCTCGCTCGCGCAAGAAGGGAAGAGAACCCAATTGCTTGCCAACATTTGCCGGAACCTCGGGGTGACGCAGTATCTGTCTCCAATCGGATCCGCCGAATATCTTCTTTCCGAGATGGATTTCTTTTCTGCAGTGAACGTCGAAGTTCTCTTTCACAACTACGTGCATCCCGAGTACAAGCTGTTTCCGCCGTTCGTTCCTTACGCTTCGACGATCGATCTCATCTTCAACGAAGGCTACCGGGCCATAGAGATCATCCGTAGCGGCCGCAAGGAATCATTCTCTGCCCAGGCCGTGTCTGCTCAACTGGCTGCAGCCGCTCCGACCGCCGCGACGAAGGGAGCGTGATGGCCGACACGATCCAGTTGGGGCGACGCAAGGTTGGACCCGGCCAGCCGGTCTACATCATCGCCGAACTCTCGGCCAACCATAACCAGAACTTCGAGCACGCCCAGCGAATCGTGCGCGCGGCCAAGGAAGCCGGTGTCGACGCCGTCAAGCTTCAGACCTACACCCCCGACACGGTCACGATTCAATCGGATCAGGAACGTTTTCGCATTCGCGGCGGAACCTTGTGGGACGGGCGCACCCTCTACGATCTATACGGCGAAGTGTACACGCCCTGGGAGTGGCAACCCAAGCTGATGGCTCTCGCGAGTGAACTTGGACTCGATCTGTTTTCAAGCGCATTTGACCCGACCGCCGTCGATTTTCTCGAGAAGATGAATGTCCCAGTGCACCAAATCGCGTTGCCAGAACTTGTCGATTTGCCGCTCATTCAGAAGATGGCGCGCACCGGCAAGCCGCTGATTCTTTCTACCGGCATGGCGACACTCGACGAGATTGAGGACGCAATCAAAGCAGCTCGAGATGGTGGCGCAAGAGAGATCGCGCTCCTGCGCTGCACGAGTTCTTACCCCGCGCCGCCCGAGGAAATGAATCTGAAATCGATTCCAGATCTGGCGCAACGGTTTCGGGTACCCATAGGACTCTCCGACCACACACCCGGAATTGCCACGGCTATTGCCGCGGTCGCTTTAGGCGCCTCGATCATCGAGAAGCACATCACTTGGTCTCGAGCCGATGGCGGACCCGACGCTGCATTTTCGCTCGAGCCTCAGGAATTCAAGGCGCTGGTCGAATCGATTCGGTCCGCGGAGCAGTCCCTCGGGAAGGTGCAGTATGGTCCCACGTCGCACGAAATGCGCACGAAGCCATTCCGCCGATCGCTGTTCGTTCTGGACGACGTGAAAAAGGGCGAGCCCTTCACGTCCGCGAACGTTCGCTCGATTCGTCCGGCCAACGGCCTCCACCCGCGTCATCTTCCTGACGTGCTGGGCCGGCGCGCCGCCCATGACATCGAGAAGGGCACGCCGTTCGATTGGGAAATGGTGGATCGGGCCTGAGATGATCGTCTCCATCCATCAACCGGCGTACCTGCCGTGGCTGGGCTACTTTCATCGCATTGCGATCTCAGACGTGCACGTGGTGCTCGACCACGTTCAGTTCGAAAAAAATAGCTTCATCAATCGCAACAAGATTCGCACCGCGGACGGATGGTGCTGGCTGACCCTACCCGTGAAAACCGCCGGCAAGTTTGGCAACCTCCCGATCAACGAAGTCGAAATCGCCAACGACCGTCCGTGGGCGGCGAGTCACTGGGAAACCTTGCGGTTTAACTATTGCAAGGCGCCATTTTTTGCACACCATTTCGGCTTCTTTCGAAACCTGTACAGCGGCACCTGGACCAAACTCACAGATCTGACCGCTGAAGTGAATCGTTACTTGCTCGACGCTTTTGGTATCACGACGAGACTTTGTTTTAGCTCGCAAATAAGTGTTTCCGGTCACAAGGACGAGCTGGTCCTGAATCTTTGCCGTGAACTGGGCGCGACTACCTACCTTTCAGGGCCCCTTGGCAGAAACTACCTGCGCGAGGAGCTCTTTCATCGGAACAACATCGCTGTTCGGTACGATGACTATCAGCCCCCAGCGTACGCGCAAACGTATCCAGGCTTCGAGCCGAACATGGCAGCCGTCGACTTGCTCTTCAATGCGGGACCTCCAGCTCACGAAATAATGCTCAAATACCAGGAGCAAATTGCGAGATGAATGTTCTCGTAGTTGCTGCGCACCCAGACGATGAGGTGCTTGGTTGCGGGGGCGCCATAGCGCGTTTGGCGCGTGAAGGCCATTCGGTCTATATGACGATCTTGGGCGAGGGAATTACGGCGCGACTCCCTCAACCGTCTAAAGCAGACCCGGTGTCTTTGGACAAAATGCGGGATTGCAGCCGTCGCGTCGCCGCCTTGTTGGGTGTGAAGGAGATTTCGCTGCATGATCTACCTGACAATCGCTTCGACTCGGTACCGCTATTGGATGTGATCAAGCTCGTGGAGCAGTCGGTCGAACGCTGGAAGCCGACCATTATCTACACCCACCACCCCGGCGATCTAAATATCGATCATCAAGTAGTGAACCGTGCGGTGCTCACGGCAGCGCGCCCTGTGCCGGGCCACTCCGTGCGCGAGGTCTACATGTTTGAGGTGGCGTCGTCGACCGAGTGGGCATTTCAACAGCTGGGGCCAGTTTTCACGCCGAACGTTTTCGTGAATATTGCCGACACGTTGGCGCTTAAGCTCGAAGCCATGAAATGCTATGACAGTGAAGTGCGGGAGTCCCCTCATCCACGATCACCCGAGGGGCTGACCGCAGTCGCACTACGATGGGGAAGTGTGGTGGGTTGTCAGGCAGCGGAGGCATTCGAAGCGGCATTCGTGATTCGTTGAGTGAGTGAGTCGCTGCACGAGCGTGTTGCTGCTAGCAAAGTCATGAAGGTACTTCTTCTCCATCCCGACGATTCTCCGTGGAACGGTTCGTGGAGCCACACCCGCTGGGATCTGATCATTGACCTCGGATTTGCCAGCCGCTTTGTCTACGAAGACTGGCTCCAGCGGTCGGGCACTCGCGTCGTCAGCATCTACCAGTTTGTTGGAGAGACCGAGAGCTATCGCTGCGTCAACACCGTGCTCGAGCACGGTCGCGGACGCCTGTTTGATCGCAAAGGCCTCGACTGGTGGGAGATCCTGGGCGTGTGGAGCTATCAGCATCTTCAGTCGCTCTACCTGCTGGAGCAATTGCGGCCGGAAATTCCCATCGGCAAGCTCGAAACTTTAGCTGCGACCCGTCCGCACCCATTCGCCAGGATTCTTGGGCTGTTGCTCAATCGCTCCATCGAATACTTTGAGAGTGAGAGCCGCGGGCCGATTGAGGGATTGGGCCGCAAGCTCGGCGCGCTTCGGAAGCTTCGTCCTGCCCAGATTCTTGAGATCGCGTTCGACAAAGGGATCCAGCTCAACAATTTCGCCGGCTCGTTCTACAACAGAAAAGAGCGCGGCTCTCAGATCCGCTCGTCTTGCGGCCATCTGCCTATTGAAACGTCACCCGGACAGTGTTGGCCTACGCCGGGCAATTGCCTGAGCGCAAATTCCTTCTCGTTACAACGCGGCGCAGCGCCGTCCCTGAGACCCGGACGAGTACGTCGAGCCGCGAGCACTCCCTCTCCCGCGAAATATTCAGTTTCTACCTGAAAGAGTTTCCCCTCGCGTAGCTTGCGGAAGGGTGTTGAACACGCTTCGTTGGCGCACTTATAAAGCATACGGCTACGTTCCTGGATGAGAGGGTGTTGAGGATTCGGCCAGATCTCACCCGCGAAAGCCAGTGGTCGTTGCACGCCGCGTGCCCAAAATACGGCGCGGCGTAGCCAAGTGCAATTCGCCTGTAAGTATCTCCATGCAGGGCAGATTTCTCGTGTTCGCGTTCTGAGTGGGGGACATTAGTTTTGTCTAATCGGACGATGGATCATCATCTCTGCCGACAGGTCGGCGAAGTGGAAAGCAACTCATCCGACAAACACGCGCGTCTGACACGCGTCGCACAGCGAGGCTTCCTTCAGGTCGATCCACTCCACCGCGTGCGAAGGCGCCATCGCGCACTGGTAGTCGTCGCAATGCGTCAGAGCTAGGGTGTGTCCAATTTCGTGAACAGCCTCTTTAACCAGTCGTTGTTGGAGTAGTTCGACGTCGGGCGGAAGTCCGTAGAACTCTTGATGCAGGCGGTGTGCCGAGACCAAGCCGCAGGAGCCGCCAATCTGAGCCTCGCCAAAAACAAACGTCAGGATCGGGATATATAGGTCCATGTCCGTAACGCCTAGAACTCGCCACGAGTCACGCGCAACGTGGCGTTGCATTGCCGCCAGGATTTCCGAAGCGTGGTATTGCTGCCGTTCGCCATGGTAGGCGAATTCCGGATCCAGGCGGATCGGCGAAACCTCGCAGGGGACCTGAAAAGTATTGGCGAGGGCAGGCCCAAGATGGCATAACAGCCGGTCATCGAGGTCCCCGATCGGAAGCAGTTGCAGCAGCTTCATCGCATCTCAACGGTGGGTCGGCTCCAGCCGTATTTTTTAAGTTTGTGATGCAGGGTGACGCGGTCGATCTGCAGGATCTCCGCCGCTCGTGTCTGGTTCCACCTCACAGATTCGAGCGTCCGAAGGATATGGGCGCGTTCCATCTCTTCCAGGCTCTTCGGAACGCCGTTAGGCACGGTTGCTACCTTAAAGACAAAATCGGATTCTCGGATCTCCGGCTCCTGCGCAACCACCATCGCCCGCTCCACGGCGTTCTCGAGTTCGCGGACATTGCCCGCCCAGGCTTGCTGCTGCAAGAGGTTCATCGCTCCCGGCGAAACGCGTGTGATCTTCTTGTTCATCTGTTGCGAGAACTTGTGCACGAAGTAATTGACCAGAATCGGAATATCATCCCGTCGTTCTCGCAAAGGCGGGAGTTCTATCCGAAACACGTTAAGCCGGTAGAAAAGATCCGGCCGAAAACTGCCTTCCTCGATCATCTTCTCCAAATCTTTGTTCGTCGCCGCGATACACCGAAAATCGACTTTGATCGGCAGATTGCTGCCGACCCGCACGATCTCGCGTTCCTGCAGTACTCGTAATAAATCAGTTTGCGTCTTCAAGCTGATGTCGCCAATTTCATCCAGAAAAACCGTCCCGCCTTCTGCAATCTCAAACTTTCCTTTCTTGCGATATTGTGCCCCGGTGAACGCGCCCTTCTCATGGCCGAACAGTTCGCTCTCTAAAAGGCTCTCCGTCAACGCACCGCAGTGAATCACCACGAGCGGATGAAACTTCCGCGGGCTCGCATGATGAATCGCCCGCGCAACCAGCTCCTTTCCCGTGCCGCTCTCTCCTGTAATCAGTACGGTTGCATCGGTCGGGCCTACAGTCTCAATCGCGTCATATACGTGATTCATGGCTGCGCTTTGTCCGACGATATCCTCCGGGCGCGCGACTTCCGCGACGGTTTCGCGCAGGCGCACGTTTTCCTGTTCGGTCTGCTTGTGGGCTAACGCTTTTTTCACGAGGTGGGAGATTTCGTCGGGATCGAGCGGCTTTGTCACGTAGTCGTACGCACCATTCTTCAGAGCGGCCACCGCCGTTTCGACCGACGCGTAGCCGGTCATCATGATGACGACCAGATCGGGATCGATTTCGTGCATGCGGCGCTGCAGTTCGATGCCGTCCGTTCCGTGCATCTTGATGTCGACTAACGCTGCGTGCCATCGCCCCTCGGCCAGTTTCGTCATGGCGTCGCTGGCGCTCTCCGCGGTTTCCACCTCGTAGCCTTCCTCGCCAAACCATTTGCCCAGCGAATCGCGAACGCTGAGTTCATCATCAACGATCAGCAATCTGCTTTTTGCACTCACTTCGGTCACCTCGTTTTCACGACGCTGCTCGTTCCGGCCAGATGTGCAGCCTCCGCGCCGGACACAGGCAGCGAGACAATGAAGGTTGTCCCTTTTCCCACTTCTGATTGCACATAGATACTGCCGTGATGCCGCTGGATGATGTTGTGGCTCACGGCCAGACCAAGACCTACTCCCTTGCCACTTTCCTTCGTCGTCAGGAACGGCTCAAAAATGCGCTCAAGGATTTCAGGCGGCATTCCCGACCCGTCATCGCGGACTTCGAAACACAACTCTGCCTCATCCTGTGCCCGGGTCTGCACCCACAGATTTCCGCCCCGTGGCATCGCATCAATCGCGTTGATCATCAATGCAAGCAAGACCTGCTCGATTTGCCCCGGGTCGCATTGCAGCGCAGGAAGGCCTTGCGCAAGATCTTCGTGAAGCTCGACTGCGTGCATCTTGAGTTGAGGAGCCAACAGCCGAACGACGCGCCCTACAATCGCGTTCAGATCGGAGCTCTGGATATTCATCTGCGAGATCCGCGAGAACGTCAGCAGGTTCTTGACCAGATCGCCACAACGGCGACTCTCGCTCGCGATCAGATCCAGGCACTGTTCTGCTTCGTCTTTCTTCGGCGTGATAACGTCGCCGCGCTCGACCCAGCGCTTCAGCAATTTCGCGTACGTCAGAATTCCGGCCAGCGGATTGTTGATCTCGTGGGCCACCACCGCCGCCATCTTTCTGATAGTGGCCATCTTTTCGACCTGCAGCACGTGGGCGTGGGCGCGCTTCAACTCGCGGGTCTTCTCTTCCACCCGGTCCTCAAGCGTCTTCGCCCACGAAACGATCTCCTCATTCGCCGCCCGCAGCTGCAGGCTCATGCGGTTGAAAGATGTTGCCAACTCGCCGGCCTCGTCACCCGACGTGAACTCAAGCTGGTACCCAAGGTTTCCATCGGCTAGCTCGCGGGTACCGTCCTTAAGGCGTCTTAGAGGCAAGTGCACCAGGCGGTAGATGAAGACCCAGCTCAGGCATGAAATCGCCACCAGCGCCAGTAATGTGTAAGCCAGCATGCGCCAGCTGCTCTGTTTGATCTGTGCATCGGCTCGCGCCAGGGAAAGATTCGTATCGAGGACCCCAAGAATCTTCTCTTGCGAAGGGTGCGCGTGACATGCAGCGTTCGAGCAGGAGGGCTGGTTTTCGATCGGGGTGATGATCCCGAGCACACGCTGCCCGCTGGCATCCCGATAAGTGCGGAAGCGGTCTGGGCGATTCAGCTTTTCCAGCGGCTGCGATTGTGTGTGGCACCCGTAGCAAGCCTCGGCGCTCTTATCGACGATGTGGCTGACTTCGCCTGGATCGGACGAATAGCTGATTCGTCCTTCTTTGTCGAAGATCCGGACCCGTACCATGCCGGGCTCGCCCGCCATGGTTGACATGGCGTGATACATGCCTTCGCGGTCATTGCGGAGCATGTAGTACGTAGTGCTGCGCTTGATGACGTCGCTGACCCGCTCGGCACTGCCTAGCGCCGATGCCTCCAGATGCTGGCGGTGCAGATCGATATTGAGATACCCCAGCAGCGCGAAAACCAGCACCATGACCGCCAGAAGCAAGCTGATCAGCTTGACTCCCAGGCTGTGCGTCAGGCGCTCCCACTTTCCCCGTTTGTGCTCAGTCTCCGGCATGTCCCAACAACGATGCCTCTCCCACCACCGGCATTGCCGGCTTGGTGTGCGGTGCCTGCTCTTCGGGGAAGATCGGCAAGTATTTGGTCGCCAATCCGAACAACGCGAATCCAACAGCGATAATCGCGCCGCTCACTGCGATCTCGGTCCACTTGGGCATGTAATGCATTCCAGCCGATGACTCTTGTCCCGTAATGCTCACGTTCAACCGGTTCGTGATGAATCCCAACACGACCAGCACCGCGGCCAAATAGAGTCCTTGCGCCGTGCTCCGTACCTTCTTTTGAGAAAGCAGCAACAGAGGCGCAATCAGGCTCAAAGCGATTTCGACCCAGAACAGGTACATTTCGTACGCTGGGTGGAGCATCAACTTCAAAACACCCCGGTGCAGCAGATCCTCGAAACGAAGAATTCCGTAGATGCAGAGCACCACTACCAGCACTCGGCCAAGTTCCTGCAGGATCGGCAGCTCGAGCTGCCGGCCAAAATGCTTCGAACTCATCGACGATTCGAAAATCGTCATCGCCAGCCCCACCGCGATCGCCGAAATGAAGAAGAACACTGGCAACAACGGGCTGTACCAGAAGGGATGAAGTTTTTCCGGCATGATCAGGTACACGGTGCCGAGCGATGACTGATGCAGCGTCGAAAGAATCACTCCCAGGATGACCAGCGGAATCAACGCAGCGCGAACGATCTTCAGAGGTTTCTGCAGATTGAATCGCTCCAAAACGATCGGCGAGAACTCCAGTGACAGCACAGTTGTGTACAGCATCACGCAATACGCCACTTCAAACATCACCGAGTGCGGATTGCGCATGATCAGGGGATGCCAGATTCGGTAGGGCCGCCCCAGGTCGTACATCAATGCAATGCAGACCAGAACGTAGCCTAGAAATGCTGTCAGGATCGTCGGCCGTACAATCGGATGCAGTCGCTTGATGTTGAATATGTGAACTGCGGCGGTCAGAGTGAATCCTCCAGCCGCGAGCATCACTCCGCACAGCACGTCGAACCCGATCCAAATACCCCAGGGGAATTGATCATTCAGGTTTGTCGAACGGCCCAAGCCCTGCGTGAAGCGAACGACCGTGCTGTAAAAACCGACCGCAAGCAGCGCGAAGAGAACCAGTTTCCAGAAAGTGAGTTTCATCTTCATTGCTCGCGCTCCTTCTTCCCGGGGGTCTTTTGCGCCTGTGGACCCTCCACCGCTGCGACTTCTTCCCGCCGGTGGGTGATCCACCAGATCCCGCCTAGCACCATTCCGCCCAGCGGCACGAAGTCCGGAATCCGGGAAAGCACGCGATACGTGTACATAGGCAGGGCGTCGCGCGTGAGGTCGGCACGGTATCCAAACTGCTCGAAGGGTACACTGGAGAGCAGCAGTACCGATGTACCGCCCACTTCGCTCAGGCCGTAAATATGAGGAACGTATTGTCCGGGATTGTCGCGGATCCGTTGCTGCGCTTCCGCGAGCAGTTCGTCGCGCTCACCGAATTTCGTCGCGCCCGTGGGACAGATCTCGGCGCACGCCGTAGGTTTTCCGGCCGCCACGCGGTCCGGACACATCGTGCACTTCTGTACCCGGGGCAGTAACTTGTTCCACTCATATTTCGGCACGCTAAAGGGACACGCCAGCATGCAATAGCGGCATCCCATGCAGCGGTTCTCTTCGTAGATGACCGGACCGGCAGCCGTTTTGCGCAGCGCGCCAACCGGGCATACGGAAGCGCAAGCGGGATCTTGGCAGTTCATGCAGAGCCTGCGCATGAACTTGTCGCCCTTGGTGAGCAGAACCGTAAATTTATGTTCCGACTGAACTTCTTCAGCGGCGACGGTGTCGTTGTAAGGAAGCTTGTTTTGTGTCGCGCACGCCCCTTCGCATTGTTTGCACCCAATGCACACGGTGGCGTCGTACAACAGAGCCCTGCTCATGGAGTTCTCTCCAGGCCACGCACACAGATGCGCCTCCACTCCGGAGAGAGGAAAGGTAGACGTCTACGATTGGGGGAGTGACTCCGGAGCCGAGTCCTCGATGGCCAGTCGAGGAAGACTATCCCGGACCCTGGAACACTATGGTCAGGGTCCGGGGTGGCTGTTCCTGTGATGTGCGCTGAGTCGTAGAGCGCCTCTTCATCGGCAACGAGCGGGGAAAATCCTCGTTCAAGTTGCCTGGTTGCGAATGGGACTCTCAAGAGGCGCCCTCCGGCTTCTGCCAGTGTCCCCGGGGTGGCCACAGGGACGCTGACGCGCAAAAGGGAACAGCCGGTCCTTACTTCTTCTGCAGGTCGCGGATGTACGAAACGACCATCTTTACCTGGTCAGGCGTCAAGGACTTGGCAATGCCAGCATGCTTCGGCTTCTCGGTGACCGCCTTCGCCAAATCATCGTCCGAAAGCTTCTTCGCTTCGTCCCCTACCAGGCTAGGAATCTTCGCGGCCGGTTTGCCGGCTGCATCGGCCCCGTGGCACGCGGCACACTTAGTCTTGTAGATCGTTGCTCCGTCATCAGCCCAAGACAGATTCGGGATCAGAACGAACAGAGCCACGGCGATCGTCACTACCAGCATGACCAGCTTCGTCGTCTTCATGATTACCTTGTTCTCCTCAAGAAAATATCAACCGCCTGATGAAATCGGTGGCGATTGCGTAGGCCAAAGGGCTGTTGCGAAACGCGCCACCCACAATCTGCTGAGAATCGCTGTAACGAGATTCAGCGAAATTCCAGCTACGACCTTAAGTGTCGGCTGACTGAGTGAAGAACTGCGGTGATATGAGTCACTTTTAGACGTGACCTGGGGCAGGAATTCATGTGCTCTGTACACCTGTTCCACCGGAAGGATTGCAGCGGACTCACGCCAGATACGGTCGGTAGGTGGGACTCATCCGGATCGAAGGTATTACCTAATGTATGAAGAATCCAACCGCGGCGATAGAAAGTCCAATCGCGGCCATAAGCAGTCCGGCATGCCAGAAAACGCGTCTTCCCGACAGCAAAGTGATCGAGGTCACAACCAGGGCGATCTCAAGGAACACCTCTCCCAGATCATAGCGATCAGCACGGCGTCGTTCCGTGGCGACCTCGCTCTCGAGCGCCCGTGCTTCTTTCTGGATTTCGTTCTGCTCGTCCGTGTATCGATCGGATTCCTTCAGAAAATCTTGTCGAACCTTCGCCAACGCTTCCGCATTGCTGCTGTTGGCGACCGCGGTCAGCGCCGCAAACAGCTTGTCGTTATGAGCGCGGATATTTTTCGCCTGGTAGTAAGCCCACTGATCTGAAGCTTTTGCTTGCAGGAGGACTTCTTCTGTATGCGCGCGGTGTCCAAGAAGCGAGACCACCGCCACCAGCACGGCGAGGATAGCCATCGTCAGCGACACCGGCGCCAGCGACGGATTGTGCGCCGCATGCTCAGCATGTTCCTGCAGTTCGTGCAGCTCTTCAGAACTCATGAATCCTTGCTCCTTGGCTTAATGTGTGGGACGAATGCGTAGTTGCTGACGACTGGCGACTGACGCCCGGCGACTGGTCCCCTATTCTCCCATGACCTTGACGATAACCCGCTTGTCGCGCTGGCCGTCGAATTCCGCATAGAAGATTCGCTGCCACGTGCCGAAATCGAGCTTGCCGACAGTAATCGGCACAATCACTTCATGATGAATCAGCAGCGCCTTCAAGTGCGAGTCTCCGTTATCCTCGCCCGTCTGATGATGCTTGTACTCCTTGCGAAAGGGCGCCAGACCTTCCAACCAGTGATCGATGTCTTCAATCAGGCCATCTTCGTTGTCATTCACATAGATCCCCGCCGTGATGTGCATCGCCGAGACCAGGACCATGCCTTCCTTCACCCCACTTTTGCGGACGATCTCCTCCACCTGCGGCGTGATATGGACATACGCTCGATGCGTGCGAGTGTGAAACTTCAGGTATTCCGTAAACACTTTCATGGCAGTGTCCTCGGGAAAGAAGAGCCCCTAGCTTCTCAGATTGGAGTTCGAAATCCGCTCCGTGATTTTGTGGAGAGCTATCGGAAATCTTATCCAGATGATGCATTACTGAATGCGAAAGGCGACCTCAACCGAGATTTCGACCGCGACGGGGTGGCCATCCTTCGTCGCAGGATCGAACTTCCAGTGGCTGACAGTGCTGATAGCCTTGTCATCCAGTCCGACGCCGAGAGGCGCAATAATCTGGGGATCTCGCACGGAACCACTCGTATCGACGATAAGCGAGATGATTGCGGTTCCCCCATACTTGATCAGGCGAGCCTCTTCCGAATAATCAGGATCGGGGCTCGACGTAGCGTGCGGCGCTTTGATATCTCCGGCGTTCGAGCCAACAGAAGTCAATCGCACGACCCCGGCGGGCAGTTCCGCTCGTTTAGATCCCCCGCCGCCCGTCGCATAAAAATCCCGATAGAACGCCGGCGCGATTCGGCCGGCCGGCTCGCCCGGCGCCAGAAATACCGCATGCAATGTCTCTGGAATCTCTTTCGGATCGGGTGTAGGCGGCATTTCAATCTGAATCTCGACTTGACGTTTGCGCAGTGTCTTCTCGATATCCTTCTGCCATTTTTCCGGGAAGGTCGGCACCAGGCTAAGGGCGTCCACAAACTGTTTGCTCTTTGAGTCGTAAACTTCGAAGATGCGTCTTCCCCGGATCACCATCATTGATCCGTTCAGACTCGCGTCTCGCACTTCAACCTGCGAATCGGTCGTCCACGTCCCCGGCGGAGCATCCCCCACCAATGTTCCGTCGCCATACAAATGCAGGCGATCCCCGCCGTAAGAGTGCCGCAACGTGAGGATGCGATTCGGATACTCAGATCGAATGACGTTATCAAGGTTGCCCGCCCAGACCGGCGCAACGAGCATTAGGAGTGCGAGAACACCAACAACCAGAGAGACGATCAAAGTGCGCTTCAAGCGGGCCTCACTCCGGAGGGGAGTGTCCAGCATTGTATCGCGGACGGGAAGCACAGGCATCGGATCGCAAGTTTGGCTGCAACCTGAAATTGAAGACTCCACCGGCACGGCTTACAGGAACCGACTGAAAATGCGGTCTTCTGCGTCTACTGTGCCGCCGTTCCGCCCGCCGGCTTGTCGAACAGCTTGGGATCGATCTCCGGATTGAAGTGAATCTCGGTGAAGACCACCACGCTTGAATCCTGTCCGTTCTCCTTGTTCACGTGTTTGGCTGGAAGGCTGATGCCATCAAACGTCTTCCAGTCGGAAAGGTCCGTCTCTCCCTTGAACGGTCCCGATGTGCCCATGGCGGTGTACGTCTCACGCAAGATGTGACCGCTCTTCGGATCGACGTACCAGCGGATTGGCGTTCCGTCGGCATTCACGTCGACAATGTCTGCTTCAACGTCGCCGATCTTCTCCGATCCGTTGGCAGCAAAAGTGAATTTCGGGTCGTCCACATGCTGCGCGATAAAGGTCATGTCGCGCTTGATCTGTTCGAGGCTTTCCTGCCTTCTCGAACTTGGAATGTCGCGCACCTGTCCTTGCGCCGCCATAAACGACGTCGTTGGCGTGAACACGACCGTCATCGCTCCCATCGGCGACTCCATCGCTACATGCATCCGGTCCGGATAAACAATGGTGACTTCCATCGGCGGAGCCGGCTGATCGCCGGATTGCTGCTCCATCTTCGCGCGCAGAGCCCGCACGGACTTCAGCTTCTCCGTGCCTCCCATCGACTCAGCCACCTTTGCGGCTAGTGCTTTGCCCTTGGGATTCGAGGCTGCAGGTCCAGCCGGGG
>Ga0126378_10002119_pt1 | contig 14689 bp, 16 predicted proteins | sample PanSoiMetPlot_23_FD_92587 | JGI IMG/M metagenome (GOLD analysis project Ga0126378, IMG submission 92587) | Tropical forest soil microbial communities from Panama - MetaG Plot_23 | ecosystem: Environmental > Terrestrial > Soil > Tropical forest > Bulk soil | place: Panama | collected 2016-02-17 | reverse complement strand
CTCGAATTTCACCGGATTTCCAGAGGTGCTCGATGGGCGAGTTAAGACTTTGCATCCGCGCGTGCACGGAGGTCTTTTGTACAAGCGCGGCAACGCGAAGCACGAAGCCGAAGCGCGTGAGTGCGGTTTTGACCCGATCGACCTCGTTGTGGTAAATCTTTATCCTTTTGAGGCCACCGTCGCAAAACGAGGCGTAGCGTTGGTGGAAGCGATTGAAAATATCGACATTGGTGGCCCGTCGATGATTCGCAGCGCCGCGAAGAACTATGAATCGGTGACGGTCGTCGTCGATCCCGCAGATTACGATGCCGTTCTGCAAAACATGCACGACAACGACGGAGAAACGACGCTGAAACTACGCGAGCGCCTGGCGATAAAAGCGTTTAGCCGGACGGCGGAATACGATCGAGCGATTGCCAATTTCCTGAATAAAGAGCAAGCGACCGAGGCGTCGTTTTCGCTTTCACTTCCATTAGCGATGGGATTGCGTTACGGAGAAAATCCGCATCAAACCGCGGCGCTGTATGGTAATTTTGACAAATATTTCGAAAAACTCGCCGGCAAGGAACTTTCGTTCAACAACATTCTCGACATCAGCGCGGCGACGAATTTGATTGCCGAATTTGAACAGCCAACGCTGGCGATTTTAAAGCATACCAATCCGTGTGGAGTCGGTTCAGACGCTGATCTTCGCAAGGCGTGGAACAAGGCCTTTGCGACGGACAAACAAGCGCCGTTTGGCGGAATCATTGTGTGTAACCGGCCCTTGACCGAGCCGCTGGCCAAAGTAATCAGCGAAATTTTCAGCGAAGTGATCATTGCACCAGATTTTGAGATCGAAGCGCGCGCGATCCTGCAAAAGAAAAAGAACCTCAGGCTGATTCGATTGTTGGCGTCGGCGAAAGACGTGCGGCCGACGATTGATGTGCGGTCGGTCTGCGGTGGCGTGCTGGTTCAGGACGCAGATGTCGCTGTCGAGATGAAACCGAAGGTCGTGACCAAGAGGAGACCGACGAAAACGGAACTGAACGCGATGTGGTTCGGTTGGCACATCGTTAAACATGTGAAATCAAATGCGATCGTGTACGCCAAGTCTGATCGGACACTTGGAATTGGCGCAGGCCAGATGTCGCGCATCGATGCATCACGCATTGCGGTTTGGAAAGCGAACGAGGCCGGGCTTTCGCTCAAAGGCAGTGCTGTGGCCAGCGACGCTTTTTTCCCATTCCCCGATGGATTGATCGCCGCGGCCGAAGCTGGCGCAACATGCGCTATTCAGCCGGGCGGCTCAGTTCGCGACGAAGAAGTGATCGCGGCCGCTAACGAACGCAACATGGCGATGATCTTTACTGGCGTCCGCCATTTTCGACACTAGGGATGTGCCAAGTGAGGGTTGCATACCATTCCCGTATCTCATTGACATCCGGCTTCAGTCGGGTGTGACCAGCAGACCTGAGCGCAAGCCGTTTGAACGGCTTCCCTCGTGGCGATGAAAACCGTTGAAACGGTTTCTAATTGTTTTCGCGCATTGCACCGAGCTGAAGCCCGGTGTTAATGAAAGCTGCGTAGTCCATTCCGGCACAGCTTATGGAATTTCTGTCTCGATCTCTGCAACCGCCGCGCGTGTTAAACATTGAAGATTTGCGGCGCGCCGCGAAGCGGCGACTTCCTCGCGTCGTATTCGACTACATCGACGGCGGCGCAGAAGACGAGTGGACGCTGCGCGCGAACTGCCGGGCATTTGAGGCAGTCACATTGCGGCCGCGTTGTGCGGTGGCAACGCCGGTGTGCGACCTGCGCACGACAGTGCTCGGCACTCCGCTTTCCATGCCGCTGATCCTCGCGCCAGTTGGAAGCTGCCGGCTCATGTATCCACGTGGCGAAGAAGCGGCCGCGCGTGCCGCTGGCGCTGGGGGTATCATCTGTACGCTATCGACACTTTCAGGTTGCCGTCTTGAGGACGTGGCAGCTGCATCGGAAGGGCCGGTTTGGTATCAACTCTACTTGGTCGGAGGACGTGATTGCGCCCTGGCAGCTATCGAGCGCGCGCGTAACGCAGGGTTTTCGGCGCTCGTTGTTACAATCGATACCGCAGTGGCCGGCATGCGGGAGCGCGACATTCGTAACGGCGCGAGAGAACTTCTAAGCGGGAAACTCGGCGCAAAGCTGCCGTTTGTGAATCAACTTCTCACAAAGCCTCGCTGGCTGGCAGCGTTTCTCGCGGACGGCGGATTAATGAAGTTTGAGAATGTTGTCGTTCGGGGAAGGGGACCGATGCTGTATGCGGATGTCACTGCGGCTCTTGAGCAGTCTGTCGTGACTTGGGATGATCTCATGTGGATTTGCCAGGCGTGGAAAGGGCCGATCGTGATCAAAGGCATTCACACTGGAGAAGACGCCAGGCGCGCTGTGGACATCGGAGCGAGCGCGCTGGTCGTTTCCAATCACGGTGGGCGACAGTTGAACGGCGTCGCGCCAACACTACAAATTTTGCCTGAAGTTGTGGCGGCCGTTGGCGATCGTATCGAGGTCTTACTCGATGGTGGTATTCGTCATGGCAGCGATATCGTTAAAGCGCTGTGCCTGGGCGCTCGAGCCGTGATGGCCGGACGCGCTTATGCCTATGGACTCGGCGCAGCGGGCGGCGCGGGGGTCGCGCGCGCAATCGAGATTTTGCGCACCGATCTTATTCGCACTCTGAAGTTACTCGGCTGTCCGTCAGTCGCAGAGCTGGGTCCGTCTTTTGTAGATATCCCTCGGGATTGGCTCAGAAAATGACTACGCGATCCCCTTCAGATTCGAAAGGCGCCACATCCAGATACAGAGAATGGCGGCGACCATCAATGCAACCCAGCTTAACCCCATGGGAATGGTATGCGTGCCGACTGTGACTTGCGCATGACTGATCAATCGCAGCAGATGGCCAATTGCAAAAATACCCAAAATGATGCTGGCAACGCGTAATCCAGTTGCTGGTGAATTCATGCAGCGATTGTTGTAAACGGGCTTCGAATTGTCAGCAAAAAAGTCGAGATGATCGGGTGTTATCCTCTCTGGAATGACGCGGCTTGAACGATGATGCCAACGACTGCAAGACCGAGAAACACAATGGTCGATCCCGTTGCAGGAAGAACAACCGCGCTTTGAATCAAATGCGCGCCGATGAGCGAGGAAACAACAATGAGAGCCCAATCGAATAAAACGAGCAGGAGGATCGTGCCAACAATTCCACCCACCAAAAAAATGATCGTAGAGTGCTGCCCGTAGTGAACAAAGAACGCCGAGGCAATCGCGTCGGCAAGTTCGGCGCCCGCGAGAAAACCGAGCACAGCGATCGCAACTTTTTGAAGGAACAACGCGAGCAACACGCCAATCAAGCCAAGGATCACAGCAAGGGTTAACGCCAACAGAGGAGACGGCTCATGAACCAGGTGGGGCGCAATCTCTACGCCGGCCGCGAATCCGACTGCGGCGACGCATAGCCAGAACAGTTTTCGTCCGAAAAACAAAACCACTATGCCGATCAGCGCGCCGACAATCGCGATAGAGAAATGCATCGGCGGAAAAGAATTCTGGACGGCCATGGTTGTAGAGGCGTTTGTGCCAAACGCCTGTTTATTTGATTTCGGCTCTTGATACAAGTACCGCTACGTCGAACTCCTTGCCATCTGCGATAAAATACGCGAAGTAACAGGCGCGCCGGACTGGACATATCAGGTTAACCAATCCATTTCGGGCTGTGGCTCAGCTTGGTAGAGCGCCTGGTTCGGGACCAGGAGGCCGTGGGTTCAAATCCCACCAGCCCGATGAAGAAATTCGCAATGGGATCTACTTCCGAGCCCAAATAATTTCGTCTCCAGGTGCCGTTGGAAAGTCCAACAATGGCACTTTGCTCGAAAGTAGTTTGTGCTATTACGGACGAAATTCGTTGACAAAGAGGCACTTCACTTGGAAAATCAACGCTCATTTTACCATGCTGGCCCCGCAACTTGCCCCGTCCGCCTTTACAAACGGCGTGCCGGTCATTCTTCAATTCCCAATCCCGCAGCCGCGGGACCCCGTTCGTTCCTTGCGCCATATGACGACTCAACTTCTTAGTGAAGCAGCCCAGGTGATCCCGAATCAACAACTTCTGATCAATGTTGTTTCCAAGCGAGTGCGTCAACTTGGCTTGGGGCATCGTCCGTTGGTGGAGACGACGCCGCGGATGTCGTTGACCGACATCGCGCTGAAGGAAATTATTGCCGGCAAGCTGACTTACGAATCACTCGAAGGTTCTTCGGACGGAGCCTAGCAACTGCTCACAAGACGCGCTGTCCTCACCGCACTTGGCTTGCGGCGTCTAAACATGAGGGCTGAATCGATTATCAACCGCAAAGCGCTTCGCGATTATCACATTCTTGATCGCTACGAAGCGGGCATCGAACTTAAGGGAAGCGAAGTCAAATCGATCCGATCAGGCAAGGCGAACATCAGTGATGCATTCGCGCGAATCGAAAATGGCGAAGCTTTTCTTTATAACGCCGATATCCAGCCGTACGAAAAAGCCAGCCACGAAATTCCCGTTGCAAAGCGCGTTCGTAAATTGCTGTTGCATCGGCAGGAAATCGACAAGCTCTACGGCGAAAGCCAGGTGAAAGGCCGCGCCCTGGTCGTCCTGAAGCTCTATTGGAAAAACGGAAGGGTAAAAGCCGAACTCGGCGTGGGGCACGGGAAGCTCGCCCATGACAAGCGGGCCGATTTGAAGAAGCGCGCCATCGATCGCGAGACGGCGCGCGAAGTGGCCCGCTTTAATCGCAAACAAGGTTAACTGTTTCACGGTCGTTCCTTGTTTACAGCCGTTCGGTGGGAAGCGTTCGTATCTCATTATAACCCCGGCAATGACTCTTCGCGTTCTATTGCTTTCAGGCGCTATTCTGCTGGTACTTTGGCTCATCACGCGCTTCATTCGCACCGTACGCTACCCGCTATACAACAAAGTTGTCCTCATCACCGGTGGGTCCCGTGGACTCGGACTCGTGCTCGCGCGACATGTTTGCGCGTGCGGCGGCAACGTTGCGATCATCGCGCGCGATCCGGACGAATTAGTGCGTACAAAGACGGATCTTGTGCCTCGCGGTGGCAAAGTTCTCACGGTCGAATGCGATCTGCTTGATGCTGGACAAATTCAATTAGCTGTCAGGCGAGTCATCGATCGCTTTGGCAAGATAGACATCTTGATCAACAACGCCGGCATTATCGACGTAGGTCCGCTTGAGCATATGACGCCGGAGGATTTCGAGCGAGCCATGCGATTGCATTTTTGGGCGCCCTTCGAATTGATTTCGAAAATCGTTCCCGAAATGCGCATCTGGGGTGGGGGACGCATCGTTAATATTTCTTCTGTTGGCGGCAAGGTTGCGGCGCCGCACATGGCGCCCTACAGCACGAGCAAATTTGCTCTGACCGGTTTTTCCGACGCGCTTCGCGCTGAGCTCGCGCGCGACAATATTTACGTGACGACGGTATCGCCGGGAATGATGCGTACCGGTTCGCATGTGAATGCAAGGTTTAAAGGCAAGCACGACGACGAGTTTGCCTGGTTCGCTGCTTCCGCCGGAGCGCCGCTGATCTCCATGAATGCCGATCGCGCTGCGAGAAAAATTCTGGCTGCGTGCCGGCGCGGTCAACCATCGTTGACGCTTACACTTGCTGCGCGGCTTCAAATCGTTGCCAACGCCTTGTTTCCGAATCTTACGGGTTACGCCATGCAGTTAGTTAACCGGTTTTTACCGGAGTCGTCCTCTGCTGACGGGAACCGGTCGCGCGCCGGTTCGCAGCTGCGCCGATTAACTCCGGAGTGGTTGACGCGACGGGCCGATCGCGCGGCAAGGAAAAATAACGAGGAAGTGACGTCATCGGTGGATCGCTAAATCGTGGCGGGCGACCGTCGCGCGACCGCTGGTAACATCATTACATTGGATCTGCAGTTTAACGATTCAACGATTTGACGTGGCAACCCATGACTAAGCGCCTCTTCGTTGCGATCGACCTGCCCGAGGCAACGCGCCAGTTGCTCGCCGACCTCGATCCGCACATTCGCGGCGTGCGCTGGATCGACCCGGCTCAAATGCATCTGACGCTCGCTTTCTTCGGCGAGGTTGCAGACGAAATTGCTCTCGCGCTCCGCGAAAGACTCGGCGCAATTGAGTTTGGCGCGTTTTTTCTGACGGTTATCGGTGTCGGAACGTTCTCTGCAAAAGGCGCTCCGAAAATTATCTGGATCGGCGTCGGCAAGGCGCATCCGCATTTGTTTCAAATCCACAAGCGCGTGCATGAAGCCGAGCTTGGTGCCGGGCTGGAGCCCGAGCTTCGTCCCTGGCATCCTCATGTTACGATTGCTCGCTGCCGCGATGTCGCGCCGCAATCGCTTCGAAAATTTTTGCAATCTAATAAGGATCTTGATGCAGGAATGATTCACGTGGACGCATTTCATCTTTATTCCAGCAAACTGACTCCCACTGGGCCGATTCACACGCGCGAGCTGAGCGTCACCTGTAGCCGCGGGCGGTGACCGCGGCCGCCGAAGCCAACGGCAGCGGCTACAGGCCCTTGCTCGAGAGTGGCGCCGCCACGTCCTCGAGCGGTCGACGTTCAGCCGGCACACCGATCCATGCTTCGACAATTGCTCCGAAAATCATCAAGCCGGCAGCCAGCAGGTATCCGATGAATAATGCCGTAACAGAACCGGTACCAATGATCCACCCGAACAGCACAGGCGCGCCGACGCCACCAGCGAGCGTTCCAATCGCATAGAAAGTTGCGATCGCGAGCGCGCGGATTTCCAGCGGAAAAATTTCGCTCACCGTCAAATACGCTGAGCTGGCTGCGGCGGACGCAATGAAAAAAATAATCGTCCACGCAAACGTCTGTGTTCGAGCTGTGAGCATGCCTGCGTGAAAAAGCCAGCCGGTGAGCGCGAGTAAAATCCCTGCGAGCCCATAGGTAAGAGTAATCATTTGTTTGCGTCCAATTGTGTCGAAGAGATGTCCGAGAAGTAATGGCCCGAGCACGTTTCCCAACGCGAACGGCAGGAGATAGCTGCCCACATTTTGCTCGGGCACGCCGTAGAACCGCATCAGGACCAGCGCATAAGTGAAAAAGATCGCGTTATAAAAAAAGGCCTGTGTTGACATGAGCACGAAACCGAGAAATGAGCGGCGACGATGCTCGTGCACGATCGCCTCCCAAATTTCCTGCCATGGCGTGTGCGTGCGCGTGCGAATGCGCGTGGGCGCATCGCCGTAGCCGGGATCGATGATCCCGGCCGCCTTTGCTCCCAAAATCTTTCTTTCTACTTCAGCAACGATCTCTTCCGCTTCATCATTCCGTCCATGGATCATCAGCCAGCGCGGACTCTCTGGAATCCAGCGTCGAAAGAAAATGACGATGAGGCCCAGCATTGCGCCGATTCCAAATGCGCATCGCCACCCCAGCCAGATTGGAACATTGCGTGGATCGAGGAGCACAAGTGTCCCCGCTGCACCCAGTGCTGCGCCGATCCAGTATGAGCCGTTAATAATTAGATCAACGCGGCCGCGCACGCGCGCCGGAATCAATTCGTCAATTGCGGAATTGATCGCTGCGTATTCGCCGCCGATGCCCGCGCCAGTCAACGCGCGAAAGAATGCGTAGCTCCAGAAATTCCAGGAAAAAGCGGACAGCGCCGTTCCGATGAGATAAACCGCAACTGTGATAAAGAAGAATTTCTTGCGGCCAAACCGGTCGGTCCCGTACCCAAAAAGCAGCGCGCCGAGCACTGCCCCGGCAAGATAACAAGTCGCACTCGCACCGACTCGAGCAGGCGTTAATCCGAGCGTTTCGGGGCGCGTCAAAATCCCGCCCAGGGCACCAGCCAGTGTTACTTCCAGACCATCGAGGATCCAGGTAGCGCCCAGTGCGATAACAATCAGCCAGTGCCACGAGCTCCACGGCAATCGATCCAGCCGCGCCGGCACGTACGATTCGATGGTTTCGCCGTTTGCCATTGCGCAGTCCTTTCGCGCAAAGATATGCGCGACGCAAAGTGCGATTGTGGCTTAGGGGATCAACGGAGGGCGGGCCTCATGTTTCCATGACGTAGCTTACTACATTACGAAGACAGCACGTCCGCGGATTCTTCCTTCGTGCATTTCTTTTAGCGCGTTTCCTGCGTCTTCCAATGACATGCGAGTCACGGTCGGTCGTATGTTATGAGCGCTGGCAAACTCCAGAACATCTCGAAGGTCCTTTCGCGATCCAGCAGGCGAACCCATTAAACGTCTGCGTCCCATAATAAGATCGAAAGGACTAACCGCTATGTTATCGGGCGGAGCACCTAGGACGACCATCGTACCGTTTAGCGCAAGTCCGGGGAAAGCGGCGACCATTGAATCCGCAACGGGCGACGTCGCAACGATAATATCGGCACCACCTTCCCATGATCGCAGCGCCGTGGCGGACGATTCGACTTTGAGGTCGATAAAGCGTTCTGCACCCAACGCGAGCGCCTGGTCACCCTTATCCGCACTCGTTGAGAGGACAGCCACACGCCCGTTCATTGCCCGCACTAAGAGCACCGCCAAATGGCCAAGTCCGCCCAGTCCAATAACAGCTACCCGAAATCCAGGCGCAAAGCCCGCGTGTCGCAATCCGCTAAACACTGTAAGGCCCGCGCACATCAGCGGCGCGGCATCGACAAAATCAAGGTTGTCAGGAAGGCGCGCCACGTAACCGGCAGGCGCAACCATGAATTCCTCATAGCCCCCGTCCCTGGTGATGCCGGTAAATTGCATCTGCGAACAGAGAAATTCATCATCGCCCACGCATTGTTTGCAGGAGCCGCACGATGAGAACAGCGCCGAGAGGCCGACCCGTGTTCCTGGTTGAAGTTCAGTAACGTCTTCCCCAATTTCCTCGATCACACCTGCGACTTCATGCCCTGGCACGATTGGGTACCGCGCAAACGGAAACTGTCCCAGCTGAAGCATCAGATCCCCGTGGCACACTCCGCAGGCGCGAACACGGATAAGCACCTCACCGCGTCTTGGTGCCGGACGATCGCGCTCCTCAAAACGGACGTCTTTATTTGGTCCGTCAAGAACTGCTGCTTTCATGAACTCTCTCTTCCGAAGAGTTATCTGTGGTGAGGGGACTAATTTAGAATTTCGACGGAATCGCCTTTGTGCAACATGCCTTCCACCATGACTGCGCCATAAACGCCGGCCATGCCTTCGTGAGCTTGCGCCAGTTTCTTCAAGATCGCTGGCGTCTTCTCTCCAGTATCGGGATCGAGTGTGATCATCATGCAGCGTGGATCGCGTTCCAAAATCGTGACGACTGCCTTCGGTCCAATCCGCAAGGATCGGCCGACAAACTCGTTTTCTCCGAAGCCTTGAGCCGATGTGAGGTCCACATACACGTTTGCTCGGAAGCGCCGCTTGTCCATCGGCATGCCTATTTCTTTTGCCAATTGTCGTGCCGATTGGAGACTGAACATCGAAAACGGACGACAATCGGTCATCGCGCGCTCGGATCGCATCAATGTGAGCTGATGCTTTTGGTCGATGTCGGTTCGCACCAACTCCATAAGCGCGGGATCATCAATCGCGAGCGTTCGGCCGTCCGGAGTTTCAACATCGATCATTAACTCCGAAGGATCAGCGGACACAGGATTCGCGCCCATGTTCTCCGCTTCGGTTAAGTTGATAGGCCGCTCCGCTTTGTCCGGATAACGGAAACGCGGACGATACCGCAAAAGGTTTGTTTGCTCGCGCGCCGTGAAATAGGGGAATCCCTTGCGGCTCGCCGAACTTTTGAATGCAAAGAGGCGATCGCCATAGATTCCAGAGAAACCAGCGAAAATTTCATCCAGCTCTTCGCCGCGCATACTTTTGACGGGATACCGCCAAAGGCTGTCCACTTTTCCGATGATGCTCATATGTCTTTCGCTGTGGGTTGCGCGGTCGGACCAGCGCGTTCCATCAGTTCGTTCGCCGGCAGACTCGGATCAAGAACCTTGCGAGCACTTTGAATACCCGCGACGGGCAGCCTAGCTGGGTCGACCAATCCGATCTGAACCAGCACCGATGCCTGGTCCCAATAAATGTGTTCGTGCGCCAGTTTGCCGTCGCGGAATTGAACAACTGCGACCAGCGGGACCTCAACACGTTTTCCCGTCGGAGGAATGCCCGGTAACATCCAATCCATCGCGATCGTGTGCGTGAACTTGAACACCATCTCGTCCACAAGTTGGTCCTCGCCGATCGTGCACGACACCTGTGTCATTTCCGTGTCGGGCGGCATCTGAGGAATGAACCGTTTCGAATAGAACTCTCGCAATTCATTCTTCCCCACACCTCCTGTGAGCACTGGAACGTGATTCACATAGGCGTCATCCACCATCGTGGCGAGTGTGTCATCCGTATTGCGCGTCGAGAACTCATACTGCACATGCTCTTCCCACAGTTTACGTAGAGCTTCCTGGGCAGAACTGAGATTGGCGCTTGCGTTTGTCTGCTTGGGCTTGTCCATCATCTCGCGGTTTAATGATTCACTGTGGCACTATCCTACTTTTCATCCAAAAAAGTAACGGTGCCAGTATCCAGGGTGTAGTAGCCGCCGATTACCTGTACGTCGCCGGAATCAACTCTAGCTTTTAAAATTGGCGTCGATGAGCGCAGAGCGTCCACAACGTGTTTCACATTCGCCTTGATCGTCGCGTCCAGATCACCATTGGGTGTTGCCTTCACCACCGGCTTGATGGCGGTGACCAGTGACTGAATATGCCCCGGTGCTTTGCCTTTCGCAGCGATAGTCTTCATCGCGGCATCGACCGCTCCGCAACTCTGATGGCCAAGCACGACAATCAGGCAGGCCCCCAAAATATCGACACCGTACTCGATGCTTCCCAAGCCTTCATCGTTGACCACATTGCCCGCTACGCGAACGACGAACAGATCTCCGAGGCCTTCATCAAAGACGATTTCGGGCGGCACACGCGAATCCGAACAACTGAGGATGATCGCAAACGGGTGCTGACTTTTGATGAGTTCTGTTCGTCGTTTTGCCGCCTGCTCGCTAGTCATGCCCAGGGAAATCACGCCGACGTTTTCATAGCTGTTTTTCGCCATATACGCTCTCTCCTCGTTCGACTCGTGCGGGTGCACGTTGCCCGAAATAAACCGGCCATTGCCATCCTTCAACCGCGACAACGCCTCGGACGGAGAAACGATTGGCTGATCGGGATGATTCGGCTCAGCAGCCCGGGTAAATTGGTTTGCGGCAAGCAAACTGGCGACGATGAAGCAGGATAGCAGTTGTGTGTTTCTCATGCCCGCGATCTTAAGACGGCGTCGCGTGCTCGATCAATTAGAAAGTCAGATCGACCGGCGGCGAACGTCAATGAGCTGCAAAGAAATACAAGGCCAAGGCAACGATGAGAGCAATGCCAACAATCCACCAGATTGTCTTAAGTCCAGTCGGTTTTGCCTGGGATCCGAATTCCTGCTTAACGAAGTCATCGTAGTTGAAGTCGTGCTCCGGCAGGTTCACACCATCGTAGGTATCGGCATCTTCTCTCCAGCCCGAGTTATGATCGGCACCGCATTGAGAGCATGCTAGCGCATCGCGCGGAACGTTTTCTCCGCAGACTGGGCATACCTCCGGCGTCCGGGGTCGAATGCGTTTCTTATTGGTCATGGCCTATCGGTCTGTCCGTTGAAGAAAGCGCTCGGATAGGCCTAACATCTAGCGTTTTGAAAATTTGGCATCGCATGATCGAAAGCTTACAACAAAGTGCTAGGTCGGCGACAGCGGTTGCTTAGGCCTCATTGCGCCAAAGTCGTGTCCTTCGTTTGCCCAAAGCGAGCCAGGGCGTCCCGCGGTAGGAATCCGCTACTACCCATGCGCCGGCCGTTAACGCCCAGGAATCGACGAACTCGCTCCATTGGAAAGCGGTGGGACCTGCTAGCACAATAGGTATCCATACCAGCACGGTAAACAGACCGAGCTGCAATGCAGATAGCGTGGCGCCCAGTCGCGCACACACACCGATAAGCACCGCTATGCCGGCCACGATGAAGGCAATGCCGGTAAAGCACGCCCACACTAAGTGCCATCGCAGCCAGCCCGGCACCAGCGCGACCGTCTCTTTAAGATAAGTGAAGTGGGATACGCCGAAGGGGATCAAAGCCAGGCCGTAGAAAACCCTCGCGATGCGCAGACCCGTGTTGCCAGTAGCGAAACCGAGACGCTGCCTGTCCGACTCTCCTGCAAACCAGACGAAGAGAACCCAGGCAGCCGCCGTCATCACGGCGGTGTCGCCGCAACCCCACCAGGTATCCGTAGTAGTAGGAGCGAAGAAGATGTGGGACAGTCTAAAAAGCAGCAGCCAAACTAGAAAATACATGAGCAGCATGCGGGCAGCTACAGCAGCGGTGCGCTGCCAAAGTAAGCCGATGCCGCATACGAGAGAAATCACGGCGCAGAGATAGGCGATTGCCTCGCGTGCAGGCAGACCTTTGGGCATCCCCGTCCATGTCGGCGTGAAACCGCCTTTGATCAGGCCCAGGATTCCGAGGCCGATCATGGTAATAGCAAAAACTACATGACCCACGCTTGCGACACGAATGGCCTTTCCTCCGTCGATGTTCGAGTTCAAATCTTTTAAAAGGCGAAATCCGCCAATAACACCCCGGTGATGAGGCCGGTGATAATGCTCATCGGCACGACGTACGGTGCGTCTTTAGATTTGAAAGCGCCTTTCGCCAGAAAGATCACCAATCCGAAGGCAAACCCGTAAAGTATTCCAAATCCGGCGCCGCGTAGCCACGAACTGCCAGCACCTAACGAAAAGGCGGTTAACAAACTGATGAGGATTCCTTTCAGAATCGCAGCTAAAAGGATTTCTACTTTGTACGGTTCGCTCGGTTCAAAGAAGATACCGACGCCGTTAAGCCCGCCCATGAGCGCTCCAATGATCAGCACGAATAAAATGTTCATTCGGACAAAGTCAGATGTAGCGGGCTACTGACAGGGTGTCATGGCAAACACACTGAAGTGTATTCCATCACGGGCAAGCCTGCTCGCGAAGAGTTTCGAAGTTAGCTTCATCGTCTGGGTTAGATGTAGCGCTTGAACTATGGGGGCTGCGGGGGCGTTGGTTGACTCCTTTGCGTCGGTGCTACTCTCGGTGTAGCTGCGTTACTCTTCCCGGAAAGGTCTTTCTTTAACTCATCTGTGATTCGTTGTTTGACTATGTTCTGAATGGCATCGCTAAGGGAAGGTGACGCAGTAGCGCTCGATTGAGGTACCGACGCCGCTCTGTTCTTATCAACCGAGCGCATGATCGCCGGCGCGAAAATCACTGACACAATGGCAAGTATGAGGAGCAACGCCGCGATGATAAAGAGCGCGCGCAGAACCGGAGAAAGTCCTTTGCGCGTTGTGGCGCCGGGTGCAGTGCGCCGTACCCCTGCGACACACGCCGGAGGCGCGGGATTGCCAATCGTCTCGGCATAAAAGTTAACTAACGAAACAACAACTCCGTGTTTCACTTCTACATCGCCTAGTTCATGCAAGTAAGGCTGCCAGCGACGGTGCTGCGCCAGATCATCTGCGAAGCGTTTGCTCACCAGAATGTGGCGTGCGTCGCCGCAATCCATCACACGCCGCGCGATATTGATTCCTACTCCGGAAATGTTTTCGCGCGCGTTAGCATCCCTGACGTGCTGTACCGGCCCACTGTGGATTCCCATCCTTACGGGCAGGCTCGGTTGCGCGCGAAGAGCCCGGCTGACTTCCAAAGCGCACTCGACAGGCCCCTCCACTGAACCGGTGAAAACCATGGCCATACCATCGCCGGTCGGCAAGATGACCAGCTGTCCCGATGCTTCTGCTTCACGCACTGCTTCGGTGTTGCGGACAATCTGATTCAACTCCTGAAGGGCTTCTGATTGTTCGTCGGTCAGCAGCTTGGAATACTCGACGATGTCGATGAACAAGACATGCGCGATCTCCAGGCGCGGCTTCGTTCTCTCGTCATCCTGCATTTACCGGGAAACGTTAACTCCACTCCTTCGACGCATCTAGACGATTTTTTTCGCGAAGCCTAGCGCGTTGGCACTCGCCTCACCGGTTGGCCTCGGTGGGACCTCCTTGCAACCTGTAGGATCTCCTTTAGCGCCTTGACGTTTTCCCGGAGGTAAATCAAGTCGGAGTGGAACATTACGACTCCCCTTCTCAACCGTGCAATCTCCCGCGCAAACCTTGGCGATCGAAGCAGTCGCTCAAGGCACTTGACGTGATCAAGCAACGGCTCGATGCGCAGCTTCGTCCAGTCTGTCGTTGAAGCGACACCGGAGAACTCCTTCTTCAGTTCCTCAAGTGCTCTTTTCGCCTTCGGAATGTCTTCCTTGTAACTTCTGTCCATAAAGCTTCTCCCGTCGAGGCAAAGCTCAGCCGCCCCTGACGAAAGCGAGCTGCGCTGCGGATTTCAATGTTGGAGTTTTCATTTCGAAATTAGATCGACGCCCCAGCACAAAAAAAGAAGAGTGAACGCCGGACACACAAATCACAAGTAGCTGAATTTGCTGCATCATCTGGTTAGGCCTATTCGAACGCGCTGATCGTGACATAGTATCCATCCGGATCGCGGAGTGAGAACTCCCTT
>Ga0126378_10002118_pt1 | contig 14690 bp, 13 predicted proteins | sample PanSoiMetPlot_23_FD_92587 | JGI IMG/M metagenome (GOLD analysis project Ga0126378, IMG submission 92587) | Tropical forest soil microbial communities from Panama - MetaG Plot_23 | ecosystem: Environmental > Terrestrial > Soil > Tropical forest > Bulk soil | place: Panama | collected 2016-02-17 | reverse complement strand
CGTGGCGCACCTGCTCCAGATTCGCTCCCGGAGCGAGTTTGACCAGAATGAACAGCGTCTGATCTTCAGGAATGCTGGCGAAATTCTGCGCGTTCTTGAATGTCGTGAAGACGTAGGGCGAGGTGGTAAAGGATCGAATGCCTCGCGTAAAGCCGACGACACGAGCGCGGTGACCGCCGATCTCGAAGACTTCTCCCACCTGCGAGACTCCGAGTTTCTGTTTGTAGAGCTCGTCCAGAATTACGGCGTCGGGAGACTTGAGATCGGCAACGCTGCCTTCGACCAAGTTCCATGGCCGTTCCATAAAATCGTCCACGTTGATGCCCACGATCTGCACCGAATCCTGGCCGCCATCGTGACGCTTCCACTGCGTCCAGCGGGAGATAAGCTTTTGCGCGTCACCCACGCCGGGCACGGATCGTACCTGATTCAGCTTGCGCTCGCTGAAGGGGACTCCCTGCTCTACATAGGGGACATTCTTGGACGTGATCCAAAGATCTGCGTTGGAGTGATCGATCAGATTCGAGGTCGCAGTGGTGAATCCGAGGAAGAGCCCAAGCTGCACAACAATCAGGACGACTGAGAAGACGATTCCCGTCAGCGTAACCGTGAGCCGCACTTTGTCGTGAAACAGATTACGTCGCGCGAGCGGAGGCATACTATTCGTCCTTTCCAGTCTGGGTTTCGCGCCTCAGTCCACGAAGAGTGATGTCGAGCATCATTTCGGCGCGATCGCGTATGGGGCGCCACTCGACCCACTGGTCATCCCCCTTCGCTATGTTTAGCGAAATCACACCATGCACCGAGGCCCACAAGGTTTGGGAGACCATCTCGACATCGCGAATTTCTTCGCGCAAGCAACCGGCATCCATCGCCTGCTCCACCGCCCATTTGAGAAAGGCGTAGGCATCCATCTCTGGATTACCTTTCATTTCGCGGTCGACTTCATCGAGCTGATGGGCCGGATGCGGCGTCATGAACATGAACTTGTAGTGGTTGGGATAACGGGTGCCGAAGTCGATGTAGATGGCGCCGATCTGCTTGAGGCGCTCCAACGGATCGGTCGACATCACCGAGCTCTGGAAGACCTCGGCCAGCCGAGCATAGTCCTGGTGGCAGAGCTCGCGGAACAGTTCGTTTTTGTCGGAGAAATGAACGTAGATCGCGGTCGGCGAATACTCGATTTTCTCGGCGACCTTGCGCATCGAGACGCCTTCGTAGCCCTCCGTGACAAACAGCTCGCGGGCGGCGTCGAGGATCTTGTCTCGCGTCTCGGACTTCTCACGTTCGCGCCTTTCTTTGACTCCCATAACAATGGTCTCTTGTTTAACGGCGTTAACTTAACATCGTTAACCTACTGCTGACCGTTAATTTCTGTCAAGCAAAAAATTCGTGTACCTTGTGGAATTCTATGTAACATGCTGTTAATAAAATAGATATTGTTCGCCTGAAAAAGGGGATTGCGCCGGAGGGTGCCTTTCGTTGCTCGCCACGATGGCGGTCCGGCTGGGAGCAGCGACATCATCATCCTTTCAACCACTGGGTGGGCGGCGGCGGAACTGCCCTTGAAAACCGGTCAGGCCTTGTGGTGCGTGGCCTACCACTCTTTTCTTTCCGGCGTGATCTATGAGTCTGGGAACCGCCAACTGAAACGTCGCTCTGCATAACACGAGTTACCAAGTCAGTTGCCCGCAGGCGGGCGCTCGGTTACAAATAGAACGACCTCGTGCAATCCAAGCTGGTAACTGATCAGATAAGTCCCGCAGGTATGCCCGCCGCCGGGACACGACCTCGAATCGCGCCATGGTGGATCGCGGCGGTCGCGTTTCTGTTGCGAGTAGCATGGATCCTGATCGGCCACACCTACAGAATTAAAGCGACCGACGAGAATTTCGGTTTCGGTTGGGAGATGGGACGAATCGCCGCCTCCATCGCCTCCGGTAAGGGTTTCGCCAATCAATTTGGCCCTGCAACGGGCCCGACGGCGTGGGAGCCTCCGCTATATCCGTATCTGACTGCGGGTGCGTTCTTGCTATTTGGCGTCTATTCCAAGGCATCAGCATTTGTTCTGCTCACGCTCAACAGCGCGTTTTCGGCTTGGACGTGTGTGCCCATCTTCAAAATTGCGCGGCGAATCTTTTCGGAGAAAGTTGCCGTGGGCTCGGCGTGGGCGTGGGCACTGCTGCCCAACGTGATGTTCTGGTCCACGCGCTGGATCTGGGAGACCACCCTGTCCGCCTTTTTGCTGGCGGTTGTTCTGTGGCTGGCCCTGACCATGGAGGAACGTGATGGCCTTTGGCCGTGGATTGAGTTTGGGCTGCTGTGGGGAGTCATTGCCCTGAACAGCGCCTCCCTGCTGTCGTTCTTACCCGCCGCCGGGCTGTGGGCCTGGTATCACCGCGCGAAGGTCGGAAAGCGCTCGCTGGCGGGAGTGGTGTTGTCTTCTGTCCTATTTTTCGCGTGTATCTCGCCTTGGCTGGTGCGGAACTACCGGGTATTCGGGAAGTTTATTTTCATTCGCGATAACTTTGGAGCCGAGTTGCGCCTGGGTAATGGCAATGGAGCCGACGGAAACTTGATGCTGTACCTGGATCCTCCGCATGATCCACGCGCCATGCGGCAGTTTCAAGAGATGGGAGAACTGGCGTACATCGCGATGCGAAAACAGCAAGCGGCTGATTACATCAAAGCTGACTACGCTCGATTCGCCCGGCTCTCACTCAAACGATTCATTTACTTCTGGGCGGGCACTCCGAAAGCCACGGTGCCACCTTGGATGAGCGAGGTGAAGAACTCCTTCTTCTTGGCCTCTTCGATTCTCGCATTCTGGGGATTAATTCGAGCTTTGCGGCTGCGCAAACCCGGTGCCTGGCTTCTCTTTTGGCTGATTCTACTGTATCCGGCGATCTACTACTTCGTTTATCCAGGACAGCGCTATCGCGTTCCAATTGAACCCGTGATGACGATTCTGTGCGTATTCCTGGTGACCGAAGCCGGCAAACGATCTACTGCTTCTCCTCTTCCAGCTCAATCTTGATCACATGAAGCTGGTTGAGCTTGGTATCGAGCACGCCATTGACAATTACACGCCTTCCCTCAAATCCGTGGACCAGGTCGGCGCGGTCGAGACGATAAACGTTCTTGCCCGACGATAGCACCAGATATCCGCCGAGATGTTCGATGCAATAGACAGCACAGGTATTTGAAGTGCCCCCCATGGACTTGGACTTAAGCATCTCCAGGTGCGAGCGCGTCAGGGAGTGAACGTTGAGCGCGCACTGGCTGTCGGAGACTTCCCCGTGAAAGATCTGCGCATTCTGGCCGAAGGCGGCGCAGGCGAACAGAACTGTAGCCGCAAGTAGAACAACGGATCGGTTCGTCGTCATCTTCATTCCCTCAATCAAGGCAGCACCGTGAATTTCATGTGCATGCCTTCATGGTCTGCACTGCAAATCACCGTGCAAACAACTTCATAAGCGCCGGGCTCACTTGGGGCCGTAAGCAGGAACTCCTGCTTGCCCGGTTTGAATAACAGATCCCACCCTTCGACCCGGGAGCGATCTTTGGCCCGCAAGAGAGTGAATCCGTGGATCGAACCATCGCGGTTCCAAGACTTGCCGCGATTCGCCGTCACACGCAACAGGATCTGCTCGCCGGCCTTCACCGTGATTTCCGGCGTGCGCTGGCCCGTCATTTTATAGCGGCTGTCGCCGTCCGCGGTCACTTCGATGACACGCTGGGCTTGGGCCCATGGCACTGCGACGAAGGCGCTGGCGACGGCAAGTGCAAAACCCATACGACGAATCGGTTGCCGGTTTGTCATGTTCCTGCTCATCGCATCTCATTCGCTTATTGGGTCATGTAGAACAGGATCAACCGCTGGTCATCTTCGGTGACAGTTGCTCGAACGCGCATGTGGCGCAGCACGGTTGCCATCATGCGCGGGGGAAATTTCTGTGGTGCGGCATGGCAACGGCCGCAGTTTGCATGGAAACGCTTCTCTCCTTCGATCCGCATAGAGTCGGCATCCCGCTCGCGGACGATGGGTGCCGGCGCGGCTTCTTTGTTCGCGGAGTGAGATCTTGCAAAAACTGAGGAAGCCAGTGCAAGGCTGACAAGGAGGACTATGAAAAAAGCCCGGATCTTCATTGCGCCTCCCCAGGCTCTGCAACGTGGCCGAGTGGAACCAGGAATCGGTAAGCGACTCCAAAACTCCATTGGTTGAAGTTGCCGGCCGAACTGAATTGCCGGCCATAGCTGGCGATGCCCTTTAAACCGTCGCGCAAGAAGTAATTGACTCCAAAATCCGCTTCGCGAGTTTCTGCCGTGGGAAGGCCTAGATTCGCGTCAGCATCGGCCCCGATTGCCCCGACGAAGAACTGCTGCCCCCGGGCGACCAGCTCGGTCCGGCGCATGGCTTTACGCCAGAAATGCGCCTGACTCAGTCGGTAAGCTCCCTCGGCCCAATATCCAATGCCTTCAAAGGCATGGGCGTACTCGGCGCGAATGCTTAGAGGAGCCTGCGTGGGCTGCCATCCCATGTGAAAGCCGAAAGCATGGTTCCGGTAATCCTGCAGCGTTCTCTGCCACGAACCGCCAACTTCGAGACGCGGCCCGGGGAAAAAGCAGCCCATGCGTCCGCCGACATGGCGTTCGGAGTCGACGCTGCCGATCCCGATGCTCGTGGCGGAAACATACAGGGCATAGTTCATGTTCGCTTCTGGGCTGACGGAGAATCCTCCACGCAGCAGGGCCCCGTCGCTGGGAGCGGTGCGGAGTGGAAGAATCAGTGGGTCCGGTTGCAGAAAGCGGATCCAGACGGGATAGAGGCGCTCGTTGAAGATTCCGAATGGGGTTAGGAAACGTCCGGCGGTGATCGTCACATAGCGATTGGCAACATAGTCGACCTGAGCATAGTCGATGTGCTTGCTGACCGGGCCACCGTAAGGCCCGCCGTCCGCTGGACGCTGAAATTGGCCTTCGAACTCGGCGCGCGCTTCGATCAGCCAACGATCGCCGAGTGGAACCAGGAGCACCGGATTGATCTGCGTGTCGACCAGGTTATGGCCACCGGTGACAAAACTAAAAGTGCCGACGTTCCCGGTGAGGATCGGGACCGGCTTGTCAGATTCAGTCGTCTGCGGCAACGCCGCGCAAGCGAGCATGACCGTGGCCAGGAAGGCCGCCGCAGTGTGCTGGACAGACTTTTGCAGATCGATCCCCACGCGTTTTGCGGACTGGTACGACAAGCTAACCCCCACGTAAATTGTTGGGAAGATTGTCGTTCACCGCGGGAACCGGGGGAACGTCACCGAGGTAACATGGGTCAACAAGACAGCGGCAGGCACTTTTTTGTTGCGGCCGAGCCTCACCATTTCGGCAACGTAACGTCTAAATTTTCGGAAAGAGAGGAAGAGAGAGATGAATCGGCAACGCAAGTCAGCTACGTGGTTGGGAGCCACCCTGGGAACGTTATTCGCACTGCTGGCATTCGCGTTGGGCGCGCATGCCGCTGACCGCCGTGGCTCACTCACCGAAGAATTCCATCAGACCTACACGATCAGTGCAGACGGGCGCATTGAGCTGGACAACATCAATGGAGACGTCCACATCTCCAGCTGGGACCGGAATGAAGTGAAGGTCGATGCGGTGAAGTACGCCGACACCAAAGAGCGGCTGGAAGAAGCCAAGATCGAAATTGATTCCGGCAAAGACTATTTGTCGATCCGGACCAAGTACCCGGAGCACAACAATAATTGGAATTGGGGTTCTCACAACAATCCCGCGAGCGTGGAATACACGCTGACCGTACCCCGTACCGCCGAGTTGGACGAGATCAAGCTGATCAATGGCGCGCTCGACATTACCGGAATGAACGGTGCGGTAAGAGCCTCGTGCATCAATGGAAGGCTGGAGGCGCAGAACTTGTCCGGCCGCGCCGAACTGTCGACCGTGAACGGACAGCTGGAAGCCAAGCTTGACCAATTGGCGGGACAGTCGATCGACCTAAATTCGGTAAATGGGTCGCTGTCGTTGACGATCCCGTCAGACTCGAACGCAGAGATTGAAGCCAACACGGTTTCCGGTCACATCACCAACGATTTCGGATTGCACGTGAACCATCACAGCGTGGTTGGGCACGATCTGCGCGGCGAATTGGGTAACGGTGGAGCGCACATTAAACTCAACAACGTCAATGGCAGAATCGAGATTCGTCACGCGCAGGACGGACGCGCGATGAGCCCCGCGAAAGATCGCGGTCATCACGGCAGCGATGATGACGACGACAGCTCGATTTAGTCCCGGTGACGCCGTCCGTCCCGGGCTGACGGCGGCTGCTTTCTAGTAAATCGTGTATCCCGGGGCGGGCGTGCGCAGGTCGGGCTTGGACGCCATCAATAACAACGCGCCTTCCCTCTTGAAAGCACGCAAATCTTCGAGACTCTTAAACGACTTTGTCTGGTAATCGTCGGGAGTTGGTGTATCGTCGGGGACGCGCCGCGCTTGCACATCTTCGAACGCGTGCTTCTTCAACAGTTCTACATACTCCGCGGCTGAGCGCACGTGCACTGGCACTTTCAACTTATCGACCCACTGCAGCGAATACTGATTGTCTTTGTAGAGATTGATCAGAATGAATACTCTTCCTCGGGGTGCCATTACACGGAATAGCTCCATCAGCGCGCGATCCTGATCTGGATAGTAGTAGAACGACTCGACCGACAGTACCTTGTCAAAGAAGTTTTCCTCCCAAGGAATCTGCTGCGCGGATCCCCAAACGTACAACGCGTTCTCAAAATCTTTCGATTCCTCGCGGGCCAGGCGGACCATTTCGTCGGAAACATCGAGGCCTACTACTTGCCCGAAACCCTCCGGGCCATCGCCAACCAGCCGCGCCAGCAAGCGCGTCGCCCATCCTGAACCGCAGCCCAGGTCAAGCACACGCTCGCCCGGGCGGAGGTTCATGAGCCGGATCGTCTTCTCGGTGATGTCGAGATGATGCTGCCGCATCTTGTCGCCTTCTCCGGCGGCAGCCCAGCGATTGAATTCTTCCTGCAGCTTCTCCTCGGGAGTTTGAGGTCGGTCGGGCATGTGCCGTAATTGTAGCTCCCCTTTGATGAGGGACGCGGGCGCTGCCCTTATGCTAGAGTTTCTTGCTCATGGGGACAAACCCTCAGACGCCAGCGCCCGAGCCCGGCGCACTCTATTGCCCAAATTGTGCCCAAGAGGTAACGGATCCGCTGACCTGCGGTGACTGCTCGGCAGTGATCTGCAGGCGCTGTGGCACGCCGCTCGAATCGCCCGACGAACTCGGGATCGGATAAATGGAACCTACCACGGTCTTACCTACTGCCATCGCCAAAACTGACGTCGCGCCATCCCAAACCCACCCAACCCTGTGGCGTGGGCTCGGCCTGCTCGATTCGGTACTGCTGCTGGTGAGCGGAATCATTGGGTCGTCGATTTTTCTCACCGCCAAAGATATCGCCACGCCGCTTCCCCAGCCGGCTCTATTTCTGCTGGTATGGATTCTTGGAGCGGCAATTTCGCTGTGCGCCTGCTTTGCATTCGCTGAGCTCGGTTCCATGTTTCCGGACTCCGGCGGGCAATACATTTTCCTGCGCGAAGCGTATGGCGATCTGACCGCGTTCCTGTACGGCTGGATGCTGTTCAGCGTAGCCAATGGCGGCACGATCGCAGCGCTGTCAGTTGCGTCGGCTGCCTATGTAGGTCAGGTGTTCCCGGTCGTATCGCAAGCGCATGTCGTGTTCGCATCTTCCTGGTTCGTGCTGACGCGGGCTCACCTGCTGGGTCTGGTTTTGATCGCGATTCTGACTTACGTCAACGTTGTCGGATTGCGCTGGGGTGCACTGCTGCAGAACGTTTCCACCTGGACGAAGTTCACGGCGATGGCCGCCTTCGTGTGCTTGGGATTCCTGATCGGCAAAGGCAACTGGTCGAACTTCCATTCGCATGGCGTCAGCTTAACGATGGGCCTGAGCCTGACGCAATGGATTTCGGCACTGGGAGTGGGGCTAATCGCGGTCTTCTGGGCCTATGACGGATGGGTTTACATAACCTGGGTCGCGGGCGAGGTGAAAGAACCGCGAAAGAATGTTCCTCTATCCATGGTACTCGGCGTTCTCGCGGTGAGCGTGATTTACATTGCCATGAACCTGACCTACATGTATGCGCTGCCCCTCAAGGAAATCGCCGCGCACGAAACCATCGCTCACGCAGCGGCCGCCATGCTGTTCTCTCCCCAAGCTGCAGTATGGCTCTCGCTGATGATTGCGATCTCCTGCTTCAGTGCGGCGGCGACCTGCACTCTCTCCGGCGCCCGCGTCTATCTGGCCATGGCGCAGGATGGCGTCTTTTTCAAACGCATGGCCGAGATTCATCCGAAGTGGAGAACACCCGCGTTCAGCTTGATTGGGCAAGGTATCTGGGCAGCCGCATTGACCGTCAGCGGACGCTACGATCAACTTTACACCTACGTGATTTATGGCATGGTGCTCTCCTACACGCTCACCGTGATCGCGCTGTTCTGGCTTCGTTGGAAGCGGCCGGATATCCCGCGTCCCTATCGGTGTACCGGCTATCCGTGGTTGCCTGCGATCTATGTGCTGATCGGCGGCGCATGGACTCTGAACACAATCGTCACGCGACCGACAGAGGCATTCTGGGGAACAGCCATTGTGCTCATCGGTGTTCCGGGGTATTTGTATTGGAAGCGCAGCAATCGTAGTAGGGCCGCAGTGGAGTGAAGCAATGTTCGAGCGCTATACCCAGAAGGCGCGACGAGTGATCTTCTTCGCGCGCTATGAAGCCAGCCAGTACGGTTGGCCACAGATTGAACCCGAACATCTGCTGCTAGGCCTGCTGCGGGAAGAACGGTTACTCTGCGGGCAGTGGCTTCCGAACGCCCTGAAGCATTCGATTCGGGAAAGAATCGAACGCTCATTCGAGCGCCGCCCTGCCACGCCCACGTGTGTCGATCTGCCGCTGAGTTCAACCGCCAACGTAGTTCTGTCTCATGCCAAGGAGGAAGCTGACCGGATGAACAGCAGACACCTCGGGACGGAACATCTGCTGTTAGGCCTGGTTCGCGAAGACTCGCTAGCGGCGAGGATTCTCTTTGAAAACGGCGCAGACCTCGACAAACTTCGTGCTCGCCTCGACCAAGACCACGCACTTAAAGAGATGGTGCCGAGTGGTCCCCGACCGGGAGTGAATGCCGAGTCCGTGCAGATTCATGGAATGTGGTGGAATTCGGCCTACATTCGCGATGGAGTAAAGCGCTGCCGAAGACGCAATTGGCACTGGCAAAAAGCCTTGTGGAAACTGCGCGATGTGGTTGTGCATCGCGGGACCGGAAAGATTTCCCTCGATCTGTCTTTGCTCGCTGATGCGGACAACTTCCAACTGCTCGTGGGCGGCTGGCAGTTGGATCACTGCGCCGTTTGTGCGTGGGAACTGCATGAATCGAACGACCACCATGGCACTGGATACACGAACGGCAATCAATGGGTATGCGAGGAATGTTTTGAAAAATTCTGGTCGCGCCCGGATTTCCGTTCAGGGGCATATTCCGATCTCACCTGATCTCAGCGCTTTCACCTTGCCGAGCGGCCTGGTCAGTGATATTCCTCTCTTTTCTTCCTGAGCAGACTTGACCCGGGGACACGCCTTGGCCGAACCCAACTCGAAGCGGCTATCAGACAATATTGGCTTTCTCACACCCGGCGTTTCGATCGCTGAGGCAGAAGATCCCAACCGTCCAAGGCAGGTTATGGGACTCCGGGATCTCGTCTTGTTTTATGTGATCACGGGCATCAGCCTGCGCTGGATCGCGTCGGCTGCAGCCGCAGGCCCGAGTTCCATCGTCATTTGGGTCGGCGCATGGTTCTGCTTCTACACGCCGTTGGCGCTCTCGGTGCTGGAGTTGTCGTCCCGCTATCCGAACGAAGGGGGGCTCTATGTGTGGAGCAAACGTGCTTTCGGCGACTTCTCGGGCTTCATGTCGGCGTGGACGTACTGGACCAGCAACCTGCCCTACTTCCCTGCCGTGTTGTACTTCGCAGCCAGCAATGTTCTCTTTATGCGGCAAACAAACTGGCAGCACCTCTCGGGCAATGCGACGTTCTACATCGTCTTCGCACTCTTGACCTTGAGTGCCGCCACACTGCTGAACATCGTCGGACTCGATGTCGGCAAGTGGCTGCACAATGTCGGCGCAATTTCCATGTGGATCCCCGTGGCCATCGTAATCGTCATGGGATTCGTGGCGTGGCACCGCTATGGTTCGGCGAGTTCGTTCACCCTGCACTCGATGACGCCGAGCACACACCTCAACGACCTTATCTTCTGGTCGGTGTTGACATTCGCGTTCGGCGGCTGTGAGACGGCTTCGTTTATGGGGGAAGAAATCAAGAATGCGCGTCGTACGATTCCGTTCGCGCTGCTCTTTGCCGGAGTGACGGTCACCATCTGCTACATCCTGGGAACGGTTTGTGTTCTTCTCGCGCTGCCCTCCACCCAGGTCAACAGCTTACAAGGGCTGGTGCAAGCCGTTTCCGCGACCGCGACTCGCGTGGGCTTTCCCGGGGTTCTGCCCCTCGCGGCATTCCTGATTGCACTCAGCAACATTGGCGCGGCCGGGGCTTATCTTGCCGCCGTGGCCCGACTTCCCTTCGTCGCCGGACTCGATCGATTCCTACCCAAAGCATTTGGCTCGCTGCACCCCAGATGGAAAACCCCATGGGTTGCGCTCCTCACGCAATTGGTACTAGGTGTGGTGTTTATTTTTCTGGGCCAGGCAGGCACCAGCGTCAAGGGTGCGTACGACGTACTGGTCAGCATGGGAGTGATTACCTACTTCATTCCCTACCTGTATCTGTTTGCCGCGATGATCAAGCTACAGCGAGAACCTGCCGGGCCGGATGTAATCCGCGTGCCCGGCGGCCCAATTATGGCGAAACTCGTAGCCACGGTGGGATTCTGCACGACCGCGCTGACCATTGTGCTGTCTCTCATTCCGCAACCGGACGAGCCCAATAAGCCTCTTGCCGTATTTAAGGTGGTTGGCAGTTGCGGAGCGTTATTGCTGATCGGAGTATGGATCTATCGCGCAGGCAAGCGCCGGGCCCAGCTTGTGTAGCCCTGGACGTATTCGTCGGGGGTGTGTACGAAGCCCGCATGATGACTGTGCAACGAGCATCCCCATGAAGAGTGCGCACAAGTAACCTGGACAGGCCGATTCGCCCCTTCCAGCATGAGCTCGACAGAAGCGTGCTTGCCGCTTCAGCCCCAACTGAACTCGGGAGAAATACCTCCTGTGGGCCGGCAAGCCGAACCCTCGGCTGGCTTACGCTCGGGGCGGAGGAATGCGGTCCGCCCCCTACACAAACCTAGACCGGCGTTGCCATTTTTCTGGGAGGGTTGAAGAACGGCAACGTGCTCACCTTCACATTCGTCTTGAGCCGTATAGCCTCGATCGTGATCTCCATCTGCAACGCGGTTGCGGGCTTTGTATACTCCGTCTCGAGGCTGGCCAGTGCAATCATCTTTTTCAACGTGGGCGACCACGTCGTCGTCGTGGCTTTGCCAACTTGTTTCTCTCCCGCATAGACAGGTACGGCGACGCGCGAAGCCTGTGCCGGAGCTGCGGGGGTCAGGCCATAGCGTTCGTAGAGGCGCTCGACGTCGGTCCAATCAAGTTCGAGGCCTACAAACTGGCGCGGGACCCCGCTTTTCGCGTCGCGTTCCAACGCGCGCTTGCCGATGAAATTTTCCTTGTCCAGGTGCACCATCTTGGCGAAACCCAGTTCGTACGGAGAATATTTCTGCGACGGAATCAGCGCCTTCTTCGAGCTGATGTAATCAACCTCAATCAGCAACAGGCCGGCTTCTACGCGGGCAACGTCGAGTGCGAGCATGCCCGCGGCGTGCAGATCAAACTGCTTGCCTTTTTCCGAGAGTGCGTCCCACACCGTGACAGCGTCGTTCCAGGGCATCCAGATTTCGTATCCCAGATCGCCCGTGTAACCGGTGCGCGAGATGTCGACCGGAATACCAGCAACTTTTCCGTGGGTTACCCGGAAATATTTCAGATTCGCGATATCGGCATCTGCGACGGACTTTAGCAGCTTTGCTGATGTCGGCCCCTGCAAAGCAAGGGCGGCGACTTTCTCGGAGATGTCTTCGATCTGAACCTCCATGTTCAGGCCGTTCTGCCGCAACCAGCGCAGACTGGGATCTGCCGCCGTCCAGCGATAGACGTTCTCTTCCAGACGCGAAATCGTCCCGTCATCGATGACCTTGCCCTCTTCATCGCACCAGCAGCAGTAAATTACTTGTCCGACCTTCACCTTGTTGATGTCGCGCGTGATCACGCGGTTCACGAGCCGGGTCGCGTCTTTGCCGGTGATCAGATACTTGTAGAGCGGCGAAATGTCGATCAGCGCACACGCGTTGCGGATTGCGTTGTATTCGTGCTCGTGGTGCACTTCGTAGACGCTGACGGTGTAGTATCCCGACCACTCGCGGTAGTTCAGGCTGTGGCAGAGCGGGAAGGTTCTCTCGTGGAATGCGGTTCCGATGGGCAAGGTAAAGTCCTCAAACGTTCCTTCGTGTCCCTTGTTGCTTCGTGGTTAAAGCGTTTTCAAGCACGAAGGACACCAAGGAACACAAAGGGAATCCAGAATGCTGGATTATATTCACGCACGAGAGTGTGCGGCAACCAATATTCGGAGACCACGCGCAAACCGGGATGTGGTTCTCTCCGCGTTCTCTGCGATCCCTCTGGGTGCTCCGCGGTCAAGCTTTTTTGACCGCAGAGTTCACTGAGAAATCCCGCGGAGAACGCCAAGAAAGTCTCGCGCCAACAAACGCGCCAACAAACAGGCAGACAAAACCAGCCTTTCCCGATAGAATACCGATTCGATTTGAATCCCTGATGCGCGCCATCCTGCCAATCTCGTGTGGCCTTCTTCGCAGCTGGACTGTTCTTCCCAGCGGGCTCTAAATCTGCATTCCCGCCTTTCCTCGGCACGAGTATCATTGCGTTTCCTGAAATCTCAGCAGGCAAGCTGGCGCTAGGCAGCTAGCAGCTAGGAGCTCACAAGCGAATGGCTGGTTCCAACAAATACGATGTCATCGTCATCGGCGGCGGACACAACGGGCTGGTGAACGCAGCCTATCTGGCACGCGCCGCGAAAAGGGTGCTGGTGCTCGAGCGTCGGTATGTGCTCGGTGGCGCCGCCTGCACGGAAGAAGTCGTTCCCGGATTTAAGTTCTCGGTTTGCTCGTACGTCGTCTCTCTGCTGCGCCCCGAGATCATTCGTGATCTTGATCTGCCCCGGCACGGACTGGAGATTCTGCCCCTCGACGGCACGTTCACGCCGATGCCGAGCGGCGACTATCTCTGGCGGGTGAATGATCATGGCAAGACGCACCGCGAGATTGCCCGCCATTCCCGCGTCGATGCCGAGGCCTACGACGAATTCGGCAAGGCCATGCAAGCCATGTGCCGCTTCGTGAAGCCGATCTTGAGCATGGTGCCCCCTGACCCGACCACGCTCAATCCGCGTGAACTGATGAAGCTGCTCTTCCTCGGACGCCGTTTTCAGGGCATGTCGAGCTACGACCGGTACAACCAGGTCCAGCTCATGACCATGAGCGCCATCGACTTTCTCGATCAGTGGTTCGAGACCGATGTGCTCAAGGCCACGATGTCGGCCTCGGGCATCATCGGGACATTTCTCGGTGTGCGGTCTCCCGGGACAGCCTACGTTCTGCTCCATCACTACATGGGCGAGATCGACGGCGCGTTTCGCGCCTGGGGGTTCGCGCGCGGCGGAACCGGCGCGATCTCCAACGCGATTGCCGATGCGGCCCGCGAGGCGGGCGTTGAGATCCGCACGAAGTCGGGTATCTCGCAGATCATCGTCAAAAACGGTAAGGCGAAAGGTGTGGTGCTCTCCAACGGCGATGAGGTCTATGCTGATGTGATTTCGTCGAGCGTCGATCCGCGGCTTACGTTCACCAAGTTCATCGAAGCGCAGCACCTGCCGGGTGATTTTCTCGAAGAGGTTAATCGCTACAAGTTTCGCGGTTCATCCGGCAAAGTGAACCTCGCGCTCGATGCCTTGCCGAACTTCAAATGCATGCCCGGACCGGGAGCGCATCTACGTGGTGCGATTTCCATTTCTCCCGCCGTCGAGTACATGGAGAAGGCCTACGACGAGGCCAAGTATGGCCACTTCTCCAGTCGTCCGTACATCGACATGGTCATCCCGTCGCTGACGGATCCTTCGGTAGCACCTCCCGGAAAACATGTGATGTCGTGTTTCGTGCAGTACGCGCCGTACAAGCTGGCGCCGGGGCTTAGCTGGGATACCGAGAAAGAAGCGTTTGGCAACACGGTCATCGACACGATCGCAGAATACGCGCCCAATCTGAAAGACATCATCATTGACAAGATGGTAGTCACACCGCTCGATCTGGAGCGCGAGTGGGGATTGAGCGAAGGCAACATCTTCCAGGGTGAGCTTTCTCTGGAGCAACTCTTCTTCCTGCGGCCGGTTCCGGGATGGGCGCAGTACCGGACGCCGATTAAGAATCTCTACATGTGCGGATCGGCGACCCACCCCGGCGGCGGCATCATGGGCGCGAACGGCCGTTTGGCG
>Ga0126378_10002117_pt1 | contig 14693 bp, 15 predicted proteins | sample PanSoiMetPlot_23_FD_92587 | JGI IMG/M metagenome (GOLD analysis project Ga0126378, IMG submission 92587) | Tropical forest soil microbial communities from Panama - MetaG Plot_23 | ecosystem: Environmental > Terrestrial > Soil > Tropical forest > Bulk soil | place: Panama | collected 2016-02-17 | reverse complement strand
CCCCAAGCGGGGGAGGGTTAGGGTGGGGGCTTGGTGGGTGAGGGAAGCGGTTATCAGTCAGCCACGAAAATAGCCATGCGCGGCATGCTCGGCATTCTCGTTCTCTTGGCTCTGGCCTGGGCACTGGGTGAGCGGCGATCCAACGGCCGCGCGCGGCGCATTCCGTGGCGCACCGTCTTTGTCGGCCTCGGTTTGCAAATTGCGCTGGCGATACTGCTGATGCGGTTCCCGCCGCTCTCTCACATCCTGCTGCTGCTGAACAAGGCGGCGCTCGCCTTGCAAGAGGCAACGGACCGGGGGACGGCGTTCGTCTTCGGCTATCTCGGCGGCGGGGCTTTGCCTTTTGTCGAGACGGCGCCGGGCGCCAGCTTTATCCTGGCTTTCAAAGTGCTGCCGCTGGTGCTGACGATCAGCGCGCTCTCGGCATTGCTGTATTATTGGCGGATATTGCAGGCGGTGACCCGCGCCTTCGCCTGGGTCTTGCGGCGCAGCATGGGCATATCCGGGGCGCTCGCGCTCGGTGCGGCGGTCCATATCTATGTCGGCATGATCGAGGCGCCGCTGTTGATCCGCCCCTACCTCGCGCGGATGCAGCGCGGCGAACTGTTCGCGGTCATGAGCTGCGGCATGGCCGGCGTAGCGGGAACCGTGATGGTGGTCTACGCCACGATGCTCGGCCCCATCATCCCGGACGCGCTCGGCAATATCCTGATCTGCTCGGTCATTAGCACGCCGGCGGCGCTGGCGGTCGCGGCGCTGATGGTGCCATTCCACGTCAGCGAGGACAGGGCCGAGATAACCGTTGGCGAAGAGCCGACCGGCACCTTCGACGCGTTGGTAAAGGGCACCAGAGACGGAGTGGCGCCGCTGGTCGGTATTGTTACCGTGCTGATTGTCACGGTGGCGCTCGTCACGCTGGTCAACATGGCGCTGGGTCGGCTGCCGGGAGGCATTACATTGCAAGGGCTGTTCGCTTTCGTCTTCCGGCCAGTGATGTGGCTGATCGGCGTGCCATGGGCGGAGACCGCCGAGGCGGCGGCCCTGATGGGCACGAAGACGGCGCTCAACGAGTTTGTCGCCTATTTGGACCTGGCGAAATTGCCGCCGGAAGCGCTCGGTCCGCGCGCAAGGCTGATCGTCACCTATGCGCTCTGCGGCTTTGCGAATTTTGGCTCGCTCGGGATTCTGGTCGGCGGGCTGGGCGCCATGGTGCCGGAACGCCGCCGCGAGATCACCGAACTCGGCTTGCGCTCGATCGTCTCGGGCACGATCGCCACCTGCATGAGCGGCGCGATCGCCGGGCTCTTGGCTTAGAGCCCCTTCGCAGGATTGGGGGCCGGGGTTTGCGCGACGCATGCTGGGACGAGAGAGCCCCGTTCGACCGTTATAGGCCGGGGTGCGAGCCCGTCCTGTCACAGGAGATCCGAAATGCGCGTTCTCGGGCTGGCCTTGGCCGGGGTGCTTGCAATGAGCGCTCAGATCGCTGCGCACGCTGACCAGCCTGGGCCGGGCGGCGCGCGTGGCGCCGGCCGCAGCTCGGGCTGGCATGCGCCGCCTGGGGCGGGCCAGTGGAAAGGCGGATGGGTTCCGCCGCATTGGTGGGGGACGAACCGCAACCATAGCGGGTGGGGTCCCTACGCGTGGCCGGCCGTCCCTACTTACTGGGTCTGGGGTCCCGGCGGCGGCGTCTTTGATTATCCCTTCGCCGATTGGCGAGGCCCGACCGGCGGATGGGGTAACCCGTAAATCCGGGATCACCCGCCTGGGCCACTCCAGCATTCGCTTCTGAGCCTCTCCCGAACCCGCCAAAGATGGCGTTCCATCGGCTCTTGACGTGTTTTGCGACCGGCGAAAGTTGTCCGGCTGAGAACGATCTCGCACGTCAGGAGCTAAAAACTACACCATAAGACGCCTTCTTGACGCTGCGAGGGGCACGCGGTTGACGGGCATTTGATTAAAGGTCAGGCCAGCCAGACTTCTTTGCTACCACGGCGCGTCCGCCTGAAGCTCGCGGCCGACCGCAATGCGGTCGCCACCAAATGACGAGAGAGAGCTGTACCTTTCGGAGACGAAGCGCCGGGGAGGGGATTGATGAGCTTCGAAACGATCAGCCTGCTGCTGAACTGGGTGCAGTTAGGGGTTCTATTGGCTATGTTGCTGCGCTTAGGCCGCACCTTTGAGCTAATCGCCAATACCCAGCGCGAACTCAGACGGGCGGTCAATCGTCTGGGTGAGCAGCGCGCCGCAGAACTCAACAACTCTCTTGGTGGACCAGGGATCGGGTCGGCTTCCCGGTGTCGATGGACGCCTCTCCCTGCTGATGATGCGATGGATGCCGACGATCTGGCGCACCTCTCGCCGTGAAGCAGACGGGGTGAGGTTTAGCCAGTCGCCCGCGCTCGTTGGCGGCGGTGTTTCGCTTTCAGTTTGGCCTTGCGCTTATTGGTACGGATCGTCTTGCTCGGTTTGGCGGTTTTCCTCACTCAGAACCGCGGTTTAGCCAGCTAGCGCCGGGTCTCAATATCGGCGATCGCAGCGGCCTTCTCTGCGTCGGTCATATAAGGATCGCGACGGATCATCTCGATTTTGCCGTCAATAAAGGCTCGCGCTTGGGCGCGGTCTTCCTCTGTCTGCGGAGTCTTGCGGGCGAAAATGTCGCGCATATCGACAATCGGGCTGGAAGGTCTGGCCGGCTGTTCGATCACCAAAGGTGGCTCCTGCGGGCGGTCAATCGGCACGACACCTTCTCCCCGCTCGCGACGCAGCGGGTCAGCTGTTGACGACGAAAGCGTAATTGGGATCGAGAAACACTAATTGGAAGCCCACATTGTCGGTTCGGACATACGAATTTGAAGGAGAAAGCAGCCCCCAGCTGCCCCAGACCCCGTTGCTGTCCGAGCCGCTTATCTGTGCGCCTAGCGCTCCCATTTGATTCGTGTTGATATAGGGCGATTGGAACGTCTCCACGATCGGGGCCCAAGAGCCGATCCACCCATTCTTCTGCTGCGCGTCCGTTGCAGCATAGTCATATTGGTAGACCAGATCCCAGCCTGAGCGCACGTTGTTGTAGAGCAGCGCCTCGTTCCGGTACGTGTCCGCGCCGATTGCCCAAGTGCTGTTCCACACCGGCAGCACTGGGTACGAATTGCCATGTGCAGCCATCGTGGTGACATAATTATCCAACGATGTAAAAGGGACGTCCGTCTGCCAAGGGTCGCTCCGGGCCCAGTCGAACACCCGGAAATGGGGGGTGCCTTGACCATTATAGGCAACGAATGCCTCCACGCCGAGCGCGGATCGGTTGGTGGCGGTGAGGTAGAGCCATGTCGTGACGTTGCCACCCGGCGAAACCGGGCACACAAAGTCACAGCTGAATGATGTGCCAAGACCCCAGCTCGTCTTAAAGTCCTGGGTATAGAAGAAGCCCTCACCGACCCCGCCTGGGCGCGGCTGGGTGATCATATCCGCCGCTTCGTGGCCCAGACGCTCGACCAGATTAGCAACTGCCCGGTCGCGCGCCGCAACGTCGAAACCAGGATGGGTGTGAGCAACTCGCAGTTTGTTTCGCAGGAAGGCTGCCCGAAACTCTTTGTCTACGGGGGTCTTGGCGGATATCGCGGCGAATGCCGCCTGATGATCCTGCGTGCCTGTGTGCGATCGATGCAGCGGTGGGCTGGGGCTCTTAACCAGATTGTTGTCAGTTTTCATTTCAACCTCCTCGCATCCGGGGCCGGCACACCGAGCTTCGCTGCACTGTGATTGCGTCCGTCTTCATGATCAGGAGGATCACCGTTAAAGGTTTTCTTTTCCTTAAGAGAGCGAGGGCTGGCCGCTGTTAGCCCGCCCGGCGCATATGCTGGGCCCAAACTGCGCCACCGCCTGATTGACGCTGGCCAGGTCGCAGGATTGACGGGCAATTTAGTAAAAGTACCTGTGAGCTGGATTTCTTCTCGACAACGGCGCGTCCCGCCCGACCCCGTGCTCTCTCTCGCCAAGCCGAGAGAGCGGGACCATCGAGCGACCCGGCCAAGGAGGCAAGGATGAATTTCGAAACGATAAGTTTGCTGCTAAGCTGGGTGGAATTAGGGGTTCTATTGGCGATGTTGCTGCGCCTAGGCCGCACCTTTGAGCTAATCGCCAATACCCAGCGCGAACTCAGACGGGCGGTCAATCGTCTGGGTGAGCAGCGCGCCGCAGAACTCAACAACTCTCTTGGTGGACCAGGGATCGCGCCGGCTTCTCGGTATCGATGGACGCCGCTCCCTGCTGCTGACGCGATGGGTGCCGACGATCTGGCGCACCTCTCGCCGTGAAGCAGGCGGGGTGAGGTTTAGCCTGTTGCCCGCGCTCGTTGGCGACGGTGTTTCGCTTTTAGTTTGGCCTTACGCTTATTGGCACGGATCGTCTTGCTCGGTTTGGCGGTTTTCCTCATCTGCGGCTCCGATCTCAATTGGTGAGTGTATTTCCAGCGGGCCTACTCATCGGCTGCTACCGCGTTACCTCTTCCTGCCAACCTCTTCCCAGGCCTTCCCGAAATCCTCGCCCTCTCCGGTATTTGTCGTGCCGGCCTCCTCATCGGCGAGCACGATCCGCCACCGATCATTTCGGTGAACCACGACCGTGAAGCTCCTCAGGCGACGGAACGTCATTATTAGTGCCCGTTCCTGCGAGGTCAGATCGTCCATCGCGGCTCCTCCGGCGGCCTCGACCGATCGTTGCGGCCCGAGCGTCAAGAAAGGGTCCGGCTGCCGGCCGATGAGGGCGTTCGCGTGATGTTCCGTCACTTCGGGCACGAGGGCCACAAAGCGACCCGCAGGAAATATGGGAGATTGAACTTTCGACCTCTCCCTTACCAATGTACGATCCGACCTCGAATCCAACTTTAAATTCAGAGGCTCAGAGGGGTCACAAATTAGTGGTCGCGCCCCGGCCGCAGGTTGTATAAGGAAGATCTGCACAACCTTACAGCGCTATTTCGCGTCTGTTTAGCGGTCGCAAGGTCCGCGATATTATCAACCTTCTACGGACTCATTGCTACCATCGTATGTTAGCTGAGACGATAAGATGTCCAATTACCGGAAAATTTATCGCGTGCTGGTTGAAAGGAACACAGCCAACCCCGAACTCGACCGGCTTTCATCGTCCGATCGCTGACGGCCCGGGCTGGTAGCATAGTCGGCGAAGCAGGTCAATGTTGCCGGTGTTTTCGAAATTGCTGTTCGCTCCCTACATGTCGAGCTAATCTTCGGCGTGCGGTGGGGAGGACGACGGGACTTGCACCCGTAACCATCTGACCACCAATCAGTCGCTCTACTTGAGCTACGTCCTCCGCCGCACTCCCGCTGGGATCGTCCGATCCCAGCGGGTTCCTTCGTTTATCAATAATGATATAACTTGGCAAGCGGCGACTTCGATCGCATTTATCAAAAAAGAGATGGCTGAATGCCGCCGTGGAGGGTAAGATGCTTCGCCAACGCGAGAGGCGACGATCTGTTCGACCGAGATTATCGTGCGCAGACGCCCGAGGTTCGGGCCGAATTCCGCGCGGTACTGAATGGTCTTTTGTTTCAAGAAGATATCACAGGTTGGTGTAGACCGAACGGCTTCGATCGACTGAGTGGCAAATACCGCGAATTAGGGAAGCTGCGGTTCAAGGTAGCGAACGTTCAGCACCGTCCTTTGGGTTTCTTCGGACCCGAGCGAAAGATGTTCACACTGTTGATTTGGTCGACGGAACGCGATGGGAAATTTAACCCACCAAATGTGAGAGACACCGCGTTGGACCGGATGAATCAGGTATTACGCGATCGGGAGCGCGCCAATGAGTGTAATTTCTAAACGATTTGCGGATGAGTTGAACGACAAGAGAATGCGCGATGCGTATCTCTCCGCTCAAACACGCACAAGGCTCGTGAATCAGATCCGAGCATTACGCGATCAGCGAGGTTGGTCTCAGGGTGAGTTTGCTGCTCGCCTAGGAAAGCCGCAGAGCAATGTCTCTCGATTGGAGAACCGAGAATATGGCAACTTCAACTTAAAGACATTATTTGAACTGGCGAATGCCTTCGATGTAGGCCTAGTGGTGGAGTTTGTTGCTTATGATGAATTCTTGCGGCGAACGCATCACCTCAGCTCCACCGCTCTTCGGGTTCCTGGGTTTAGCGCGACCGCTCTCGACGACTTAAGCCGTGAGCCTGACGGCATTGCACCGGAAGAAATTGATGTCTTCGTTGAGAGGTTGATTTCCCAGGAGCGCTCCGTGCGGAAACCCGAAATCCAGCCCCGCTCTCCTGAGAGCGCCGTCAAACCTCTCTTGGTGGTAACGGGCTATAGGCCGGCGGCCAACCTCTGGACTCCGCACCCTACTCCCGACGCGAGTTTTCCGGCCGCGCCTGTACAGAACATATCGGATGCATCGGACGCGCTTGGAGAACAAAACCGGGTGTCAATGCAGCCCACACGAGTTCCTATGACTGTGATTGCGCCAAATGTTCCGCTCTCTAAATTACAGACCCAAGCCGGTGGACCGATCTTCCTATGAAGCTTGTCGGACATCTCCACGGGATTGCTGCCTTCAGGGAGGCAATGGAGGAATATCAGCCGGAACGAGGTAGTATTCCTAGCGATCTCATAGAGCTGGTTAGAAGCAACTATGATTTCCAAATTTTTCCGATATTGGCGTCTGGTGCACAGCTACCTGCTATTTTGGCTTTTCAGGCTGGTCGGTTCGCTTCAAACGGACAGTCGTTTGCTATCAATCAGCTTGCAATGTCCGCGGACGGCGACATCGCTGCGGCAGTGACGACCGATCAGGCAGATCTTGTTCTCGACGACCTCATGCGCCTACTAGACGAAAATTTGGGGTATCGATTGAGAGCTGCGCGTAAAGCCAAACATTATGTAAGCACGCTGGTCGTCCAATTTGATAGGCGCCTGGAAGAGTATGTCGGCGTGCTAGGAAAGATGGCGCAAACGATAAACAATATGCGGCCAGGTATGACTCCATTCGACCTAAGGCGTTTATCCTTTGGACTCAAAGACATTGTCCAATCCACAGATCCGCTCGTGACCGTCGAGAATGCGGAGTTTCTTATAGAGCGCCGGACAGGATCACCCCCTGAAGAAAACCGATATTTTTGCTCTGCTCCGATGAAGACGGCAGATCATATCCTCGCGCTCGAACGTATCGAGGCTATCGCTCGCGGAGAAGCGGAGTAACCTTCCACAGCCTCTGGCTAACGCTGCGCCGAGCGCTCGTCGCCAGTTGGTCAGTAAATTTAACGATTAAGCAATCGACTCCAGTCAAAAAGTGCGCATGTCATATCCTGGAAGCTGCGGGATTTGCTCCCGAACCAACGCGCTATTTCACCGCGGAGGTTTGCGTTAGGGGGCACCACACAACCCAGCAGCTTGAATATGAGCCTGCGTTGGCCGCGAAGTTTTGCCCGCAATGCGGCGCGGAGACGATTCGCGCGTGCTCCAATTGCGAGGCCCCAATCCGTGGTTACCGTCAGGTCGACGGCAATACTATGGTTCGAAGAGGTGATCCGCCGGCCTACTACCACAACTGCGGTGCCGCATTCCCCTGGACGATTGCAAAGTTGGAGACGGCCAAGGAATACGCGGCGGAGCTTCAGGGCCTAGACGAGACAGAGAAAGGTCGGCTCGCTAGCGCAATCGACGACCTCACCATTGATGGACCTCGAACAGAACTCGCCGCACACCGGTTCAAAAATTTGATGGGTAAGGCCGGACAAGCTGTGGGGACGGGTCTTTACAAGATCGTATTGGATGTCGCGACGGAAGCGGCCAAAAAAGCGATAATGGGATAGGCTGCTGCGTGGGTTCCCCGACGTTTCTAGTCGTTGATCTTGCACAAGATCATCCGCATCCGCCCCCCGCCAACGCGCCCGACACCGCTGCGAGTGGTCCTCGTCACGGTTCTCAGAATAGGCGCAGCGGCCCGAACTTTCGCGTGGATGGTCGCGCTCTGGTCGCATCCATCTCGATCAACCAAAAGTTCTCCTAAAGGCCCGATTCCGCCATATCACATAGGGTTTGGCGTACAAACGTCAGAATGCGCTGTGCGAACGCTTCGAAAACATTGTTGCACCCTGGTCGCACGCTTTTATCATCCCGCGTTTTTCGTTCGGAGTCGGTCAGTTTTCTGCCTTAGCGCTGTCCTCTGAGTTATTTGATTTTATTGGTGCTGCCGGAAAGGATTGAACTTTCGACCTCTCCCTTACCAAGGGAGTGCTCTACCACTGAGCTACGGCAGCGCTGCGCCTGGGACCCTCGCAGATACACGAGGCCCCTGCATTTGGCAAGCCGGGCGGGGCTTCAGGCGGCGGCGAGCGAGATGCCGAGGGCGGCGATGTCGGGCTCGATGCGGGGCGTGAGGACCCCAACCTTGCGCAGGTTGCGCACGAGGCCGGCGTGCAGGTCGCGGCGGAAGTATTTGCGGAACGCGGTCTCGTCGCCGCCGGCGGCACGCTCGCGGCGAAGGAGCTTGATTTCTTCGATGTCGGCCCGGTCGAACCCCATCTCCTCATAGGCGGCGAGCGGGAAGATCCCGCGCAGGGTGCGGTTCAATGCCCACACCGCAAAATCTTCCATCTCGCGCCGCTCCGCAGCCGAGGCCTCGTCGACGACCGCTGGCAATGACAGCATGCCGAACCCCATATGGCGCGCCTCGTCCTGCAATATGCGGCGGCACACCTGGCGCAGGATCACATCCTTCGATGACTCGGCGAGCATGCGGAAGAGCGACACCGCAAAGGTCTCGGCGACGAGCTGCAGGCCGATCGTCTTCAGGTACCAGGCCGAGGTGCCCAGCAGCGTGTCGAAGATTTCCCTGACATTGCCGGCCAGAGGATAGGTCTCGCCGTCCAGGCGCGACGTCACATAGCGGTGCAGCACCTCGTTGTGCCGCGCCTCGTCGACGACCTGCGTCGCCTGGAACAGTTTGGCGTCCTGCCCCACGACATTCTCGACCAGCTGGCTGCACACCAGCATCGCGCCGTGCTCGCCGGCCATCAGGGTCGAGATGCGCCACCGGCTGACGCAGCGATTGAGCTCGACGCGCTCCGCGTCCGACAGCCGGTCCCAGAATTTGGTGCCGTGTATGTCGACGAGGTCGTCGGCAATCAGCCCGCCGTCGCCATCGAGCGGCTGCTCCCAGTCAATATCGGTCGCGGCGTTCCACTGATCGATCTTGGCCTGCTCGTAGAGCCGCCGCATGTCCGGCAGCTCGCTGTCGTAGACGTGATGGAAATAAGCGACATTGCGGATGTCGACGTGGTGCCCGCGCTCCATGGGTGCCTCCCGAGCCAGTCGAATGCAAGATAATGCATCTACTTGCACTTGCAACAGGCGACGCGATACCGTCGCATACCTCGCTTTTCCGGTACCCGCGAAGCGGGGTGAACGGGGAGGCGCTCATGACACGGACGATCAACAGACGCCAGTTCCAAACGGCTCTCGGGTTGGGGGCCGCCTCGATAGCGCTCGCCGAGATGGGGCTGCCGCGGCGGGCCCGCACGGAAGAGAATTTCACGCTCGCCTCGACCGGCGGAACCTGGGGCGAGGGGTTGCGCGCGGCCTATGTCGACGCGCCCAAATTCGAGGAGAAGAACGGGATCAAAGTCTCGTGGGAGCACGCCATCGACTCGGTCTATACGGCAAAGGCCATGGCGAGTTGCGGCAACCCGCCGTTCTCGACGGTCGCCGTGTTGCAGGCCGAGGCGTCGTTCCTCGCGCTCGGCGGGTGCCTGCAGGATTACGACCTCGACATCTGCACCAACTACAAGGACATCATCGACACCGCCAAGGAGCCGCCGCGCGGCGGCCTGAAGAACTGGTTCGTGCCGCATGTCTTAACGATCATGGGGTTTGTCTGGAACTCCAAGGAAGCCACCCGGCCGGCGTCGTTTCAGGAGCTGGCGAGCCCCAAATACAAGGGCCGCGTCGGCATTCCCGCCTATGGCTGGGTCGGCAATGCCTGGTTGCAATGCCTCAACAAGACATTGGGCGGCAACGAGGACAATATCGACCCGGCGATCGCTTTCCTCGCCAATCTCGTGAAAAAGAACGACGCGATCATCGTCGAGAACACCGACGCCGCGCTGAAGGCGTTCACGCGCGAGGAGATCGTCGTGATGCCGTTCTGGAACGGACGCACCTTCACATTGCAAGCCGAGGGCGTCCCCGTCGACATTGAATACGTGCCGGGCTGCATGATGGTCGGCAACGGTTTTCCGGTGCTCAAAGGCGGCAAATTCATCGAGCTGACCAACCGCTTCTGCAACATCTCGATGGACGGTCAGTATCAGATAATGATGACGAAGCGGTTCCTCTACCCGCCGTCGAACGGCAAGGTCAAACTGCCGCCCGACCTCGAACGCTACGCATTTCCGCCGGACAAGATGAAGAACGTGACACCGCTCGACTACGAGAAGATGAACGCGCACAAATCCGAATACCTCGACCGCTGGAACAAGGAAGTGCTGGGCGCGTAGCCGGGGCGGCGAATGCCGGCGGGGGTCGAGCTCGATGTACGGGGCCTGACGAAGCGATATTCGTCGCAGGTGAGCGTCGGGCCGATTTCGTTCGAGGTGCGCGAGGGCGAGTTCTTCTCGTTGTTGGGGCCGAGCGGTTGCGGCAAGACGACAACATTGCGCTGCATTGCCGGGTTTGAGACGTTGAGCGCGGGCTCGATATCGCTGCGCGGCGTGCGGCTCGACGACAGGCCGCCGCATCGCCGCGACGTCGGGCTCGTGTTCCAGAATTATGCGCTGTTCCCGCATCTTGATGTTTTCGACAATGTCGCCTTCGGCCTGCGGCTGCGGCGAGTTCCCACCGTGCAGACAAGGGAGCGGGTCGGCCGCATGCTGGAGCTCGTCGGCCTGCCCGAGATGGCCGGACGCTTCCCGTCGCAGCTTTCCGGCGGCCAGCAGCAGCGCATTGCGATCGCCCGCTCGCTCGTGCTCGAGCCGCGGATCCTGATGTTCGACGAGCCGCTCTCTAATCTCGACTTCAAGCTCAGGATCCAGATGCGCGACGAATTGCGCCGGCTGCAGCGCAGACTGGGCAAGACCTCGATCTACGTCACGCACGACCAGACCGAGGCACTGGCGCTGTCGGACCGCATCGCCGTGCTGTCGCACGAGAAAATCGAGCAGATCGGCACGCCGGCCGAGATTTACGAGCGGCCGGCGACCGCTTTTGTCGCCGATTTCATCGGCAGCTCCAATCTGCTCCAGGCGCGCATTGTCGAGCGCAACGAGCGCGGAACCGTCATCGAGACGCAAGGGGGGCTGCGGCTCTACTGCGCCGGCGGTGCCGTCGACAGCGCCGGCGGCGACATCTCGGTGCTGCTTCGCCCGGAGCGCATCCGGGTAGCCGTCGCGGGGCCTGCCGAAGAAGGAGAACCGAACCGGTTCCCGGCGCGGATCGCCGAAATCACCTATCTCGGCGAGGATCTGCACCTCAACCTCGAGCTGGCCGGCGGCCAATCGCTGCGCGCCGCGTTGAAGAACAGTATTGCCGCCGCCGGTCTCGCCCCGGCGCAGCAAGTGCACATCGTCGTCGACCCCGACGACATCCGCCTGCTGCACACCTGATGCGCGGCTCGGGTCAGCGAATGGGGCCACCACAGCCCTCTTCCGCCCCCTCCTTAACCCTCCCCCGCTTGCGGGGGAGGGAAGGGTGGGGGCGGCGGCCGCTCTGGGCGATCCTCGTCGGGCCCTATGCGCTCTATCTGTTGGTGCTGCTGATCGTGCCGTTTGCCAATGTGGCGCTGTTCAGTGTCCACGCCTATCGCCGACCAAAGTCGTCCTGCCCGAGCTGACATTTGCCAACTACCTGAAAATCTTCGATCCCTATTATGCGCGCCTCTTCGGCCGAACCCTGCGGCTCGGCCTCGTCACGACGGCGATCTGCGCCGTGCTCGGCTACCCGCTCGCCTATTTTCTGGCGCGGGCGCGCCCGCGCGTGCTGGCGCTCGGGCTCTTTCTGCTGATCATGCCCTTGATGGTCAGCACGGTAATCCGCGTCTTCGGCTGGATCGTCATTCTCGGCCGCAAGGGGATGGTCAACCAGGCGCTGGTCGCGGTCGGTCTGGAGCCGGTCAAGCTGCTCTACACCGAGACCGCCGTGGTGATCGGCCTCGTCAATATCTTCATGCCGTTCATGGTATTGCCGCTGATGGCGTCGATCGAGCGCATCCCGCCGAGCCTCGAAGAGGCGGCGCAAAACCTCGGCGCCAGCTGGCCTCAGATGTTTCTGCGGACGATCATGCCGCTCAGCCTGCCGGGTCTGATCTCGGGCTGCCTGTTGGTCTACAGCGTCTCGATCAGCGCCTTTGTGACGCCGGCGCTGATGGGCAGTCCGCGCGAGCGCATGGTCGGGCAGCAGATCTATGACGAGGTGCTCGTCTCGTTCAATTGGCCGAGCGCGGCGAGTCTGGCGATAACATTGGTCCTGTTCACTCTCCTCCTGCTGTTTGCGGCGCTCCGCGTCACCAGACGCGCCGGCCGCCTGGAGATCCGGCAGTGAGCGGCCGGACGCCGTGGCCGCTGCTGCCGTTCGTGGCCGTCGTCTATCTCGGTCTGCTCGCGCCGCTAGTCGTGGTCATCGCTGTCTCGTTCGGCCCCAGCGCCGCCTTTGCGTTCCCGCCGACGGGGCTGACCCTCCGCTGGTTCGAGGCGTTCTTCAACAGCAAACCCTTCGTCACCTCGTTCTTCCGCGTGAGCCTCGTCGTCGGCCTGCTCGCCGCGGTGCTCGCCACGACGCTCGGCACGGCGGCCGCGATTGGGCTGGTTCGCTTCCGCTTCACCGGCCGCGAGGCGTTCGAGACGTTTTTTCTGATGCCGCTGCTGGTGCCGGAGATCCTGGTGGGCGCCGCGCTCTACCTGTTTTATGCGCGCCTTGCAATCCACGCTTCCGTGCTGACATTGTTGTGGAGCCATCTGATCATCTGCACGCCCTATGTGATCCGCAGCGTCACTGCCGGCCTCGTGGGTATGGACCCGCGGCTCGAAGAGGCGGCGAAGAGCCTCGGCGCAACGCCGCTTCAGGCGTTCTTCAAGGTGACCTTTCCGCTCTTGCGGTCGAGCCTACTGTCGGGCGCGATATTCGCCTTCATCATCTCGTTCTCAGACATCAACCTGGCGCTGTTTCTTTCGGGGCCGGAATCGACAAGCCTGCCGGTCCATCTGTTCTCGCAAATCCAGTGGGAGGGCGACCCGACGATCGCCGCCGCATCGTCATTGCAAATCGTCATCATCGGCGCGCTGATCTTACTGGTGCAGCGGATCTTCCGATTGCGGCTGATGGTCTAAGACGTGTCGCTGTCGCTCCGCGAAAGCACGTGTCAATGGACTCGAGGAAGGGCTGCATCCGGTCGTGCGTTCTTCGAGACGCGCCCCTCGAGTGCTCCTCATGATGAGGCAAGTATTTGATGTAATTAATAAACCTCCTCGTCCTGAGGAAGCCGCGCAGCGGCTGTCTCGAAGGATGCGCTGCAGTCGGCCAGCTGGATTTTGATTCCGGGGAATCAGGCTTCGACGATGTCGGCTTTGGTGCTGTCGACGAAGGCGAGGACCTCGGCCCGCTCCGCGGCCGGCACTTCGAACGTCGCGAGCGTCGTGTTGAGATGGCCGAGAAAGGCTTGCCAATCCGCTTCGCTGATCCGCATCCCTTGATGCGACATCTTCATGTCGCGGCCGGAGTAATACATCGGGCCGCCGGACGATGCGCAAAGGAAATTGATCAGCGACTGCTTCTCGCGGGCAATGCTGTCGCCCGCCCGATGCTGCCAGAAGCGCCGGAGCAAAGAGTCGGACATCAATCGCGGCAACAAATCGTTGCAGACCGCGGCGATCGCGTCGTAGCCGCCCAGCCGCTGGTACAGGGATTTTCCGTTTTCCACAATTTGCTCCCCAAAGATAGCCTCGCGGGCATCCTATCCGGTTCTGGCGGGCAGGTCGATCGTCGGCGGGCGGCGCGCCATCAGCGCCGCCGCGACGCCGAGCCCGGAGAGCGCGGCGAAGCAACGCAATGACAGCACGTAATTGCCGGTCCAGTCGTGCAGCGCGCCCGAAAGCAGCGGACCCGCCGCCTGCGCCAGCACCTGCGCCGACAATGCGACACTGCGGATCGACGCGAAATTGGCGCGCCCGAAATAATCGGCCCAGGCGATCGGCAGCAATGTCAGGAGACCGCCAATGCCAAAGCCGAACAGGGCGGCGGCGACATAGCCCTGCGCGGACGACGATATGCCGACCATGAGCAATGCGGCGCCGGCGAGAACGACGCCGATTGCCGCCAACGGGTAGCGGATCGGCAGTGAGCGCGGCAGAAAACCGCAAGCCAGGCTCGCCACCGCCGACATCAGCGAAAAGGTGCTGACGATCGCAGCGGCGACTGTCGGCGCGACGCCGCGCTCGATCAGATGCGCCGCCTGGTGCAGGCTGACGCCGGCCTGCACCGGATAGACCAGCACCGTGTAGAGCAGCAGCAGCCAGAAGGCCGCGGTCCTGATCGCCTGCTGGCGCGAGAAGCTCGCCTCGGCGAGATCCGCGCGGACGGCCGGTGTGGCAGAGACACGGGTAGCGCGCCCGTCGGGATACAGTCCCATGTCTTCCGGCCGGCGCACCATCAACAGCCAAACCGGCAGAAACCCGACCAGCAAT
>Ga0126378_10002116_pt1 | contig 14694 bp, 11 predicted proteins | sample PanSoiMetPlot_23_FD_92587 | JGI IMG/M metagenome (GOLD analysis project Ga0126378, IMG submission 92587) | Tropical forest soil microbial communities from Panama - MetaG Plot_23 | ecosystem: Environmental > Terrestrial > Soil > Tropical forest > Bulk soil | place: Panama | collected 2016-02-17 | reverse complement strand
GACGATTTCACCCAGGCCCGTTTCGTAATGCTCAGCAGCGCGGACCATGAACATCAACTGCCGATTGTAGTCGGTGACCGTGAGGCCGACGCGATTATGCGAGCGCTGCAGGGTATACAACTCGAGCGCCCGTTTACGCACGACCTGATGAAGGCGATCATCCAGGCGAATGGCGAACAGGTCGATTGCGTCTCGATCTCAGACCTGCACGATGAGGTTTACTACGCGACGATTTATATGAACGGCGGAAAAACCAAGATCGACAGCCGACCCAGCGACGCGATCGCGCTCGCGGCGAATCTCGGCGCGCCCATTTTCGTCGCTTCGAAGCTGTTCGAAAATGAGCCGGCGCCCGCAATCGGTGCCAGGTCGGCGCCGCGCACGGTAACCGCGATGGGAATCACGGTTGAAGAACTCACCCCGCCGCTGGCGCAATATTTTCACGCTTCCCAGGGCGTGCTCATAGCGGACCTCGACGCAAGCGCGGCGAAGAGCGGGATAGAGCGCGGCGACATCATTACCCAGGTGGGGCTGCACGCGGTCGCCAGCCCCGCGGAGTTCGCAAGAGAGGCGAACACCGAAGCGGGAAGGACGGTGGTGCTGAGGGTCAGCCACGACGGCGCCGAGCACAACGTCTCGTTTGCCCGCTAATCAGTCCATCAGGTTGGAATTGTCGCACATCTCGTAGTTGTCGTGGCCGTAATAGCGCACGCAGAATTCGGTCAGTCGCTCCAGATTGGTCATCACGTCGTGATAGCGGAGACAGCCGTGCGCGTAGATGCTGAGGCTGCTGCCTGTGGCTCCGCTCAGCTGCGCAAACTTGGCTGCGAGGTCGGTGCCGAGCGGGAAAGTGAACGGCTCGCCGGGGGGCCCTGCCACCATGAACGGATTACGGATGAGATTCGTCTCGGGACAACCGGTGAACTGTTTGTCGGCCGATTGATCGCCAAAAACAAACTCAACCGAAACCGCCAGAGCTTTGGCCGGAGTCCTGCCCAGATTTTCCACGGTCAGTGAGAATTCCGGAGCCCCTGGCTGGCGCGCATTGGGAAGCGAATAGACGAACTTGAGCGTAGGGATGTCGAGCCACGCACGAACCGTAGCGATGCTGGCGTCGGCGCTCTGCTGGGCCAAGCGTGCGGACAGGATGGCCACCCGCAGGGCGGCCAGTGAGATCAGCGCGTAGACCGCGGTGAACGCCACCAGCCAAAAATTGAAACTCTGCCAGACATGCCTGCGCCGCAGGTGCTCGGTCGGCGATGATGAGTGGGCGGCCGCGGGAGTCGGCGACGTCATCGATAACTAGCCCTCAAAGCACGGGTCGTTCGAGGCGGCGTCCCGGAGGCCGGGTCGCTTCATGTTCGTGCTTCACTGGTTCGTGCAGGGCCTGAATTGTGTTTTAGGTTGCGTCGCAAAACAAGCTCGGCCATAACCCAAGAAAACACTGAAAAAGTGCTGGGTGGTGGGACAACGCGACGGCGACAGTCACACGCGGCGAATCAGAACCGACCGCAGGAATCGCGGGTCGATTTCCTTGCCCAGTTCGGCGAAGTCTTCCTCGAGCACGTTCAGACAAGAATTCACGAAATCCGCGCTGGCCAGGCGCGTGGCGTCATCCAGGTGTTCGCGTATGAGTTGCTGAACCGACGCGCGGAACGACTCGCTGAGTCTTCCCGGTCTACCGTTGCGTACGATGATCGCGCCGCGCAGCGCGGAGAGCCGAGATGATTCGATCGGGTCCGGCACCAGTAGGCCATCGAGGGCGTGGCGAGCCAAGGACGTCAAAAGGATCTGGCTGAGGCGAACTTCACGGGCGGCGACCTCTGCGCGGAAAGCAGCGGAGGCTATATCGATGTCGAGCAAGGCGCAGAACAGGGTCGGCATCGCGTCAACCTCGTCGAGAATTGCATAGCTCAGGTGCAGATCGCGCATGCTGCGGAAATCGCGCATTGCCACTGCACCGGTTCCATCGAGGGTCGAATAAAAGCGCGGAAACCGCGCCAGAAAGCCGGCAATTGCCTCGCGATAGGGCGAGTCCAGATGGAAAACCTGCCGGGCGTTTTGCGGTTTGAGCCCGAGCAGTTCGAGGGTGTGTTCGGTGCGCTTGCGCAGATCGATCGTGAGACTCACACCGAGGCGGAACAGATGCTTGAGATGGGTATCGCGCAAATGCTCGATCGCATTAGGCAGATCGCCTCCCGCAAGATTTTCCAGGCCGAGATTCAGGTAATGATGGGTAGTCGCGATCGCTTCCCGGACCGCGTCCAGGTCGCCGAAATCAACGGCCCGCGCAACCAGCACCTGGTTTGAAACCATCGCCATCTCGCTGCGCAGCTGTCGCTTGCCCTCCGCCGCAAAGCCTGCGGTCAGGGCGGCGTTGAGCAGCGAATTGTCGCCGTCGGCGATGACTGGAGCAGCGTCGGGCGGAACGACCTCTTCGTCGCCGAGCAGGTCAGCGCGGCTGGGTTTTTCGTAGCGCTCGCGAATCGCCATGAAGTCGCGGGGATTCAGGTAGGCGAATACATCCTGCGCTTCGAAGTAGTCGGGGAATCCGCGGTCGCTGAGCCGCGCGCGGCGGAACTGGTAGGCCTGTTCCTCCAGTTCCGCTTCCACTCCCCAATAGACCTCCTCCATCAGGCCGGCAAAGTACTTGTATTCGCGTTCAAACGCTTCTTCGAGAAAATCGCCGATCGCGGAGGTGATGTCGTCGTTGCGGATAAACTCGATAAGGTAGTGCTCGTCGAACTGCACGTACCGATTCGAGGGAGGGTCCGCTGACAGCGAGGGGTCCTCGAGGCGATGCACCTTGATGTAGCCGCGCAGGAGCAGCGCGACGATCTCCATGTCGAGTTCCATCAGACCGTCGGCCATCCGCTTGCGGCCGGCTTCGGCGAGAGACTCGATCCATTCACGCATTCGGCCGAAGTTGGGACGGTCCTTGTTCCAGCAGTCCAGATCGAACAGCGACTTCACCTGCTCGGGGAGAGCGAGGCTCAGCAAATCGCTCGCGTCGGCGGAGCCGATTTCCTTGAGCGTGTAGAACAAAGTCTCGGGCGAGAACGATTGGACCAGTCGCTCGGCTTCGGGAGCTGAGAGGATCAGGTCACGCTTCTGCCGGGCCGGAAGGCCATACAGGAATTCCAGCTTTGCCTGGAAGGGCAGATTGAGAAATTCTGATTGATCCCGGCTCGGCATAACACGCGGGCCCCGGCGGCACGCCGCCGTTTGCGATCAATACCTCGCGACCCGCAGATCGCGCAATGCGGGCTCGGAAAAATGCGCGCTTTCGAACGCTTTTCTGGTCGGCTAGGTTCTGCTAGCGGCAGGTCACGCAGGCGCAGTTATGGTTAACAGTCAAGCCAGGCGCGTAGTCCTTACTATCGCGGGGAGCGACCCGGGTGGGGGCGCGGGAATTCAGGCCGACCTGAAAACCTTTGCTGCGCTCGGCGTCTATGGATATTCGGCCATCACCCAGATTATCGCGCAGAACAGTTCGACGGTGCGAGAAATCGAGCGGGTCTCTCCTCGGATGATAGCGCGCCAAGTCGAGTTGCTTGCCCAAGAACGCCGTCCCAATGAGATCAAGGTCGGAGCGCTGGGCGACGGCGCGGCGGTGCGCAGCGTCGTGCGAGTATTCGAGAATCTGCGCCTTGAGGCGCCGGTCGTCGATCCGGTCATCGTGTCGAGCGCGGGGGTGAGGCTGCTCGATCGCGCCGGTGAAGCGGCCCTGGTGAAGTACCTGATTCCGCTCGCCAAAGTAGTCACGCCCAATATTGCCGAAGCACAGGCACTGACCGGAATTCGCATTACCAGCGATGCGCAGATGCGTGCGGCGGCGCAGCGGTTAGTCCTGATGGGTGCGCGGGCGGTGGTTATAAAAGGTGGGCACCGCGGGGGCAGCGAGTCATCGGACCTGTTGTTTGATGGCCACCACCTGCGTTGGCTACGGGCGCGGAGAATCGCCGGAGCCGCGGCGCATGGGACTGGATGCGCTTTTTCAGCGGCGATTGCCGCATACCTGGCGCGCGGGGTTGAGTTGGAAACGGCGGTGAGCGCTGCCAAGCGCTATGTGACCGCTGCCCTCAAGCAATCCTTTAAGTTTAGAGGAGGGCGTTCATTGCTGGAGCATTTTGTAGGTCCCCGCAGGCGCGAGACGTGAATTCCGGGATCGCGCCCGTCAAGTGAAGATCTGGAGCCAAGACCGGTGCCCGCGCCTCCCGGATGACAAGGTTGCGGTGGCGCCTAAGGGCCGTCAGCAGCGCCGAAGTATTTAAAGAACTGCTTTAAGCAGGATCTACGGTTGCGCGCTGTGGCAGCATCACCAGGTAGTGCCGGGAGACCAAGGCGCCGGCCAGGACGATAAGGACGATTGCCGCGTCGACGGCTGGCGCGCCTTTGGAAAGCGCGCAGAGGACGATGGGCAGTCCCAGGCCGACCACGATGAAAACCGTGTAGTGTAAACCTACGCGCAACGCCGTGCTGTGACTTCCGAGGTCGCTTAGGTGGCCTGCCATATCGACGCGACCCAGGGTGTGGCGGACCGCAAGGGCGTTGAGCACTAGCAGCCACATCAGGATGAAGCGCAGGATACGCGCGGCGCCCCAGTCGCCGGCACTGGAGGCGATGGCAAGCAACATCGCGGCTCCCATCGATATGCCCGAGAGCACGAAAGCGGCCCCGAGCCATCGCATGGTACGCCAGCCCGGCTGCGCAGTGGTGCTGAACAGGACGCCTTTATAGGCGGCGGCGATGAGTGCCGGAATCAGACCTACGATCGCGATAATCTGCAACACGGCGCTGGGCAGATTCAGAATCGAGGCCACGAACGCGAGAAAGGCGATGACAGCAAAAGCCCCGATCGTCCATACCCCGACTGACATCGGAGAGCTCGGTTTGAAAACTCGAAGCATGTGATGAAAGCGCGCGGGGTCCCCCAGGTCTACGATCAGGCACACCAGATCGGCGAGCATCAGCGGAAAGACCGCGTAAAACGCGGTCCGCGCGATCGCATTCATTTCACCGGGTCGAAGCAGCACGAACAATGCGGCCAGCGCAAACGTTCCTGACGCCAGCGAGAGCAGAAAGGTGTCGGCCGTGATCCATCCGTGCCAGGGCGGCACTTTGGTGAAGATGCGAGGCGCGGCGGCGGTTTCAGAACGCATGATTCAGCAGCGTTGCGGCGATGATGGCGATCGCGAGCAGAGTTGCGAAAGCCGCGCGAAGGTAGTCGCCGCGCAGGTGGAGCTGCGGTCGCTCAGGTTCACTCGGCAGTCCGTAGCGCTCGGGACGATCGAGGAGAAGAAAAAAAGCGTTCAACGCGGAATACGAAGCCGTGGGTGATTCTCCGTACAGGTAGGCCGCGGAGACGCCGCGCGCCACAAGTTCCTCGACCCGCGAGTGCGCGCGCGTGCGCAATTCGTCGACGGGTCCGAACTGAATCGATCCGGTCGGGCACGCCTTGGCGCACGCCGGAGTCATGTCGTCGCGCTGGCGGTCGTAGCACAGGGTGCATTTGTGCGCGTGACCATCGATCGGACTGCGCGCGATCACTCCGAACGGACAAGCCGCCACGCAGTAGCCGCATCCGTTGCAGATATCGTTTTGCACGTAGACGTTGGAAAACTCGTTGATGATGAGCGCGCCGGTGGGGCACGCGATCGCACAGGGCGCCGCGCTGCAGTGTTTGCAGACGTCGCTCATCATGAGCCATCGTCCCGCGGGACCCTCGTTCAGCAGCGTTTCAGGGCCGACCGCCGCCGGGGCGGGGTGTTGCGCTGCGGGTTCGGGAAACTGCTCCACGAAGGTCACGTGGCGCCACGTGGTGGCCGACAACATGCGGGTATTGTCGTAGCTGTTACCGGTAAAATGGAACCCGTCGGAGGGAAGCTGATTCCATTGCTTGCAGGCAACCTCGCACGCCTTGCAGCCTATACAAAGACTAGTGTCGGTAAAAAATCCGGTCGCCGTGCGCGCAGCGGGAGGGGTGGGGCGCCTAAATGGGTAGAGCAGGTCTTGCAGGAGGCCCATCGATGGCCATTCTAGCGGGTCCCGCTGCGACTTGTAATTCGCGCGTGCGTCAGCCGCGATGGCGCAGCCCCCACCATTGCAAGCGGCCTTCCGGCTGTGCCCATCGCGGCGTCTGCGGAATCGGTTGCGGACGGTTCGCGCGTGGCGCGACTTCCACTGCCACCGCGGATTTGCGATTCGTCAGCCGGCCGCTGCGCACGCTGCAGGAGAACGCTTTCGCCTCGTGCATCCCCACGTTGGGGTCAGCCAGCAACGCGGTGAGATCGTTAGCGATCGCGCCGACGGTTTCGCCGGCATAGCCCCAGTGAATAGGCAGGCCGATTTGATGAACGATTCGGTTACCGACCCTGAGCGGGCGGATTCGCCGGGTGACCATGGCGCGCGCTTCGATTTCGCCGCGCGGAGTAGAAACCACCATCCACCCGCGATGTTGAATGCCCTGCTCTTCAGCGAGTTCCGGGCTCAACTCGACGAACATCTCGGGCTGGAGCTCGTTGAGCCAGCTGTTGAAGCGGCTCATCGGTCCCGAAAGGTAGTGCTCGGTCAGACGATAAGTGGTGGCGACGAACGGAAAATTGGGATCGACGCCAAGCGCGAGCCGATTTAACTCGCTGGGATATTCACGCAGGGTGGGGTTACTCTGCGTCTTGTATAGGGGGTTTGCCAACACCGATTCGCGCGGCTCGAAGTGTGCAGGGAGCGGGCCATCTCTTACGCCGAACGGGGCGTATAACCATCCGCGTCCATCGGGGTGCATGATAAACGGCGCGTCACCGGCGATCGCTTGCATGTCGCGGGCCCCGACCGGCGGTCGATAAGTAGGGGGCTTGGCGGGTTCGAAGTCGGGAACGTCATTGCCGACCCAGCGTTGTTGCAGCTCGTCCCACCAAACCAGTCGCTTGCGCTCGGACCACGGACGCCCGTCCGGATCCGCCGAAGCGCGGTTGTACATCACGCGTCGATTGGCCGGCCACGCAAACGCCCAATCGGGATATGCGGATCCGACGATTCGGGGGTCGCGCGAGCGTGCCCGATTGCGGTCGTCTTGCGGGAAAACACCGCCGTAGATCCAGGCACCGCACGCCGTCGATCCGTCATCGCGAAGCTCGTGGAAACCTGAGAGCAGGACCCCGTCGCTTACCCGTCGCCCGTTGATCTCCTTGAGCACCTTCTCGATGTCCGGCTCGTCGGCGATGCGGCTCACGGTGCCGTCCGGGAGGCGCTCGGGGTGATCGCGGTCATAATTCCAGGTAAGGTTGCGGACCGGCGCATCCCGTTTGAGCGTGGAATCGCGGTACAGCTCTTTCACCCGCTTGCCAAGCTGAAAGAGGAACCATGCGTCTGAGCGGCAGTCGCCCGGTGGGTCGACCGCCTTCTCGTGCCACTGAATCAGCCGCTCGGTGTTGGTGAAGGTCCCGTCCTTTTCGGGGATCGAAGCGGCCGGCAGGAAGAACACCTCGGTCTTGATCTTTCCAGGATCATCGATGCCGGGGTCCGCGTACCAGAAATTGGCACTTTCATGCTCAAACCAATCCCGCACCACCAGCCAGTCGAGATTGCGCAGCGCGGCGCGATTGAGTTCCGCGTTGGGAGCGCCCGCAGCCGGGTTCTGGCCAATCAGAAACAAGCCGCGGATGTCGCCCTGATACATCTGGAAAAACGCGGCCAACTGCGAGTAGTCGTCGTCCCGCTTCGGCAGCCACGCATATCCGAACTCGTTCTCAGGAGTGGCGGCGTCGCCATACCAGGCTTTGAGGAGGCTTATCAGCAAGCGCGGCAGATATGCCCAGTACCCGGAGAATGCTTCCTCCTGCCAAAAGCCCGCGGCACAGTTGTTCAGCGCGTATCCAAATCCTCGTCCGTACTCGAGATACTTTGCGAGCGTCACGTGTTCCGCGACGGCAGCAGGTTGCGGGATATAACCGGGGAGCAGGTGGTAGAGCGTCGGGATATCGGTTGAACCCTGGATGCTGCAATGGCCGCGCATTGCCATGATCCCCCCGCCCGGACGTCCGATGTTTCCGAGCAGCAGCTGGATTATGGCAGCCGCGCGAATCATCTGAACCCCGGTCGAATGCTGGGTCCAGCCGAGCGCGTAGACAATCGAGCTGGTGCGCTCGCGGCCCGAGTTACGCGCGAGCGATTCGGCGACGCGGATCACCTCGGCGGAGGAGCATCCGCAGATCTGCGCGACGGCCTCTGGGGTGTAGCGCGAGAAATGGCGGCGCAGAACCTGAAAAACGCATCGCGGATGCCGCAGGGTCGGATCCTGCTCGGGCTTTCCCTCCCCACCCGCAACACTGTACCCCCACACTCCCGGTTCGGCGTCGTAACGGCTGGTGGATGGATCAAAGCCGGCAAAGAAACCATCGCCTTCATCAGCGTCGGTGTAGCTCTCCGCGACAATCGTGGCGGCGTTGGTGAAGCGCAACACGTATTCCTGAAACCATAGGTCGTGCTCGAGCAGGTAGTTGATGATTCCGCCCAGAAACGCGACGTCGGAACCGGCCCGAATCGCGATGTAGACATCCGCCATCGCGGAGGTACGCGTAAACCTCGGATCGACGTGAATCAGCTTGCCGCCGGCTTCGCGCGCTTTCAGGACCCAGCGGAAGCCGACCGGATGCGCTTCCGCCATGTTGGATCCCATGATCAGCACGCAATCGCTGTTGGCGAGATCGCGCTGAAAGGTGGTCGCCGCGCCGCGTCCGAAGGAGGCGCCCAGACCGGGCACCGAGGCGCTGTGTCAGATGCGAGCCTGGTTTTCGACCGCGAGAATGCCCAGCCCGCCGGTGAGGAGTTTCTTGATCAGATAGTTTTCCTCGTTGTCCAAGGTCGCGCCGCCCAGGTGCGCGATGGTCTTGAGGTGATTGACTTCCATTCCGTCGGGGGACCTTTCGATGAAATCGCGGTCGCGGGTGTCTTTCACCAGATGTGCGATGCGGTCCATGGCCCAATCGAGCGGACGCTGCTCCCAGCGGTCGCGGTAGGGCGCGCGGTACATGACCCGGTTTATCCGATGAGGATTTGAGACCAGCTGGAAAGTATTTGCGCCCTTGGGGCACAGCGTGCCCTCGTTAATTGGGCTTTCCGGGTCGCCCTCGATATCGATGATCTCGCCGCCCTTGGTGTACACGTTCTGGCTGCATCCCACGGCACAGTAGGGGCAAACGCTGTGCGATTTAGTCGCGCCGCGCAGACGAGAATGCTTGTGAGTCGTATCGGGACTGATTGCCTGGCGATCCATCGATGCTTCCTCCGGAGGTGCACGCTCTTCGGGGGCAATGATAATCTACCATAGTGGCGGATTTTGGCAGCAAGAAAACCCTGGAGCACGCTACGCTGCAATGGCGCGCCTTAAGCTTCAGGAGTGGGCGGGATCTGCTGGCGGTCGAGGAACCGCTGGAGATTCGTCTGGCCGGGCGCCGCTTCACGGTTACGATGAGGACCCCGGGCCATGATGAGGAGCTGGTCGCGGGATTTCTTTTCACCGAAGGATTTGTGAGTGCTGGCAATGAGATTAGCGAAATTCGGCGGGTGCGCGGAAGTGCAGGAAGGCCGGAGGCCAATGTCATCGACGTCATTCTGCAAGTGCCGGTCGAAGACTTACGCGAACGGCTGCAACGCAACTTCGCGATGACCTCCAGTTGCGGACTGTGCGGCAAGACCTCCATCGAGGCGATTGAAAGAAGAATCGCGCCGCTTTCCCGCGGCAACGCCGTGCTCGAGGCATCGGTACTGATGAGCCTGAGTGCCAAAATGCGTGCCGCGCAGACAATTTTTGCCGACACCGGAGGAGTCCACGCTGCCGCCCTCTTTGATCTGTCCGGAGCTCTGCGCGTGCTGCGCGAAGACATTGGGCGCCATAACGCGGTCGACAAGCTGGTCGGGTGGGCGATGGGTCGGAACGCGCTGCCGCTCGGCGATTCGCTGGTGATGGTGAGCGGACGGCTGAGCTTCGAAATAGTCCAGAAGGTGGCGGCCGCTGGGGCACCGCTCCTGGCGGCAGTCTCGGCGCCCTCGTCGCTGGCGGTGGAATTGGCGGAGCACCTCGGAATTACTCTGCTGGGATTTCTGCGCGACGGCGCGTTCAACGTGTACACGCATCCCGAGCGCGTGATTATGCCCGCGTGCGGTGGGACTTAGCTCGCCAGCACAACACCCTCATGTTGCGCCAAGTGTAGAATGATTTGCGACTACTTGAGCGGCCCTGAACCGGGGCGATAATCTAGGAGACAATGCCGGAGACCCAGTATCTGTCGCGCAAACGCGCGCTGGATAGGATCGCCCAGGAAAAACTGCTCTACGAGCGGCGTTCGGGGGGCGAGGTCTCGGTATGCGTAATCTACCCGAACCTCTACCGGCTGGGGATGGCCAATCTGGGCTATCAGGCCATCTTCCAGATCTTTGACTCACATCCGTCCATCGATGCAGAGCGTGCGTTCTTGCCGGACCCCGACGAGCGCGCTGCACTGCGGGCGGGGAGCGGGCGCCTGTCGTCCTTTGAGCGCGGGCGAGCGTTGTCGGATTTCGACATTCTCGCTTTCTCGGTCGCCTTCGAGACCGACTATCTGAATGTTCTCGGCGTGCTGCGGATGTCGGGGATTCCGCTCACCCGCTCCGAGCGCGCGGGCAGGAACTTTCCGCTGATTTTGGCGGGCGGCTCCGCCATCTTTCTGAACCCCGAGCCGGTCGCGGAGTTCGTCGATCTGTTTTTGATTGGCGAAGGTGAGGAGATGGTGCCCGAGTTCCTGGCGCGGTTTCTTGCTACAGCCCGCGATCCCGCTCGGCTGGCAGCGCTGGCCGAGGTCCCCGGGGCCTATTTGCCGGATTACTTCCATCCCGAGTATGCCGACGACGGGCGGCTTGCAGGAGTTGGTTATTCAGGCCCGGCCAAACCGACCGTCAGCAGGCGTCTGATCCACGACCTCGATCGCTACAACACTTCTTCGCTGATTCTCACTGAGGAATCGGTCTTCGGTGATATGTTCCTGGTCGAAGCTAGCCGCGGATGCCAGTGGGGATGCCGGTTTTGTGCGGCGGGGTTCATGTATCGTCCGATCCGTTATCGGTCGCCCGACAAGCTTGAAGCCGAAGCGCGGCGCGGACTTGGAGAGCGCCGGGTTATCGGGCTGGTCGGCGCGGAAATGGCCAGCGTGCCCGGAGTTGCCCAGCTGGCGGAGCGGGTTGCCGATGCGGGTGGCCGATTGTCGCCGTCTTCCCTGAAAGCGGATTGCATTTCGCCTCAACTCGCGGCTGCGCTCGGACGCAACGGCGCGCGAAGCGTGACGGTGGCGCCCGAAGCCGGCAGCGAGCGGATGCGCAGGGTGATCAACAAGAACCTGAGTGAGGAGGAAATTTTACGCGCCGCGTCGATGATGGTCGGTGAGGGGGTGGAAAACCTGAAGCTCTATTTCATGGTAGGGCTTCCCGAGGAAGGTGACGAGGACGTGCTTGCGATAGCGCTGCTCACCGCGAAGATTCTCGAACGCGCGCGGGTGGCGCGCCAGCGCGTCGGGCATGTGACCGTGTCGTTGAATCCCTTCGTGCCCAAACCGTGGACCCCGTTCCAATGGGACCCGATGGACGATCCGCGCACCACCCGCCGGAAGATCGCGCTGCTCCGGGCCGAGCTGGGGCGCCTCGGCGCCGACCTGGACGCGGAGTCCCCACGCGAGGCGTACTTTCAGACCCTGGTTTCGCGGGGTGACCGTCGCGTGGGCGCGATTCTCCGGCGCCTTACCGAGAGGAACTGCGAATCGCCGGGCGAGATCTGGAGCGAACTCAAGCTTATTCGCCGCGAGGCCGAGACTGGTCGTGGTCCGCTGCCGAATCCCGATTTCTACGTGACGCGCCGATACGGGTATGACGAGGTCTTGTCCTGGGACTTCATCGATCATCACATTCACAAATGGTTTCTGCTGTCGGAACGCCGCAAGGCTCACTATGAGCATCAGACCAAACCTTGCGACGTGCACCGATGCACGGTGTGTGGCGCATGTTGAACGACTGTGGCGGTGGAGGGGAGAGGCGATGGAAGCCGGGCGTGGAACGATCCGAACGCTAGCGACAGCGATCCTAACGGCAACGCTGCTATACGCGAACTGCTGGACGGCTCGGGCGCAGGTAAACGAATCCGACGTGCCGGAGACCACGGTTGTGCCCGCCGAGGAGAGTCCGCCACGACGAGAGAATCCCCCGTCACGACCAGCGTCCAAGCAGGCATCGGCTCCCACGGGCAACCCGGAAGGAGCGCCGAGCAAATTCGATGTCGAGCCAGCGCGTGCGGTGGTCAAATTGAACAACGACACCGCCGTCCTTGCCAAGCCCGACAAGGCGAGCAAGCAAATCGAAAAGGCGCAAGCGGGAAAGTTCATCGACGTTACCGGTTCGACGCACTATTTTCTGCAAGTGAAACTCAAATCGGGAGAGACTGGTTATATCGACCCGGCGGCGGCCCAGTTGGTGAAACCGACCGACAAGATTTTTACGCTGACCTCCGATTCTGCGGTGCTCGAAAAACCCAACAAGTGGTCGAAGAAGGTGTCCGAGGTCCACAAGGGACACAACGTTCACGTGATCGGCGTGGCGCTCGACTACACGAGGATCAGAATGAAGAGCGGGCTCGAGGGCTACGTACCGATGAGCGCGCTGGAATAGCTTTTAAGCCGCAAGTCGGCGGATCTCCGGTTCAGGGTTGGCGATTGTATCCAGTCAGGGTCCGTTCCACCCTGGGCATGACCTACCCCTAAAGAACACACTCGACGCTTCCGAAACTCATGGCTATAAGACACTAGCGCGCCACCTGGACTGAACTGGGCGTTGCCGGGGGAATCTAACGATGACCGCTCGCGAACGGCAGGGATGGATCCTCGTGGCGAGTCTGTTCGTCACGTTGTTCCTGGTATTTGGCTCCGGCTACAACACCACGAGCCTGTTTTTTCCTCAGCTGCTGAGACACTTCGGATGGAGCCATACACGCACCGCCTCGTTGACCAGCGCGCTGGCACTATCGGCAGGACTTAGCGGGCCGCTGATCGGCATTCTTCTGGACCGGCTGGAAGCCCGGATCGTGATGCTAGTCGGTATCGTAATGACCGCGGCCGCCTTTCTGATCGCCAGCCGCGCCGAGTCGTTCCCGATAATGATGGCCGCCTATCTCCTCCTGGGAATCGGAATAGCTGCGGCAACGCTGCTGCCCGCAGCACTTATCGTCGCCAACTGGTTTGGCGCGCGCCGCGGCATTGCCATGGGTCTCACCTTTGCCGGAACGTCGCTGGGTGGCGCGGTCATGACGCAGGTGGGTAATTTCGCAATTCTCGATCTGGGCGGATGGCGCGCAGCGTATGTAACCCTGGCGGCGCCGATGCTGGTGATCGCTCTTCCGCTGGTAGTCTTGCAGGTGCGGAGTCGTCCACCCGAGGCGACCAAAGAAGACTTCCAGGCGTCCAGCGATGCGCTGCCTGGACTGGAACTGGGCCAGGCGTTTCGTACCCGGTCATTCTGGATGGTTTCCGCCGCGCAGTTTTTGTTTGCCTGTTCAGCGGCCGGTGCTGGGCTGCATCTCATTCATCACCTGATTAACCTTGGTTACTCGCAGACTGCCGCAGCCCGAGCGATGGGTCTGGTCTTCGTATGCGCTTCGATCGGTAAACTTGGGATGGGGTTGTTTTCGGACCGGGTAAGCTCGCGCGTGGCATTGACCGTCAATTTCATCGGCGCCGCGCTCGGAATCGCCCTGGTCTTTGGGGCCGCCAATCGGGCTATGCTGGCTCTGTTCATCCTGGTCTTTGGACTCACTCTGGGTGCACCGCTGGTGCTGATTCCGCTTTTGCAAGCGGATTCGATGGGTCTGAAACGTTTTGGATCGATAGGCGGAATCGCCGGCATCTTCAATACCTTGGGCGCGGCGGTAGGTCCGTTCGGGGCCGGGGTCATCTTTGATCTGTCCGGCGGGTACTACGCCGCCTTTGACACGTTCATCGTGATGAATATTCTCGGCGCGATCGCGACCCTGGCCTGTCTGAATCTGGCAACCGAGGAGGCGCGGCTGGCGCGTCGCATGCGCACATCACAGGAAGTTCTGGCGGGTTCTCAAGCATCGTAGACGGTCGCATGATTTTTACCGGAGTAGCACCCGCGTTGGCGGCCGCCGCGCTGCTCGGGTTTCGGCACGGCGTAGACTACGATCACGTTGCGGCGATCGCAGATCTTGCCGGAGCGGCCAAGCGTCCCGCCCAGGCAGTCGGGCTCGCGGTGCTCTATGGATTGGGACACTCGACCATCGTCACCGTGCTGGGCGCCATTTCGGTCTGGTTTGGAAGGGTGCTGCCCGAGGGATCCGACCAAATTCTCGAGGGTGCGGTGGGGTGCACGCTGATCGTGCTGGGCGCCTATGTCCTGAGCGCGATATTCCGCGGCGCGCCGGAGGCTCGCCCCGCGACGCGCTTCGAATTGATCCGAAGTGCAGGAAGGTGGACCACGAAGACGTTGATCGCAACAACGCCCTCCTCCCGGCCAGCGCCGATAAATCAACCGCCGGGTCCGCGAACTGCGTACAGCGTGGGCATCATCCACGGCATCGGCGCGGAAACCCCGACCCAGCTCGGCTTGTTCGTGTTGTCCGCTGGTGTCGGAGGCTGGGCGAGCGGTTTTCTGTGCGTGCTG
>Ga0126378_10002115_pt1 | contig 14696 bp, 13 predicted proteins | sample PanSoiMetPlot_23_FD_92587 | JGI IMG/M metagenome (GOLD analysis project Ga0126378, IMG submission 92587) | Tropical forest soil microbial communities from Panama - MetaG Plot_23 | ecosystem: Environmental > Terrestrial > Soil > Tropical forest > Bulk soil | place: Panama | collected 2016-02-17 | reverse complement strand
TCGGCTGACGCCCGATTAGCAGGAACCACGCCTGGAGGCCGGCATCGAGCAGACGGTCGCCGATCAATCCCGGGTGCGGACGAAGATCGACACCATGTGCGAGATCCGCACCCCGGTCGACACCAAGGAGGTCGCACCCCAACGAGGTCGCGGCCGGGCACCCGGAGGTGGGCACCAGGCATTTTGGGGAGGCTCAGGTGTGGGACCGCGTGTCGTAGTTGGCCGCCACCGGTCGAGGCCTATTGGCCTCGGCTCGCCCTAGTGAGCAGGCGTCGAGTCGCGCCGCTCGCTGGTGCACAGGGCGGGCAGACCGTGATACCAGCCGCCCACGTGGAAGTGCAGACCATCGGCGTCCCTTACGAACCAACAGCCCTGGCCAACCCCATATCCCCCAAGCCTGGCAGCCGCGGCGGCAGGCGCGTTCGTGAGGGCGAGCGCGCCGTAACCAGTGAGAAGGGCTGCTAGAGCTGCCAACCCAGCGAGTAGAAGGCGCTTGCGGGGCCGTGCCCCAGCCGCGGCCGCGCCGGCTAGAGCTCGTGCATGGAGATCGCGCGGCGGCTGCAAGTCCATTGCCCGGAGGCGTGACTCGATATCGGTCATGACTGCTACTCCCGTGGTGACAGCTCGGCCCGGAGCCGGTCTAGCGCCCGACGAATAAGCATGCTCGTGCCGGCCTCAGAGACACCCAGCATGGCGCCGATGGCACGCAACTCCAGGTCCGCGCCGTAGCGCAACGCAATGGCCGCACGCTGTCGGTCGGGCAGCCCACGAACCGCGGCCAGCAACACCTCATCGGACGTCTCAGGTGGACCCGGGTTTATCAACCCATCGGCCCGCCGAGCCAAGGACTCCACCAAGAGCCGCCGCCTCCTGGCTCGGCGACGGGTATCGCTAGCTGCGTTGGCGACGATTCGCCAAAGCCAGCCCTCGACGTCGCCGCGTCGGGGATCGAAGCTTGGGAGTCTTCGGATTGCCCGCTCCAGCGCGGTCTGTGCCAGATCCTCAGCATCGTGAGAGCTCCTGGAGACCATTGCCGCAAAGCGATAGACCCGGGTCGTGTAGCGGGCGCAGAGGATCTCAGCCGTCAGCTCGAACGCGCTCTCGGGCTCGGGGAGCGATTGGCTCACAGCAGTACTACGTCCACAAACATCGCGATTCAACGGTCGCCCGCTACGCTACCCGGTGTCGATGCGGGAAACGGCGGTCGTCCTTCGGGAAGCGCGGGGTGGTGCTCTGGTGTTGAGCGCCAGCGCCATCGTGCTGGCCGTACTCGGATTAACGCCCGGACTGCAAGGGATCCCCGAGGTGCCGCTGCTGACTGCCGCCATTCTGGTTCCCGTCGGAGTATGTGGAGTGAGCGGTCATCGCGCCGCTCGGCGCGCCGGCCGGGTGCTAGCTGGAGCAATCGCGGGCGCACTTGCTGGAGCAGCCGGCGGGGGAGTCGGAGGGCTGTGTTACGTGTTCTTCGGCAAGTCGGCGTTTAACGTGCCCGCCGGCATCGTGCTCGGCCTCATCGGCGGTGCGGCCATCGGCGCGGCAGGCGCGGTGTTCGGACAACGAGCCGCCCGAGCATAGCGGTTACTGCTTCCTCCGAACTCAGAATCTGTCCCTCGACCGAACATACGTATCGGGTAGTGCCGGAGTCCCGGTCCTCTAAACGAAGCCTCCGAACATCTCCCTCCACGACCTCGAGCTCGGGCACGCATCCCCGCCTGGAGGAACGGTGAGAGTTGGGTAAAGGGCCAGTTGTCGGGCGGCAGAAGTCCAGGTGGTGTCAGGCCGCTCGCTCGTATACGTGGTGCGGGCCGTTGAGGACGGACCGCGATACTACTTTGCGGCGGGCTGGCGAAGGCTCGGCACAGGAGTCTCCAGCGTGAGCAACGATCCACTTTCTTGACCCCGTTCAGCGCTGGACACGGGTCAGAGGTTGGCTCGCGATGGATGCCTGGACGCGGTGTTCGCTGACGCGCCGACCGGCCGGCAACAACGACTGAGCTTCTGATCGGCTCCGCGAGCTGGTTCGCTTACACCGGAACCGCGCTGTCCGATCGTTCAGATGAGGCCGCAGGAGACGCTGACACCCAGCCCCAAGGTTTGCACAGTCGACGGCGGTATCGAACGAATGTACCGAAAGGCGGAGACGGGGCTTCGCAGCTCCAAGTACTACATATTGGCGGGTGGGGGTTCGGTATCGGCTGGTCAGCGAGCGCAACGGGCACCAGTGACGCGTGAGCGGCCCGGTCAGGTGGGTGGCGTCCACCTCGGATCGCGGCCGATCAGGCCGAGAACCCGGTCCTGGAGGAGAGAATCCTCGGGCACGGGTACAGCCGGAGCGTAATACCCATGGTCGACCTGCCACTTCCACCAGGCCGGCGGCATTGACGACAGCGTCGTCCACAGGACGTTGACTTCGTCCGGGTCCATCGTCGCGTCCTGTCCCGTGGCTTTGGCGAGGTCCCACCAGTGTTGAGCGAGATCGAAGCTGAGGGCGTGATCTATGTACTCGGTCACCTCGGCTGGTGTCGCCGGGTCCTCGAGCACTCGCTGTACGGCATCGCGGAAGCGACGGAACCCGCTCAGCGGGTCGTCAACAACCGCACCTCCATGGGGATCGAGGGCCGCCTCGACGCGCAGCCTTTCGGACACCGATGCGGGAATCTCCCATGTAGGGAATCGGAGGATGTGGGCCACCACGTCCCGAGCCATCCATCCCTCACACGGCGAGGGGCTCGCCCAGCGATCCGGCTCCACACCCGCGATCAGCGCCTCGAAGGCATCAGCCCGCCTACGGAACCTCTCAGCAGTCTCAGTCACTGGCAGCAGTTTCGCAGGCTGCGTCGACGATGTCGAGTGTGGGGAGTTAGCTGAACATGGTGACCAGGCCCGCCATCGTCAGCGACGCCGCCCAGACCACGTCCAGGTTGAACCAGCTCCGACGAAGGATGCGGAGCCCAACAACCTGGTAGACGACCAGCGCCGCGGTGGCCATGACCACGAGCATGGCGGCCACGTGCACAGTGGTGGCCACCACCGCCAGCGCGGCCAACTGGCTGGCGGCCGGCAACACTTCCACCACCGGCCACCCGAGCAGGACGGGGACCACCATGAGTCCGGCTCCGTGCGCCGATGACATCAGAAAGGACCAGGCGGCAAGGCCCGCGCTGCCGACCCGCATGCCGAAGCCACGCGGGTGCGACCGAGGTCGGGAGATCCTGTAGACACCGACCGACACCAGGACCAGGGCTGTCAGCAGCCGTACGGTGGGCGGGGCGAGCAGGTGCTCAGTGGCGACCGCAGCCCCCACCACGACGACAACCGATGCCTCGTGGCCGATAAGGATGGGGACGAGCGAGGCCAGGACCGTGCCGCGGCTGCCTTCCTGCAGCCCGCGTGCCACTGCGAACAGCCAGCCCATGCCGGGGTTCAGACCGTGGTAGGCGCCGAGCAGCGCCAGCGCCAGCCACGGCCAGGAGAGAGCCCACTCCACGTCGGGCCCTACGGGTAGCAGAACGAGTCGGAGGAGGCATCCCCTCCTTCCAGTCGCACCTGATGGGCACGCTGCTTTGTGCGGAGGAGGAAGCTTGGATCCGCCGTGAGCCCCCCGGAGGCGTCGGCGTCCAGCTTGATCAACCAGCCGTCGATCCCGTCCGGATAGAACTGGTCCTCCCAGCTACGGTAGAGCCCATTGGTGAGATACACCCGCTGTCCGTCGCGGCTCAGCTCCACCATCTGGGGACCACCGTTCAGGGGGCCCGAGCCGTTCACGGGCTCCCGGCGCAAGATCCCCCCGATGCGGACCGAGCCGGTCTCCAGCGGGTTGAAGGGGTCGCTCACGTCGAACCGCTTGAGCTCCCCGGTGCCCCAGCAGGACACGTAGAGCCAGCGGTCGTCTAGGGAGAGGTCGATGTCGGTGACCAGCGGGGGGACCGCCTTGAAGGGCTTCAGGATCGGAGGCAGCTCCGACTCGTCGGCCCGCTCTGCAGGAATAGTGATCACCTTTGTCGCCGCCCACCGGCTGCCGTCCAGGTGCCAGAGCCAGACGGAGGCGCTGAGGTCGGCCAGACTGGTGACGACGTTCGCGAACCCGTAAGCCCGGGTGGGGTCGTGGGCCGGCCGTAGCTCGAACACGAGCTGCTGTTCGGCGCCGAGCTCGATGACCTGCTGGTGGCGTCGCCGAGGGAGGTCCCAGATGTGCAGCCGGTGACCGTAGCCGCCCGCCAGCAGGATCTCGCCGTTGAGGCCGTTCTCAACCATGTTCGGGGTGCCCCACTCGCTCGAGATCGCCGTGTCGTAGCCGAGGTGCCACCACATGTCGTAGCCGAGGTATTGGGGTCCCCGGTCGAGCTCGAAGCGGCCCTTGACCGAGAACGTGTCGTGGTCCAGCACGAAGATGCCGCCGGGACCGTCCCCCTCCGGCGAACCCAACGCGCTGACGTAGACGCCGTCCGGGCCGCAGTGGACGGTGTGTGGCCGGCTGTAGCCCGTGCGGCGAGCGATCTCTTGGGCCTCGATAGTCTTTACGATGCGCGGGCTGCGCGGCTTGGGCTGGGTGTCGGCGATGTAGATCCGGCTGGACCGGATCCCGGGCATCAGGAGGTAGCGCCGCTCGGTGTGCGGGTGGGGCGCGTAGGGGCAGAGAGCCGAGCTGCAGACGTTCCAGCCGAAGTGATGCAGCTCGTCTCCCAGGTTGGGCATGTCGAGCCGCCCGACGACCTCGCGGTGGTGAGGTGAGCCAGCATTCACGTCGATCGTGAGCAGTGCGTCGGGCTGCCGCCCCGTAGGGTCGTAGGTCACCATGTAGGCAAGCGTCTCGGCAGGTGCTTCTCTCGCCAGCCGTGGTGAGGGGTAGAGCGTCGGATCGGGACGCAACGTCGCTGACATATCAACAAGGCCTCCTTCTCGCCATGAACTTGGATCTGGCCGTCGCCCTCTTGGCGCCCTGACCGTTGGCGGCTATGCTGGGCCCGTAGATTTCCGGCTCCTGTCCGTTTCGCGTCCCCCGAACTTCCCCCGCGGAGGCGGCACGACGACACCGGGCAACGAGGAGATGATGGGTGTCCGGTGACTTGCGCATTTCGCTGCTGGGGGGCTTCCGCGCCGAGGTGGGCGGCCTCCCCGTCGCCGAGGAGGCCTGGCGGCGGAGCGGCGCCAGGGACCTCGTCAAGCTGCTGGCCCTTCGGACTGGTCACCGCCTCCATCGGGAAGAACTCACCGACACGCTCTGGCCGGAGCTTGATGCTTCCGCGGGGGCCGGGAGGCTGAACAAGGCCCTGCACTTCGCCAGGCGGGCGCTGACGGCGGATCACATCCGCCTCCGCGGGGAGCTGGTCAGCCTGGAGGCGGACCCGCTCTGGGTCGACATTGACGCGTTCGACGCGGCCGCGCGGCGGGGTGACACCGAGGAGGCGCTCACGCTCTACATCGGCGACCTCCTTCCCGAGAACCGCTTCGATCTCTGGGCGGAGGCGCCAAGAGCCCAGCTGCGGGCGCGTCTGGCCAGCCTCCTCCTCGACCAAGCGGCGAACCGCGAGGTCAACGACGACGTTCGAGGTGCCATTTCGTCACTCGAACGGCTGGTCGCCATCGACCCCCTGCACGAGGCCGCGCACGCCCGGCTCATGCGCCTTGCCGCGCAGGCCGGCGACCGTCACCTCGCCCTGCGCTGGTACGGCCGGCTGGTGGAGGGACTGCGGGAGGAGCTCGGGGTCGATCCCAGCGAGGAGCTTCGTCGGCTGCGCGGTGACATCGCCGCCGGTCGTCTCGGTACCCGCGTGGACTCAGCCGCGGAGACCGCCGACCGCGTGCCACCGTTGGCTGCGCCGCCGGCTCCCGCGCGGATTGACGAAGAGCGCAAGCTTGTCACGGTCCTTGCCGCCGACCTCCGGGGTATCCAGGGCACAGCCGAGGCCTCCGACCCGGAGCATTCACGACGAACCACCGGGACCTGGACCGACCTGCTCTGCGAGGTTCTCGGCAAGTGGCAGGGAACCGTGGAGCGGCTCGTCGGGGGCGGCGCTGTGGCAATCTTTGGCTACCCCGCCGCGTACGAGGATCACGCCGCCCGCGCGCTCTGCGCCGGATTCGAGATCCTGCAGAGGGTGCCGGCGTCGATCCGCATCGGGATCGACACCGGGGAGGTCATCGCACCGGCCGTCAGGGTGACCCCTTTCTCAGACGTCGGCGGTGAGGTGCTCGACGTCGCTGCGCTGCTGCGCGAGGCCGCGGCACCCCGTACCCTGCTCGCCGCCGAGCGAACCCGCCGGGCCGCCCGCGTTGGAGACTTCCACTTCGGCGAGGCGCTATGGCTCGGCGGCTCCAGCGCCCGGCCGCTGGTTGGCCGGCGCCTGCTCGCGGCGAGCTGGGCGGCGGAATGGCGGCAGCCGGAGTTCGAGCCGCCGATGGTGGGACGCGAGGAGGAGAGCCGTGCCGTGCTCAGCCTTGTCGACGAGTCCGCGACCAGCCGCCGGCCTCGCCTCATCACCATCGTCGGGGTCGCCGGCATCGGGAAGAGCCGGCTCATACGCGAGGTGGTCTCGGCTGCCCTGCAGGCGAGACCGGACACCCGGGTGCTCCGCGGACGCTGCCTCGCCACCGGCGACGGCATCACCTACTGGGCGCTGGGCGAGGTCCTCCGCGACGCCTGCGGAATCGCGCTCGGCGAGGCCGGGGACGTCGCCCGCGACAAGCTGAGGGTGAGGCTGCATGAACTGCTGTCGCTGAGCGGCCTCGACGACCGCGAGGTCGACGAGACGATCTACGCCCTGGCCCCCACTGCGGGCATCGAGCTGTCCGACAGCCCGCTGGAAGGCGCCATCCCACGCACGGTCGCCGACGAGCTGGCGCGAGCCTGGCCGCGCTTCGCCACCGCGCTGGCGTCGCGAGGACCCGTGCTCATCGTGGTGGAGGACCTGCACTGGGCAGGGCCGCCCCTGATCGACATGCTGGCGCGGCTGGTCGCGCGCTCGGAGGGCCCCGTCGTGCTGCTGACGACCGCCCGTCCGGAGCTCTTCGAACGTCATCCGGCCTTTGGAGCGGGCTCAGCGGACGTGTCGATGATCACGCTGCGTTCACTGACGGATAGCTCCAGCCGTGAGCTCCTCCACCACCTTCCCCGCGGTGCGGGCCTCGCCGCCCAGCGCCGCGAGGAGATTCTCGCCCGGGCAGAGGGAAACCCCTACTTCCTCGACCAGCTGGTGGCGCACGTCACCGACGGTGAGACAGGAGCTCTTCCGGACTCAGTGCACGCGCTGCTGGCGGCACGCGTCGACGGGCTGCCGGCCGCTGAAAAGCGGGTTCTCCAGGCGGCGGCCGTGGTGGGCAGGATCTTCTGGATCGAGGCTCTCCGCGGTCTCGCTGGTGAGGACGACCTCGACGACGCGCTCAGAGTTCTCGAGAATCGGGGGCTCGTCCTCGCCCGGCAGACCTCGAGTCTCGCTGGTCAGGTGGAGTTCGCGTTCAAGCATGCTCTGCTACGCGACGTTGCCTACGCGTCACTTCCGGCGGCGCTCCGGGCGCGCGGTCACGCACACACCGCCGCCTGGCTGGAGGAGCTGTCCGGTGACCGGGCGGGCGAGCTCATCGAGCTCATCGCTTACCACTACGCCGACGCGGCCGACACGGGGGATCTGGACCTCGCGTGGCCTGGCGAGCCGGCGAGGAAGGAATGGGTGCGCATGAAGGCGTTTCGCTCGCTGATCGAGGCGGGCGGAGCAGCGCGCCAGCGATACGCGGTCTCGAAGGCCCTCGACCTCCACCCGCACGCTCTGCGGCTGGCAGAGGCCGTCGCCGAAGGCGCCGAGGCAGCGGAGGCGATCGGCGACGACCATGAGGCCGCCTTCCTCGGCGACGCTGCGATCCCTGCCTGGGAGGAAGCGCTGGCGGAGCTGCGACAGGAGTCGGGTCACGAGGACTGGCGCGCGAGCCTGTGCCTCAAGACTGCGGTGATGGCCGTCAACCGTTGGGGCGGATTTCGTGTTCCGCCGGACCCCGTGATGTGCGACCGCGTGATCGACGAGGGCCTCGCGGTCGTTGGCGACCCGTCGGCGAGGACCCAGCTGCTGGCCCTTCGCGCGCTGTGCGGGAATCGTTGGGCATGGACCGGCAGGACCGACCCGGTGCCGGCGGCCGGCCGGCGCCACGCCGCCGAGTCGGCGCGGCGGCTGGCTCATGAGCTCGGCGCGCCTCCCCTCCAGGGCCTCGCTCTTCTCGGTCTTGCGACCGCCCACTTCATCGAAGGCACCTACGACCAGGCCGTCGCGGCGATCCTCGAGGAGGTGGATCTCATGGATCAGGGAGGGCGGGATCGCGACCGCGCACTGGGGCACGCGCTCGCCTGCCTGGTTGTCGGGGACGTCAGCGGAGCCTGGGACCGGGCGCTTGCGCACGCGCGCACGTCTTACGCGTTGGGCCGGGCCATCTCCCCGCACGACCGGCTGCACGGGACATTCCTCGTCATGGCCTGCCTCTGGCACCTCGGACGGTGGTCGGAAATGGAGCCGTTTCTCGATGAGCACCTCGCCCTCCTCGAGGGACCGGAGGCTGACATGAGCTGCCCGTACCTCCGCGGCGGTCCCGTGCTGGGGGCCATCGGTCTCTGCAATCTCGGCGAGGTGCAAAAAGCGCGGGAGGTCGCTGTCCGCGTGACTCCGGACCCAGATCACCCGGGATATGTGGACGCATTGCGCGGCCGCCTCGCGATCGAGCTCGGCGAACCACAGACCGGGCGAGCCCTCGCGGAGCGGCTAGTGCGCATGGACCGCCGACCGGGGCCGTGGGAGATTCCGTTCGAATCGATCGTGCTGGTCGAAGCACTGGAGGCCCAGGGTGACTGGGACGCGCTCGAGCGCTTCCTGCCCGCCGCCCGCTCCAAAGGGGGCTATCTGGCCGCCATGACGCCCACCTGCGACCTAGCGGAGGGCGTCGCGCGTGCCGCGGCCGGCTCCGCCGGCGATGCCGCCGCTCTGCTGGGCCGCGCCGTCGACGGCTTCGACCTCCTTTTGCAGCCGCTTCAGGCGGCCAGGGCGAGAGAGCAGCTGTCGCGCGTCGTCACAGACCGTACCCTGCTCCGCTCGGCGCTCGACGCGTTTGAAGGGCTTGGAGCCGTTCGGGACGCGGCCCGTGCCCGAGAGGCCCTCAGGGTCCTTTGACAGTCAGTGCATTGAGGAGCTGGTAGAGCGTTCCCGGGGCAAGATTCGTGCCGATATCGTGCACAGGGTGGCCCCGCTCCCGCCTGCCGGGTCTGCGCCAGCTCTCACGGGAGAGCGTCTTGCTCCTCAATCACGGGCGCAAACCTTTCCGGCTGCAAGCATTGATAGTGGCCAACAGGGGGGAGGAACCGCCTATCGATTTTGATGGGGCTATCGATGCCCTCCCGCTCGCACGCTGGCAGGAGGCGGTGTACACGGGCCAGCGACACGCCTCCAACTTTCAGGGCTCTTCCCGCCAGCCTGGGCCGAGGCCAACCAATCGCGAGCGAGTCCGCCTTCTCGTCGCCGGCGCCGACGTCCGCATCCTCACCGAGGACCGCGAGCTCCTACGTGCCCTGACCCTCGACCCGACCCACTCGTACCAGCCCCTCGGAGGCCGCTGGCCTGTCTACGATGTCTTGCAACAGGTGTCCAGCATGTCTTGAGACATGACAAGTGGCTGGGGAGGAAGGATTCGAACCCTCGATCTCCTGATCCAGAGTCATAGGCCGTGACTTTTCGGATCAATTCGCTCGTCCCTGAGTTGGCTTGACTCGCGTTACCCAGAATCGGCGAATTGCTATTTCGCCTGACACTCGCTGCCCAAAACCTACTGACTTGACGCGAGTCAGTAGATGTTCTCGACTGTCCGTTGCCTATCTGCCTGTAACAGAGTTGAATGGCGTTGCAGTCTAATTGAGAGAAGCAGCGGGAGCCCTGCTACCGAGGAAGTCCTGGAGCAACTTGCAACAGTGGCGGTCATCAGAATTCGTCAGCTCAATCCGCCCGAGCACGAATCACATGCTCAGCGGATGCTGCTCGGCTCACCTCCCGGACATAGGGGTAATGAAGGCCCCACTGCAGTCGCAGCGCAACGTCGCGTCGCGAGGACGTGGTGCGGGTACGCCGCAGGCTTCCTAGCCGGGCCTCGCGTCGATGTTCTTCCAGAATACCCAGCGTCCTTTGTCCACGCGGTAGACCGACATCATGGGCGAAACAGCGTCGCCGAAGGCGTCGAATGAGTAAGTGCCGGTCACGCCCTTGGACTGGCGAGTGTGGGCAACCGCCTCCACGACTTGTCGCCGGGTCGGGATCCTGCCACTGTTGGCGTCGATCGCTCGCTTGATCGCGTCGATCAGGATCATGGCGCAGTCGTAACCGGCGAACGTGTACAGCGCTGTGTCCGCCGACTTCGGGTACGCATTGCGATAAGCGTCTACGACCTGCTTCACAGCCGGGTCCCTACTTTGCGTCGGGTCGAAGGTGCTGATCGTGGCATAGATCCGGTTGTTGGCGTTGTCCGCCGCGTCCCTGATGCACTGGGGGTCGACCATGCTGTCGAAGCCTAGGAAGTAGGGGTCATCGGCGAAGATCCGCTTCATCGCGGCACGGGCGCCGCATACCCCGTCGGCGGACAGGCCGACAACGTAGATCGCCTGGGCACCGCGAGCCTTCGCCGCCGAGAGGAATGGGGTGAAATCGGTCGCGCGCGGCGGAAGGTCCTGCCTGAGAACCAACTCGCCCCCCACACGGACCAAGACTTCAGTGAAGCTATCGATGATGGGGCCCATGGCGCTCGGATACTCGGTAAAGGCTGCCACCCGCCTGACACCCAGGCCGCGCACGGCAAACCCTGCCATCGCCGCGCCCTGCAAGGAATCGGGGGCCACAATCCGAAAGTAGTTGTTGAATCCTGTCGGACGGAGCGAGTCTGGCTGAGGGTCACAGTAGGAAGCCCTCCGGGTCAGGCAATCCACTGTGTTGGAGGGACTCAACATGACGAGACCCTTTGCGTTGGTCACGGGGATCTCCGCAAACGCCAGTTGCGACCCATAGGGTCCGATCATGCCGAGGACCGAAGCGTCCTCGATCATGCGCTTCACGTTTTGCACGCCCTTTTGCGGATTAGCGACTCCAGCGACTGCATCGTCCATCGGCCTATACGTCAGCTTGAATCGTCCGACGCTCGGATGCTGGTCGATCGCGAGTTTGATCGCCTGCTGAACTTGGACCGCTCCTGACGCGTCTTCGCCGCCCGAGGTAGGCAGATCGCTAGCGATGATGACGTCTCCGCCGCCACCGGTTGGGGGGCCCCCAGGCTGACACGCTGGGACCAGGAGTCCGCAGATCGCCAGTACCCCGAGCTCTTTCACCTTCATGGCCGCACCAGCTTGCGCATGCGGTTGTTAGCGGTATCGGCCACAAGAAGGTCGCCACCAGAGTCGAGGGCAACTGCGGACGGCCCATTCAGCTGCGCCTGGCTGGCAGGCCGGCCGTCACCGGCGAATCCGGCGCGCCCCGTCCCCGCCAGGCCCACGATGACACCCGCCGCAGTGACCTTTCTCAGCCGGTTGTTCCCTGTGTCGGCTATGAACACTGCGCCGTCCCGGCCCACGGCGACCCCAAACGGAATGCTGAGTTGCGCATCGACCGCCTTGCCGCCGTCTCCGCTGTCCCCGTAGTAGCTGCTGCTTCCGGCGACCGTGGTAATGACGCCTCGGACGTCCACTTTGCGAACGCGGTTGTTGCCGCTGTCGGCTATGTAGAGGTCTCCCTCACCATCGAGTGCCAGCCCAACGGGGGAATCCAACTGTGCTCCGGTCGCGGCACCTCCATCGCCGGAGTAGCCGGCCTGGCCGGTGCCGACAAACGCCTTGATGACGCCGTCAGGGCTCCGCTTCCATATTCGGCTGCCAGCCCGATCGGCGATGTAAAGCGTGCCGTCTGCGGCCACGGCCAGCCCACCCACGGGTTGATTCCATCCGGACGCCTGCTCGGCATCGCTCCGTGCCTCACTCAGCCCCGACACCAACCGCGCCATGGTTGAGTCGGGCCGGACCATCCAGACCTGGAGGTCCCCATCCACCCTGGTGGAGACATACAGACGACCTCCGGAGTCGACGGCCAGGTTGGTTGGGAAGCCCAACGGGACCGAGGTGGCAAGAGCGCCGTCGGCGAGGGGCGCCCGACCACCGCCCGCTACCGTGGTGATACTGCCGTCCTTGCCTATTCGCCTCACCACTCGGTTGCCGGAGTCTGCGATGTAGACCGTGCCATCAGCGCTGACCGCAATGTCGCGCGGCAGGTACAGCTGGGCCGCAGTGGCGAGTCCATGGTCGCCTGAGTAGCCGCCTGCGATTCCATGGGCAATGGACTCGGAACCCGCGATGGTGCTGATCGTCGGACCCGAGGGACGTGCGAATGTGCCCACGGCTGCCCACGCAATAAACCCCCCAGCCACCGCCACGATGATCGTCGCCGCGGTCGCCACCCACAACCGGTGGCCAGTAAGACGTCTCCAACCAAGGGCTGGCTCCGCTGGCAGCTCGACTGGGGCAGGCTCGCCAGCGACGGCTTCCTGGCGGACGACCCAGGCGGTGATCTGGGCTCGAGTCCCGACACCCAGCTTGTCGCGGATGTGCTCGAGGTGACCGTCCGCCGTCCGCTCGGAGATGAACAGCCGCTGCGCAATCTCGCGGTTGGTCAGGCCCTGGGCCACCAGGCCTGCCACCTCCAGCTCGCGCCGAGTCAGCCGCGCATTCAGTTCCCCGGTCAGGCCAGCGTGCATGCACTTGCCAGTATCGGCCAAAAAATGGGTACCGCAAAAGGGGTACCGAAATAGGTCCTTTGCCCCTCGGCGAGAAGTGGCCTCGTACCTAGCCTCCGAAGCATAGACCGGCCTTCCGCCGGACTTGCACGAAGGAGGCAATGCAATGGAGATCCAGCAGCAGGCACACCGCACGCGGACGCGGGGGATAGCCCTGGTACTCGCCGTCCTGCTGGCGTTGGCCTTGGCCCTTGCGGTCAGCCGCGTCGCGGTAAGCAGTGGGCCGAGCGGGTCCCAGCCCTCGACTGGCGGCGGACACACCACGACCACATCAGTGCCTTACGTCCTTGCGCCTGATGCGAAGGATCGGAATGATCGGGTTAGCCAGCCTGTTGAGAGCCCATCCCAGTCGCCATCGGACGACGGACGGCGCCTTCCGCACTGATGCGGGTACCTCTCGGTCACAGTTCGATGACACCGGGCATCCGGTGTCATCGAACCTGCGCCGTGGGTCCCAGGGCGCTGGCCCCAGCCACACAGCCACCGAGCCGTAACGCAGTGTTGGCGCGGACGGAGGATCGCGCTGGCCAAAGCTCTCGCTCCGCGGGCGGGCGTGCGAGCCAAAGCGGGTGGTTGGCAATCATCGGATCCAAGACCAACCTTCGAGTGCGAAGTTCCATCGTCGTGGTCGCACTGCTGGCGGCCTGTGGAGCGCCGCACAACCACCCCGAAGGCGCCTCAAACGCCGTAGCGGCTGTCCGCGGCTTCCCCACCTTTCCGGGTGCGACCTGGGATGGAGACATCACCACCCAGGAGGAGGACGGTCAGCTGACCTGGCTAGTGAGCTGGACGGCGCCGTCACCCGAATCCGCGGTTCGGCGGTTCTTCGTGCGCACACTTGGCCAGTTCGGTTGGCAGTTCGGCCCAAGTAGCTCGGCGCACGAGCTCGCCCTGCGGCGCGAGGACATGCCGCTTCGCGGCTACCTGAGGTTTGGCCACCCGGAACTCGGAAAGGCGGGGACCGGTGTGACGCTCGGCATCCGAGACCCCAGGCAGCGCAAGAATGGTTGCCTGAAGGCTCTGCCCTGGCTGCCAATTTACCCAGGGGCTGAGGTGCGCACCTGCGACCTGGTCCATATCCCGGGTGCGCGGTCGCTGTCAGTCCTGGCCGCAACCGCCGATGACGTGGAGCTCGCAGACCGGACGCTCGGTCTCGCGCTTCTTTCTGCCGGTTGGACCAGCGAGCCACCTGTCATGGGTGTCCTGGTTTTCCGTCACATGAGCGACGCGCGTGAAACGGCGCGCGTGATCTGGGGGCCCGACCCCACAAGCCATCTGCCGAGCGCATTCATGCTCTCGATCGATCTACCCGAGATCGCGCTGACCGAGCTGCCTCAGTGATAGCGCATTTCATGGGGTCGGTTTCACGGAGTCGGAGCTGGTGGGGCTCACACGTGACCCGCAAGCTCCAGGCGCGGCTGTCCTGCTCCACGTCCTGCACCCAGGTAGCAGCTGCGACCACGTGGGGACCACGGGCAGCGACCTGAGGAGCGGCCGCCGAGGCGGGCGAGGTCGTAGTACATGGAGTCCTAGGACCACTGGCCGGCATCGTTGATCATGTCTTTGGCCTCACGGATTGCTCACGGACTCGCGCATGACCGCGACGACCATCACGACCACTCCGACGCAAAAGGACCTGCCACAACTTCCCGGCCGGGCTGAATCGGCTTGTCACCCCACGCGTGAGGACCGGCGCCGCAAGGTTCGGGACCGTGAGGCCCCGGAAGCGGCTTGCATGCCCCCGCCATGCCACAAGTGGAGCGCACATGGGCAACAGCGTCAGATTTGCTGCTCGGGACCCGGTAGTGCTGATGACAGTGGTGACCGCGCAAACCACTCTTATTGAGTTCAGCTGGCTAGCAGGCAGACCGTTCGAGTAGCGGCCCTACTTGCCAAGGTTGGGT
>Ga0126378_10002114_pt1 | contig 14699 bp, 14 predicted proteins | sample PanSoiMetPlot_23_FD_92587 | JGI IMG/M metagenome (GOLD analysis project Ga0126378, IMG submission 92587) | Tropical forest soil microbial communities from Panama - MetaG Plot_23 | ecosystem: Environmental > Terrestrial > Soil > Tropical forest > Bulk soil | place: Panama | collected 2016-02-17 | reverse complement strand
CTTGCCGGCGCCGCTCGTGGCGTGAATTCTCCTGCGTGCGCCCACGCTACCTGCGACACCGGGGCCTGGTCCACGCGCCACGCGTTCCGGCCGAGGCCCCGGAGCCGCTGCCGCCAGCCTGGCCGCCGGCCAGGCGCGACGCCTCCGCCGGTGGGGGGCTCGCGACGTCTCCGCCACATCAGGCCACACCTCCGAACGGCTCTTCGTCCCGGCACGCCACCCGATAAGGTGTGATTCTCTCACGCCCACCGGCGCCCATGCAGGGCTCTCCGCGACCTCAGGCGCCCGCCCGGGCCCCCCGCTCAGGCATCCGCCCGCTCGGCGACCGCGGCCCAGCGATCGAGCAGCGCCTGCGCCTCGTCGGCGTCGGCCCCTTCGGCCCACAGGTGCGTGACCGCCTCCGCCGGGTCGGGCAGCACGAGAACCCAGCCGGCGCCGGGCTCCACCACCCGCACGCCGTCCGTCGTGTCGATCTCGCGGCCCGCCGCGGCCTCCACCACCGTGCGCATCACGCTGCCCTTCGCCGCCCAGGGCGTGGGCATTGACCGCTTGAGCAGGTGCGCCCGGGGGATGCGGGCGTCGATCTGGCTGAGCGTGAGCCGGGTGCGCGCGACCAGGCCGAGCAGCCTGACGAACGCCGCGATGCCGTCCAGGGTGCGGCTGAACTCGGGGACCACGAACCCGCCGCGCCCGTCCGCCCCGAAGATCACGTCCTCGGCGGCGGTCGCCTCCGTGAGCCCGTGCAGGGACGTCGGCGTCCAGGTGACCTGGACGCCGTGGAAGCTGCTCACCTCCTCGGCCACCCGGGTGGTGGTGACGGGCAGGGCGACCTGGCCGGAACGTCTTTCGGCGGCGATGAGGTCGAGCACCACGAGCAACGCCCGGTCCTCGCTGACCATCGCCCCCTTGTCGTCGACCAGCTGGATCCGCTCCCCCACCTGGTCGAACCTGACGCCGAAGTCCGCACGGGAGGATGCGACAAGCTCCGCGAGGCGCTGCATGCCCGCCCGCAGCTGCGCCAGGCTCTGCGTCGGCGACGCCTCGTCGAGCCGGTTGTTCACCGTGAGAACGTCCACGCCTATCCGCCCGAGCAGCGCCGGCAGGACTAGCGAGGCGGTGCCCCCGGCGCAGTCCACCACGACCTTCAGGCCGGCCTCCCGCACGCCCGTCATGTCCAGGCTGCGCAGCAGCTCGGCGGCGTACGACTCGACCACCCGGGAGGGGTAGCTCAGCTCGGCGATCTCGCCAGGGAAGGCCCGCCGGTACTCCTGCCGGGAGAAGACGCGCTCAAGCTTCCGGCTGGCTGCCAGGGACAGGTCGCCACCCTGCTCGTCAAGGAAGATGATGTCGATCGACTGTGAGTCACCCGGGGTGGTGCGCAGGGCGATCCCGCCGCTCGCGTCGCCCCGGGCGGTGTGGAACCTCGCCAGCGGCAGCGGCTCGGCTTCCAGGTCCACCACGTTGATCGCGCTCGCGTTCAGCGCGCCGTGGATGGCCCGCTTGAGCGCCCGGGCGGCCCTCGACACGTCGCGCGAGGTCGTGACCACCGCGCCCTTCCGCAGCGTGCTGGCGTACGCGCTGGCGAGCCGGACGCACAGCTCCGGCGTGATCTCGACATTGACCAGGCCGGACACACCGCGCGGCCCGAACAGGGTGCGCTGGCCGCGGGACTCCCAGATCACGCTGCTGTTGACGACGGCGCCGGCCTCGATGGTCTTGAACGGGTAGACCTTCACCCCGGCCGACAGGTAGGCCTCCGGCTCGATCAGGCACTCGTCGCCGACCACCGCCCCTTCCTCGATCCGGGCGGACGCCATGACGTCGGTGTTCTTGCCGATCACACAGCCGCGCAGGGTCGACCCCTTGCCGATGAACACGTTGTTGTGCACCACCGCCCTGTGCAGGAAAGCGCTCTCCTTGACCACCACGTTGTTGCCGATGACGGTGTACTCGCGCAGCTGCGCGCCGGGCTCGATCTTGGCGTACTCGCCGATCCACAACGGCCCGGACAGCACCGCCTCCGGGTCCACCTCGGCGCCCTCGCACACCCACACGCCCGGCGACATCTCGAACCCGTCGATGTCGACGGCCACCTTGCCGGACAGCACGTCCGCCTGGGCCCGCAGGTAGCTCTCATGCGTCCCGACGTCCTCCCAGTAGCCGTCGGCCACCCATCCGTACAGCGGCGCGCCGGCCTCGAGCAGCCGGGGGAACACGTCGGCGGACCAGTCGACCTGTTCCCCCGCGGCCACCTCGGCGAGCACTTCGGCTTCCATCACGTAGATGCCGGTGTTGACCGTGTCGGAAAAGACCTGGCCCCAGGTGGGCTTCTCGAGGAACCGCTGAATCCGGCCGTCCTCGTCGGCGATGATGATCCCGAACTCAAGCGGGTTGGGAACGCGGCTCAGGGCGACCGTCACCAGCGCGCCCTGCTTCTTGTGGAAGGCGACCAGGGCGGAGAGGTCGATATCGGTCAGCGCGTCGCCGGAGATCGCCAGGAAGGGCGCGTCCCGCAGGGCGTCCTCGGCGTTCTTGACGCTGCCCGCCGTGCCGAGCGGCATCTCCTCGGTCGCGTACGTCAGGCTCATGCCGACGTCCTCGCCGTCGCCGAAGTAGTTGCGCACCAGCGAGGCGAGGAACTGGACCGTCACCACCGCCTCCGAGAACCCGTGCCGCTTGAGCAGCCTGAGCACGTGCTCCATGATCGGCTTGTTGGCCACGGGGAGGAGGGGCTTGGGCTGGTTGGCGGTCATCGGGCGCAGCCGGGTCCCCTCCCCGCCCGCCATCACCACTGCCTTCACCTGCGACCCGTCTCCCTCCGGTGCTGGGCGTACCCCCCATCATGGTTGGGCGGCCGCCGCCGGGCCACTGCCGCCCCCCGGGTCTGGTGCCGTGGCCTCCCGCCGGGCCTCGGTGATCAGGGCCCTCGCCTGTACCAGGTACAGCCAGGCGGCCCACCAGTACAGGGCACTTCCCCAGATGGCGAACGCCCAACCCGTGACCCGCGCGGCAAGCGCCGCCGCTCCCCCGTGCGCGCCGAGGAAGAGCAGCGGGAACGCGTAGAGCAGGCAGAGGGTGGCCGCCTTGCCGATCAGGCTGACCTGAAGCGGGCCGTAGGAGTACCGGCGCAGCGCGAGCAGCGCGCCCGCGAGCACGAGTTCCCTGGCCGCCAGCAGGCCGACCAGCCACCACGGGATGATGGCCCGCACGGCCAGGGCAACCAGGGTGGCCGCGATGTACAGCCGGTCCGCCGTCGGGTCGAGTACCTGGCCGAGGCGGCTCTGCTGGTTCCAGGCGCGGGCGATCTTGCCATCGAGCCAGTCCGAGAGCCCGGCCACGATCAGCAGGCCGACCGCCCACCAGTCGGCCCTGGGGCCGAGCACGAGCCAGAGGAAGACCGGGACGCCGGCCAGCCGCGCCACGCTGATCGCGTTCGGCACGGTGAGCACCCGGTCGTCGCCGCCCGCGCGGGCGGGGTCGCTGGCCCGCTTCCCCCGGTCGGCCTGCACCACGCTAACGCCCTCCGGGCGTGCCGATCGTGGCCACCATCAGGGCCTTGATCGTGTGCATCCGGTTCTCGGCCTGGTCGAAGACGATGGACGCGCCAGACTCGAAGACCTCCTCGGTGACCTCGAGCGCGGTCAGCCCCCGCTTGTCGTGGATCTGGCGCCCGACCTCGGTGTCGAGGTTGTGCAGGGCTGGCAGGCAGTGCAGGAACTTCACCGACGGGTTCCCGGTGGCGGCCATGAGCTCCGAGTTGACCTGGTACGGCAGCAGGAGATCGATCCGCCTGTCCCACTCCCCGGCCGGCTCGCCCATGGACAGCCACACGTCGGTGTAGAGGAAGTCGGCCCCCGCCACCGCCGGGCCCACCTCGTCGGTCAGCGTGATCGTGGCCCCCGACCCGGCGGCCAGGGCACCGGCGGTCTGCTGCACGTGGCCGGATGGCTGCAAGGGCGCGGGAGCACAGACCCGGGTGTGCATGCCGAGCATGGCCCCGGTGACGAGCAGCGAGTTCGCCGTGTTGTTCCTGCCGTCGCCCAGGTAGCAGAGGGACACCTGGCGCAGCGGCTTGCCGGCGTGGTCGGCCATGGTCAGCACGTCGGCGAGCATCTGGGTCGGGTGCCAGGCGTCGGTGAGCCCGTTCCACACCGGCACGCCGGCGGACTGGCCGAGGATCTCGACCGTCTGCTGGGCGAACCCGCGGTACTCGATGCCGTCGAACATCCGGCCGAGCACCCGCGCCGTGTCCTTCACCGACTCCTTGTGGCCGAGCTGCGACTCGCCGGGTCCCAGGTAGGTGACGTGCGCGCCCTCGTCATGGGCGGCGGCCTCGAAGGCGCACCTGGTCCGGGTGGACGCCTTCTCGAAGATCAGCGCGATGTTCCGGCCGGCCAGGCGGCCTCCGCCGCGGCCCGCCCGCGTCTCTTCCCGGAGCCGGGCCGCGAGGTCAACCAGGAAACAGAACTCCTCCCGGGTCAGGTCGGTCTCCTTGAGCAGGCTCCGCCCTCGCAGGTCCATCGTGCTCTCCTCCACAGTCATGGCCTGGCTCATCGTCCCATTGCTGAATGCACGGGGCGGCCGGGGGTAGGGCCCCTCTCGGCGTAAACCGCGACACCGAGGAGCGCGTCATGCTGACGCTTACCGATAATGCCGTCAGGGCCATCCGCGGCCTGATCGGCCAGGAAGGCCAGCCGGCCGAGTCCGGCCTGCGCATCATGGCCAGCGGCAACCAGTCGTCGTCGCTTCAGCTGGCACTGGCGCCGAGCCCGATGGCGGGCGACGAGGTGGTCGAGGAGGGCGGCGCCCGGGTGTTCATGGAGCCCGCCGCCGCCGACGTCCTGTCGGACAAGGCCCTCGACGCCGAGGTCGCCGACGACGGCGGCGTCGCCTTCAGCCTCGGCGAGCAGGACTAGGGAGCTTCCCACAGGGTGGCTATGCCCCGGCCGACCCCGATGCACATGCTGGCCGCCGCCCGGCTGCCGCCGCGGCGGCGGAGCTCGTGCAGCAAGGTGGCCGTGATCCGGGCCCCGGAGCAGCCCAGGGGATGACCTATCGCGATGGCCCCCCCGTTGACGTTCACCCGTTCCTGATCGAGCTTCAGCTCGTCGGCCACCGCCACCTATGAGGACCGGGCGCGGGCGCCGGTGCGGGCGACCCGGTTCGGATGAGAGGATGGCGGAGCCCGATCCATGCAGACACCATCCATGGTGATAACCGGCACAAGTCATCCCGGACAATGGCATGGTCCAATGAGGGATAAATACCGACGCCCATCACAGATAACAGGAGATGGATCGCCGTGGCAGACGACGCGTCCCCGGCCGGCCCAGCGTCCAGCAAGATCGACATTACGGTGCCGCATTCCGCCAGGATCTGGAACTACTGGCTGGGCGGAAAGGACAACTGCGCCATCGACCGCGAGGTCGGCGAGCGTGTGGCGCAGTTGTTCCCGAACATCGTCGACGAGGCCCGCATTTCCCGTTCGTTCCTGCGCCGCGCCGTCCGGTACCTGGCCGCCGAGGCCGGCATCCGGCAGTTCCTTGACGTCGGCACCGGCCTGCCGACCGCCGACAACACGCACCAGATCGCCCAGCAGGTGGCGCCGCAGTCCCGGATCGTCTATGTCGACAACGATCCGCTTGTGCTGATACACGCCCGGGCGTTGCTGATCAGCACCCCCGAAGGTGCGGCCGAGTACGTCCAAGCCGACGTGCACGACCCTGAGAGGATCCTGGCCGCGGCAGCCGAGACGCTGGATTTCAGCAAGCCGGCCGCACTCATCATGAACGGGATCATGGGCCACGTCACCGACGACGATGAGGCACGCTCGATAGTCGGCCAGCTGATGGACGGCCTGCCAGCGGGCAGCTATTTGATGCTGTCGGATGGTAGCGACACCAGCAAGGCGGGGGTGGAGTCCATGGAGTTCTACAACAAGACGGGCGCGATCCCCTACCATCTGCGCAGCCCGGAGCAGATCGAAGGCCTGTTCGACGGGCTGGAGCTTGTGGAGCCCGGCGTGGTGCCGCGCAGCCAATGGCGTCCCAGCCTCACCGCCTCCAGCGGCCAAGCTCCCAGTGCCGGATATGGCGGCGTCGCGCGCAAGGCGTGATGACCCCGTTGAAAATGGCGGCACGCCCCCCTCGCCCGGCAGAGGTTGCAGCGGGTGGCCCCTGCCTGCCGCGCCGGGCACGTCAGCCGAGGCGATCGGCGACGAACGCGGCGAGCGTGCCCAGCGTTGCCAGCGAGTCCAGGTTCACGTCCTCGGCGGCCACGTCGACGCCGAACCGCAGCTCGATCTCGCGGAGCAGCAGGGTCCCGGTCAGCGAGTCGAGCCCGACCGCGTCCCCGAACAGCGGCGTTGCGGCGGGGATCCGCAGCATCTTGGCGCGCCGGGTGGCGTCCGCGAGGATGCGCCGTATCTCGTCTGCGACCGCGGCAGGCCCGGTGCCGCGGGCAGCGCCAGGCCCGCCGTCCCGCGGCGCGGCCGGGCCCGCGCCGCTGCCGCGCCCGCCGGCGCCGCTCACCGCCGGTCCCGCGATGGCTCGCCCGGCGCGGTCACCCAAGCGGGAAGGTCCGGCGGCGGGCCGTCAAGGCCACGGGCGAACACGGCCGGTGTCCCCGGGCCCGCCGCCTGGCGGCGGCCGTCGGCGGTCGGCGCGGCCGCCGAGAAGCCGGCCCCGGCCAGCGCGAGCCGCAGCGGCACGTTCCGCTCGTTCCGCACGCAGAGGACCTCCAGGGTGCGGACCCCCGCCCGGGCGGCCGCCCGGGCGAGCCAGGCAAGCAGCGCGCCGATCACGCCCCGGCCCATCGCCCGGCAGGACATCATGAGCAGCGGCACCGACCATGCGCCGTCGCCGCGCCGCTCCACCACGCAGCCGCCGACGATCCCGTCGTCGGAGAAGGAGTCGCGCAGCCGCACGGTGACCACGTCGGTTCCGGCCGCGGCGATCATGGACTCGAAGCCCTGCTGGGTCACCACCTGGGCGGCCGAGTTGAACTGGCGGGTGCGCGCCGCCAGCTCGTGCAGGCGGGGCGCGTCGGCCGGGACGGCCGGGGCGATGACGACGGCGGTCCCCGCCGCCTCGAGGAAGCCTTCCCTGCCGCCGCCGAAGGCCCGCTCAGCTTCCTGGCGGCGCCGCCGCGCCGCGTACGACCCCGCGCGCCGGCGGGACTCGTCGGTGACCACCGGCGGGCTGAACTCGGGCCAGCCCGGTGCCTCCGCGGCGTCCTCCGGCGACAGCACCACCACCTGCGGCAGGGCGGCGTCCACCTCGGCGCGCTCATAAGGATCGTCGTCGACGAAGGCGAGCGCGTCGACCCCGATCCCCAGCTCACGGGCTATCGCGGCCAGCGCGTCCGACTTGCGGCCCCACCCGCACTCGACGGCGGAGAACTCACGCCCGAGCACCCGCGCCGCGTGCCGCGCGGCCGCCGGCGGGTTCTTGCTCGCGATCGCGTGCAGGATGCCCCGCCCGCCGAGTTCGGCCAGCACCCCGGCGATGACCGGGTCGGGTTCCGGTCCCGCCTGCTCCGACTCCAGGTACACGCCGGACAGCAGCGTGTTGTCGATGTCCCAGACCACGCACTTGACCGTCATCGTTGCCTTCCTCGCGGTGCGTCGTGCCGGTGGCGCGCTGGCCAGCACCTCGCAGGGTCGTGCCGGAGGCGCGCAAAATGGCAGCGCGGGAGGCGGCCCTCGCCGCCGGGACACCGCGGCGGCCCTGGCTGGGTCGTGCCGGAGGCGCGCAGGCCAGCACTGTGCGGCGCTCGGCCCGGCGGCTGCGGCACCCGTTGCCGGCCAGGACGGGCAGAGCGCCGTTTCATGTTCCCTCCGGCGGCCCGCCCCGGCACTCCATGGTGATGTGGGTCGCCTCGAACCCGAACTTCTTATACAGCGCCCGCATGCCGAGGTTGCGCGCGTGCACCTTGCCCGACAGGTGCGAGTGCCCGGCCTCGGCGGCGGCCCGCAGCACGGCGTCCATCAGCAGCTCCGCCACCCGGCTCCGGCCCGGGACCTCGGCGGTGGCCAGCGACCGGAAGTTGCCGTACCGCGCCCCGGTCAGCGAGTTGGTCCGCCCGGACAGCCACGCCCAGCCCACCGGGGTGCCGGCGGCGCCGGTTCCCTCCGCCACCGCGACCAGCGTGACCTCCCCCGGCTTGCCGAGCGCGGCGGCGACCCGCCTGCGGTGCAGCGCGGGGTCTTCGATCGCCTCGTCGCCGAACGACACCCGCGCGATCTCCACCTCGAACGCGGCGATGGCGTCCAGGTCGCCCGGGCCGGCCGGGCGGATCAGGAAACCGGCCGGGCCCGGCGGGCGGGCACCGGTCACGGCCGGCCTGCCCGGGCCCGGGTGCCGAGCGGCCGCGGCCGCAAGGTGGTCCCGCCGCAGTCCGGGCAGCCCGCCGCCTTCAGCTCGGCGATCCGCTGCCACCGGGCGCCGGGCCCGACCCGATGGACCGCGCCGCAGGCCACGCACCGGTAGGGCCTGGTAACGGCCGCCCGCGCCGAGGCCGAGTACAGCGGGCCCGCGTAGCTGCCGGTGACCGCCGGGCTGCTGCCCGCCGTGCTGCGCAGGTGGTAAAGGTGGCTGCTGCCGCCGAGTACCCCGGCGCCGGTGTAGTCGTTGAAGCCCGGCACCAGCGACCGGACGGCCAGCCCCATGTCCGCCAGCAGGCGCTGGACCGCCACCGTCTCGGCCGGCCGCCTGGCGCCGAAGGAGAAGAACACGTGCCCGCCCCCGCCCGGCCGCAGCGCCTCGACCGAGCGGGACAAGAACAGCTCCGCGCCGGCCACCGTGTACGGCGGGTCGGTGCACACCACGTCGAAGGCGCCGGCCAGCTGGCCTGGCAGCGGCTCGCGCAGGTCGTGCTCGACGACTCCGGCCGCCATGCCCAGGCCGTCGAGCTGGCCGCCGAGGTAGCTGAGCAGGCCCCGGTCGCAGTCGAGCACGGTCAGCCCGCGGGAGCCGGCGGCGGGGCCCGCGTGCGCGGCGAGGGCCGCGATCGCGACGCTGACCAGGTCGTCGTCCCCCAGCAGCAGCACCCGCTGCCCGGCGAGCGCGCCCGCCTCGTGCATGCTCAGCACGCGGCGCAGCTTGGTGTCCACCGTGCAGTGCGTCTGGTCAAGCTCCAGCCTGGCCGCGGGCACCCCCGCGGCCGCGAGTTCCAGCCCGGGGGCGAGCCGGGCGACGGCCTCGGGCACGGCCACCCCGCGGCCGCCGCAGCACGGGCACCGGGCACTGATCACCGCCCGCCCTGCCCCCGCTCCCCGCGGCCCGCCCATGGCCGCCACGCCGGCCCGGCCCGCGCCGGTGAGCTGGACCGGGCGCGCGGTGTCCACCACCCCGCGCCTGCGCAGTTCGTTGCACACGGCCGCGACGATCGGCACCGGCAGCTCGGCCCGCCGCGCGACCTCGCGGGCGGCGACCGGCTCATGGCGGGCGATCACCCTGAGCACATCGGTGACCCCGGCCGGCCCCTCGGCCAGGCCGACGGCCGCGGCTACCTCCGCGGCAACGGCGTCAAGGTCCATGCGCTCGGGTTCTTGTAAGCTCTAGCAGCGATCGGCGGCCGCCGCGCCCCTGTCCACGCGCTGGGTGCGGACGCCGGTCAGCCGCAGCCGCCGGACCAGGTAACCGGTGACCCTCCCGGCGTCGATCGCCCCGCAGCTGAACAGGTCGATCGCGATCAGGTTCTCCTCCGGCCAGGTGTGGATGGCCAGGTGCGACTCGGCCAGGATCAGCACCAGGGTCACCGCCCCGTTGGGGAAGACGACGTGGCTGGTGTCGAGCACGTGACCGCGGCCGGCGGCCACCGCGGCGGTCGCCGCCGCGGTCAGCTCGCCGATGCCGGCCACCGGGGAGGCGGCGGTCAGGGCGGCGTCGACCGTGTGCAGCCGCTTACGGCCCGGCGGGGCCTGGGCAGGCCGGGCCGGCACGATATTGGCAAGGTCGGTTGGCATGATGGCCCGAGGATACCGCAGGTAAGCCGTCTGCCCGGTGGCGCACGCGGTGCCGGGACCGCTACCTGGGCACCGAGAGGGACAGCCCGAACCGGCCGCCCTCGTCGGTCCACCAGGACCGCATCGCGAACCCGGCCGCGGCAAGCTCGGCCGCCACGCCCGCCTCCCGGAACTTGGCAGACACCTCGGTCCGCATCTGCTCGCCGTCGGCGAACTCCACCTGGAGACCGATCGCGGGCAGCGTCACCAGCTGCCGCTGGAGCGACACCAGCCGCATCTCGATCCACTCCTGGCGGGTGTCCCAGACCGCCAGGTGGTCGAACAGGTCGGCGTCGAAGTTCGCGCCAAGCGCGGTGTTGAGCACGGACAGGATGTTCTTGTTGAACGCCGCCGTCACCCCGGCCGGGTCGTCGTAGGCGGCGACGAGCACGGCGGGATCCTTGACCAGGTCGGTGCCGAGCAGGAACGAGTCGGCTGGCCGCAGCCGGGCCCGCAGCGAGGCCAGGAACTCCGCCCGCTGGGCGGGGAGCAGGTTGCCGATGGTGCTGCCGAGGAAGGCGACGAGCCGGGGCCCGCCGGAATCCGGCAGGCCCAGGTGCTCTTCAAAATCCGACACCACGGCCGTAACGGCAAGGCCGGGGTACTCCGCGAGCACCCGGTGCGCGGCCTCGATCAGGGCCGCCTCGCTCACGTCCACCGGCACGAAGCTGCGCAGCGTGCCGGCCTGGCTGAGGGCGCCGAGCAGCAGCCGGGTCTTGTCCGCCGCGCCCGCGCCGAGCTCGACCAGGGTGTGGGCACCGGTCGCGGCGGCGATCTGCGCCGCCCGCGCCCGCAGGATGGAGCGTTCAGCCCGGGTCGGGTAGTACTCGTCCAGCCGGGTGATCTTCTCGAACAGCTCGCTGCCCCGCTCGTCATAGAACCACTTGGGCGGCAGCGTCTTCGGCGTGGCGGACAGCCCGGCCCTGGCGTCCTCGGCGAGCGCGTTCGCCAGGAATCCTCCCGGCAGGCAGCGTTCGACACGCGGTTCGGTCACGGGATGGCCGTCCTTCCGTTGCTGGTCTCCGCGGTTCGGCCGATCGGCTCGGGCAGCGGCTTGACGTCCACGCCCGCCGCGGTCGCGGTCAGCAGGCTGCCGTCGCTGACCTCGGCCCAGCCGGGCCCGTCGTCGGTGGGCTCGGAGGCCACCACGACGCTCGGGCCGGCCCGCCGGTAACAGAGCGTGTCGCCCGCCGCGGTGGCCGCGATCACCTCGCCGTCGGTGAGCAGGAAGTTGAACCTCCCGGTGATGTGCCCGGCGCCGAGCGCCGCGATCACGGCGGCCAGCGCCTGCGCGGGTGTCGCGCCGGCCCGGAGCCTGGCCCAGGCGAGCGCCGCGACCAGCGCGGAATCACAGCGCGCCTCCAGCGCGAGGAGGTCGGCGGGCGGGAGGCTGGCGGCCACCGGGGCCGCGGTGGCGGGCCAGCCGTTAAGCCTGCCGTTGTGGCTGAACAGCCACCGGCCGCTGCTGTATGGCGCCGCCGCGGATGGGCCATGCTCGGTGCCCGCGGTGGCCGAGCGCACTGCGGCGAGCAGCGCGCGGGTGCGGGTGACCCGGGCCAGGTCGGGGAAACAGGGGTCGGCCCAGAGCGGCCCGGCCCGGCGGTAGCGGGCGGGAACCGGGTCACCGTCGGCGTACCAGCCGACGCCGAACCCGTCCACGTTCATGGTCGAGTGCCGCTGGCGGCGGGGCGCCCACGCCTGCCGGGCAAGCCCGTGCGGCGGGTCGATGATCAGCGATTGCAAGGTGGCGGGGGGGCCGAGGTAGGCCACGTGACGGCACATGGGCGCGGACTCACGCCCCCACCGCGGGCGCGGCGTCGCGGGCGGTGCGGAAGCCGGCGAAGATCTGCCGCCTGACCGGGTAGTCCCAGTTGCGGAACGTGCCGCGGCACGCGACGGGGTCGACGCCGAACGAGCCGCCGCGCAGCACCTTGTAGTCGCCGCCGAAGAAGACCTCCGAGTACTCGCGGTACGGCCAGGCCGAGAACCCCGGGTAGGGCAGGAAGTCGCTGGCCGTCCACTCCCACACGTCCCCGATCAGCTGCCGGGCGCCGCACGGGGCGGCTCCGGCCGGGTAGCTGCCGGCCGGGGCGGGCCGCAGGTGCCGCTGCCCCAGGTTGGCCCGCTCGGGGCCGGGGTCTTCATCCCCCCAGGGGTGGCGGCGGGAGCGGCCCGAGACCGGGTCGAACCTGGCGGCCTTCTCCCACTCGGCCTCGGTGGGCAGCCGCCGGCCCGCCCACGCCGCGTAGGCCTGCGCCTCGTACCAGCACACGTGGATGACCGGCTCGGCGGGCGGCACCGGCTCGGTCACGCCGAACCTGGTCCGCGCCCAGCCGCCGCCCTCACGGCGCCAGAACTGCGGTGCCTCGAGCCCTGCCCGCTGCCGGTGATCCCAGCCGGCCGCGCTCCACCAGCGGCGGTCGGCGTATCCGCCGTCGGCGATGAACTCGGTGTAGGCGGCGTTGGTGACCGGCGTGGCGTCCAGGTAGAACGCTGGCACGCTGACGGTGTGCGCGGGGCGCTCGTTGTCGAGCGCCCACGCCTCGCTGCTTGTCCCCATCGTGAACGGGCCCCCGGGTACCAGCACCTCACAGGGCAGGGTCAGCGCGTCGGCGGGCGGCGCGGGCGGCGGCGCGGCGGAAAGCACCGGCGCGCCCCGGCGCAGCTGGTGGGTGATCAGCATGGTTTCGTCGTGTTGCTGCTCGTGCTGGGCGATCATGCCGAACGCGAACGCGCCGGTGAGCAGGCGCGTGCCGCCGAACGTGGCGGCGCCGATGAGGTCGAGCACCCGGCCCCGGACCTCGTGGGCGTAGGCCCGCGCCTCGCCGGGCGGCAGCAGCGGCAGCGAAGGGCGTGACGCCCGGGGGTGCTCGAAGGCGTCGTACAGGGGGTCGATCTCCGGGTGCATGGGCTCCCTGCCGCCCACCGCCCGCAGCAGCCACAGCTCCTCCTGGTTGGCGACGTGGGCGAGATCCCACACCAGCGGGGACATCAGCGGCGAATGCTGGCGGGTGAGGTCGGCATCGGTCACCGAGCCGGTCAGCAGCTCGGTGCGCTCCCTCGCCGTCAGCAGCTTGCTGGCGACAAATTCCCTGAGCGCCTCGGTGCCGGTGATGGTCATGTGCGATTCCTCCAGCGGGGTGTGTGGCGGGCTGGCCCTCGACGGCGGCGCCGTTAAGGGCGCGCCTGGCCCAGTGCCTCGTCGAGCCGGTCATCGGCGGGACATCGGTCCCGCAGCACGTATCGTTCTGCGAAGGCGGACACCGCCTGCCGCACGCCCCTGGGGGCGCCGAGCCGGCCAAGCGCCGCCTCGGCCGCGTCGAAGCACCGCCTGCTGGCGGCGGCGAGGCGGTGGTCGGCGGGCCCGTGGCGCGCGGCGCGCAGCCAGGGGCTGGCATCGCCTCCGGTTCCCGCCCGGCCGCGGCCCCCGCCGTCCGCGGCACCGGCCAGGCGGCGGTCAGCGGCCCCGCCGCCGCGCCACGCCATTTCGGCGGCGGTCAGCGCCTCGTCGCCGGCCGCCGGGTCGTCGGCCAGCGCGGTGACCACGGCGGCGGGCACGATCCAGCCGTCCTCCGGCTGCGCGTCGATCACCCGGACCTCCAGATGGCCCCGCGGGCGAACCGGGGGGAACAGCGTGGACAGGTGATAGCTGAGGTCGCTCCTGGTCGGGGGCCGCTCCCCCGCGCCACGCAGCCAGTCACGGAAGGTCATGCCCTCCGGCGCCGACCAGGGCCTGGCGCCGGCCCGGCGCACGCACATGACCTCGGCAGCGAGCGCGTAGTCCACCCAGGCAGCGCGGTGGTCGGCGGTGTCCTGGCCATTGGGCGCGGCCGGGCCGGCCGGGGGCTCGGCGTGGGCCGGCGGGCGCGTCCGGCCGGGATCGAGCCTGGCCCAGATTGCCTGCCGGGTCGACTTCCACCCGGTTGGCCGGCCGTGGCTCAGGGGCGAATTGGCGAACGCCGCGACCAGCACGGGGCCGATCGCGTGCAGCAGGCGCCACCGCCGGGCGAAGCTGGCGGGGCCGCCCCCCTCGTCGCCCGCGTCCACACAGACCTGGACCGAGGCCGTGCTGCACATCATGAGCTGGCCCCATGGGCCGGCCCGGCTGAAGAATTCTTCCATCGCCGCGTATCGCGGCAGGTCAAGCACCCTGCGCGGGGAGCGGTGCGGGTCGAGCCCCTCGCCGGCGAGGCACAGCCCCGCCGGGAGGACCGCCTGCCGGACGGCGGCCAGGTCATCGCAGGTAGTGCTGATACAAGCGGCGAGCCCCACGGCGGGTGCGGAGCTCAGCTCTATCTGGCCACCGGGTTCGGTGGTGAGCCTGCCCCGGCCAGGAAGCGCGCCTGGGGCTCGTAGGGCCGCGAGAGCGGCGGTCACGCGCTGCTGGTCCACCGGCAAGGCGGGGTCACGGCCATCGCGGACCAGCCATTCCAGTTCAACCCCGACCCGGCTGGGCGGGCCGGTCTTGAAGCAGATGCCGTGCACGTGCTCTTCAGCTTGGCTTTCGGTGATCGGCTCGGAGTCCGCCCCGCTGGGTGGCCCGGTCTTGAAGCGGATCCCGTGCACGCGGTCTCCGGCTTGGCTTTCGGTGATCGGCTCGGAGTCCGCCCCGCTGGGTGGCCCGGTCTTGAAGCGGATCCCGTGCACGCGGTCTCCGGCTTGGCTTTCGGTGATCGGCTCGGAGTCCGCCCCG
>Ga0126378_10002113_pt1 | contig 14700 bp, 10 predicted proteins | sample PanSoiMetPlot_23_FD_92587 | JGI IMG/M metagenome (GOLD analysis project Ga0126378, IMG submission 92587) | Tropical forest soil microbial communities from Panama - MetaG Plot_23 | ecosystem: Environmental > Terrestrial > Soil > Tropical forest > Bulk soil | place: Panama | collected 2016-02-17 | reverse complement strand
GACCGGGTACATTGGGAATTACGTTGAAATCTGTGTAATTCCACTGGGCGCGAAGCTCGTTCAAACTCTTGGGGCTGAACTGGCGAAACCACGCTCCCTGGATGGTGTGGAGAAAAGCCTGAATCGAGCTGCCGGCGGAAAAGCCTATCAGCGACTGGACGTCCGGGCTCTGCTCGTTGTCGTGCGCAAAGGTGTAGCGGAGATACCCCTGGTTGGATTCGTTGAACGTACGGTCATAACGCGCCGAGACGAGGTAAGTGCGAGTATTGTATTGGAACAAGCCACCGTTGCTTTCCAGTTGGTTCTGCACGAAGCCCATCCGAGCCGTCTGCAGCGGCCCTTGAACGGGGCCCAGCAGTGGCACGAAGTTTGCGGCCGGGTTTAGAGTCAAGAATTGATTCAGGACGGCGGCGCAGGTTGCCGCCGGTAAAACCGTCGGGGGGCTTGGGGCGGGGTTTGAAATACAGGGTACAGACGACGCGCCGCGCGCAGCCAAGCCGCTGAGGATGGCCTGTTGGTTGTTGCCGGAAAACTGGCCATTATCAGGACGAAAGATATTGGTGTTGGTCAGCATAGGGACCGCGTTCTGCGCATCCTGGCGCAGGCCCTCAAAAGAGACATACATGAAGCTCTTATCCCTGGTGATAGGACCTCCCAGGCTTCCACCGAACTGCTGGCGGCTCAGGGTGTCTTTCGTCTTCTGTCCGGTGGCGTCAGGAGCAGCAGGGTTGAAATTCTGTCCCGGCTGCAAAGCCTGGGTCACGGCAAAGGGGTTCGCGGCGTCCAATGCGTCGTTGCGGAAGAACCCAAACAGGCTGCCATGGAGATCGTTGGTCCCCGACTTCGTGACGATGTTGATGCTGGCGCCGCTTGCGCCACCCTGGTCGGCGCTGTAGTTGCTGCGATTGATCTGGAACTCCTGCACTCCCTCTTGGCTCAAGGTCAGGCGCACGCCGCCGGCATCGTCGTTGGCTTCACCTCCATCCACGGTAACGGTGTTGCCTCGTCCATTGCTTCCATAAAAGGAGAGGCCGCTTTGCGGCGTTTGCTTCACGCGAAAATCGGTGTCCGAGGCCAGACGCGTGGAATCCGACACACCCGGCGCCAGCAAAGTGAAGGTCAGGTAGTCACGCCGGTTGATGGGAAGGTCCTCGATCAGCTGCTGGTTGATGACGTTGCCTTGATGTCCTTTTTCCGTTTCCACGAGCGGTGCTTCGGTTGTTACCTCAATTGTTTGCGTACTCGGCGACACTGTCAGATGGAAGTCCACGACGCTCGTCTGCCCGATGGTCACAGTCACGGTTTTCGCAATTTCCGGCTGAAAACCGGTTTTAGCTATCGACACGCTGTAGGTGGCCGGCTGCAAGCTAACCACGCGAAACTGGCCCCTATCGTTGCTGATGGCCGTGCGCTTGATGCCCTTTTCGGCGCTGGTCACAGTCACCGTAGCGTCGGGTACCACGGCGTTGGAAGGATCAGTTACCGTCCCTGCAATATCGCCGGAGTCTGCAACGCCCTGCCCAAAGGCCATGCTGCCAAATACCAGGCAGACAAACAGAATTTTTGCCAGACTGCTCAACCTCATAAGAATCTCCTGCTTGTTGGGCCTTATCCCTCATCCTCAACAGCACAACTCTCAATAACTCGTCCAGCTTCAGACTCCCGAAAACGGAGCCTTTCCTGCTCTCCTAGGGGAAGTCGGATTGGGATTAAATGATGGGAAAGTCAGGGAATTGAATAAAAGCCCTATACATTCAGCTCCCAGCGCCCGATGAAACCAGCTTTTCAGGAGCGCCGGCTGGAGCTGCTCCTGCAAGTTTGGAGGTATTCTCCGCTTTCGCGGTTGGCTCTTTCGCTTCCTATTTTTGGACCGTCCGCAGGCTGGAGGCGTCACCCGAAGATCCGGCATCTTCGGTTCCCAGCTCTTTCAGAGTGGATGCGGAAACCATAGCGCTGGCGCGCGTTGGAAACAGCCGTTGGATGAAATCGATGCGATAAGCGTCCTTGCCGATCAGCACGCGGTCTTGATTACGCAAGATGCCTTTGACGATGGTTTGCGCCGCGTCCTCGGGAGGTATGGCCAGCAGCTTTTCGGCGCGTTTTAAGGCCTCCGCCCGCTCCAGCAGGGTGGCCGTCGTGGCGCGCGCATTCACGGCAATCCGCGTATTGACACCGGCGGGGTGGACGCAGGTGACCCGGACGGATGTGGCGCGCAGCTCCTCACGCAAAGCTTCGCTGAATCCGCGAACCGCAAATTTGCTGGAGCAATACGATACCTGGCCAGCTGTGCCGACCAGCCCCAGTACGCTGGAGATGTTCACGATATGCCCTTCCGGCTCGTTTTGGAGCAGAGGCAAAAAGAACTTGCAGCCATGGACCACGCCCCAGAAATTGATGCGCATGAGCCAGTCCATATCGGCGAGGGAAATTTCCGCGAAGGTTCCAAAGAGCGCGACTCCGGCGTTGTTGATCAGCAGTGACGCCCGGCCGAAGTCCTGCCGCACCCGCCCGGCGAACTGCTCGACTGCGCCGGCGTTGGATACGTCGACGGTGTAGGTCTTGGTGTTGGCTTCCGCCACTCCCAGCAAACCACGGGTCTCTTCGAGTCCCGCAGCATTCACATCCGCAAGCGCTAGGCGCGCTCCCTGCGCGGCTAGGTTAACCGCCAGTGCTCTGCCAATACCGGAGCCGGCCCCAGTCACAACCGCTACCGCTTCACGAAGTTTGCGCATGAGTAACCCCCAGAAATTGCCAACATTGGCAAACATCGCCGGAAATGATCTTTAGTCGTGGTTATAGCATAGTCTTGCACTAATCCGCTCTCATCTGCACTGCTAACAACGGCGGCCGAAGAAAAATGCCGTGCCCGGCTACGGCCCGCTTAGCCGCAGATCTGCGCATATCAACGCAGATCGGAAGAAAGTTGGCCGCGAATGCACGCGAATGAACACGAATGAACTCTTTCCCTCTGGATTCGCGTCTTTCGCGTTGATTCGTGGCTTAATGTTGCCTGCACTGCTGACAACCAGATTCATGCCGATCAGCGGAGATTTGAAGCATTTTCTGCGTGCCTCTGTGTCTCCCGTGGTGGGTTTTGTTTTGTCGCGGCTGGGACTGCACAGCGTTGATCCGGCGGTAGGTCTTACGCTTGCGCCTGTCTTCCGCGCCTTGACAGCCTAATGCCATACCCTGGAGAATGTGCCTCATGCAGGACACCTACAGCAGCAAGCTTTCTGCCCTGACTCTCCCTGACGTTGACGGCAAGCCGGTGCGCCTGGGATCGCTATGGTCCGATAGTCCGGCAGTCGTCGTTTTTCTCCGTCACTGGGGCTGAATCTTCTGCCGGGAGCATATCGCGCAGTTGCGCGAACACGAGCAGGAATTGCGCAAGAAAGGCGCCAAGCTGGTTGCCATCGGTCTGGGCGACGCCAATTACGCCAAGCAGTTTCGCGAAGAAACCAAGATCGCCTTTCCGCTCCTGGTTGATGAGAATCGAGAGGCTTACGAGGCCATCGGCCTGCGCCATGCTAACGCGCTGCACTTGTTTCGCAAGGACAATCTCTCCGCACGCAAGCGTGCCAAATCCGGAGGCCACCACCAGCACCGCCTGGGCAAAGATCCCTTCCAACTGGGTGGCAGCTTCGTCTTCGGCCCGGGCAATCAGGACCGGTTCGCCCACGTGAGCGAAACCTTCGGCGACAACGCGTCGACCGCGGATCTGCTGGCCGCGCTAACGTGAGGATCCTATGACGAGAGAAGAAATCCTGAAGAAGCACAAGCAATATTTATTTCCTTCTGTCAGCATCTACTACAGTGATCCCCTGGTGACCGACCATGCCGCCATGCAGTATCTGTGGGACACCGAAGGCAAGAAATACCTGGATTTCTTCGGCGGCATCGTGACCATCTCAGTGGGGCACTGCAACCCGCGCGTCACCACCAAGATTAAGGCGCAGGTGGACAAGCTGCAGCACGCCTCTACGGTCTTTCCTAACGAGGCAGTTGTCGCCCTGGCGGAGAAGATGGCGCAGATCACGCCGGGAGAGATCAGCCAGAGTTTCTTCTCCAACAGCGGTACCGAAGCCAACGAAACTGCCGTGCAGATCGCGCGAATGTTTACCGGCCACTACGAGGTTGTGGTTCTTCGTCATGGCTACAGCGGCCGCTCGCAGATGGCGCAGTCGATGGCCGGCCAGGGACCCTGGCGGCGATCTCTGCCCGCGCCGGCTCCGGGATTCGTGCACGCGCTCAATCCTTATTGCTATCGCTGTCCTCTGGGCAAGACCTACCCCAGCTGCGAAGTGGCCTGCGCCAAAGACGTGGAGGCCGTGATTCAAACCACCACCTCAGGCCAGATCGCAGCTTTCCTGGCCGAGCCCATTCAGGGAGTGGGCGGCTTCATCACTCCGCCGAAAGAGTATTTCAAAATCGTCTTCAAGATCGTGAAGGACTACGGCGGGCTGTTCATCGCCGACGAAGTGCAGACCGCCTGGGGACGCACCGGCAAACGCTGGTTCGGGATCGAGCAGTGGGAGGTCACGCCGGATATCATCACCTCGGCCAAGGGGCTGGCCAACGGAGCGCCCATTGGCCTGACCGCGACCCGCCCGGAGATTGCCGCCAGCTTCAAGGGGCTGCATATCTCGACTTTCGGGGGCAATCCGGTTACATCCGTGGCCGCCAAAGCCACCATCGATTTGATCGAAGAAGACCGCCTCATGGACAACGCCGCCGAGGTCGGCGCCTACTACCGTCGCGGGCTGGAATCGCTTCAGGAAAAGCACGAGGCCATGGGCGATGTGCGCGGCATGGGGCTGATGCAGGCCATCGAGTTCGTGAAAGATCGAGGCTCCAAGGAGCCTGCCCCGGAGCTTACCAACAAGTTCATGGAAGAGTGCCGCAGGCGCGGCCTCCTGGTGGGGAAAGGCGGGTTGCTCGGCAACGTCGTCCGCACCTCGCCGCCGTTGAATATTTCCAAGGCGGACGTAGACGAAGCCATCCGAATTATGGATGAATCGCTGGCGGCGATTTCGCCGGCGCTGGCCGGGGCGGCCGGGCGGCGGTAGGAAGATGAAGATTTGAAATCAAAAACTTGAATTTCAAATCTGTATCCTTCTACTCTCCCTTCAACTCCTCCACCAACTCCTTGCACACCCGCTGCTGGTGTTCGGTAGAAAGCTTCTTGCCTTCTGAAGTCAGATAGAAGACGTCAATAGCCATCTCGCCCTCGGTGTCGATCAAGGCGATTTCGATATTGCATTTCTGGTGGGAGAGCCGGGAGCTGATCCGGTAGAGAAGCCCGGGACGATCCTGCGCGATCACCTGGAGTACGCTGCTGGTAGAAGATCCCGTGTCATGGAAATCAATTCGAGTCGCCACTTTAGTCCGGGGCGGGACCAGGGCGCCGGCGCGGGCGCGATCTCGCAACATCTTTTCGAGATCGGCCTCTCCCGCCAGCACCGACACGATGCTCCGCTTGAACCGCTCCCACTCCGGCAGATTCAGCTCCAGGGTGCGGAAGCGGTCTGTGAAATGAAAGGTATCCACTACGGTTCCGGCGGCGTTGGAAAACGCGTTGGCCTTAACGATGCTCATACCCCAGGCAGCCAAAACACCCGTGACCTGGGCAAAGAGTAAAGGACGATCCGGCGTGACCAGCGTCAGATCATACCAGTGCCGGCCGCGCTCCAGGCTCAATTGCACCGGCTCGCTCTTCAGGCGGCCGGCCAACTCCAGATGATTGAGCACATCTTTGGCCGCGTAGGTCGCCAGGTAGCGTTTGGGTAAGCCCTCTAAAAATGGTCGCAGTCTTTTTCCAGCAACAGGCGACAGAGTGCGGACCAACTGGGTCTCCTCCTCGTCGCCCGCGTGCACCCGCTGGTCGACACTCAGGTTCAAGTAATTGGCGGTTTCGATGTAGAGCTGCCAGAGATTTTCCGCCTTCCATGGCGTGAGGGCTTCAGGGTTGACAGCCTTGATGTCGGCGCAGGTCAGCAGGCAAAGCATTTTGAGGCGTTCCGGTGATTGCACTTTGTCGGCGAAAGCTTGCACGGTTTCAGGATCGAAGATGTCGCGCCGCAGGCTGGCCGACATCTCCAGATGGTTGGCAATGAGAAAACGGACGGTCTCGCGATCTTCCAGTTTCAGGTCCAGCCGCTCCATGCAGCTCTCGGCCAGCTCCAGGCTGGCTTCCACGTGATCGCGGTCGGGTTGCCCTTTGCCGGAGTCGTGCAGGAGCAATGAGAGATACAGCAGCTCCGGCTGTTCCAACTCGGCCAGCAAGCCGGCGTAACGCTGGTCCCATTCCGAGGGCGATTGCGACAGGCGGAGCAGGCTTTCAATGGCCAGGAAGGAATGTTCATCCACGGTGAAACGATGGTAGAAGTCTCGCACCACCAGCGCGTCCATTCCTTTCAGCTCAGGCAGGACCAGCGTCAAGAAACGGAGCGCGTGCATGGCACGCAGGGCGTCGGCCGCGTGAGGCTGGATCAGGATTTCCTCGAGGTAAATCCACAGCTCGGCTCCGCGAGGTGGCGTGGCAGCCATGGCCGGCAACACCTGCAGCACTTTTTGCTCAGTGCTGGTGCTGAGCTTCAGCCCGTGATGCGCCATGAAATGGAACAGGTGCAAGAGAGTCTCCGGATCCCGCAACGCCGCCGGCTGCTGCAAATAAACCAGGCCGTGGACCACGGAGAAATCGGCGTTGGAAATGCGCGAGCGCCAGCTCTCAAATTGCCGATAAAGAGACGAGCCTGACGCCAGGACCTCGTCCAGTAGTTGCGTACAGATGCGATGCACGGTCCGGGCGTGGCCGAAATAGAGGCGCATCCAATCGGCCGCGGTCAAAGTCTCCGCTCCCAATGCGCCGATCTTTTCTTCTGCTGCGCCGATCTTTGCCGCCGCGGCCTCATCTTGCGCCGGCCAGCTCAACGTGTTGTCATCCCGTCCGCTACGCAAGTGCAGAAAACAACGAACCGACATGAGGAAATCAAGCGCTGCCTCCACTTGTTTGCTCAGCGAGACCGGCAGCAGGTTGTTCATCTCTGGCCAGTCATGGAGCTTGTCGATCGCCGAGACCAGCGCCAGCCAATGCGCGACGTTGTAGTCGCGCATTCCGCCCGGACCATCCTTTACGTTGGGCTCGAGATGGAAAACGGTGTTGCCGTATTTACCGTGGCGGCTGCGGGTGATGCCGGCCAGGCGCTGGATCAGGTCTTGCGCTTCCCTCATCACCAGCTTGGGAATCAGCTTGCCGTGCAAGCGGTCGAACAGCAACTGGTCGCCGGCCAGAAAACGGCAATCCAGCAGCGAGATGGTGAATTCAATATTGTTGGGATCGAAGCGGTCGCATTCCGCGAGAGTGCGGCTGGCCGGGCTGAACTTTAGACCCAGGTCCCACATCTCCTGGGAAAAGCTTCTGATCGCTTCCTTGAACTCCCCTTCCGTACTGCGTTCCGCGTGAAGCAGGAGAAGGTCTACATCTGAAAAAGGAAAGACGCATTTGCGTCCGTAGCCGCCGATGGCCGCCAGCGCAAGATTCTCTGGTCCGCCAGCCTGCGGCGAGAGCAGCCTTTCCCACAAACCCAGAACCACGTGATCCAGCAGCCGCGATCGTTCGCCGACAGCAGCCCGTCCATCGCCCGCAGAAGCAAATCTTTCCCGAATGCGGGCCGACCCTTCTTTGTATAGGTCGCGCAATTCCCTGCTCGCCGATGCCGCTATGGACATAATGCCTTGGGAGCTACCAGCTACTAGCTTCTAGCGTTAGCCAGCAGCTGGTAGCTAGAGGCTTAGCAGCTCTTTCTCACAATGCGCCTTCACCGCGCTCTTCATTACGGATACGGATCACATCGTCTACGCGTGACAGGAAGATCTTTCCGTCGCCGATCTTTCCCGTGCGCGCGGCGGTCATGATCGCTTGCACTGCTTTCTCCGCCAGGGCATCCGACAGTATCAGTTCCAGCTTGGTCTTAGGGATCAGGTCGACGGTATATTCCTGTCCGCGATAGAACTCGGTATGTCCCTTTTGCCGGCCATGGCCGCGCACTTCCAGTACCGTCATGCCCTCCACACCGATTTCGTGGAGCGCTTCTTTCACGTCATCCAGCTTGGAGGTGCGGATGATGGCTTCAATTTTGGTCATCGTGTCTCAAGTCCTTTGTTGGGACAGGAATTGTAAGGCGCCGCGTGCTCACGCCGATACCTCCCAGTAATATCCTTCCTCGCCGTGCTGTGAGAGATCCAGTCCCTGGATCTCCTGTTCTTCAGAAACCCGCAGACCCACGATCACGTCCACCACCTTCAGGATAACCAGCGTTCCCACCGCCGCCAACACCCAGGCGATGGCAACGCCGACGAACTGGTTGAGTAACTGGTGCGGGTTGCCCTCAAGGACGCCGGACGCGAGCGTCGTCCCCTTGGGGTCTTTGAAGATGGGATTGATTGCACTGGAGGCAAACACGCCGGTCAGGAGGGCGCCGATGGTGCCGCCGGCTCCGTGAACACCGAAGGCGTCGAGCGTATCGTCGTAGCCAAAACGGGCCTTCACCTTGGCAACCATCCAGTAGCAGAAGATTCCGGCGACCAGGCCGATAATCAGCGCCGGCATCGGGCCGACGAAGCCGGCAGCGGGAGTGATCGCCACCAGCCCCGCCACCGCACCGGAGATTGCCCCGAGGGCGCTCGGTTTTCCGTTGCGCAACCACTCCGCGGCGCACCAACCGATGACCGCGGCGGCCGCGCCGAAGTGCGTCGCCACAAAGGCGCTCGTGGCCAGGCTGCCGGATCCCAGGGCGCTGCCGGCGTTGAATCCGAACCATCCCACCCACAGGAGGCAGGCGCCGATAAAGCTGAGCACCACGCTATGGGGCGGCATGGGAGTTTTGGGATAGCCGATGCGGCGCCCCAGGTAGAGCGCGCATACCAGCGCCGAAACCCCCGAAGTAACGTGAACCACGGTCCCGCCGGCAAAATCGAGCGTGGGGAAAAGCCCTCCCAAGGAGGCATTCAGCAATCCACCCTTCCCCCACACCATGTGAGCCATGGGACTGTACACTACCAGCGACCACAGCACCATGAACAGCGCCATGGCGCTGAATTTCATGCGCTCAGCGAAGGCGCCGGTGATGAGCGCCGGCGTGATGATGGCAAACATGAGTTGATAAATCATGAATGTTTGCGCAGGGATGGTGCCGGCATAGTCGGCATCGGGCTGCGCGCCCACGCCGCGCAGGAAGAGGTTGTGCAGGCCGCCGATGAAGCTGTTTCCCGCTCCAAAGCAGAGGCTGTAGCCGACCAGCGCCCACACCACCGTGATCAGGGCCATCATGCCAAAGCTCTGCATCATGGTGGCCAGCACGTTCTTCTTGCGCACCAGGCCGCCATAGAAGAGCGCCAAGCCGGGGCCTGTCATCATGAGCACCAGGGCCGCGCTGGTGAGCATCCAGGCGTTGTCGGCCGATCCTTTAGCGTCGGCGACTTGTTGTTCGAGGCGCGCTAGACGGTCGTTTGCGGATTCTGCAGGTTTGGCAATCGCGGTGCCGGAGTTGGACGATTCGACCGAAGGGCTGGTCGCTTGTGCCGCCAGGCGCGGTCCAGCCAGCATCCCGAACAGCACCGCCAAGCCAAACATCAGGGTCTTTACCATAGAGTGTGCAGCTCCTCGAGACCTGAGCCTTAAAAAGCTTCAACACAATCTATCGGTGGAAGTCGGGAGGGGGAAATTGAAAATATTTATCGCGGCTATAAGCGCAACATCGGGCAGTTCATCGGGGGAGTTCATCGGGCCACCGGTTCATCTGCGGACGGATTGGCGGTCCCTTCGGGCTACCCCAGATGGCCCGATTGATCCAATCTCCCGATGATCCGATTCCTACGCTCGCTTGCCAGCGCCGTTGATCGCGCCCACCGCCGCCGGTACACCGAACTCGTAACCTACGCCGCGTATAGTGTGGATCAGCTTGAGCTGCCGCCCTTCGTCGATCTTCTTGCGCAGATAATTCACGTACACGTCAACCACGTTGGTCATGGTGTCCGGCGACAGCTTCCAGACAAACTGGATGATCATGTTGCGGGTGATGCGACGCCCGGAGTTCCTCATGAAATACTCGAGGAGGCTGAACTCCTTGGGCGTCAACTCAATCGCCTGGCCCGCGCGCCGGACCGTTCGCTGCATGCAATCCAGCTCCAGATCTTCGATCTTCAAGACCGTCTGAACCGGCCGGACTTTGCGGCGCATGATCGCGCGAACCCGCGCCAGGAGCTCGGAGATAGAAAAGGGTTTGATAAGGTAGTCGTCGGCTCCGCCGTCCAGGCAGGCCACTCTTTCGGTTACCTTGTCGGTTGCGGTCAGAATCAGAATTGGCAGGTCGTCATCATCGCTTCGGATCCTCCTTAGGACTTCAGTCCCGCGCAAAATGGGGAGACACAAATCCAGGATCAAAAGATCATACCTACCTTCGGCCAGCATTTGCAGTGCTTTTTCGCCGTTCTCGGCAACCTCAGTTGACTGGTCTTCGGCCAAGAAAGTCTTCGCGATGAAAGAGGCCAGCGGAGCGTCATCTTCAGCAATCAAGATTCGCATGCGGCTTACATCTCCATTAATTCGGGGGCCGTTTGCACCGGGGAAGTGCGGCTTTCTGGGACTACACAGGCACAATTCAGGACGAAGCGCATCATCCACCTTACTTAATATGGCAATGATCCTAGCACATCAGAGAGCGGGCAGGCCGCAGAATTTTAAAACGTAGGTAATCTGGAACAGTGCCGCGCTGGTGAAAACCTATAACTGAAAATGCCGGTCATCCGCTGTTGAACTGCGGGCCAAGGTCACCCTTGAACTACCGGCCGCATCCCGTCAGGGCGTCTTGGACATGTACTGATTGCCGTTGGGATGGACCAGTTGCCGGGTGTGCCGGGCAATCATCAGGTCTTCGTCCGTCTGCACCACGCGGACCACACATGCGCTGTTGTCGGCGCTGATGAGCGGCTCATGGCGCGCGTTCCGCGACGCATCCACACGCACCCCGAGAAACTCCAGGCCGTCGCAGATCTCCGCCCGCACCGTCGCCGCGCGCTCTCCGATACCGCCGGTAAAAACCAGCGTGTCCAAGCCGCCCAAGGCTGCGGCAAAGGCGCCGGTAAACTTCCTCACCTGGTAGCAGAACATCTCGACCGCCTGGGCCGCGCGCGGATTCGCGCCGCGCTGTTCCAGCAGCGTTCGCATGTCACCAGTCAGGGCGGAAACGCCAGCCAGCCCCGACTGCTGATCCAGCACCTTTTCCAATAGTTGCCCGTTCCAGCCGCGGCTCAGAAGGTAGAGCAGCACTCCCGGATCGAGGTCACCGCTGCGCGTTCCCATCATGAAGCCGCCGGTGGGCGTCAAGCCCATGCTGGTATCGATGGAAGAGCCATCCCGGAGCGCCACCATGCTGGCGCCGTTACCCAGGTGAGCGATGATGGCCCGCTTCCCTAGATCCCTGCCCAGCTTGCCGGTAACGTACTCGTATGACAGCCCGTGGAAACCGTAGCGCACCAGACCCTCGTCGAACAAATCGCGCGGCAAAGCAAAGCGGCGGGCGGCCTCGGGCATGGCATTGTGAAACGCAGTGTCGAAACACACCACCTGGATGAGCCCAGGCGCACGCCTGGAGACTTCGTCGATCATGGCAACCTGGGTGGGGAGGTGCAGCGGCGCAAACGGTATGATCTCTCTGAGTTTTCCGACCACCTCGGCGGTGACTTGCTGCGGCTGGTGGAAGTAGGGACCTCCGTGCACTACCCGGTGTCCGGCCGCGCTGAGTTGCCTCGCGCCATGCTGCGGCAGCGATTCAAACATGGTTGCTGCTGCCTCAGCATGGGTGGGGAATCTGCTCTGCCTCTCCAGGATGGAGCGATTGTTTTGGTCACGGAGCCAGAATGTCCCGCTCTCGGCGCCGATAGCTTCTACCGCGCCCGAAAAAAGCCGTGCCTCCCGGTCTGATTGGAGTTGGTAAACCGCAAACTTCAGAGAAGATGATCCCGCATTCAGACAGAGGACGGCATCATCCATGCTCAATCCTGTCCCCAGCGCCAGTTGGCAACTTCGGGCAGGTCTTCGCCATGGGTAGTGATGTACTGCTGGTGCTCCGCCAGCTTGCGTTCGCAGAAATCAATGAGGGGGCCGGCCGCGGCCTTGAACTGCGGGGTGCGGCGGACGGTATCCATGGCCAACTGGAAGCGGTCCATGTTGTTGCGCACCACCATGTCAAAGGGCGTGGTGGTGGTTCCCTCTTCTTTGTATCCGCGGACGTGCATATTGTCGTGGTTGGTGCGGCGGTAGCTGAGGCGATGGATCAACCAGGGGTATCCGTGGTAGGCAAAGATCACGGGTTTGTCGGTGGTGAAAATGGCGTTGAAGTCTTCGTCTTTGATGCCGTGAGGATGTTCCTCCGGCGGCTGTAGCGTCATCAGGTCGACAATGTTGACAACCCTTACCTTCAATTCCGGCAGGTGCTTGCGCAATATCGAGGCTGCAGCGAGGATTTCCAATGTGGCCACGTCGCCAACGCAGGCCAGCACAGCGTCGGGATCAGCGCCCGACTCATTGCTCGCCCACTTCCATATTCCTATTCCCGCCCGGCAATGGCGGATGGCAGACTCCATATCCAGCCACTGCAGCTCCGGTTGTTTGCCCGCGATGATCACGTTCACGTAGTCGTGGCTGCGCAAGCAATGGTCGGCCACCGACAGCAGGCAGTTGGCATCCGGAGGAAAGTACGCGCGCACAATTTGTGGTTTCTTGTTGACCAGGTGGTCCACAAAGCCGGGATCCTGGTGGCTGAAACCGTTGTGGTCCTGCCGCCAAACGTGTGACGTCAGCAGATAGTTGAGCGATGCAATCGATTTTCGCCAGGGGATGCGGCAGGCAGACTCCAGCCATTTGGCGTGCTGGTTGAACATGGAACTCACGATCTGGATGAAAGCCTCATACGATGAAAAGAGTCCATGCCTGCCGGTAAGCAGATAACCTTCCAGCCATCCCTGACACATGTGTTCGCTGAGCACTTCCATAACGCGTCCGGTGGGCGATACTTGCACGTCGCTGGGGAGAATCGTGGCCGTAGAAACGCGTTCGGTTACCTCAAACAGGGCAGAAAGCCGGTTGGACTCCGTTTCATCCGGACCCATCACGCGGAAGTTGCGGTTGCCGGCGTTGAGCTTCATCACGTCGCGCAGAAAGCGTCCCAGCACGCGCGTGGACTCCTCCATCGAATTGCCGGGCTGTTGGACGGCTACCGCGTAAATGCGAAAGTCCGGCATCGCCAAATCCTTGAGCAGCAGTCCTCCGTTGGCATGCGGGTTCGCTCCCATTCGGCGATTGCCCTTGGGGGCCAGCTCCGCCAGTTCCGGAAGCAGCGTTCCCCCGGCATCAAAGAGCTCTTCGGTTTTGTAGCTGCGCATCCATTGTTCCAGGATTCTCAGATGCTCGGGCTTGGTTGCCAGATCGGCAACCGGAACCTGATGCGAGCGGAATGAACCCTCTACCTGGAGACCGTCTACAAATTTTGGACCGGTCCATCCTTTGGGGGTGCGCAGGATGATCACCGGCCATTGCGCCCGTTGCGAAAAATGGTTTGCCCGCGCGTCCTCCTGGATTCCGCGGATCTCGTTGAGGACTGTGTCGAGGGTCGCAGCCATCAGCCCGTGCATGATCTCCGGATCGTCGCCTTCCACGAAATACGGCTTGTAGCCATATCCTGTGAACAGATCGGTCAACTCCAACTGTGCGATCCGCGCCAGGACGGTAGGACCGGCAATCTTGTATCCATTGAGATGGAGGATGGGCAGGACGGCGCCGTCGCGCTCGGGGTTGAGAAACTTGTTGGAATGCCAACTGGTAGCGCAAGGGCCGGTTTCAGCCTCGCCGTCGCCGACCACGCAGCAAACCAGCAGATCGGGGTTGTCAAAAGCTGCGCCGTAAGCGTGTAACAGGGAATATCCCAGCTCACCGCCCTCATGAATCGATCCCGGCGTGTCCGGCGAAGCGTGGCTGGGAATCCCGCCCGGCCAGGAGAACTGCGTGAACAACTCTTGCATCCCCGCTTCATCTCTCGTGATCTTGGGGTAGAACTCGGTATAGGAGCCTTCCAGATAGGTGTTGGCAACAACGCCCGGCCCGCCGTGTCCAGGACCGGCGATGAAGATCGCGTTCAAATCGTTCTTCTTGATGACGCGGTTCATGTGGACGTAAATGAAGTTCAGCCCCGGAGTGGTTCCCCAGTGACCGAGAAGGCGTGGCTTGGTGTGTTCCAGACGAAGCGGCTGGCGCAAGAGCGCATTGGCTCGCAGATAAATCTGCCCCACGGAAAGATAGTTGGCCGCTCGCCAGTAGCGGTCCATGTTCCTGAGCTCCTCCGGCGTCAGTGGGTTTAGCAAATGCTGCTCGGCAGTGTCGGTACTTTGGCGAGTGAGAGTCTTGGGCATGGCAGCGCTCCTGGAGTTGTCGCCTAGGGCACATTGTACGCTCGCAACATTAAAGGATGGTTTTTCTGAGATCCCGCTAGCTAGGAGAGTTGACCATAACGTCTATCCATCGGCGAGTCGATGTCTGTCGTCGCCTGATGGTCCGATGGCCCGAGGATCCGATGAACCGATCTGTTCCCGGCTCCGTCCATCAACTCACACACAAACTTTGACACTTCCTCCAAAGCTTCTCCCGCT
>Ga0126378_10002111_pt1 | contig 14702 bp, 12 predicted proteins | sample PanSoiMetPlot_23_FD_92587 | JGI IMG/M metagenome (GOLD analysis project Ga0126378, IMG submission 92587) | Tropical forest soil microbial communities from Panama - MetaG Plot_23 | ecosystem: Environmental > Terrestrial > Soil > Tropical forest > Bulk soil | place: Panama | collected 2016-02-17 | reverse complement strand
AATACAGCCGGATGGGAAACTCTTGGTTGGACCGAAATGCAGGGCAAGATTATACCTCGGTAACGATGTCAGTACGCTTTCCCCCTCGAAGATGGACAGACAATCAAGCGAATTGACTTCTTGCACTTACCGCGGGTATGGAATTGACTTGCGGGCGCGCTCTGGACGCGCGGGGCGGAGTTTTGTACACCTTCCCCCAGGCACGACGCAGCTGACGGGAGGAACTGAAGCCAGCTTTCTCCGCCACACGCTCCATATCGAGGTCCGTCTCGCGCAGCAGCTCCTGGGCGAGTGCGACACGCAGCCGGTTGCAGTATTCCGAGACTGTCATGCCGACGTGTTCCTGAAATAACCGCGATAAGTGCCGGTCACTGGCGCCGGCAACTCTCGCCAAGCGGCGTAGTGTCCAGGAGGTAGTGAGATCGCTGGCGATGGCGTCCTGTGCACGATGCACGACTGGATGTAAGTGATTGCGGCCTTCGAGCCATGGGGAGAGTTGAGGATCCGCACCGCTACGGCGCAGGTAAACGACCAGATAGCGCGCCGCCGCAACGGCGCAGGATTGATCCGTATATTGGTGAACCAGATGCAACATTAAGTCAATGCCGGCGGTTATACCGGCGCTCGAATAGTGGTCGCCATCCTCGACGTAGAGCCGGTTTTCCAGAACCTTGGCTCTTGGAGTGATAGCCGCGAGTTCGTCACAGCTGGAATGATGCGTCGTGCAGGAGCGACCATCGAAGAGGCCGGCGCGTGCCGCCGTAAGAGCACCGGTGCAAATACAAATCACCTTGTGACCAGGCTGGACGGCTTTCCTGAGCCAAGCGACAATTGCTGCTTCATCAGCCTGATCTATATCCGATTGACCGGCGCTTGGTGCGTCGCCCGGTAGCATCACATGTTCGACATCACCGGCGAGCACGATCCAGGCCTCGGGGGGTAGCCTGCTTGGCAGCGGTTCAATCGCGTTCACGGTGACGCCGATGGAAGTTACTAACGAGGGTCTTGGACCCACATATCGTACGACAAAGTGCACTGCCGTTTGTAAGTGATTCGCCTGTCGCAAGACTTCGAGAGGTCCCGCGATATCCAATAAGAGTAGGCGGGGAGGAAGCACAACGTAAACTGGAATCTGCCGAGTTTTGCCGCTCGCGCCAATCTGCAATGTGCGTGGATCTCGAACGTGGGGCTTGTGAGATTGGCCAGCGCCATTGTTTCGAGAGCTCGATTCGTAGGACTTGTTCATCAGGCGATCCAGCTCGTAGCCGCTTTTGATGCGCAGGGCTCGTAGAGGAATCAATAACGACTTGCGCATGCCCGATCAGCCTACAGGTTGCAGCAAGTTGCCTGCAAGAGCCTCTTCCACACTAACGATGCGAGCAAAGCGACCGTCGAGAACAAGTTCTGTCCGGGCTTTGATGTCATCCGGACTCCATTTCCGCCCGTGGCGATCGGTCATGGGAAATGTCAGCGTTGCGTCCGTGACATAGTCCACCTGGTAACCGCAGTCCGAGGCATGTCGCGTGGTCGTTTCGCAGCACTGCTCGGTGCGAATCCCAGAGACGATGACTCGTCTGATTCCATGCTGCACCAGCCACACGTCGAGCCCGCTGCCAATCAGTGCACTATGACTGCGTTTGTGAAAAACCGCCTCGGGCTCAATCGAAAGTCCCTCCAATGGGACCACATGACCCGAGTCGAGCGAAAAGACACCTGACTCTTCCACATGAAACACCTGGATGACGGGGATGTTTCTCGCTTTCGCGCCATCGATGAGCTGCTGCAGATGATCGAGAAACGACGGCACATCGCCATCGCTCCAGTACGGGCGATGGCGGAATGATTCCTGCACATCAATGACGAGAAGAGCTGTGCCGGCGTTCGACATGAGCAGAATCTCCCGTAAGTACGCTATTGCGGATTCAGTCGTGATGCTACACGAGAAATGAGCGAGTGACGATTACTACTCTATTCGGATGCAAATCAATCGCCACCTTACCACACGCGGACACGAGCATCGGGCTTTAGATACAGTTTGTCGGTCGGCGCGACTTTGAAGGCTTTGTACCATGCATCGATGTTGCGCACGGTATCGCTGCGATATTCCCCCGGTGGGTGTGTATCCGTGGTGATCTGCTTTCGCAGCGCGGTTTCGTTTTGCACTCTACGCCATCGTTGCGCAAAAGCACGAAAGAAGCGCTGCTCACCCGTGAGGCCATCGATCACGACGTGAGCCTTCCCCTTCAAAGATAAAACGTAAGCGTCATGTGCCACGAGCAGACCGGCTAGATCAGCGACGCTTTCACCTAATACCTGTTTGCCTTTGAGGCAAAGGTCCGCGAAGGGACAGTAGCCATCGAGTTGCACAGCGAGTTTCTCTGCCTCCCGGTGAAAGCGTGACCGATCCTCGTCACTCCACCACAGACGAAGTCGCCCGCGTGCGTCGTAGATATTGCCCAATTCGTCAAAGCTGTGAGTGATTTCATGCGCCATGCCAGCGCCCGCCGAGCCGTAGTTCGAGGCGGAATCGCCCTCGGCGTCAAAATACGGCGGCTGCAGGATGGCCGCTGAAAAGAATTCCGCATTCGGACTGAACATGATGACCGCGCCCGGTACTTGCACATTGAGCGGCCACTCCACCGGATTCACGGGTTGGTTTAGCTTGGCCAGATCGCGCTTATGATAGAAGCCTTCCGCCCGCTTCATATTGCCGAACGCGTCGTTCGGAACGATCTTCAGCGTGGAGTAGTCAATCCATGTGTCGGGATAACCAACGTCAATTTCGAGCGCGGCCAACTTGGCTAGCGCCTTTTCCCTGGTTGAGGGCGACATCCAGGTGAGATTCGCAATCCGGCCGCGATACGCGGTGACTAGGTCGCGAGCCATGGCCTGCGCCCTTCGCTTGGCATCCGCTGAAAAATAGCGCTCCGTGTAGAGCTGACCGACTGCTTCGCCCAGAGCGCCATTGGTGGCGTCGATGGCCTCATCAACGCGGTCCGGCGCCTCTGCCCCGCCAGACAGAATCTCCCCGTAGAAATTGGAACCTTCCGTTCTCACAGCCTTGGGTAGAACTTGGGCGTAGTGCTCGATCAGGTGAAACCGAAGGTAGTCCTTCCATGCCTCTATATCTTCACTGCCCACCAACGCCGAGACACCGATCACAGCCGACGGTTGCCAAACGAGAAAGCTCGAGAGCTTCGCGAGTCCCGCCGACTGAAAGTATGCGTCCCAGTCGATGCCCGGGGCCTTGCGGTTGAAATCCTCGCGTTTCCATGGATTGTTTTGCTTGAATACATCCGCGGCGTCAGAGTCGGGTGCAAACGCGCGGGCGATCCTGCTTTCTAACCTTACAGTGCTGGTGGCCCGTGTGTCCGAATCTGCCAGCCCCGCCAGTCTCAAGACGGCCGCGACGTGCGCCTGATACTTGACGCGCAACTCAACCGCCTGCGGAGAGCTGTCGAGATACCTTCCGCTCTCGGTCAGTCCAAGGCCACCTTGCCACAAGTGCGGCAGATTGTGATCCGCATCTTCAAAACCTTGATTCACCCATACACCGAACACATGGTCACTGTTGGCGGTGAGTCCATCAACCTCGCGGATCAGCGTCGTTCCAAGATAGGCGGACAACGTGGAACGGTTGGCAATCGCGGAAATTCTGCCCATCTCATCAGTTAATGGCGCAAATCCCTTGGCTTCAATGTCGGCCTCGTTCGTGAAGCTCGCGTAGTAGTCCCCAACCTTCTGTGCGACACTGCCGGACGGCACGTGAGCGGCTGCGGATTCCTGAATGAGTCCGCGCACTCGATCCCTTGTTTTCTCGGCCATCATGATGCGGTTGTCGTAGGTGTGTTGCCCGGCTGGAAGCGAAACGTGCGCCAGCCACTCACCATTCGCGTATCCGTAGAAATCGTCCCCTGGCCTGACTGATGGATTCGCGTCGCCCTTCGCGGCCTCAACCCGGACAAGAATGCAATTCACGAGAAGCAGCGACCCCGCCAACAGACAAGTCCACAGGCTCGCAAAGAATCGGTTCGTAGATCCAGATGCCATAGAAACTTCTTCCGACTGACTCATTTCACTATGCCTGGGCTAGGCACCGCGCACATATCCACGCGCGAGTAATCTTCCTATGTCAGCATTCACTTAATTCTGGCAACCGCGACGGTGAGTGGAAAGGCCTGTTACGGACAGAAAGCGGACTATGCCGGACACCGATGTTGTCCGATTATTGTCCCTTTCGAGCCTTTTGCGCGCAGTTATCTTGTGCCAGAATCGCCCGAATTGAACGCTGCGAACACTCCTCGTCCCCGCGGGTCGCTCCGCACTAAGGCGCTTACGAGTTAGTGCCGCCACGAACTCGGGGTCTCGAAGTGACCTTTTGACGCCCGCGGGACGAATGGATATGAAGGCTAGGGCTAGTCGAGATGCCACTTCGTTTTCGCCATTGCATCGAATGTCCAAAATGTAATACCCGCTACCTGGTTGGTTCCAGCCCATACGACAACGGCTCGTACGTGCTCCCGTTAATCGCTGGCGACATTGACGATTGGGTCCTTTACTGCGCCTGCCAGATGCCCCGCGTTCGCCGGCAGTGCCACTGGAGCGAGATGAAGATGTGCGCGGTCTCGAAATCGGCGCACACGCGGGGCTACGGTTCATCGGAGGAAATGGCGTACAAGCGCCAACGACATCTTTTTGGGCAGCAGCCTTAGGTGATTCAAGCCCGGCGCGGTTTTGCGATTCAAGACAAATGCCCCGCACCATGCGGGGCATTTTCACGCACGTTGTGGAATTAGCGCGACGGATATTCCGCCGGGATCGGCACCGGCACGCGCTTGTCGACCGGCACGAATTCCCTTTCGGCGCTGCCCGTATAGATCTGGCGCGGACGCGCGATCTTCTGCTCGGGATCTTTCATGAGCTCCTCCCATTGCGCCAGCCAGCCTGCGGTCCGCGGGATCGCGAACAGCACGGTGAACATCTCCGGCCGGAAACCCATGGCCTGATACATGATCCCTGAGTAGAAGTCGACGTTAGGATACAGTTTGCGCTTCACAAAGTAGTCGTCTTCGAGAGCGATGCGTTCGAGTTCAAGCGCGATATCGAGTTTGGAGCTGCGTCCCGTCACTTCGAACACTTGCTCGGCGCTCCAGCGAATGATTTTCGCCCTCGGATCGTAGTTCTTGTAGATGCGGTGTCCGAAACCCATTAGCTTGAAATGCCCATCCTTCACGCGCTTGATGTAGGCGGGAACATTATCTTTTGTGCCGATTTCATCGAGCATCCCAAGGACTTCTTCGTTTGCTCCGCCATGCAACGGACCGGCTAACGCGGATGCGGCAGACGCCACTGACAGGTAGGGATCGCTCTCGGAGCTGCCTACCGCGCGCATGATGCTGGTGCTGCAGTTCTGCTCGTGATCGGCATGCAGGATGAACAGTATGTCGAGGGCGCGAGCGATCGCCGGATGCGCCACGTATTTCGGCTCGACCATCCGCCACAGCATGTTCATGAAATTCTCGGTGTAGCTCAGGTCGTTGTCGGGATACACATACGGAAAGCCGACATTGTGCCGGTACGACATGGCGGCAATCGAGGGCACCTTGCCGATCAGGCGGATGATCTGGTGCAGGCGGTTCGCCGGATCATGCACCTGCTTCGCGTCGGGATACACGCTCGACAGCGCCGCAACGGTACTGACCCACATCGACATGGGATGCGCCGAGTAACGGAAGCCCTCCATGAACTTCTTCGTCGTCTCGTGCAGCATGGTGTGGTGCGTGATGTCGTAGACCCACTTGTTCAACTCTTTCTCGGTGGGCAATTCGCCATTCAGCAGCAGATAGGCGACTTCCAGAAACGTGCAGCGCTCGGCCAGAACCTCAATCGGGTATCCGCGATAGCGCAGGATGCCTTTGTCTCCATCGATATACGTGATCGCGCTTTTGCACGACGCCGTGTTCATGTAGGCGGGATCGTAGGTCATCAGGCCAAAATCTTCGGGCCCGGTCTTGATCTGCCGCAGGTCCATGGCACGGATAGTGCCGTAATTGTCGACCGGAATTGTGTATGTTTTCCCGGTTCGATTGTCGGTGACGGAGAGGGTGTTTTCTGGCATCGGAGGTGTCCACCTTTACGCGCTAGCTACAAGCATAGCCGAGCGTATGGTGGATGCTCAAATCGATCTATGATTTGAATCACAAGGGCCGGTGATGTAGCCGCGGACGAATGCGTCCGCCGTTACATGAGCTATTCGAACTCCAGCATCACAATTTCTGGATTCGATCCCAGACGTAGCGGCGGCCCCCAGGTGCCGGCGCCGCTGGAGGTGAAGACCTGCATTTTTCCGATGCGGCTCAATCCGTAAACAAATTGCCGATAGACCCGGCGCGCCATCCAGCTCCAAGGGATGAATTGGCCGAGATGCGTGTGCCCGGAAAGCTGCAGCGAAAATCCCTTTGCCTCGGCGACGTCGGGATGGTCGGGTGCATGGGTCAATAGAATGCTCGCGCGGTCGCGGTCGAGCGGCAGGTCGCGAAGAACCGCTGCGAGGTCACCATTCGACGTTGCATTACGGTAGGGGACGCCGACGATCTGCAAGCCGTCAACATTTACCTTTTCGTTTTTCAGCACCCGCACTCCGGTGGCGGCGATCGCGTTGAGATACTTGCTATCATCCCCGAATTGCTCGTGATTTCCGGCCACGAAATAAACGCCGTGCGGGGCCGTTAATTGACTGAGCGGTTCAGCGGCTTTTTGGGCATCGATGGCCGTGCCGTCGAACAGATCGCCCGCGATGAAAATCAGATCAGGTTCTTGGCTCAGAACTTTCGCGATCAAGCGCTGGAGGAAGTTACGGTTACGGACATGGCCCAGGTGAACGTCGCTGATCAACGCTGCCTTGCGCCCGCGCCACGCATTCGGAAGGTTCTCCAGCTTGACCCGCGCGCGAGTGATTCGTGTCCAACTCGCGTTCCAGACTCCATAGATACCAAGTGCGATCGCAATCGTGAAGAGCGCCTCCACCATCAGATGGAAGTTCATTCCTAGCCCCGCTGCAGACGCGACCGCGAATAGGACCCACGATGTAAGAGCCGCTATGAATAGAAAACTCAGAAAGCCCATCCAGACGGCCGCGGCTTTATACAGTGCCCGGACCGGTCCGCTGGTGTAGGAGAAGGCAAGAACGGACGCGGCAACAAAGCTGACGGACAGGATTCCGAGCCCTGTCTGAAACCATTCCGGATGCTGAGGGACATGGCGGAAGGTCCACGTCTGGTATAGAAAGTAATGGGCTAATAAGAGGACAACTTGAATAATGGCGATGAAAGTGGCAAATGCCTGGCGGCGGCGCATCAGACTTTAGATTCAAGAACAAACTTGGGAGATTCTTGAAAAATCCATAGGTGCATCACGGCCTTACATGAAGTTCCTCGTAGGATAGGCCGACATGTTGGCCGCCAGGTCCCATCGAATCCCTGCGATTGCCGGAGGATTTCCAGACGAGCTACAATCTGACGCCGCTTTATTAAAGCAGGAACTGGATCCGGGCAGACGGTGGCCGTGGTCGAGGACACGAACCGATTTGTCGGTAAGCGAGTCGATGGAGACCTCGAAGGCGCTCTCGACTTCGGGGGCGCGCTTCGACTGCAAAAGCATGTGATTGAGCGGAAGCGTGTGGGCGACACGGCCGCGATCGAACTTGGCACCGGCCTCAGCACGCGTGTTGCCATAGAGCCGCGTGAGCTGGGTGTTGTCGATGGGCTGGGTGATGAGGGCTCGCGGCCCTGGTGCGCAGCCAGGACGGACGAACCAAGGCTGGCCACGAGACCCACAAGTAGAGCAGCGGCCGCGAATGCGGCCGTTTTACTCGACATATTGTTTACCTTCGCTCGAATTTTTGCGGTTGGAACAGGGGATCGGAAACGGCTTAGGGCTGAAATTCTATCTGAATTCTGCCGAATGGAAGGGTGATGAACAAATGCATAGTGCAAAGGGCAATGGCGATGAGCAATGGGCAACACCCAGTTTTGCTCATCGCTCACCGCTCATTGCTCGCTGCTTGCGCTCGGGTTAACCCTGCTCTTTCAGCTTCAGTTTCGACTTGTTCTCTTCCATAAACTGCTTGATGTCATTAGCCGCGCCGAGCAGGCGATTCCACTGCTCGTAATATAAGGTGACGGGAAACCGGCCGAGGCCGTAGACGCTGACTCCGCCCTTCTCCCCGACCTTAAAGATCAGGTCCCCGCTACGCTTCTTGGTTTCGACTTCCTTTTCCAGTTGAGCCAGTTTGGCCTTCAGTTCCTCATAACTCGGTTCTGCCATGTCGCCTCTCTTTGGGATATAAGTGCTTGTGGGTAGCGGCGATACTCAGCAATCGCACCCTTGCCTATAGTAACTTGTCTGAAGTTGTCGCGTGGCGGATAACCGTTATAAGCTCTAAGCAATCTAATCCCGAAGCGGGAATCCTATGCGTGTCTGGGTGCGATGGTCGGCTTGGCTTTGCCTGTCCCTGATGTTGTGGACAGTCGCCGCAGAGTCCACCCACAATCACCCGAACCAGACCGAATCCGCTTCATGCCTGATCTGCGTGGCGGCGCACAGCGCCAATCCCGCGGTGAGTACAGGCCATGCCGCACCGTTCTTTGCCGCGGTCGGCACACTGCAAGAGCATAGTGTTGTTGCCAACGCCCGGCTGGACTTTTCTGAGGCCGGCATCCGCGGCCCTCCTGCGTCTCTCTAAGGGAATTCATCCGTACTTGACATCCGATTCGGACGCTCGTTGTCCGGACGGCTCATTCCCCATCCGTTCATAGTCAGGAGAGCATTTATGCAGGCCATCAGTCATGTCTACAGCGTTTTTTTGGCGGGCGCACTATGTGTGGGAACTTGCCTTGCCGGAACCGCCCAAACGGCGGGGAACTCCGGCTCGATCAGCGGAACCGTCGTTGACCCCACCGGAGCCGTGGTTCTTAACGCGACGGTCCAGATTCACAATCCGGTGAGTGGATTCGATCGCACCACCACCACCGACAGTGCGGGCAGGTTCACGCTGCCGAACATCCCATTCAACCCATATCATCTGAGGGTAACCGCAACCGGGTTTGCTTCCTTTGCCCAGGATGTGGAAGCAAGGTCGGCGGTGCCGGTGACCCTTAGCATTATCCTCAAAGTCGCCGAATCGATGACCCAGGTCACGGTCGAAGGCGGCGCAGATCTGGTGGAAAACGACCCGACATTCCACACCGACGTGGACAAGGGACTATTCGACAAACTTCCACTGGAGAGTTCGACCTCGCAGGTCAGTTCACTCGTCACATTGTCGACGCCGGGCATTTCGGCTGATTCGAACGGACTATTTCACGGGCTGGGGGATCACGCGGAGAATTCCTTCGTCGTCGATAATCAGCCGATCACCGACCAGCAGAGCAAAGTGTTTTCCAACCAGATCCCGCTCGAATCGATCGAGTCTTTGGAAGTGGTGTCTGGCGCCCCTCCCGCTGAATACGGCGACAAGACCAGTGTTGTGATCAACGTAACTACCCGCTCGGGACAGGGCGTGACTACTCCCCACGGCAGCTTCACCACTTCCTATGGCTCATTCGGCACATCCAACGCCGCTTTTGATCTCGCTTATGGCGGCAAGAACTGGGGAAATTTCTCTTTGGCGAGCGGACTGAATACCGGCCGATTCCTCGATCCACCAGAATTCACGGTGATGCATGACAAGGGAAATGAGGAGAATTTCTTTGATCGAGTCGATTATCAGCTGTCCTCAGTCGATTCCCTTCACTTCAATGTTGGCTATACCAGGTCGTGGTTCCAAACCCCCAATTCGTTTGACTCCCAGAACGCGACAGCCTGGAGCGGTGTGACAGTAAATAATGACGGGCGCGACCCGAATGGGAATCTTGTAGGTCCCGCCGATCAGCGCTCGCAGATCAAAACCTTTAATATCGCGCCGTCGTGGATTCGCGTTCTCGATACAAACTCGGTGTTGAACGTAGGCGCTTTCGTTCGCCGCGATGACTACAACTACTATCCCAGCGCCAACCCGTTCGCCGATCTGTCCCCCGATTTGCAGGCGGAAACCGCCGGGCAAGACCGTACGTTAACGAATGCTGGCCTGCGCAGCGGCATTTCCTATGTGAAGGGGATGCACAACCTCAAAGCGGGCGCGGTCTATCAGCAGACTTTCCTTACGGAGAATGACCAACTGGGGGTTGTCGACCCGACATTTCTGCCGTCGCTGACCGACGCCAGTGGCTCTCTCTGCTATGACACGACCACGAATGTTGCACTCGCCGCACCCTGCACCGACCTTTTGCCGTACGATCTGACGAGGGGAGGTGGCATCTATGGTTTTCACGGGCACACCGATGTAAAGGAATTCTCGGTTTACGCGCAGGACGCAATTACAAAAGGAAACTGGTCGCTGAACCTGGGGTTGCGCGGAGATTTTTACAACGGGCTGGTGACCCATCGCGAAGCCGAACCGCGTGTCGGCGTTGCGTACAACATCAAACGAACGAACACGGTGCTTCGCGCCTCATATGCCAGGGTTCTGGAAACGCCCTTTAACGAGAACCTGGTACTCGCCAGCACGGGTTGCGCGAATGCGGTCTTGAATCCTCTTCTCGGTTGCGCGGCCACGGGGAAAAATCCGCTCAGCCCAGGATGGCGCAACGAATTCCACGTCGGCCTTCAGCAGGCGGCGGGAAAATACCTGGTCTTTTCCGGTGAATACATCTGGAAATACACGCACAGCGCGTATGACTTTAGCATCCTCGGTGCGACTCCGATTACCTTCCCGATCGAGTGGCACAGTTCCAAAATTCCCGGCTTCGCGGGACGCATCAGCGTACCGAATATTCACGGATTTTCCGCGCTTATGGTCTTCTCTAGCGTCTCGGCAAGATTCTTCCTGCCGCAACTTGGCGGAGCCGGCGCTGTGCCCTCCGCCCCGGGAGGAGTCTTTCGCATCGATCATGATGAGAGATTCAATCAGACGACTCACCTCCAGTATCAGCCGTGGAAGCAGGGACCCTGGCTCGGATTCAACTGGCGCTATGACAGCGGTCTGGTCGCGGGCTCAGTACCATTTGCGAGCTCGGCAAATCCGAGCGATCCGGGTTTCCTGGTGGATCTAAGCGGTCTGACTGCCGACCAGCAATACCAGGCCGGCCTGATCTGTAACGGGCAGCGCGCTACGCCCACATCGCCGTTGCCGGGTTCGTGTCCCGGCTCGCAGTTCACTTCAACCTTGGTAAAGATACCCGCACCAGGAATGGAGAATGACGATAAGAATCCGCCGCGAATCGCACCCCGACATGTATTCGACGTCGCGATTGGCGATGACAACGTTTTCAAGGGCGACAAGTACAAGGTGAGCCTGCAACTCACCGCGATCAATGTCACCAACACGTATGCGCTATACAACTTCCTGTCTACGTTTAGCGGCACGCATTACCTTACGCCCCGCTCCCTGACAGCGGAGGTGGGCTTCCACTTCTGATATTGAAGGACAAGCGGCTCTCCGGAGCCGCTTTTTTGTTGCCTAGTGCCATCAGCGTGGCTGATGGATTTGTAAAGGGATGTAAAAAGCGGGTCGGGAGAGACGCACGCAGCGATGCGATTGATAACATGCCGTCATCGCTTCCATTCCATCGCACATCGATTTCCCGGGAGGTTGCGGAAATGAAGAAGGCAGTCATCGCCGTTACAGTGTTGTGTTGGGTTCCTCTGTGGGGACAGCAGGCAAACGCTCCTGACTTAGCCGCGCAGAATGCCGCGCTAGAGCAGCGTGTGCGGGATCTCGAAGAACGCCTCATTGCTGTGGAAGGAAAGATTCGCATGCTGCAGAGCACCCAGGCACCGTCTCAGCCCGCAGCAGAAGCGCAGCCTGCAGCATCTGCCGCTGAGCCCGTTCCACCGGCGCAACCGCAGGTGCCAGTTGAGCCCGCTGCCACCTCGCCAATTCAGGGGCAGTCGCCGGTCGTGAATACCGGAGGAAACTTGCCAAACTATGGCGGCGCGTCGTCCGCGGCGAAGGCTTTGAATCCCGACATCAGCGTGATTGGAGACTTCATCGGCGCGGCCGGCAATAGCAACGTCCCGCCTCTGGCGCCCCAGCAGCCGTTCCCTTCTCTCCAGATGCACGAGTCTGAGTTAGGCGCACAGGCGATCATTGACCCGTACGCGCGCGGCTATTTCTTCATCTCGTTCGGCGAGGAAGGCGTCAATCTGGAGGAAGGCTATATTACATTCACTGCCCTGCCCGCCGGATTCGTGGCGAAAGTCGGCAAGATGCGGTCTGCATTTGGTAAGGTCAACATGATGCACAATCACGTCCTGCCCTGGGTAGACCGACCGCTGGTGACTACCAACCTTGTCGGGGGCGAGGATGGCATCGACGATGCCGGGTTTTCTCTGGAACGAATTCTTCCGGCGCCCAAGGGCATTTTCCTGGAAGCTACTGGACAGGTGTTTCGCGGAGATTCCGGCGATGTATTTCGAGCGGAGTCGCGCAGCGACGTCAGCACGGTCGACCATCTGAGAGGATACAAGGACATCACGGAATCGACGAACCTTGACCTCGGATTCTCATACGCGCGCGGCCACAACGATGCAACGCTCTCCGACGGCAGTTTCGGCGAGTTTGTCACACAACTCTTCGGGATTGACGCAACGGTCCGATGGAAGCCTTTACGCCGTTCGATCTACCATTCGTTTGTCGGCCGAGGCGAGTTTATATGGAGCCAGCGGGAGCAACTCCCGAGCGATCAGCACGCTTTCGGTTTCTACACCTCAGGGGATTACCAATTCGGGCGGCGCTGGTTCGCCGGCGCGCGCTTCGATTACTCCGACCGCAGTCGCTACGGCAATCTTACCGATAAGGGAGTCGCGGCGACCTTGACCTACTGGCCGAGCGAGTTCAGCCAGGTTCGTGGCGAATATCGCTTCACGCATTACGCGGAGAATCGCGACAGTCACGAAGTATTTATGCAGTTGATCTTCTCGCTGGGCGCTCACGGCGCGCATCCGTTCTAGGAGAGTCGAATGCTTACGACGAAACAGTTTGTCCTTGGTGTGATCGCCGCGGCTCTGCTGCTTCCACCATGGGCGGCAGCAAAGAAGCTGAGTATCGTGACGGCCACAACCGACATGGCGGCGCTCACCCAGGAAGTCGGCGGGGACCGCATCAGTGTGGATGCGATTGCCAAGGGATACCAGGATCCGCACTTTGTGGAGGCCAAGCCAAGTTTTCTGCTGAAACTTCGACAGGCCGACCTACTGATCGTTGTTGGCCTGCAACTGGAAATCGGTTGGTTGCCTCCGCTCATCACCCAGAGTGGGAACCCGCGCATTCAAGTGGGTGCGGCGGGATATCTCGACGCCTCGCAATTCGCCGAGATTCTTGAAATTCCCCAAGGCGTGGTAACGCGCGCCATGGGTGATGTTCATCCGCTGGGGAACCCGCACTACTGGCTTGATCCGGATAACGGCAGGAGAGTGGCGAAAGGCATCGCTGCGAAGCTGGGGGAACTTGATCCCCCGGATTCTTCCTACTTTCAGGAGCGCTTCCAGGATTTCGACAAGCGCCTTAGCGCGGCGGAACAGAAGTGGGATGCGGAGATGGCTCCCTATCGTGGACGCAAAGTGGTGACATATCACAATTCATTCACCAATTTCGCCAAGCACTTTCACCTCGATGTCATCGGATATGTGGAGCCTCGCCCCGGTATTCCTCCAACACCCAGCCACACTCTCGATCTGATCGGCCTGATGAAGCGCGAGAACTGCAAGCTGGTGCTGGTCGAACCTTATTTCGACTTGAAGACGCCCAACAGCATTGGATCCGCCACCGGGGCGAAGGTGCTGGTGTACCTGCCATCGGTCGGCGGCGAGAAGCAAGTTACAAACTACTTCGAGCTGTTCGATTACGATATCGACTTGCTGAAAAAAGGATTCCAGTAACCCGAAGGGAAACTATGGAAATTCTGCAATTCCTTCTCTGGCCGTTTATGGCGAGCCTCATTTTGACGGGCATCCACGCCTACCTTGGCGTGCACGTGGTAGAGCGCGGTGTGATCTTTGTGGACCTCGCCCTCGCTCAGATTGCCGCGCTCGGCGCTACCGTCGCGATCCTGATTGGAATGGATCCGCACGGACAAGGGGCCTACTGGCTGAGCCTGGCTTTCACGTTCGTAGGGGCGGCGGTCTTTGCCTTTGCGCGCACGCGGCGCGGACATATCCCGCAGGAAGCGTTTATCGGAATCGCCTATGCCGTCGCGTCAGCCGCCGCCATTCTTGCGATGAGCAAGGCCACCGGAGAAACCGAGCACTTGAAGGACATGCTGGTCGGAAACATCCTCGCTGTCTCACGCCATGAAGTTCTGAAAACGGCCGTGCTTTATGGAGCGATCGGCGTATTCCATTACATTTTCCGTCGCCGCTTCCTCATGATCTCTACCGATCCTGAGCAGGCTGAGGCGCAAGGCATCAGCATTCGCTTCTGGGATTTTCTCTTCTACGCTTCGTTCGGATTCGTCGTGACTTCATCCGTCGCGATCGCCGGCGTTCTGCTGGTTTTCTGCTATCTCATTGTGCCTTCGGTGGGTGCGATGCTCTTTGCAGACCGGGTCGGTCGTCGTCTGGCGATCGGTTGGACCATGGGCACACTGGTTTCTGCTCTCGGCGTT
>Ga0126378_10002109_pt1 | contig 14709 bp, 8 predicted proteins | sample PanSoiMetPlot_23_FD_92587 | JGI IMG/M metagenome (GOLD analysis project Ga0126378, IMG submission 92587) | Tropical forest soil microbial communities from Panama - MetaG Plot_23 | ecosystem: Environmental > Terrestrial > Soil > Tropical forest > Bulk soil | place: Panama | collected 2016-02-17 | reverse complement strand
GCCTCGACATAGGCGGCAAAGCGCGCTTCACTTGCCTCGCTTGATCCCCCGTCCATGCCGGTCCCCCGATCCGGAGGTAGATGCGCGGCTGAATACTACATCTTGCAGTTGAAGTCTACACCAATACACTATGTTGAGTTTTTTGTGACTCAGTAAGATTAGTAGCCCATTGCTTTGTTGATTTCCTGCGACAGCGCGCCACCGGCCTCGATGCTTCGGATGTTCGCGACGAGCTCGGTCACCAGTTGCGCCACGGTCGGCCGCCGTGCCACGTGCGGCATCACAGTGACTTTAGGATGCAGCCACAGCGGGCTCTCCGGCGGCAGCGGCTCCGGCCACAGCGCATCCAGTGCGGCATAGGACAACTGCCCCGAATCGAGCGCCTTGATGAGGTCGGTCTCCACCACATGCTTGCCGCGCCCGACATTTATCAGCATTGCCCCTCTCGGCATCATCGCAAAGGTGCGGGCGCAGAAAATGCCCTCCGTTTCGCGCGTCAGCGGCAGCAGGCAGACGGCGATGTCGGTTCGGTTCAGAAACCGCTCCAGCTGGTCGCGCCCGTGGAAGACCGGGATTTCGGCATGCTCCCTCGGCGAGCGGACCCAAGCCGAGACCGGGAAGCCGAGCGATTTCAGCACCAGCGCCGGCGCTTTCGCCATCATGCCGTAGCCGAGAAAACCGATGCGCCTTTCCTCGGGCCGCACGATCCTGGTCCTGCGCCATTCCCGATTGGCCTGGGCCGCCTGATAGGCGGGCATATCGCGGTGGAACCGCAGCACATGCATGACGACATATTCCGTCATCATCGGATCGCCTCCCGGCGGCTCCAGTTTGCCCAAGGGGGCCTTTGGCAGTCTCGGATGATTGATGAACGCTTCCACTCCCGCCGAGCGGCTGAACATCGCCTTCAAATTCGGGAACTCGGGCAGAACGTCGAAATCGGGATGCATGAAGGCGAGATAACCGATATCCGCCAATTCCCCCGCATCGGGCCAAATGCGAATTTCCAGATCGGGAAGATGTTTCTCGAATGTGTCTCGCCAGGCCGCAGCATTGCCGATGAGCTTGTCGAGATTGACCATGAGCAGCGCCATACTTCCTCCTCGGCTAATAGGCATCAGCCGCACCAAATAGCGGTTCTCGGTCTATCATCCGTCATTTCCGCGAAAGCGGGAATCTAGGCTTCGAGGTGTCAGCGGTGGCCCCGTGTTCGAGCAGGGCACTGGACCCCCCTTCGCGGGGGTGACGCAGGCCTCATTGATAATGTCGAGAGCATCTCGGACCAGCCTTTAACCGCTGCGGTCAGCGTGTCCCGGCCTGTGCGCGGGCTTTGTCGAGATCGGGGACGTTGCTGGCCGACGCGACATCGCCCAATCGCGACCCCCGCGTCACCGCGAGTGCGGCGACGGCGGCCTCGTTCTCGGTGATCTTCGCCATGATCGCGTCTTTGGCGCGGTCGAAGACGTCGCGGTTGGTCGCGACGAAGTGCTGCGATTGGCGCAGCTTGGCGAGATAACCGTTGACCTCGGGCACGACATAGCGGGCCACCATATCCCAGCTGCGGAACGTGTTTTCGGGATTGGCCCAGTCGTGAACGAAGCCGACGACGGTGCCGAAACCGCCGCTCATCTCGAGCACCTGCTTCAGCCGGGCCACCAGATCGTCCGGGGTGCCGATCGTCGCCGCGGCGCCGGGGCCGAACGCCGTCTTCTCGATTGCCTCGTCGGGATCCTTGAACGGGGTGGCGCCCGGCCGCTGCAACGTGCCGACGATGTACTGGTTGTGGTGGCGCAGGAGACCGTGGCGCGCCTCGGCGATAGCCTTCTCCCGAGTCTCGGCGATGTGCCAGGAAAGCAGCACGCGCCACTCCTTCCGGTCGACCATCTCGCCGTGCTTTTTGGCGGCGGCTTCGGCAAAGCCCCATTGTGTCGGGAGTGCGTTGAGCCCCTCCTCGGCCAACGAGCCAATCGAGATGACGCCGATCCCATGCTTGCCGGCGAGGGTCATGCCGGACGGGCTGATCTGCGAAGCGACCGCGAACGGCATCTCCGCCTGCAGCGGCAAGAGTTGCAGCGCGGCGTCCCGCAATGTGAACCAGTCGCTCTCGTGGGTGACGCGCTCGCCGCGCATCAGCCGCCGGATGACGCCGATCGCCTCGTCCTGACGGTCGCGCTGTACCATCGGGTCGATGCCCAATGTGTGCGCATCCGATGCGAGCGCGCCGGGACCCGAGCCGAAGATCGCGCGCCCGCCCGTCATCCAGTCGAGCTGCACCATGCGCTGCGCAACATTGAACGGATGGTGATACGGCAATGAGATGACCCCGGTCGCGAGCTTGATGCGTTTCGAGCGCTCGCCGGCTGCGGCGAGGAACATCTCGGGCGAGCCGATCATTTCCCAGCCGCTCGAATGGTGCTCGCCGCACCAGAACTCGTCATAGCCGAGCCGGTCGAGGTGCTCGACGAGGTCGAGATCGCGGCGGAACTGCAACAGCGGATTTTCGCCGACCGGATGATGCGGGGCGAGGAAGGCGCCGAAATTCAGACGTGGCATCATTGGTCTCCTGTGTGGTGCGCTGGAACCGGCTGAAGGCGCCTGCCCATGTGTTGTATACACCATGTCTTCGCGTTATGCCGAGTGGATCGCGGGTTGGTCTGTTAGTGCGGGTGCCAGAACACCTGGTACAAATAGCTCCTGGGGTCCGGCGGCCTGAGCGCCTCTAGACGCGGTTCGAATGATTTCAGTCCACGTTAAATCTCGCGCAGCTCGAATACGTTGAAGTGCCATGGGCTGTGGTCGATGTAGAGACCGTGATCCATGAGTTCGCTGCCGTCTCGATCGTAAACCTCGGTCCCCATTACATCGGCAAGGCGCACCTGCTTGTCGCGAAGTTCCGGGAATGCCAGCTGCAGACGACATTGCCCTTGGTGTTCTGAGTAATTGACGACGACGACATGACGGCTGCCATTGTCGCCAGTCCACGCATAGGCGACAAAATCGTCCGACGTCCAGTTGCCCGCCCACGCGGGTTGCGGCTGGATGTGCCACCACGCGCCGCCACGTAGGGCACTGGTCTGCTTTAACACACGCAGCAGCCGGGAATAGAAGGCAACGGTTTCCGGGTCGGCCGGCTCGACCGGGCCGCGGCAGAGATGGGTCGGCACCCGCACTTGCGCGCCCTCGAACTGTCCCTGGTGGAAGAAGCGCAGGCCGGGCGACAGGTAGGTGATGATTGCGGCCGCGCGGTGCTGCGGCCAGCGAAACTCGTGGGCGGCGCGCGCCTCGTCGTGGTTTTCGAGAAAACGGACGAGCTTGTCCTGGTAGTCAAGGCTGGTGAGCAAATGGTCGTGGATCGGCCTGACCTGGCCGTCCCGCAGTCGGTCGTAGAGCCGCTTGTCGTAGCAATACCGGAAACCCTGCTGCTGCAAGGTCCATTCGAGATCCCAATAGACCTCGGCCATGAAGGTGAAGGCCGGATATTTCGCGTGCACCGCCGCTGTGGCCCTTGGCCAAAACGGCTCGGGCGTGTTTCCCCAGGTCCGCTCAAAAATCTCCGGCAGTAACAGCATCGCCATATCGCAGCGCACGCCGTCGCACTTGCCGGCGATCGCGATCAGCTCGTCGATGCGCGCCGCCTGCAGCTCAGAGTTGGCATAGTTGAGCTGCAACGTGTCGGGCCAGCCGGGGAAATTGGGATCGCGACCATAGGCGAGGATCTTGCGTCCGCGCTCTGTATCGACCCGCAGGTAGTTGCCCGGCGCGTTCGCCAGCGCATCCTCGCTGCTTTCGACATAGTAGTCGGGGCGGGTTCTTACCCAGGGGTGGTCCGGGGCAGTGTGGTTCGGCACAAAATCGAGCAGCAGCTTGATGCCACGGCGCGCCAGCTGTTCGCGGAATTGCCGGAGTGCCGCTTCGCCGCCCAACGCCGGGCCGACAGTGTACGCGGTGATCGCGAAGCCGGAGCCGCAGATGTCTTCCTCGGCAAGGTCGGGAAGGACGGCCTGAAACTCGGCCCGCCACTGCGGGTTACCGCGCGAAATGGCGCGGCCAGCGGCGCCGGTCTGCCAGACGCTCAGCAGCCAGACCCAGTCCAACCCTTGTTCGGCAAAGCCGTCGATCGTTGCGCCGTCGACGTCGGCCAGTGTTATCCGTCTACCAGCCTCGCGCGACAGCCGATTGAGCCAAACCCGCGTGTTGATCTGGAGCAGCAGAGGATAGCGATCCACCTACACGCGCTCTTTCGCGCTCGGAAAGGCCGTGCTGTAACCGCCGCCTCGCATGATGGCCTGGGAATCGAGCCTGCCAAAGTATTCTATTAGGCCACCGACGAGCCCCGTCCATCCGGTCTGGTGGCTGGCGCCGATGCCGGCCCCATTGTCGCCATGGAAATATTCGTAGAACAGCAGGTTATCGCGCCAATAAGGGTCGCGCTGAAATTTATCCGCGCCGCCAAACACCGGTCGCCGTCCGTTTTCGTCGCGCAAAAAGATCCGGCTCAACCGAGTGACGATCTCATGCGCCACCTCGAACAGATTCATCAGCTTCCCCGAACCGGTCGGACACTCGATTTTGAAATTGTCGCCGTAATAGGCGAAATAATGCAGCAGGCCACGAATGATCAGCGCGTTGACGGGAACCCAGACCGGCCCGCGCCAATTCGAATTGCCGCCGAACATGCCGCTGTCAGATTCCGCCGGCAGGTAGCTGACGCGATATTCCTCGCCTTGGACGCGAAAGGCGTAGGGGTGCCCGGCATGATAGCGAGACAGCGAGCGAATCCCGTAAGGGCTCAGGAACTCGTTCTGGTCAAGCATGCGGCTGAGAATGCGCCGCAGCCGGTCCCGGTTGACGAGCCCGATGAGGCCCCGCCCTCCTATGCCATAATGACCGGGTCCCGTTGGGTGGATCGACTCGAGCAATTCCGGCATTTGCCTTGCTCGTTCGCTGAAATGCGCCGTCAGTTTCGGCATCTTCGCGCGCTGCGCCGGTTCGACGACCGTGGCGGCGCAGATCGGCAAGAGACCCACCATCGAGCGGACTTTAAGCCGTGTCGAGGCCCCATCGGGCAAGCGGAGGACGTCGTAGTAGAACCCGTCCTCCTCATCCCACATGCCCTCGGTGCCGAGCGCGTTTAGAGACCGGGCGATCAGCAGAAACTGGATAGCGAAATTCGCCGCCAAATCCTCGTATACCGGGTCGTGCGGAGCGAGCTCGCAGGCGATCTCGAGCATGTTTTGGCAAAATAGTGCGACCCAGGCCGTGCCGTCGGCCTGCTCGAGATACCCCCCCGTCGGCAACGGCGCGCTGCGATCGAAGACACCGATATTGTCGAGCCCGAGAAACCCGCCCTCGTAGAGATTGTTGCCGGTGCGGTCCTTGCGGTTCACCCACCAGCCATAATTGGCGCTGAGCTTGCCAAAGACCCGCTTCAAAAAATCGAGGTCGGTTCTACCGCGCAGCGCCTGCTCCATACGGAACAGAAAAATTGCCGCCCAAGCCTGCACCGGGGGGTTGACGTCGCTGAAGTTCCACTCGTAGGCCGGGATCTGACCGGTCGGATGCAAGTAGACCTGGTCGAGCAGCAGATCGAGTTGCCGCTTGGCGAAATCCATGTCGACCATCGCCAAGGCAAGCGCATGAAAGGCGAGATCCCACGCTGCGAACCAGGGGTATTCCCACTTATCCGGCATCGAGAAAACATCGTCGCTGATCATGTGGAACCATTCCCGGTTGCGCACCTGACGCGGGTTGGGGCGCAAAGGATCCGCGCCGTGCTCCTCGAGCCATTTGTTGGCGTCGAGATAGAAATATTGCTTGCCCCAAAGCATCCCGGCGTATGACTGGCGCACCAGATTGGCCGCGTCCCTACTGACACCGGGCGGGGTGATCGTGTTGTAAAATTCGTCAGCCTCGCGCCGGCGCGCGCCGAAGATCTGGTCGAATTGGCCGCCAAAGGGGTCCGATATTGCAGAGTCGCAGAGCCGCAGCCGGATAACGCCCGTCTCCTTTGCGGCAACGTCGCGTCGATAGTGCGCGGCGGCTTTCGTTCCCGTCTGGTCGGGGTTAACGGCCTCCTGCCGGCCCGCCACGACGTAGTTGTCGATCCCGTCCTTGACATAAGGTGAGACGTTGGGCGTCCTGAAGATCCGTTGATTGTTGGTGTCGTTCTCGGTGAACAGCAGCGGCGGGCGGCCGTCGCAGTAGAAGAAGCAATCGCCGAGCATTGCATGCGAGACGGTAATCGCGCTCGCATTGCCCGGCCCCGTGATCGCCCGCAGCGACGGCTTTGGCGGGCCGGGCCACCACGTCCAGGTGTTGCGGAACCACAATGTCGGCAGGAGGTGCAGCTCGGCCGATTGCACGCCGCGATTGACCGCGCTGATCCGGATCAGGATGTCGGTCGGCGAAGCCTTGGCATATTCGACAAAGACGTCAAAATACCGGTCGTCGTCAAAAACGCCGGTGTCGAGCAATTCATATTCCCAATCGTTGCGGCCGCGCTGCCGGTTGGTTTCGACAAGATCCCTGTACGGAAACGCATTCTGCGGATATTTATAAAGATATTTCATGTACGAGTGGGTAGGCGTGCTATCGAGATAAAAGTAATATTCCTTTACGTCCTCGCCGTGATTGCCCTCGCTGTTGGTGAGGCCGAACAGCCGCTCCTTGAGGATCGGGTCCTTACCGTTCCACAGAGCAATGGCAAAGCATAGTCGCTGGTGGTCGTCGCTGAAACCGGCAATGCCGTCCTCACCCCAGTGATAGGCGCGTGAGCGAGCCTGATCGTGCGTGAAGTAGTTCCACGCATCCCCATTCTCACTATAGTCCTCTCGGACCGTACCCCATTGGCGCTCACTGAGATAGGGACCCCATCGTTTCCATGGCACCCCCTTCTCGCGCGCCTCGTCTAGCCGCAACTTCTCCGCAATCCTCGTCGGCCCGGGGCTGGTCTCGTTAGGCAACGGTCTCCTCCTGCATGCAATTAGCCGACGTTGCCGAGATGGTTTTGGCTTCCGCTGGTTGGTGCGAAGTTCTGCCGCGGCTGGCACTTTGGCAAGCAGAAACGCCGCCTCGCGGCCTCCGGGCGGAGAGCACAACCCAATATAGAGTCATTTATGACACTTTGCTGCTTCTGCAGCAAATCAGCAGCAAAAAATCCCGCGAGCGTTGTACGAACATCCACGAGGGTCGTCGCGCCGATCCCGCCCACAACTGCGCTGGAGCACTATTTCCTCCACCCAGGCAGAACCGAGGGCGCCGATCTGCGCTAACGGCCAGCAACCGAGTACGACGACATTGCGGCAATTTTAGCGTCGTAGCGAAACCGAGCTCCGAATGCTCGGGCGCGCCTCACACCCTGGCACTTAACATGACAGCGCGCGCCCGAATTCGGTAAGGCCGCATACGCTGCACGCCATCTCCCCGTGTCTGACCGCGAATACGCTCCTCATCATTGCTTCTTGGGACGCGTGTCACGGGCTCTACGCGGTCGGTCGAGCCCGCCGCCCTTCAGCCGCTACATGGATTGTCCGCTTATGCCAGTCGCCGCGCCACTCGCGGCGGACCACCAGTAGGGCGTGCCTCCGAGTTATCGACCGTAAGATAAGAGAGAGCACCGATTTGCATTGGTCAAATGGGAGACTTCCTTCCACAATGCATGAGGTGAGTTTCTTGTGGCGCAACAGTTCACTTGACAACTCCTACAGGAACCCGCGATCCTTTACTGCATTACAATGCGGCGTCAATGGGGAGGGATTTATGCTGCAGGCCGAGGGCAGGCGTTCGCTCAACCGCGACCGATACGATGCCGTCCTGCTCGACCTCGACGGTGTGATCACGGACACCGCCAGCCTGCATGCGGCGTGTTGGAAGCAGATGTTCGACGAATACCTTCGGAAGCGAGCCACGGAGCGAAGCGAAGCATTTCGTGTCTTCGATCCCGCGGCGGATTACCGCCTCTATGTCGATGGGAAGCCCCGCTTCGACGGCGTTCGCGACTTTCTTCGATCGCGCGATATCCAGCTCCCCGAGGGAAGCCCAGACGACCCTCCACAGGCGGAAACAGTGGGTGGGCTCGGGAACCGCAAGAACGACCTGGTCAACAAGATCATTGAAGACAAAGGGGTGGAGCCTTACGAGGGGAGCGTCAGACTCATCCGTCTGCTCCGGCAGCTCGGGTTCAAAATCGCCGTGGTCACCTCGAGTCAGAACTGCACGGCCGTGTTAAGGGCCGCCAAGTTGGATGCATTCTTCGACATACAGGTCGACGGCAACATGATTTTGGCGGAACATTTGGCAGGGAAGCCCGCTCCCGATACGTTTTTGAAAGCAGCAAAGCTACTCGGCGTTGAGCCATCACGAGCGGTTGTCATCGAGGATGCCCTCGCGGGAGTGGAGGCCGGGTCTGCCGGGAGCTTTGGCCTTGTGATCGGCGTCGCACGCAAGGGAAATGCCGACGAGCTCCGGCATCATGGCGCGCATTTGGTGGTGAACGATCTGGGCGAATTGGTCAACTGACCAATGCCCACTTCCCGGGCAGGAACAGCCTCATGATGCATAAGGCGCTTCAATCGACGCAACACCCTGGCCGGGTCCTTACCCATGAAGGTTACGGCGTGTTGACCGGGAGGGTGGTTGAATCCCCTTTCGCATTCGGCAACGGCTTCTTGGGATGCGCGCCGCTCGCTCGGTTAGCCGAGGCCCGACATGATAGGTTGGCTGGGATATAGCAGATGGGCATCTTGGCGGCGCTGCTACGTCGCCAGTCTGTTTGACGTGCCCAACATCGAGCCGCAGGCGCCCTCGCCAGTGCCGGTCGCCGACTGGTCCCGCGTGCGAATCCTTACCGGGGGTCGTTTTCTGGGGAGTTGTTATGGCACTCAAGAATGCATTCTACGCCCAGTCGGGCGGGGTTAGCGCGGTGATCAACGCTTCGGCTTGTGGCGTGCTGCAAACTGCACGTCAATATTCCAGGCAGATTGGCAAGGTCTACGCCGGGCGGAATGGCATCATCGGCGCCCTGACTGAGGATCTAATCGATACCAGCGTCGAGTCCGACGCCGCGATTGCCGCGCTCAAACACACCCCGGGTGCCGCGTTTGGGTCGTGTCGCTACAAGCTCAGTTCGCTTCACGAGCAGCGCGCGCAGTACGAGCGCTTGATCGAAGTATTTCGTGCGCACGATATCGGCTTCTTTTTCTACAACGGTGGCGGCGACTCGCAAGACACCGCCTATAAAGTCAGCCAGATGGGCGCTGGACTCGGCTACCCAATCGTGTGCGTTGGCATTCCCAAGACGATGGACAATGACCTGCCGATCACCGACTGCTCACCGGGCTTTGGCTCAGTGGCGAAATATGTTGCAACGTCGCTTCGCGAGGTAGCGCTCGACCTGGCAGCGATGAGCCGCACCTCGACCAAGGTGTTCACTCTGGAAGTGATGGGCCGGCACGCTGGCTGGACGACCGCCGCTTGCGCGCTTGCCGCCGAACACGAGGGCGATGCTCCACACGTCTTGCTGCTGCCCGAGGTTGCATTCGACGAGGAGCGGTTCCTGGTCAAGGTCGAGGAGGCCTTGGAGCGATACGACCACTGCGTTATCGCTGTGTCCGAAGGGGTCAAGGGACCGGACGGAGAGTTCCTCGCGGCGTCGGGCTCGAAGGACTCCTTCGGCCACGCACAGCTGGGCGGGGTAGCGCCACTCATCAGCAGCCTGATAAGCACGAAGCTCGGTTGCAAATGCCATTGGGCGGTTCCCGATTACCTCCTGCGCTCGGCACGCCACATCGCCTCCGAAACCGATCTCCAGCAGGCTCATGCAGTCGGTCGCGCTGCGGTGGAATTCGCACTCGACGGAAAGAATGCGGTGATGACAGCAATCCGCCGGCTTAGCGATGCGCCCTATCGCTGGGACATTATCGCCGCCCCGCTCTCTGAGGTCGCCAACCAGGAGAAGCTGTTGCCTCCCGACTTCATCAGCGCCGACGGCTTCGGAATCACCGCGGCGGCCCGCCGCTATTTGGCCCCGCTCATTGTTGGCGAAGCTTACCCGCCATTTAAGAACGGCCTACCCGACTATGTGAAGCTGCGGAACGTGCGAGCGCCGAAAAAACTGACGACAGAGTTCGCAGTTTGAAAAGGATGATCAGCCGTTATACGTTCTGTACTCCGTTCACTGCTCGGCTGGCGCGCTCTCGATGTCCGCACTTGGAGCAACTCGAGCTCAACGCGACCGCCAAGCTGCGCTATTTTTATAGTGGACGAATGAGCGGCGACCGCCGAGACTCGCGCGAATGGCGGCGTGTCTTGTAGCTGGGCGCGGGGAACGCCGAGGGGGATGGAGAGTTGACAGGTATGCGACTTGGGTCATCACGTTGCTTATCGGGCGCGCTCTCAGTTTGCCTTCTTTTGTCCGCGGCGGCGCAAGCCCAGGTTAATCCATTCCGCGGAAGCGGGAGTCGCGGCCTCTCGCCTGAAGACAACCAGCTGCTCTTCGAGAGCGTAGCGCGGCTGAACGCGGCCGAACCGAGCGAGGTCGGGCGCTCCGATGCGTGGAGCAATCCACAGACGAAGAGCTCCGGCAGCTCCACAATACTCCGGGTGTTCCACTCAGGTGGCATGGTTTGCCATTTGCTGCGGCATCGCGTCCTCGTCTCCGGACGGGCTCCGGCTCACGATTACCGCCTCAGCTGGTGCCGCACGCCGACCGGGGAATGGAAGATCAAGAGCTGACTTACCGCAAGGGAGCTAGCCGGGCGGCTGATCAACGCCCACGCTGTTTTGGGAGGAACAGCCTCAATGATTCACCATGAACGCCTCAGGCCGCCATCACATGATTACCCGGCCGACGAGTGGAACGTCATCGAAAAAAGGTTCAATCCCGAATTCCTGGCGCAGCTGGAAACGATGCTGGCGGTCGGGAACGGATACCTCGGGATGCGCGGGTGCCCGGAGGAAGGCGGCCCCCACGCCGAAAACAGCACTCTGATCAATGGGTTTTATGAAACCAGCCCGATCGTATACCCGGAAGACGCCTATGGCTTCGCGAAAACTGGCCAGACCATCGTCAGCGTGACCGACAGCAAGATAATTAAGCTCTTCGTCGACGACGAGCCCTTATGGCTGCCCAATGCGCACCTGGTAAGTTACGACCGGCGGCTCAACATGAAGTCGGGAACACTTGATCGCGAGATCCTCTGGGAGACGCCCGCAGGCAAACAAGTGCTGATCACATCCCGGCGGTTGGTCTCTTTTGCCAATCGGCATGTGGCCGCCATCTCCTACTGTGTGACACTCCTCAACTCCTCGGCCTCCCTCGTGATCTCTTCAGAAGTGGTGGCTCATGAACCGGGTGCCTACACCAACGCGAATGATCCGCGACAGACGAGAGTTTTTGCCGCGCGAGTGCTCCATCACCGAATGAGCTACGCCAAAGACCAACGCATCGTGCTGTGCCATGCGACAGCAGAGAGCCGCTTGACCCTAGCATGTGCGACTGACCATTCATTGGAAACCTCCTGCCAGCACGCACACAAGGTTTCCCATTCCGAGAACTTCGGCCAAGTCGCGTTCGCAATCGACGCCCGACCCGACTGTCCGATCCACCTCACCAAGTTCATGGTTTATCACACGTCGCAGACGGTTTCGGCTGAAGAACTTTGCGGCGGTGCCGAGTGGACAATGGATCGAATAGTGACGCAGGGGTTCCAGCACCTGCTGGAGTCCCAAGAGCAGTACATGGATGATTTCTGGCGACGCAGCGATATCCGGGTCAAGGATGTGAGAGAGGACCGCACAAAGCGCAGCACAGTGGAGATCCAGCAAGCGATCCGCTTCAACCTATTTCAAATCCTGCAGGCCTCGGCGCGGGCGGAAGACGCGGGTGTACCGGCGAAAGGCCTCACCGGACAAGCGTATGAGGGACATTATTTTTGGGACACCGAGATTTATGTGCTGCCGTTCTTGACTTATACCTCTCCGCGGATTGCCAAGAATCTGCTGACGTTCCGGTACAAGATGCTGCCGCTGGCACGTGCGCGCGCCAAGCAATTGGGCCATCGCGGCGCCATGTTCCCGTGGCGTACCATCAGCGGGGAAGAAGCGTCGGCATACTACGCCGCCGGGACCGCGCAGTACCACATCAACGCGGACATCATGTACGCGCTGCGCAAATACGTGCAGGCAACGGGCGACGAGTCGTTCCTGTGGGAGTGCGGCGCCGAGATGCTCGTGGAAACGGCACGCCTATGGCGGGACTTAGGGTTCTACTCGGACGCAAAAGGGGGGAAATTCTGCATCAATGCCGTCACCGGGCCCGATGAATACAACACGGTCGTGAACAACAACGCGTACACCAATTTGATGGCCCGAGAAAATCTGCGTTATGCAGCCGAGACTGTCGAAATCCTGCGGGCAACAAAACCGGACGCGTATGACGCGCTCGTGCAAAAAACAGCGCTTGAGGCTTCTGAGGCGGAGGAATGGATACGTGCGGCAGAGAGCATGTATGTGCCGTACGACGAGAAGCTGAAGATCATCCCGCAGGATGACAGTTTTCTGGATAGAGAACCCTGGGACTTCCGAAATACTCCAAGCAACCACTACCCTCTTCTGCTATTTTACCATCCCCTCAATATCTACCGAAAGCAAGTGATCAAGCAGGCGGATGTGGTGCTCGCGATGTTCCTGCTCGGCAATGTGTTCTCGCCGGAGGCGAAGAAACGAAATTTCGAATTCTATGACCCGTTGACCACGGGCGACTCGTCGTTGTCGTCGTGTGTCGAGGCCATTATCGCCGCACAGATCGGCGACGTAGAGAAATCGATACAGTATGGGATGGCGGCATTGCTGATGGACCTGGCTGACGTGGGTGGAAACGTGAAGGACGGCTGCCATATCGCCTCGATGGGTGGCACCTGGATGATGCTAACCTACGGGCTTGGCGGCATGCGGGACGATGGCGGGATGTTGTCATTCTGGCCGCGTCGTGCGCCGGAGGACAATGCTATCCTTCGTTTTCCTGTGACCTACCGCAGCCAGATGCTGGAAGTAGAAATCGGTTTGGACAAGGTGGAATACGCACTGCGTGAAGGCGAGTGCCTTGTGATCCGCCATGAGATGGAGGAAATTCAGCTTACTCGAGAACAGCCGTTGGCCGTTCGGCCAGTCAGCAGGTGGTGAGGATCGCTACCACTGGGGGTTGGAGTGCTCCCTATCAAAAGAATAGATGCTGGCGGGGAGTTGTCTGCTTTTAAAACCCTGACTTCCGCACTCTCGCTGCGATCTCCACATCACCACCGCGCTTTGGTGGAATCCGGTGGTGATTTCGCCAAACGCGTTTCGGAGGGAACCGATGAACTCTGCTGCGACTGAAGCTAAATCGATCAGCGCCTACGGTCCGGCACCTCCATCGTGCTGCGGGTGTTTCACTCGGGCCACATGACTTGCCACCTGCTGTGGCATCGCATCATCGCTGCCGGACGGCCCCCAGCTCGCGGTTTCCGCCTCACCTGGTGCCGCATGCCAGCGGGGAATGGAAGATCAAGAGCTGACTACCGTAGGGGAGCTGAGGCCTCGGTCCAATGCCACGCAGCGCGATCGACGGCGCGCGAGCTTGACAGCAACAAAAGACGCTTGAGCGACCCGGTCGACATCCTCCGCAGCGGGGACCAGCTGAGCCGATCCCAAGATGCGGCTTTCCGTCAACGCAACGTCAATGCCTCCATCTCGTTGCGAGGAGGTAGGGTAGGCTTGGCGCACCCAATACGAACGCAGCCCTCGGCGGCGTGAAGCAGCAAGATGCGGCGCACCTCCTCGATTGTATACGGGTTCGACTGCGTCGAGTGAGTGGAGCGGACAATGTATTCGGAGTCGACGCCGTCGAGATGCGAGCTCGAGTATTCGACGACACCATCGTTGCTGCCCTCCACCGGCCCATTGCCTGCAACAGCAATGATCGAATGTGCGTGGACGCCGGGGGCAATAGGTGTCGTGGCCATTGTCTGCAGGACCGGATTGTTTGGCGTCATGCCGAACAGGCTTCCAGATCCGAGGCTGCGCGGGTTGACCTTGAAGTCTCCGGCATTCCGCGCAAGTTCGACACCTGTCTGGACAATGCGCACCGGGAGGGTAAGAAATCGCCCCAGGAATTCCGTGATCCGATATTCGGTAAGGTAACTGCCGCGATGCGGCGTGGCGATGAAGACGACGCGGTGCACATTTGGCAGTGGTTTGATAAAGACCGCCTCTCGCAATAGTTCGCGTCGCTCCGGCGAGAGATCGATCTGGTCGAGCGGCTTGTTGGCGATGGCGTTCCACACTCGGTCCCCTGTGTCGACAACCATGGCCTTGGTGAGGAGGCCGCCCTGGCTATGGCCGATGACCACTATCTCCGACAAGGCGGGTCGACACCTGTCGGGTCTAATTTATGCACGGCATCCCGAAGCGCTTCCCGCAGCAGCGCCGCCGAATAAAGAACGGGGTTACCGGTGTCGTAGGTGAAAAACCAGAATTGGTAACGCTCGCGGATCCGCGGGTCATCCAACAGATCATTGACCATGTCGCCCCAGCGGCCGGCGCTCGAAGCAGTGCCGTGAACAAAGACCACGGGAATGCGCCCAGGCCGGTAGACGTCGATCGAGGCGAGCTGCGTTGGGGTCGATTCCGAGAACACCCCGGAGAAGAACGCTTTGAGCTCGCGCTCCCAGATCT
>Ga0126378_10002108_pt1 | contig 14715 bp, 17 predicted proteins | sample PanSoiMetPlot_23_FD_92587 | JGI IMG/M metagenome (GOLD analysis project Ga0126378, IMG submission 92587) | Tropical forest soil microbial communities from Panama - MetaG Plot_23 | ecosystem: Environmental > Terrestrial > Soil > Tropical forest > Bulk soil | place: Panama | collected 2016-02-17 | reverse complement strand
GTGCTCGCGTGGCTGCCTTCTCACGTACCACGGCCGGCACGAAGCGGGGCGGCGGCGGCGTTGGTGATCGAACACCATCACGCATTCCGAGCCACACGCATGCTTGGCCTGTGCCTTCGCGGCAGGCTCGAGCTCGAGCCGGACGCGCGGGTCGCCGTCGCTCAACGGTATGGCGGGGTGCTGCCAGAAGACGGGACCGCACTCCGTTTGGAAATCTCACGCCTCACCTGGTGGCGCGGCTTCGAGGTGCACAGCAGCACGGTGGCCGAGGCCATGGCCAGCCCGGTGCTGCCCGAGGTCCGTGCAAGATGAACGGACGCCGCAGCTCGGGCAGGCCACAAGCGCCCAAGGTGGTGACCGAGCGCTGGTCCGAAGCCGGATGGGAGGAGGTGGCTGACCGGCTCGCGGCCGAGGAGCCTCTCCAGCTCCTCATCGACGGTCAGCCACTCAGCATCGTCATGCGCACGCCGGGCCGCGACGTGGAGCTGGCGCTGGGCCTGCTCTGGGCCGAACGCGTGATCACGGACCGAACGCAGGTCCACCACGTGCGGCTCAGTGCAGAAGCCGGCGAGTCGGAGCTGGATGATGCGCCGTTTCGGGTCGACGCCGATCTGATGGAGTCAAACCAGGTCGACGTCAACCTGGAGTCGGCAACCGGGCGGCGCCTCGATCGGTCATTCCTTAGCAGCTCGGCCTGTGGCGTCTGCGGCGCCACGACTGTCGAATCACTGGCGCTCGACTTTGAACAGCTGCCATCCGGCCCATATGTCGACGCGACGGTCCTTGGCCTGCTGCCCGAGCGGCTGCGTGCGAAGCAGCGGCTCTTCGACCAGACAGGCGGACTGCACGCGGCAGGGCTGTTCGATGCACGGGGGAACCTGGACACGCTCCGCGAGGATGTGGGCCGCCACAACGCGGTCGACAAGGTCGTCGGAAGGGCGCTGCTCGACGGCCGGCTCCCGCTGGCGGCGCACATACTGGTCGTCAGTGGCCGTGGTGGCTACGAGATCGTGCAGAAGGCGGTGGCGGCCGGTATTCCGATCGTGGCGGCAGTGGGCGCTCCCAGCAGCCTCGCGGTAGCGACGGCCGTGCGCTTCGGCCTCACCCTGGTCGGGTTCCTGCGCGACCGCCGCTTCAACGTCTACTCGGCGCCCGAGCGCCTGCGACGCCTTACCTGCTCACGCCCTTGAGGGAGTAGCGCAGGAACAGGTGTGAGCCGGCTCTTCGGACGCTGAGAAGACGGGCCCAGCGGCCCGCGTCTGGCAGGAACGCGCCGCCCTCCACAACGCCGAGCCGCCCATCGCCTGATCGGCGCCCCGCGACGACGGGCGCCACGGTGAGAAACATCTCGTCCAGGACTCGGTCGGCGATGAAACGTGAGAGCAGGGTGGGTCCGCCTTCGGTGAGTACCCGACGGTGGCCCTCGGCTCGAACCGCGTCGACTATCCCGCGCCCGCCGGGGGCTCCGGAGCCCAGGGACCGGACCACGCAGCCGGCCGGGAGGCGGTGTGCCAGGCGGCGAGCCCCGGCGTCTGTAGTGATGACCAGGGCTCCAGACTGCAGTGCTCGCTCGCCGGGGTCGAGCGCGCCGCTCGCGCTGACGACGACGAGACGAGGGTCGGATCGGCCGGTCGAGAGGAAGGCGTCGGCGTGCTCCCGGTCGATGTAGGCCGGGGTCCAGAGGTGGTTGCGGTCGGCGCGCAGCGTTCCCGCCCCGATCATGACGGCGTCCGCGAGAGCGCGCAGCAGCGCCATCACGAAGCGATCGGCGTCGCAGTCCCCCCGCAGTGTGGGACCGGCTCCACGAGGTGCGGCCAGGGCGGCGACGCCGTCCATCGACGTGATCATGTTGGCGTAGAAGAGGTCGTCATCCAGGGCTAGATCGCCGCCATACAGAGCTCTCAGCAGCTCAGGCAGGTCGCCTGACGGACCTGCTTCGTCGAAGAGCACCTGGAGCGCTTCCACCGTGCCCACTCTGGCAGAAACCGTCCCGCCAGTCAGCACGGCCTGGGGCCGCCGCCAGCTGAGCGCACCGTGAGTAAGCGTGGCGGGTGGAGCGATCGGGCCCAACTCGACCCTCATGCGGCGGATGGCTCAGATATCGTTCCCAGGGTGAGATCTGCGCTGATACAGGCGGCGGCGCCCGCTCGGGTCGCGGCGCTCGCCATCCTCGCGGTGGGCCTGGAGTGGTCGCGAGTGCTCGCGCTGCGGGCTCCTGGCGTGCTGGGCCTTCAGGGGCTCACCCTGGTGGCTGGTGGAGCTGCCCTCTGCCTGCTGGCCGCCGGCAGACGGCCCGAAGAGCTGGGGCTCGGCAGGTCGCATCTGGGCGGGCGGCTGCTGGGTGGAGCGGCCCTTGCCGCTGTGCTGCTGCTGCCTGCTGCTGCCCGCTGGGGTGGTGGCCCAGGGCTGGCCCCTGCGCTGGGGGTGGCGGCGGTGGCCGTCTCGGTCGGAGAGGAGGTGGCATTTCGTGGCGTGCTGTTCGCCGCCCTCGAGGAGGCGTACGGTCCGGCCGCCGCCGTCCTGGGAAGCACAGCCGCGTGGACGCTCGCCCACGTGCTCTCGCACCCCGCGCCATTCCTGCCTGCGGTGACCGCTGCCGGCCTGCTGCTGGCCGCCTGGCGATGGGCTGCCCGGGACCTCGTCGGACCGATCGTCGGCCATGTGCTGGCGGACGTTGCGCTGTGAGCCCGATGCGGCGCAGAGCTGCGCTCCTTTCGCTGGCGGCCACCGCCTATGTGGCGGCGGCATGGGCGGTGACACCCGGCTTCTACGACGGGATCGCGCCGCCTCAGCCCTACCGCTGGGTGTCGCCCCCGCCTCAATTCAAGTCGTCCAACCAGCAGCCTCTCAGTGGTCGCGGGTCGGCTCGCGTGGCGAGCAACGGCTCGGTCGACCCGGGCAGCATCTTTACGCAGGACGGTCAGGCGGCGGTGTCGTTCGTCCCCGGCGCGTTCGTGACGCCCGCCGACCGGTCGCCCGTCACGATCGACGTCAAGCCGGTGGCGGAGTTCCCGAATCCCGACGGTACGCACCTCGCGACGAACGTGTACTGCGTCACCAGCAGCTCGCCGCTGACGCCCGGCAAGGACGTGCTGGTGACATTGCAGTTCTCAGACCAGCTGCCGGCACCGAGCGACATCTACGAGTACCAGGGCGACGGGCCCTGGAAGAAGATCGGCAGCACAGGTTCGGCGGCGCCGTTCTACATCGCTACGCGGGCTACGTCGCTGGGATGCTTCGCAGGCGGGTATCCGGCCAACGCCAAGCAGTCCGCGCAGGGTGCCCGGCTTGGAGGAGGACAGGCGCTCCCGATCATCGTGGCACTCGCGATCCTGGTTGTCGTGCTGGCAGGTGTACCGCTCGCGGTGATGCGCCGACGAGCTGCACGCGCTGCACGGGAAGACGAGTCGGAGCCCTGAGACTACAGAAGCTATGCCGCAGATGTGTCAGAGGTTCCGGCCGTAGATCGTCCAGCCCTGACCGCGGACTCCGCCCATCTTGGCGACCTGCCGCTGCGAGTTGACGTTGTCGTCGAAGATCGCCGTATGGATCACCCGCGGATAGCGGCGGCGCAGCATCTCGGTGTAGATGCAGGCCGAGAGCGCCGGCGCGATGCCCAACCCACGCGCTTCCGGCCGGACACCGACGATCAGCGAGATCCCCTCCCGGATGCGGCGCATGGCGAACGGCAGGCGCGGGTACTTGTGCCAGCTCAGATCGCCGTCGAGCATGCGGAAGACCGGCTCGTACTGCGGGAAGCCGACCCGGAAGCCGACCACCTGACCGTCCTGCTCGGCAAAGACGCTCATCTTCGGCTCGGCGATGTCGCGCATGGAGGCGGTCAGCTCGACGAAATCCTCGATCGCCATCGGACCGTGCCCCCAGTGCCGGTCGAACGTCGCGTTGTAGAGCTCGGCCACCGTCCTCAGGTCGACCTCGAACGCCCTCCGGTCGCCAAAACGGAACGTGACCCCGTTCGCCTCCGCCCGACGCCTCCAGTCCGCGATGCGGTCTGGCAGGTCGGGCGCGGTCAGGTCCACCACGTAGTTGTGGTAGGACTGGACGGGTCGATAGCCGGCCGGCTCCCAGACCGCCCCATAGTGCGGAGGGGTCCAGCTGCTGAAGAACGGAGCCGAGCGGTCGCCGCCCTCGGTCAGCACCCCTCCCAGCTCGATCTGGATGGGGCAGTTGACCGGCGCCCACACCTCGGTCGCGCGCTCGCGGCCGAGCCACTCGTGCGCAGCCGCGAGCAGCGTCGAGACGTCCACGCCTGGCTCCGTCTCGAACTGGCCCAGGAAGCCGACCGCCCTGCCCAGGTGCTCCTGAAGGGGCGGGTCGACGCAGGCGGTGCCGGTCGCGATCAGCCTGCCACCCTGGAAGAGACCGAGGGTATGCCGGCGCACCTTCCGGTTGATGAAGTAGCTGTACTCGCCACGCAGGAGCCGGCGCCGCTCGGAGCGGAGGTAGTAGGGCACCCACTGTGAGTAACGGCCGCAGACTCGCCAGGCGAGGTCGAGGATGGCACTGACATCCTCCGGACGATCGAGCGGACGCAGCTCCATCAGGGCCGGGCCCTAGATGAGACCCTCGCTCTGCAAGCTGCGCAGCGTGAGGTCGAAGGCGGCGACAGTTCTTTCGACGTCGGCTTCGGTGTGAGCGGTACTGACGAAGCCGCGGCCCTGGAAGAGGTGCACCCCCTGAAGAAGCATGCCCGCGTGCAGCGCGTCGTGAACACCGCCTGGCATGCCCGCCTTCAGCGCCGCTGCGCCGGTGGTCCGCCACCAATCGGCCGGATCCCCCTCCGGCCGCTCCATACCGACAGCGACCCGGAAGGTGGAGCTCTGGCCGTAGACGAAGCCGGTTATGCCTGTGCGCTCGAAGACGCCGTTCAGCTCGCGCCGGAGCCATTCCCCGGTCTCGTCCGCCCGCGACTGGGCGACACCGTCCGCCACCAGGTCCAGGGTCGCGATGCCGGCTGCGGCAGAAAGGGGGTGAGCGTTGTGCGTACCCGGGTGCTTCACCTTGACGCCGTCGCCGGGACGGAAGGCCAGCACTTCCATCACCTCTGCCCTACCGGCCAGGGCACCACCCGGCATTCCCCCGGCCACGATCTTGGCGAGCGTGGTGAGGTCCGGCGTCACCCCCGCCGCCTGCTGAACACCGCCGGCTGACCAGCGGAAGCCGCTGATCACCTCGTCGAAGACCAGCAGGGTGGTCGTCGCACGTGTGAGCTCGCGCAGCTCACCCAGGAATGAGAACGAGAGTGGGACCGCGCCGAACGTTGCCCCCGTGGGCTCCAGGATGACGGCTGCCACGTCACGGTTCGACAGAGCGGCTTCGACCGCGTCCCGATCCGGGGGCACGACGGTCACCAGCTCGTGGAGAAGCTCCGGGATGCCGGCCGTCCGGCTGCGCCGATAGGGCACCTCGCTGCCGATGGCCGCCATGTCGTGCCAGCCGTGAAAGTGCCCCTCGATCTTCACGACCCGGTCGCGCCCGGTGAAGGCCCTGGCCACCTGCAGGGCCAGCATGGTCGCCTCGGTGCCGCTGCTCGTGAAGTGGACCAGCTCGGCGGATGGGATCAGGCTGCAGATCCGCTCGGCCCAGGCGGCCTCGAGCTCGTGCGACGAGCCGGCGTGGAGGAAGCCGTTGGACGCCCGTCCGATGGCTTCGATCACAGCTGGTGGGCTGTGGCCCAGGAGGAGAGCACCATGGCCCATCACGTAGCAGATGAGGTCGTGGCCGTCGGCGTCGGTCTTGTGGCTGCCCTCGGCACTCACGATGCCGACGGGGAACGGCGCCGCGCGGCGGATGTCGTGGGTGATCCCTCCCGGGATCACGCGGCGGGCTCTTTCGTGCAGCGCGCGCGAGCGCGGGTTGGCCGCCGCCCACTCGTCAAGTAGTCTGGAAGTCAGCACTGATCCTCCTCAACCGGGTACTTGAGGGCCTCGTAGAGATCCCCGCAGCTGCGGCAGCGATACTGGAGCGTCATAGCCTGGGTGCCGAAGAGCGAGATCACCTCTCCGTCGGCGGCGCCGCAGTGTGGGCAGAGCGGCGCCCGACGCGGCGGGGGCTCAGGCTCAGGCTCCTGCCGGATAGAACCGCTTCTCCTCAAGGCCTCGCAGCATCCCGAACGTGCGCTCGTCGATGACACCCCGACGGCTGCTGCGCCGCATCGGGTCCCAGGCCGACCAGTCGACCTCCATGCTTGGCGCAGCCGTTTCCAGCCGTTCTTGCAGGCGAGCGGTTAGCCGGGCAGGTCCCATCGAGAGACCGCCTCGGCCGTGCAGCTCTGCGACATCGCCTTCTGGGGGTCCGAACCACTCGATCGCCTGACGCCAGGCCTCGAGGAGAGGCTCCTGGTCGATGCCCGCCTTCAGCCAGCTCCGGCCGTGCAGGAAGTGGTAGCGCTCCTCGCTGATCATCTTGCGGAGCCGCGTCCGCAGCACCTCCACGTTCCCGTCGACGCACGCCTGAATCATGACGCTGAACGCGGTGTCCAGGACGGCATTGGCCGCCACGAATTGCGCCCACGCAGACCACGGCTCGTCGAAGTAAGGCAGGGCTAGATAGCTGCCGGGATCGGTCTCGCGCTCCTGTCTGCGGGGATCGTCGCCGAGTGGCTGCAGGCATCCGTAGAGCACCCGGGAGTGGCCGAGGTCATCGAGGCCCATCGCGGCCGCGGCGATGTCGGCCTCCAGCGAAGGGGCCCGGGTGGCCCACTCCGCGTAGCGAAGCCCGAGCATCTGCTTGTTGTCCGCAAGGCTGAGGACGAGCGTGCCCAGGGTCACTCGGCCTCCTCGCCGGGAGCCCAGAGTGTCGTCATGGCGTCGGTGGGCACGATGGCCATCTCGATCCAGCGCTCCTCGTCGTACGTGGCCCGGGCATAGGCGGCGGCCAGGTCGTCGTCGGGTGCCACCACGCTGCCGATCAGGCGCAGTGGTTCGATGCGGAGCTTGCGCGCGAACACCTCGTACTCCCGGACGTCGGCATGAACGCGGCTGAACTGACGGTGGGTCATACTGCGAGGCCCCACATCTCTAGCGCCTCTCGTCCCGCCTGCGTCATACGTGCCGCCGTCCAGGGCGGGTCCCAGACGACGTTGAACGCGACGTCGGCCACACCTGGCTCCCGCAGGAGACGCTCACGCACGTCATCAAGGATGAAATCGGCGGCCGGGCAGCCCATCGCCGTGAAGGTGAGATCTACGGTCACGCGGGCATCGTCGCGCCGGATGCCGTACACGAGGCCCAGGTCGACGATGTTGACCGGCATCTCCGGATCCTGGACGTCGCGAAGCGCGTCGAGTAGCTGGTCAGGCATCGACGTGCGCCTTCCGGAACCTGTGGAACTCCTCCTGCAGGCCGGCGACCATCTCGGCGTTGCGTGGCCCACGGGCGCGCCAGCGCACGAGCACGTCGTCCCAGCTGCACGGGTCGTCGAAGTCCCAGCGCTTGCCCTCGGCGTCGAAGGTGCAGGGGAAGGGGTAGTCGAGGACGTAGGCGTCACCTTCCTTATGGGCCGGTACCTTGATGCCGACCTCCTCGCAATAGGGCACAACCAGGGACAACCACCACTGGCGCAGCTGATCGTTCGTCTTGCCTTTCAGCCGGTAGTCGAGCTGCGTTGAGTGGGTCTTGATGCTGTCGGGCAGTCCGAACCACTCGACGGTGAGCGGGAACATCCAGTCGACGGCGGCCTGGAGCTCGTTCCTGGTCGAACCGCCGGCCTGTGCCATGCGCTTGGCCCACGTGCGTCCATTGCGCAGGTGGAAGTTCTCTTCAAGCATGACCTTGTTGAGGCCGCGCTTCCATGGCCCGTATGAGCACTCCTCGTGGATGTCGCCCAGAAGGCAAAAGCCGGCCTGGTCGTAGAAGAGGTTGGCGACGATCAGCTCGGTCCAGGTCGCCAGCGGCACGTCGAATGCGTAGGGGTAGCGGAAGGACTTCGGGTCGCGGGAGAAGATGAGCTTCTCCTGGTCGTCACCGAGCTCCTCCAGGATGTGGTACGCGATGTGTGCGTGCGCCAGCTCGTCCTGGATGATGGCGATGCCGGTCATGAAGGCGTTGATGCTGGGCGCGCGCTGCGCAGCCAGGTAGTACGCGGGAGCCGAGATGAGCTCCGTGTCGCCGGAGACGAGCAGCGTGTGCTTGAGCTCGCGCAGGTACTCCGGGGTCATCTCAGAGGGGGACTCGATCAGGTCGCCCTTCTTGAGCAGCTGGTCGAAAGTCGGATTCACAGTGGCCATGGCTTACCTGAATACCTCCCTGGGAGGGCCATCCCTTTGACTGCGGGAGAGTGGGGCGCGGGTGGGGTAAATGACTTCAGTATCTGTCACCATTGTCGACGATCGTCGTTGTATTTGCAATAGAACAGTAGAAGCGCTCGGCTCGCCTGCGAAGCTTCCGGTTGTACGCCAGGAACGTTTCCTTTGCGGTGCTGCCGACCCAGCCCGTGGGAAGCAGCGCGTCCGGCAGATCAGGGTCGCTGAACGGGAAGCGCCGGAACTCGTGGGTGAGCAGAAAGCGCCGGCGGAAGGCTTCGCGGTCGTCGAGAGCGTCCGCTGCAGCCACCGCCCGTCCGGTCCTTTCGAGGAACTCAACGTAGAGATCCGCGACCTTCTCGAGGTCCCAGGCCCGCGCGACTACCTGTGCGGGGTCAGCAGGCCGTTCGAGAGTGCCGCGATGCACGGTCACCTCGCGCTCGACACGATAGCGGCGGATCAGCTCGTCGACCTGCGCCCGCAGGTCGTGCGGAGAGATGAACAGGCCGTTGCCCAGGGAGCCGAAGCCGAGGAAGCTGAGGCCCTGACGCAGCCGGTCGCGCTGGCCTCGCCGCGGCTCAGGCAGCGAGTAGGAGACTAGCAGCCACCGGCCGTCCCAGGCTGCGCGGTGGCGGCCGTAGATGCGGCGGATGCCCTGCTCGATCAGTTCGCGGCCACGGGCGCTCAAGCGATAGAGTGGAGTGCCGCCGTTGCGCCTGGCGGCCAGCCATCCCTCGCGGGTCATGCGGCTCAGGGCAGAGCGGAGGGCGTTGCCGGTGACGCCCAGCTCGGCGGCGAGTCGAACCAGGGCGCCGACGCGGGCTTCTTCGTGGCTGAGGGGATGGACGTAGTCACCGTAAAGCGTGAAGAGCATCGAGCGGGGGTTGAGCGGTGGTGCGGCCATGCCTGAGGTCACTCTAGCCCGCTGGTAGAATCGTGGCCCGTCGGCGACACGCCGGCTATGGTGGCTATAGCTCAGCTGGTTAGAGCACCAGATTGTGGATCTGGGTGTCGTGGGTTCGAATCCCACTAGCCACCCCAAGAACTTCTTCCTTGTCAGGTATAATCCTCCCATGGCAGTTGCCTGGCGTGTCAACGAGTTGGCCGAACGCAAGGGCTGGGGAGCGCGGCAGCTAGCAGCCCGCGCTCGTCTCGACATAAAGACCGTGCGCAATATCATCGAGGGTCGGGCGACACGCGTTGACCTCGAAACAATTGGTCGGCTATCGGAGGCTCTCGACGTTCCGCCGGGAGCCCTCTGGCGTCAAACGAGGAGGCGAGCTCACCCAGATGCTTGGGCCGCCACGGCAGGCGCCGCTGGCCAAGCGACAGAGGAGGAAATGGACGAGCTTCTCTCCGGCGCGGAGGACGTCTCCACGAATCCTGGGCTCGAACGAGCTACTCGTACTGTGTGAGCGTCTGTTACCTCGACTCGAACTTCCTGCTGTCACATCTGCGGCAAGGGGAACGGAACTCCGACCCACGATTCGTGCTGTGGCGAACAGCCGTGATTCAGGAGATCGGTTCAGATCGAGCCGTCGTCAGTGCTCTGGTCTTCGATGAGGTCGTTTACAGGTCGGTCGTCAGCTGGCTGAAGGAGTTAGGGGATCGCGATCCCGTCACAACGTATCGCCGCGAGACACGCGATGCCATGCAGCGGATGCGCTCCCGGCTGCGAACGTTATGGAAGGCGATCGATGCCTTGGATCTCGAGATGAAAGGAACCGACCAGCTCGTTGTAGATCGAGCTCGCCATTTGATGGAGACAGAGCATCTTGGCGCTCGAGATGCTTGTCACGCAGCTCATGCGATCGAGCGAGGGTGCGATTGGATCGTCAGTGCCGATCCAGACTTCGACGAGCTCCGTGACATTCAGCGACTCGGACCCGGGCGCATCCACTGAGGCCGATTCGTATTCGAAGGTGACGACGCCAGACGTATGGACCGACCGCCTGGGAGGGGTACTGCGCGCGTACGCCTGGGCCGCATCATCCGAAGTTGAGCTTCAGAGGAGCGTAAATTACGCTCTTTCGCGCTCCAGTGCACCGGCCTCGATGGACAGGTACGTTTGTCTGCGAGCGGCCCCACGGCCAACTTGCCATGCGGCCATGGCGACACGGCCCGGACGGGTGGGTCGCCACCACCAACTGTCTGCGAGAGCCAGTCTGGGGATCGGTGATATGACGGACCACAGGATGTATGACCAGCCGGTGCGCAACAGAGCGGCTGGTGCCACAGGAGCAATGAGATGACTGAGCACAGGATCGGAACCCGTGAGGATTGGCAGGCGGCTCGGGACGAACTAGCCGGGCTCGAGGCCGAGCAGGCGCGCCGAGACGACGAGATCAAGAGGAAGCGTCTCGATCTGCCCTGGGTCCCGGTCGAGAAGAAGTACGAGTTCGACACCGAGGATGGCGGGAAGACGCTCGCCGAGCTCTTCGATGGCCGCTCACAGCTCCTCGCCTACAACATCATGTTCGGACCCGATTACACGCTCGGAGCTTGCCCGGGCTGCACCGGCCTGGCGGACGGGCTCGACGGCACGCTCGTCCACCTGAACCACCGCGACGTAACGCTGATCTGCTTCTCGCGGGCGCCGATCGAGCGGCTGGCCGCCTACAAGCAGCGGATGGGCTGGCAGTTCCCCTACGTCTCCACCTACGGCATGGACTTCCCCTTCGACTTCGGTCTCGCGATGACCCCGGAGCAGGCACAGCAGGCTCCCGAGCTCAAGGAGATGGTCGACAACCCGCCGGAGTGGCTCCGGGAGTGGTCGCAGCAGGTCGGCGCCGAGCTCAAGGACGCCCTGCGGGAGGCCCCGAGCTGGATCGCCTTCGCGCACGAGAACGGAACGGTGTACCACACCTACACGGTGTTGGCGCCAGACCCGTTCGTCGCGCCGTACTACAGCTTCCTGCTCGAGCGAACGCCGAAGGCCCAACCGGCCGAGCCACGCGCCTGGCGGAAGGACGAGTACCCGGACTGAGTCTGCCCGCTCAGGGCCTTATCTGCGTGTCCACCTTCCGCGCTCGCCCGGCTGCGTCGACCAGGTAGAGATCGGCCGCGGGCACATAGCCGTCCGGACCCGCGAAGGCGCCGGTGCCGTTGAGCGCAATTCCCACCCGCCCGCCGGCCACGGGCTCAACCACGACTCCGGCGACCTTCCGGCCGGCCGGCGCGCGCCAGACGGTGGTGCCCGTGCGAACATCAATCACGGTGACCTCAGTTTCGTCTGCGCCAGCGGCGAGGACCATCCGAGAGCCGTCCCACGAGAATGCAGCGCCGGCATAGCCGCCGGCATGTCCGGCAAACATGCCTACCGGCTCGCCGCCAGGGCCGTAAACAGTTGTTGTGAACCCGCTGGTTGGGCAGCAGGTCGCTCGGCCCACGGCGACCGATGCGCCGTCGTGGCTGGCGATTACGGCGAAAACTGTGGCGCCGTCCGATGGAAAGGGGCGGCTCCAGACGACCCGGCCGGTGCTGAGCTGTACTACCCACAGCTGGCGCACGCTCGGGCCCTGGTACATGCGCCCAACGAGGACAGCCCGATCGTTGAGCGTGCTGCAAGCCGCGATGTCAACCCCACTGTTCTCATCGGCGGTCCCGTATTGCCCAACTGTTCGCCAAGCTCCGCCCAACGGCGACACCTGGAGGCTGACTGGCGTCCCTGCGGCCACCCCCAACCCGGCATCAGGGGTGGTTCGGCAAAGCATGCGGCCGTCGTCCGACCAGGTTGGCGGTTTCTTCCCTATCCCGGCCACGCTGGCCACGGTCCTGCCCTGACGGTCTTTGACTGAGGTTGTCGTCAAGAACAGCGTGCCGGCCGGGTTGGGCGCTCCGTCGGTCGCCAGACGACCAAGGCCAGACCCGTCCCAGGCGACAGCATCTTTTTGGGTTCGGTCCACCGGGTCGCCGAAGACGATCGCCGGGACGCTGTCCGGAGCTGCGAAAGCAGCCGAGACACGGGTCGGGCTGGCCGCCGGCGTCGGCGCCACGGTGGGCTCGGCTGTCGGCTCGGCGTTTGGTGGTGCGCTGGCGTGTGGCGTGGCCGGCACAGTTGTCGTCTGGTGCAGCCGAGTGAGGATCAACAGGCCCGCAAAGGCAGCGATCGCGATCACAAAGGCAGCGGCGCCGGCCACCTGACCCAGGAGCCTGACGCGCCTGTGCGCCCTCCGATCCCGATCCAGGAGGCCTGGCTCCGCGAGCTTGTGCAGGACGCGGTCCCGAATGCCGGCCGGGGGCTGGCCGACCTCATGGTCGAAGTAGGCGATCAACTCCTGGCGAAGGCGATCGTCCATCAGAGTCCCTCCTGGCACCTGAGGGCCGGCCGCATGCTGCGGGTGGCGCGGTACATCCGCGACTTCACCCCTTGCGTACTTAGGCCCAGCACTCTGCCGATCTCGTCGAGTGGCAAATCGAGGTAGTAGTGCATGAACAGGATCAGTCGCTCGCGGTCGCTCAGCAGCCGCATGGCGCGCTCGAGGTCGACGCTCTGCGATGCGTGCTCCTCAGGTCCAGGCCCATGGAAATCACTGCGCGGCTCAGCCAGCCGGATTACATTCCACCAGCGGCCGCGGCGCCGCGATCGAGCTTCGTTGGCGACGATAGTCAGGTACCAGGGGCGAAGGCTCGTCGTGTCGTCCCTCAACCTGGCTACCGCGCGCCACGCCTTGAAGGTCGCCTCCTGAACGGCGTCCTCGGCCTCGTGCCAGTCCCGCAGGATCGCGCGGGCGAGCTGGGAAGCCGATTCGATCAGCGGCGAGACGAGCGCCTCAAACGCGGCGAGATCGCCAGCCCTGGCCCGGTCGACCAGCCCACTCTCCAATCTCATTACCCCTACAACTGCGGTAGACGCGATCTGGTGGCAAATGGCTGGCGCGGAGCACCGAGTACTGCCCTGCGGGCATTGGCCCGAGCGAGCGACCAATAGACCGGTCGGTACAACCTGCTAGGCCGAGTTGAGGAGACCTCCATCGCGAACTGGCGTCGTAGTGTCTGCCGCATGGCTGCTTTCACTTGGTTCAAGTGCTCGTAGCCGGAATTCGACACATCGGTGGCGATGTCGAGATGATCGATATGCCTGCGCCACGTCCCCTCGCCGACGACGAGGTGCTGATCCGGGTCATGGCAGCCGGCGTTGGCAACTGGGATGAGATCGTCCGCACGGGCGGCTGGGATGTTGGCCGCAGCCCGCCGATGGCGCTCGGTGTCGAGGCCGCTGGCATCGTGGTAGCCGTATCAAGAACGGTCCCCGACCGGGCAGCGGGCGATGAGGTGATCACCCATCCCCTCCCGCTGCGAGATCAGGGCACCTGGGCGCCGATGGTGATCGCTCCAGCTGCGCTTCTTGCCCGGAAGCCGCCGGGTGTCTCCTGGGAGGCTGGGGCGGTGTTTCCGGTGCCTGCCCTGACCGCCGAGCAGGTTCTGGACGAGGCAGTGGATGTCAAGACCGGCGATCGGCTCCTGGTGAACGGCGCCGGCGGCGTGACCGGCGGTCTGCTGGTCTCTCTCGGGTCGCTCAAGGGTGCAGAGGTATTCGCGACCGCAGGCCCTCACAGTCACGAGCGGGTCCGAGCGCTCGGAGCGCGCCATGTCATCGACTACCACGACGAGGACTGGCCAGACCAGGTCCTGGCGATTACCGGCGGCTCAGGTGTATCCGCTGCCGTAAACGCCGCGACGGGAGGTGCGACGGATGCGATCCGTACGGTCACCGACCGCGGTCGGTTGGCAACCATCACCTCAGACCCGCCCGCGGAAGAGCGAGGGATCACGGTCGCGAGCGTCTACGTCAGACCGGATGGTGGCCGGCTGCGCAACCTCGCCCAGCTGTTGGCAGAGGGACAGCTCCAGGTCTCGGTCGGGACCACCTACGGGCTCCTCGATGCGGCAGAGGCGCTTGCGAAAGCAGTCAGCGGGCGTGCTGGCGGGGCGGTTGCACTCACGCTCTCGACCTAGCGACGTACCTGCTGCTCACCGCCGTGCGGTGGTCATGGGTACCCTCGTGCTGGCAAGACTCCGCGCTGAAGCGATGGCCGCTGGCGGTACCTTGCCGGGCTGACGACGCGGGTGATCGCGAGCGCCTTCCTGCTACGCGAGCCGACCGTGTCCAGGCTGCCACGAGGGCCCTATACCAACGTCCACAACGCAGGCGACCCCGTTCAACCGCAGCCACATTCCTTGATCCTCCATCCTTCCTTCCGTCTGCAGCCGGCTTCAGCCCCACGGTCACGCCTCCTCCCATCTCAGGAGACTTCGCTCGCCGGAGGAGCATCGATGGTGACCCCGCTGTTGAACCTGTCCATCGAGTAGGTGAACGTGGTGTTTCCAGACTTCGAAGTGGCGAAGTACCGAAGCAGATAGCCGTCGCTCTTCCGCACCCAGGCCTCGAAAGCGTTGCCCTGCCTGGAGGTGGCCTTGACGTGCCACGCCTTCCCTGTGGGCAGCTCCTC
>Ga0126378_10002107_pt1 | contig 14718 bp, 9 predicted proteins | sample PanSoiMetPlot_23_FD_92587 | JGI IMG/M metagenome (GOLD analysis project Ga0126378, IMG submission 92587) | Tropical forest soil microbial communities from Panama - MetaG Plot_23 | ecosystem: Environmental > Terrestrial > Soil > Tropical forest > Bulk soil | place: Panama | collected 2016-02-17 | reverse complement strand
TTCCTGTACAACAACGGCCCCGTCACCTCGCTCAACGACCCGAACCTGCTGTTCCGTCAGACCTACACGCTGCAGTCGTCGTTCGACGGCGCGCCGTTCCGGACCCGCGTGGACAACGCCCCCGTCGCTCCGTCCGACGTCGGGCCGGCGTCCATGCCTGACTACGCGACGCTGCGCGACCAGGCCGTCACCACGCTGCCCGGCGGCTGGAAGATCTTCGCTGGCCAGGCCGACGACCCGTTCTTCCTCGACCTGCGCGTCTTCGACCTGCTGTACGGCGGCCACCTGAATGAGACAGGGCAGGACACGCTGTCGGGTTACAACGTGAACACGATCGCGATCCAGGTGCCATTCAGGGACGTGGCGCTGAACGGCGACGCGACCCGCAACCCGGTTATCGGCATCTGGTCCACCGCAGAGCGCCCGAGGGTCCGCATCACGGGAAAGACTGTCACCTCCAGCACAGACCTCGTGCAGGTCTCCCGTCTCGGCAACCCGCTGGTCAACGAGGTCGTCGTGCCGGCCGGCCTGAAGGACGCCTTCAACGCCCTGCCGCCCGACCAGGACGCCTCGATCGCCCCGGTCGTCGCGCGAGTGAAGGATCCCGAGGTGCCGAAGCTCATCCAGAGCATCTACGGCATACCGGCTCCGGCTGCCCCGCGCAACGACCTGGTCGAGATCTTCCTGACCGGCATCACCACCAAGGCCGGCGGCCCGATCAAGGCCGACCTCAACTCTCAGCTCAACAACGCCGACGTCAACCCGAGTGCCTTCCGCCCGTCGGAAATGCTGCGCCTCAACCTGTCGGTGAAGCCGACCGCGAATCCCAACCGGCTGGGCGTGCTCGGTGGTGACCTGCAGGGCTTCCCGAACGGCCGCCGGCTGACCGACGACGTTGTCGACATCGAGCTGCAGGCGCTGGAGGGCGCGGCCCAGACCGGCAAGCTGGTGAGCGCGCTCGCCGCCGGTGACGGCGTCAACGCGAACGACCACCCGTTCGGCACCTCGTTCCCCTACGTCGCCCTGCCTAACGTGGGCGCGGTGAACCACGGCGGAACGACGGGCAACGCCACTGCGTCGTCAGCCGTCAGCCCCGTCCAGCCGGCGCCGACCCCCCCGGCCGCGCACAACGTCAACGCAGCGCCGGTTGCCTACTCCTCCCGCAACACCCTCGACACGGTCATCATCGCGACCGTGGGAGGCGTCGCCGTCGCCCTCGCCGCGCTGCTGATTGTCGGATGGCTGATGCGCCGTCGCCGGCCGGCCGCCGTGACCGCGCCAGGGCAGATTCCGCTGCCACCTGCCGCAGCCAGCGGCCCGGATGGGCCGACGGTCCAGGCCTAACCCACCCGACGCCGGGGGCACGTCCGCGCACGCGCGCCCGTGCCCCCGGCTCGCCCCCCGGAAAGGTCACCACGATGCGACACCGAATTCTGATCGCTGGACTCGCAGCAGTCTTGCTGGCCGCTGTAGGCGGAGTGCTCGGGCTCCACCTGGGCGGCTCACCGAAAACCCGTACCGCCGAGACGTCAGGCACCTCCTCGGCCACCGTGCTGGCCCACGCCGACCCGCTGGCCGCGAGCATCGCCCGCGCTCAGAAGCAGCTCCGCGCCGTTCCCGGCGACTACACCACGTGGGCGTCGCTCGGATCGGAGTACATCGAGCAGGGCCGGGTGAGCGCCGATCCTACGTACTACCCGAAGGCCGAGGGAGCATTGCGCCGCTCACTCGCGCTACTGCCCACGGGGAATGAGCCCGCCCTGGTCGGACTGGGGGCGCTCGCCAACGCCCGCCACGACTTCGCCGGCGCGCGTGACCTGGCTCAGCGCGTGCTACGCGCTGACCCCTACTCGGCCGACGCGTACGGCGTCATGGCCGACGCGCAGACCCAGCTCGGCTACCCGTCGGAGGCAACCGATGCCATCCAGCGCATGCTCGACCTCCGGCCTGGCCTCGCCGCCTACAGCCGGGCCAGCTACGACCTCGAACTGCAGGGCCGCCTGGCCGACGCGGCCGCCCTCATGCGGCGTGCGCTCGGCGACGCCGTAGACCCGGCGGATATCGCCTTCTGCCGCTATCAGCTCGGTCAGCTCGCCTGGCGGTCCGGACAGCTTGCCAATGCCGCGGCCGAGTATGCAGCCGGTCGTGCCGCCGACCCTGCCTACATTCCCCTGCTCGAAGGCCAGGCCCAGGTCGCCGCGGCCCGCGGGCATACCGCCGCCGCCCTGGCCAGCTACGCCGAACTCACGGCGCGTTACCCGTCGCCGCCGTATCTCCTGGAGTATGCCAATCTGCTCCGCGCTACCGGTCATGCGGCGCGCGCTGACCAGCAGCTCAGTATCGCCACGGCGGCGCTGCGGCTGTTCACCGCGAACGGCGGAACCGACGACCTGAGTGCCGCTCAGGTCGCTCTCGCCCAGGGTGATCCGCAGCAGGCACTGCTCGCGGCCAGGCGCGAATGGTCCCGGCGCCATTTCGCCGACGTGGCCGACGCGCTCGGCTGGGCGCTGCACCAGAGCGGCGACAACTCCCGGGCCATCACCTATGCCCGCGAGGCCGACGCGCTCGGTGCCCGCAACTCCGCGTTCTTGTACCACCTCGGCATGATCGAGCTCTCGCTCGGCCTGAGCAGCGACGCGCGGCGCGACCTCAGCGCAGCCCTGTCCCTGAACCCGCACTTCTCGCCGCTCGATGCGCCGCTGGCCACGGCGGCCCTGCACGGGCTCGGTCAGCGGTGAAGAGACTCGTCGTCCTGGGGCTCGCTGCGCTGGGCGCCATCGGCATCGCCCTGGCCCTGCCGGCCCGGCCGGCACTGGCGCAGGCCATGCACCCGCTCGGCAACTTCACGGTGAACCAGGCGATCGCGCTCAACCTGTATCCGCACCGGGTCGCTGTTACCGCGATCGTCGACCTGGCCGAGCTGCCGACGCTGCAAGAGCGCCCGTCGGTGGACACCAACGGCGACGGCAGAGTCACCGCACCGGAGTCGACCGCGTACAACGCGCGCGTCTGCCACGCCATGGCGGCAGGCGTGACGGTTCGCGTCGCGGGCCGCCCGCTCCGCTGGACGGTACGCCCGGCCGGCTTCCAGTACCGTCCTGGCAGTGCGGGCCTGGATACCAGCCGCATCTCGTGCGCGCTCGGCGCTGCTGCAGACCTGACCCAGCCGGCCACCGTGGATGTCGCTAACGCCTATCGGGCTGACCGGATCGGCTGGCGGGAGATCACCGCTGTCGGGCATGGGGTCCGCATCGTGAATCCGCCGGTCCCGTCCCGCTCAATCAGCGACTCGCTGCGGTCGTACCCGACCGACCTGCTCGGCTCGCCGCTCGATCAGCGTACCGCCCGACTGCAGGTCAGGCCGGGGAGTGGGGCGAGCGCAGCGCAGACGATCCACCTCAACCGGGGCGATCCGCTGACCCGCTGGGTCGCGCAAGCCGATCGGAGCCTGGAGCGGCTGGTGGGCGGTCAGCTCACCCCGCTGGTCGGCGTTCTCGCGGTGCTGCTGGCGCTGGTGCTCGGCGCGGCACACGCTGCCCTGCCCGGGCACGGAAAGACGGTGATGGCCGCGTACATTGCCGGGCGCCGTGGCCGCCCGCGCGATGCTTTCGCGGTCGGTGCGACCGTCACGCTCACCCACACCGGCGGCGTGCTCATCCTCGGCCTGCTGCTCACTGCCACGGCGAGCCTCGCGGGCGAGGTCGTGCTCTCGTGGCTGGGGGTGACCAGCGGAGTCCTCATCGCCGCCGTAGGCGCCGCCATGCTCGTCGGCGTCCTCCGCCGCCGTGCCGCGGCTCAGGACCATCACCACGGGCATTCGCACGATCACGGCCACGGCCACCACCACGGGCACTCGCACGACCACGACCACGGCCACGGCCACGGCCATGACGATCACGATCACGGGCATTCGGACGATGCCACGTCAAGCCGGGGGCGACGGCTCAGCCTCGTCGGGATGGGGATCGCCGGCGGTCTGGTGCCGAGCCCCTCCGCTCTCGTCGTGCTGCTGGGTGCGATCGGACTCGGGCGTACCGCCTTCGGCCTGCTGCTGGTGGTCGCCTACGGAGCCGGGATGGCTGCCACGCTGACAGCGGCAGGCCTGGTGCTGGTGCGCATTCGCGATCGCTGGCCCTTGCGTCCGCGGCGGTCGCTGGCCCGGCTCGCGGTGCTGGCGCCCACGGGAACGGCCGCGCTGATTCTCTTCGTCGGCCTCGGCCTGGCGGGCCGCGCCGCGCTCGGACTGGTCTGACCGGTCCGAGTGCGGACGCCGCTGCGAGGCTGGCGTCAGGCCAGCGGGAGCTGGGTGACGAGGGGCTGCGTCGGGGTTGTGGAGCCGCCCGCAGGTTCGCGGCTCACGCCGATTGCCTGCGCGCCGCGCACACCAGAGAGCAGCTCGGTGGCGCCGGTGCTGCCAGCAGCGAGGACTCCGGCACTGCGTGGGGTGCCGTGGCTGATCACCCACAGCTGATACGTGTGGCCCGATCCGGGGGAAGGCAGCCTGGTGAGCACGGCGACCGCCTTATCCAGCGACGGCGACGAGATGACCGTGACGTGCCCGCCCTCGGTCACGGTCGTGCCGTACAGGCGGGCGTCCGGGGCGGCAAGGACGGCCGCGATCTGCTTGTTCTCGGTCGACACCGTCGAGTTACGGGAGAGACCAGAATGACTCGCGACCTGATACCCGACCGCGCCCGCGCCCCCGAGGGCGAGGACCGCGGCGGCCGCCGCGACCAGCCGTTGCCAGCGCACTGCCGGAGTGCGGGGCGCCTCGCGCCCTGCCCGCCGGGCCTGCGGGGTCACCGCCGAGCGGGCGAGCACGGCGGCGCGCAATCCGGGCGGCGGCGCTTCCGCGGTGCCGTCCGAGAGCGCCGCCATCGTTTCGGTGAGCTCGGCGACCTCGGCCGCGCAGGATGGGCACTCGGCCAGGTGGCGGTCGAATCGGGCTCGCTCCAGCTCGTCGACGGCGTCGAGCGCGTATGCGCCCGCGAGCGTGTGAATATCCGTCATCGGAGCGCCACCCCCAGGCAGTCGCGAAGCCGGATCAGACCGTCTCGCATCCTGGTCTTGATGGTGGGGAGAGCGGCGCCGAGGCGCTCGGCGACGTCGCGGTAGGTGAGGCCGCCGTAGTAGGCGAGCAGGATCGACTCCCGCTGGATGCTGGTCAGGGTTTGCAGGCAGCGGCGCACGGCCTGCTGCTCCTGCCGCGCGGTGACCTCCGCGATGACCTCATCGAAGGGGATGCTCGCGGTGCTGGCGCGGCGCTCACGGTCGGCGGCGGCTTGCTCGGCGCGCACACAATCGACAGCGCGGTGATGCGCGATGGCGAGGATCCAGCCGGCCGGCGAGCCCCGCTCGCTGTCGTAGCGAAATGCGGTGCGCCACACCTCGACCATCGCGTCCTGGGTGACCTCCTCGGCGAGCGCCGGATCACGCACGATGCGACGGATCAGGCCATAGACCCGAGGGGCGATCGCGTCGTAGAGGGCAGTGAAGGCACCCTGCTCGCCCGCCGCGACACGGTACAAGAGGTGATCGAGGTCGGGTGGCGCTGGCTGTTGCGGACGCTCCAGCGTCCGTTCCGGCTCCGGTGTCACCGACACCCTCCGCGACAGGTAGACCGCCATACAGGCTGTTCGGAGCCTAAGGCCCTGCGGATGGGTTGGGCAATCGGTGCGGTGAGTTGCGGGAGGTCGTCAGTCTGGACCCGCGAGGGGGAGGTGGACCTGGAAGTGCGTGTCGCCGGGAACGGACTGCATGCGCAGGTCGCCGTGATGCCGGCCGACGACAATCCGCCAGCAGATGTCCAGCCCGAGACCGGTGCCCTGGCCAACCGGCTTGGTCGTGAAGAAGGGCTCGAAGATCCGCTGCTGGATTTCTTCTGGCACTCCCGGCCCGGTGTCGCCGATGTCGACCAGAAGCTGGTCGCGGTCGGGGGCGGTCCGGATGGTGAGCGTGCCGGCGCCATCCATGGCCGATACCGCGTTGTCAATGAGGTTGGTCCAGACCTGATTGAGCTCGCTGGGGAAGCACGGGATGCGCGGGAGGTCGCGGTCGTAGTCGCGGACGACGGTGATCTCATCGCCGAGCTTGCCGCCGAGCATGGCCAGCGTGCTGTCCAGCAACTCGTGGATGTCGACCACCTGATACGGCGCCCGGTCCAGCTGCGAGTACTGCCGAGCGGCACCCACGAGCGCCGAGATGCGGGCAATCGAGTCGGTGATCTCGGTCAGCAGCAGCTCAGTCTCGATGCTGTCAGCCAGCCAGTGCACGCTGCGTTCTAGCGTGACGCTCTCGTCCGCGCCATCTCCGGCTGCCTGACCGGCTGCGGCGGCCAGGTTGTCGAGGCAGCCTGTATCGATGCCGGCCTGCACGAAAGCGGGCGCGAGCTGCCAGCCGTTTGTCACGCTGTGGTCGCCGAGCCAGTCCGTCAGGGCATCCTCAAGATCGGCCGCCTCCAGCGGGCCGGGCGCTGCCCGCCGCGCCCCTGGCCCGGTCGTCTCGTCGAGCAGCTTGACCAGCACTTGCAGCACAACATCGTCGTGCCGCCCGGCGGCGATCGCCGGGAGCTTGTGCCGCAGCTTGATGAGGCGCTCTCGCAGCGATGCGGTAGCGCGGACCGCGGCGGCGGCCGGGTTGTTGAGCTCGTGCGTCAGCCCGGCCGTCAGCGACCCGAGCGCGAGCAGCCGCTCGCGCTGCCCGATTGCCTCCTGCATGTTCCTGGTGCCGAAGAACAGGCCCTCCAGCAGGTGCACCGCCATCGGGAACCAAGTGTTCATCAGCTCGGCGAATCGATCGGCGTCGAGCACGAAGAAACGCGAGCTCTCGGTCGCGCGCATGGACTGCAGGTAGACCTGCTGCACCCGGTCGCCCAGGTAGGCGTTGAACGCCCCGGCATAGGCGCCGGAAGTCGTCGTCCGGCTTACCTCGATCTCGTCGTCGCCGATGCGGCGCGTGAGCGCAACTCCGCCGGACAGCAGCACGTAGAACTTCTCGGCCGGCTCACCCTCACCGTAGACGAGTCCGGTCTCGACGACCTCGACCCGGCCGTGCTCGCAGAGCCACCCCAGCTGGTCGTCGGACAGCTTCTCGAACAGGAACAGGCTGCGGAGCTCGTCCGCGCTGCACGTTGCCGTCGTGGTGCTCACAGCTTCTCCAGGTATCGGTGAACGAGCATGACCGCCATCGCGCCCTCACCCACGGCCGATGCCACCCGCTTGGCTGACTCGGCCCGCACGTCCCCGGCCACGAACACACCGGGCACGCTCGACTCCAGGTGGTAGGGCGTCCGGTCAAGCGGCCACGCGGCCGGTAGCTTCCCCTCGTCCAGCAGGTCAGGGCCGGCCAGCACGAAGCCGTGGTCGTCGCGGACGAGCACGCCGTCGAGCCAGTCGGTCAGTGGCGCTGCGCCGATGAAGACGAACAGATACTGGGCCTCCACTTCCTCGGTGGCACCGGTGTTGGCGTCACGCAGCGTCAGTCGCTCCAGATGGTCGGTGCCGTGCGCCTCGACGACTTCCGTGCACACGCGCACGGTGATCTGTGGGATGTTCTCGACCTGCTCGATGAGGTAGTGCGACATCGACTTGGTCAGCGATGGCGCCCGCACCAGGATGGTCACCTCGGCGCCGTGCTTGGCCAGGTACACCGCCGCCTGACCCGCCGAGTTCGCCCCGCCCACGATGTAGACCTGCTGGCCGGCGCAACCGGTTGCCTCGGTCAGCGCGGACCCGTAATAGACGCCGCGCCCGGTCAGGTCAGCGCACCCTGGCGCCGTCAGCTGCCGGTACGTAACCCCGCTCGCGAGGATCACGGTGTGCGCCGCGATTGCCGAGCCATCGGCGAACCGGACCAGCCGCGCCGACCCCTTGAGCTCGAGTCCCGTCACCTCCCGGGTGGTGAGGATCTCGGCCCCGAACTTGCCGGCCTGCCGCCTGGCCCGTGCCGTGAGCTCGGTGCCGGAGACTCCGTCAGGGAAGCCGAGATAGTTCTCGATGCGGGAGCTCTGGCCTGCCTGGCCGCCGGTGGCCATGCGCTCGACCAGAACCGTGCGCAGGCCTTCCGAAGCCCCGTACAGGGCCGCGCCGAGCCCGGCCGGCCCGCCGCCGATCACGATGAGGTCATAGAACTTAGCCGACGGAGTCGTGACGAGGCCCACTTTGCCCGCCAACTCGGAGTCGGATGGCTCGACGAGCCGGCTGCCGTCCGGGGTGATGACGACCGGCAGCCGCAGGTCGTCGGTTTCAGCTGCCTCGAGCAGCCTGCGGCCTTCTGCCTCATCGCTGCCATACCAGCGGTACGGAACCATGTTGCGGGCGAGGAACTCGCGCACTTCCGACGAGCGGGCCGACCAGCGGTGCCCGATCACCTTGGTCTCCGGGACCGGCCGGTGATCAGCCGACAGCCACGACTCCACCATGCCGTCGACGACCGGATACAGCTTCTCTTCTGGCGGGTCCCAGGGCTTCAGCAGGTAGTGGTCGACGTCGACGACGTTGATCGCTTCGATCGCCGCACCGGTATCCGCGTACGCGGTGAGCAAGGCACGGCGGGCGCTGGGGTAGATGTCCATGGCGCGCTCGAGGAACTCGATCCCGTTCAGCTCCGGCATGCGGTAGTCGGCCAGGATCACCGCGACCAGGTCGCCGCGGAGCTTCATCTGCCGCAGCGCGTCCAGGGCCGCGGCGGCCGACTCGGCTCGCACGATCCGGTGCTGCTCGCCATACCGACGGCGAAGGTCCCGCGCCACCGCGCGGGAAACATCCGGGTCGTCATCGACGGTCATGATGGCCGGCCTGGGCTGTGCCGGTGCAGGCTCCATCTGGCCATCGTAAGGACCCCGGCGCTCGGCCGCCTAACCACCGCCGGCGCCATGCGGCATTGACCCGGACGTTCCCCGTTACCCTCTCAAAAGCCGCTATCCGGGCGGCTGCGCACCGGCCGGCGGCGGCCCGCGTGGGACACTGTCACGGTGCCCGAAGCCGAGGTCGCGCGTGACCTGAGGTCACGCGGAATCAGCGACGTCGACACGACTCCGCGACGGCTGGCCGAGTACTCAAGCGACGCCTCCCTCTACCGGGTGCTCCCGGCGGCCGTAGCCTTCCCGCGCGCGGCGGACGAGATCGCGGTGATCCTCCGGACCTGCCGCGACCACGGGGTGCCGCTGACCATGCGCGGGGCCGGCACGTCGATCGCCGGCAACGCCGTCGGGCCCGGGGTTGTGCTCGATGTGTCCCGTTATCTCACCCGGGTCATCGCCGTCGATCCGGACGAACGGACGGCGACCGTCGAGCCCGGCGTCGTGCTGGACGACCTGCAGCGGGCGGCGGCCAGGCACGGCCTGCGGTTCGGGCCCGATCCGTCCACGCACAGCCGGTGCACGGTCGGCGGCATGATCGGCAACAACGCGTGCGGTTCGCGGGCTCTTGGCTACGGCCGGACGGCGGACAACGTGCTCGCGCTGACCGTTCTGACCGGGGGCGGCGACTGGCTCGACACCGTGGCCGCCACTGACCAGGCGGGCGTGGCCGATGCTGGCACACCGGTGCTGACCGGGCTCCGGGAGGTGGCCGCCGGTTACCTGAGCGTGCTGCGGACCGAATTGGGGCGGTTTCCCCGGCAGGTTTCCGGTTACTCGCTGGAGCATCTGCTGCCTGAGCGCGGCTTCGATGTCGCGAAGGCCCTCGTCGGCTCGGAGGGAACCTGCGCGATCACGACGAGGGCCACGCTCCGGCTGGTCCCGGTACCCGCCAGGACCGCGCTGGTGGTGCTGGGTTACGACACCCTCGCGGACGCCGCGGACGCAGCGCCCGCGCTGCTGCCGTTCCGCCCAACGGCGATCGAGGGGCTGGACGCACGGATCATCGACCTGGTCCGGGCCGAGAGCGCAGGACCAGGCGCGCCCGGCCGGACGCGGCTGCCTGACCTGCCGGTCGGCGGCGGCCTGCTGCTGGTCGAGGTGGGCGGGGCGACCGAAGCCGACGCTGCCGCGGTGGCGCGACTGGTTGCCGCGGCAGCCGGCGCGCGCGCCTCGGTGATCGCTGCAGACGAGCGGCAGGCTGCCGCGATCTGGCGGGTCAGGGAAGACGGCGCGGGGCTGGTGGCCCGGCCCGCCGGTGGTCGCGCTCATCACGCAGGCTGGGAGGACGCGGCGGTTCCGCCCGAACGTCTGGGCAGCTACCTGCGCGGCTTCGAGTCGCTGCTGGCCGAGCACGGCCTGCACGGGCTGCCTTACGGGCACTTTGGCGACGGCTGCGTCCACGTCCGGCTGGATTTCGGGTTCTCCGAGCCGGGCGGGCCGCAGGCCTTCCGCCGGTTCCTGCTGGATGCCGCCGACCTGGTCGCCGCTCATGAGGGATCGCTGTCGGGGGAGCACGGCGACGGGCGAGCGCGGTCGGAGCTGCTGCCACGGATGTACTCGGCGCAGGCGCTGGCCGCGTTCGGCGCGGTCAAGGCCGTGCTTGATCCGGACGATGTGCTCAATCCGGGCGTGATCGTCGTTCCCCGTCCGGTCGACGCGGACCTGCGGCCGGCCCGCCCGCATGCTGACCTGGCGGGCCTGGCGTTCCGGTACGCAGGCGACGACGGCGACTTCGGCCGCGCGGTGAGCCGGTGCACCGGCGTGGGCAAGTGCCGCGCCGACCTGACCGGGGCGGGCGGCGTCATGTGCCCGTCGTTCCTGGCCACCCGCGACGAGAAGGATTCCACGAGAGGTCGCGCGCGCGTGCTGCAGGAGCTGGTGAGCGGCGGGTTCCCGGCCGGCTGGCGCGCGACTGAGGTCGCGCAGTCGCTCGACCTGTGCCTGGCGTGCAAGGCGTGCTCGGCCGACTGCCCGACCGGCACGGACATGGCCGCTTACAAGGCCGAGGTGCTGCATCAGCGGTACCGGCGCCGGCTGCGCCCGCCCGCGCACTACGCGCTCGGCTGGCTGCCGCGCTGGGCTGCCATCGCGGCCCGCGCGCCGCGGATCGCCAACGCTCTCCTCGGAGCTCCCGGCCTCGCGCACCTCGGTGCGCTGCTCACCGGACTGGACCCGCGCCGGGCCGGCAGCCTGCCCCGCCTCGCTCCGACGACATTCCGCGATTGGTTCGCGGCCCGGCCGGAACGTCCGGCGGGCAGCGGCACGCCGGTCGTGCTGTGGACCGACACATTCACCAACCATTTCAGCCCGCAGGCGGGCATCGCCGCTGTCGCCGTGCTGGAGGCGGCGGGCTACTCGGTCACGCTGTCGCGGGCCGGCGACTGCTGCGGTCTCACCTGGATCTCAACCGGCCAGCTCGGCACCGCCCGCACGGTCATGACCCGGGCGCTCGCCGGCCTCGCCCCGCACGCGGCCGCCGGCACGCCGATCGTCGGCCTCGAGCCGTCCTGCGTGGCCGCATTCCGGGGAGACGCGGCGGGGCTCGCCGGCGCATCCGTCGCCGCCACGGGTGCATCGGTTCGCACGCTCGCCGAGCTGCTGACGGCGACACCCGGCTGGCTGCCGCCGGCGCATCTGCGCGGCCTGCGCGCGGTCGCGCAGCCGCACTGCCACCACCATGCGGTTCTTGGCTGGGACACTGACGCCGCGCTGCTGGCCGGGGCTGGGGCGACCGTGCACCGGGTCGGCGGCTGCTGCGGGCTGGCGGGCAACTTCGGCATGGAGCGAGGGCACTACGAGGTGAGCGTGGCCATCGCGCGCACCGCTCTCCTCCCGGCGCTGGCTGACCTTCCGGAGGGGAACGGGGCCGTTGTGGCCGACGGTTTTTCCTGCCGGACTCAGATACGCCATCTGACCGGGCGCCGTGCCTACCACCTGGCGGAACTGCTGGCGAGCCACCCAGACCGGGCGTCAGCGACCGGGCTGACCGGCCGGCGGTAGACCGACCTAGCGCAGCCGAGAGAACCAGGGGGGCGCTTGACGCTCCCTTGACCAACGGCCTACCGTGACTGGGCCGAGAAGTCTGCGGCGTACCGAGCGGACGGCTCACGCCGCGGGCCCCCGATCAGGAGCAGGAGCAGACTGAGTGCGGCTTCCGGCTGATTTCTCGCCTTCTGCTTTCCCCGGTACCGGCAACGCGGGCGCGTCGTCATCTCGCGTTTTACCGGTAACCTCACGCAGTTCTCCTGACGCGAGTCCCTTGACCGGGCCAGCGCGGTTCCGGTCACGCTATCGGAAGGGGATGGTTTTATGTCACAGCCCTCACGGCTGCGGCGAGTGCGGCCGCTGGTCATGTCGCTTTGCATGGCCACGGCGTTAGGACTGTTCGCGGTGCCCCGCGCGAGCGCGAGCACGCCGGCGGCGCCGAACGCCAGCGCGCCCACGTCAGCCGAGTGCTCCGCGCGGGTCAATGACACCCCGAGCAAGCTCCTGGAATGCGTGCAGACGGATGATCTCTGGAATCACATGAAGGAATTCCAGGCCATCGCTGACGCCAATCCGGGCCCCGATGGGCACCCGTCGCGCAACTCGGGTGAACCCGGCTACAAGGCGTCGGCGGACTACGTCGCGCAAGTGATGAAGGACGCCGGGTACAACGTCACCATCCAGCAGTACACCTTCACCTACTACGCCTACACCGGCATCCCGACGTTCAGCCAGAGCTCTCCGGTTTCCCACGACTTCGTCCTCAACGACGAGTGGGGCCCGGGGCAGAGCACGGGATCGGTGACTGACGGCATGGTGCAGCCAGCTGGGGGCATCGTGCTTCCGCCGACTCCGTCACCAACCTCGGCCAGCGGCTGCAGCGCGAGTGACTTCAGCGGCTTCGCGCCGGGCCGGATCGCGCTGATCCAGCGGGGCAGCTGCAACTTCGGAGTCAAGGTGCAGAACGCCCAGGCCGCGGGAGCGTCAGGCGTCATCATCTTCAACGAGGGCAACCCTGGCCGCACTGGCCTCGACATCGGCAGCCTGGTTGACGCGGCCGGGAACCCGATCATCCCGACTATCCCGGTAGCGTTTACCTCGTTCGCTGTCGGCCAGAGCCTGTACGACCAGGCCCAGCAGTCGCCGCCAGTCTTGAGCCTGAAGATCCCGGCGGTCGTCAAGCCCAATACCCCTGACTACAATGTCATCGCTGACTCAAAGGGCGGCGATCCGAACCATGTGGTGGTCGTGGACGCCCACCTGGACGCCATTTACGGAGCCGGGATGCTGGACAACGCGTCCGGCTCCGCCACGATTCTGGACGTCGCTCAGGAGATGAAGAACGTCACCCCGCGGAACAAGCTGCGCTTCATCTGGTTCGGCGGCGAGGAGCTGGGTTTGCTCGGCTCTACGTATTACGTCAATAATCTGACGTCGTCTGAGCGCAGTCACATCGGCTATGACCTTGACGCCGACGTGACGGCGACGCCTAACTACACCATCGGGGTCCTCGACCCGGCCGGGCCTGACCTCTTCGGCGGCACCGTGTCCAGCACGTTCCCCAACCGGGTCTACAAGGCGTCGACGCTCGCGCGAGACCAGGCAATCGCGTACTTCGACTCCATCGGCAAGAATCACGAGCTGTTCTCTCCGGTGGGGACGGATGCGTTCAACTTCAACGCCGTCGGCATCCCCGCCAGCGGCTTGCTGACCGGCCAGGACTGCTGTAAGACCCAGCACGAAGTCGATCTGTTCGGAGGCTCCACCGGCAATTTCGAGGGCAACGTCCCGAGCTTCGACGGAGGCTGTGTCGACAACCCGTTCCGCTGGTGCGACAACCTGTCGAACAACGACCCGACCGTCCTCACGTTCATGTCCAAGGCCTTCGCCACCATGGTTATCCAGATGGCTTTCGACACGAAAGTGATGTCGGCCAGCAACAACGCCGTCTATAACAAGAAGCTGCCGATCGCCGGGGAAGCCAGTCGGCGATTCCCGGCTAGCTGAGAGCCGATGGCCTGGCGCCGGGCCCAGAATGACCGGCGCCAGGCCCACGGCGCAGCATCACCCCACCGGGACGGCGACGGCCTGCTTGCCGTACAGCTCGGATGCCCGCCAGCAGTACCACGCGACGATGCTGCGATAGGGGTGGTACGGCTCGCCGAGTGCCTCGAGCTGCTTCGGCGTCGGCGTCGGGACATCCCACGCCAGGCCGTAGCCGCGGCGGACGCCGAGATCGCCCGTCGGCCACACGTCGAGCCGGCGCAGCTGGAAGATCAGGAACATCTCCGCCGTCCACCGCCCGATGCCCCGCACACTGGACAGCTGCGTCACGATGTCGTCGTCGCTCAGCCGGGCGAGCCGGCGCGGCTCCAGCGTCACGGTGCCGTCGAGCACCTTGGCGGCCAGGTCGCGCAGCGACGCCGTCTTGGCCCCGGACAGCCCGGCGCCGCGCAACGCGTCCTCGGGAAGCGCAAGCAAGCGCTCGGCTGTCACGTCGCCTTCGAGGGCGGCGAGGAGGCGGCCGTGAATGGATCGCGCCGCCGCACCCGCGAGCTGCTGGTAGGTGATGGCTCTGACCAGAGTGGCCAGGTGGGTCTCACGCGAGACCGGGATCGACGGCGGGCCCGCGTCGGCCAGCAGTCTGGCCAGGACCGGATCCCGCTCGGCCAGCTGCCGCGCTGCCTCGCGCGGCGCTACCTGACTTGCCATGAATCGTGTCTATCAGGAACCTCGGACAGTCGCGGCGCCGCAGCCGGACATCCGCCGGCCGCGGCGCGTCGGTATCAGCAGGATCCGGGTCACATCGACATGACCTCGGCGACTTCGACGTTTACCCCGTTGGCTAGTCCGGGACAGCCGCGAGCCAGTTC